>ERZ773246.5-NODE-5-length-321933-cov-33.9841_pt1 | contig 321933 bp, 314 predicted proteins | sample MGYA00580519_ERZ773246 | MGnify/ENA primary metagenome ERZ773246 (study PRJEB29015, sample SAMEA2738153) | human oral metagenome | biome: human oral; feature: human-associated habitat; material: saliva | place: China | collected 2246 ...
GCAAAATAAATCCGCATCAATTCGCGCGCCACCCTGTCGGCATCGTGACGAATCAAATCGCTGTCAGGTATATGATTACCGTGTCTCATAAAAATTAGCTCACTCATATTATACACTTCCTAATGTATCTCATAATCTCAGCAAAATTAGCAAAATCATGGTGATAGTCTTGTACTTTATCAAATTCTACAAACTCTCTGGCTGATGATTCGTGCGAAGCTACAAAATCATCTATTCGTTTTACATCGGCCAGAAAAAGCAGCTGATATGCCCTATCAGGGTATCTATCGTTATATTTAGAATGAAATAGCTTTTCAATATGCCAAGCACCAATCAATTTTAGAGAATTTAGCTCAACGGATGTTTCCTCGTACACCTCGCGCCGCGCACAATCTTCTGGCGTTTCTCCTAATTCCATACGGCCACCTGGCAAACCCCAGCCACGCGGTGGCTTGGTCAGAAGTATTTTATTTTCATGAACTACACAAACCATACACGATGTCACAGGCGAGGAGTCGAAAATCTCTTCGCACGGACAAAATTGAGCTTTCGTCGACTTGTCTTTGCCCCAAAAAACAGTTGGAAAACTATTGTCAATTTTCATTCAACGCATAATTCCTTCGCATATTTTATGATAGCACACGGCACGTCTATACCATAATCCGACACATCAATCCTCGCTACCGGATTAACCTCAAGAATTGAAAAGTTTTTGTCGCCCATTAGGCAAAATAAATCCGCATCAATTCGCGCGCCACCCTGTCGGCATCGTGACGAATCAAGCTGCGCTGAGCCGCTAACGGATCGCTGTTGGAGTTCGTATTGACCCACACGTCATCAGCAATCAAACGCTTGCCCGACGCATAATAATGCTTTTTCTTCAGCAATTCCTTATCCCACTCGACCAAATATTCGCCGTCGTGAGCATATTTCTTTATCAATTCCTCTGGCGGGCGATGGTTATTGTAAAGCACATAATCCATATTCACCCCTGAAAATCGCTCAATTTCATCCGCAAAATCCGCCACGGTAAATCCATCAGTCTGCGTTGGTTTTGTGACCAAATTGCAAACATAGACTTTCTTTGCCTTCGTTTCAGCAAGCGCCCGAGTAACGCCTCGAACCAACAACGCTGGCGCCAAACTACCATACAAAAGCCCCGGCGCAATCACCACCAAATCGGCATCCAAAATCGCTTGACGGGCTCGCGGGTTAATCGTAGCTGGCGGTTTAAGCTCTAGCCACGGTCTTTCTCCGTGAGGAATCTTTAACGATTCCGCTGCGTGTTGACCATCAACAACCGTGCCGTCTTTCAGCTTAATCGACATCGTTGTATCGTCCAGAGTAATCGGATAAACTCGACCATTGACGCCCAAAACTTCGCTAGCCAATTCCACCGCATCAGCAAAACTTCCTGTCATCTTTTCCAGCGCCGCCATGAATAAATTGCCAAACGCGTGACCTTTCATACTGCCCTCGCCGAACCGGTAATTAAACAAATCGCGAACTTTCGGCGAAGTACTTAGCGCCACCAGGCATTGCCTGACGTCGCCCGCCGGCAACACGCCCAATTCATCGCGCAACACGCCAGTTGAGCCGCCATCGTCGACCATATTGACCAACGCTGTAATGCTGTGTGTATATTTTTTCAATCCAGAAAGCAGCGTGAAACTTCCCGTTCCGCCACCAATAACTACAATTTTTACCCCAAAATGATCATTATTCGAACTATCTGTCATGCTTGAATTATAGCATTTAATAAGCTCTAAACCAACGTGCCTTTTGGCAACGCCCATTCCAAAAAGGGCTGCTGCTGACAATCAATCGCGTTAATAATATGCGTGGCAATTTTTGCCGGATCATTAAAAAACATATAGTCAGCTGGAAGATCGCGCCCGTTCCAGAATGGCGTTTTCATGGCGCCTGGAAGAAATAGTGCAACTCTAACTGGAAGTTTTTGCTCATCTGCCTGCATTCCCAAACTTCGCGCCAAACCTGCTTGAGCGTGCTTCGTGGCAACGTACACAGCTTCATCTGAGCGCGCTTTAACGCTACTTGTCGATCCGATAATCGTCAGTACAGACTTGCGATTCTGCGTTGACATCTTACGCCAAGCCCATTGAACCAGCGGCAACGCTCCTGAAAAATTAACTTCCGCCATACTACGAACGCTCGGCTGATCTTCAAAATTGCCGCGCCAGCCATATCCAGCCGCCCACACAAATTGGTCAATATCATCGCCGTTTAAAATCTGCTCAATTCGCGCCGACGCCGCTTCCACTTGATCTGAATAATAAACATCCAGAGGAAAACCTTCTCCGTGTTTTTGCGGATCATAAGTTTTACCCAGCACTAGCACACGATCGCCACGTTTCCGTAGCTGCTTCGCCATTTCCAAACCGAGCCCACTCGTCCCACCAAGAATAATATGCATATGGTTATTATAACAATGGCGATATTAAATGTAAATTCCGTATCTAAGCCTCGGCCAAGCTTCTGCCAGTTCCTCGGCTGAAAATTCCTTAACAGAATCCAGCTCTTGTAAAGGCGTTTCCAAGCAAAGCCCAACAGCCACGGCAGCCACTCGCTTTATGAGATATTCCGCATTATCTGAAGAAAAATAAGCATTCTTCCTGAATCCTCCTCTTATCCCTCCAACAGAATGTACACCCCGCCCATCCCGCCAGCTTCGCAGCTCAGTTTTACCATACGGAAACTGAAATGGCGATTGTATGAACGTAGACCGATCAGGAAGGCGCTTCTCTGCTAACATGATATGTCCCGAATACTCACGACAGCGACTAGCCAACATTACATCCATATCGAGAACCTCGTCCTTAACAACTAATCTAGTCAATAAAGCAAATAACAAATCCTCGTCGACTTCGCCCTCCATAATATTCTCGATTTTAACCCTGGCGCCGTAATTATCAGTTTTCATCATACGTTAAATCTTTGGCTATTTTCTTATACTCTCTCCACTTGCTACCAAAATCCACATTGCCATGGAAACGAGAAACAAGCTCATCCACTTTATCCGGAGAGAAACTCTCAGTAGGTGATTCCTTAAGCTCTTCTAATGACAATCCTGCACAATGCAAAGCCACAGCTCCAACACGCAAGGCAAGTCTAACGATCTCTAGCTTCTGATCGTCGTCAGGGTTATTTTCAATGGAATCAGGAACAACAAGCTCGGTTGGTATTACTTTGCGCAAGAAAGAAATTCCACTATGCGACATAGGATCAGCTAATAGCCAGCCACTTACCTTCACCTCATCTTCAACCGCCAGACACTCTGAAATAGACACTCGCGCCATATTCTCACCGGTTCCACGAACCTTTTCTATCAAATCCTCATGACTACGAATATCACCCACTCTTCTGGCAAACACCATGGACGCGTTCACAGTCCCATCTTCCTCCAAAGACCAATCGCCATCATAGATTCCAATCAAGCGCCGACTTTCAACAGAAGAATAATTCTCTGAGCCATTGCCAGAGTCAATAAATCTAATATCAAAAGATACGCCGCCTGTACTTTTTTCCATGCGTTATATTCTATACTATTTTATGGAAAAAGTCAATACTATTCTGTCGGCAAACTATTTGCGCCACACAATTTCTGCCACTTCAAATGCACGTTATATCGAATCGGCGCACCCGACTCGCTCTCTTGGAGTCGCAACTCTTCAGGATCAATAAACATCACTTCGTCCGCATCAACGCCCGCTGAAAAATCAAAATTTTCCGTCCACACACGACAAGAAAAACAAATTTGGTTAGCATCAATTCGCTCAACATAAATCTCGTCCGACGCGTCAAAAAGCTGATAACGAAGATTGCCCTTATAGCCAACTTCTTCATATAATTCTCGCTTCAAAGCCGACTCAAAAGTTTCACCATAATCCATTCCGCCGCCAGGAAGATCCCAAAGCGGTCGCCCGTCCTCTTTAACAACCAAAATCTGCCCAGCATCATTATAAATCAGAGCCTTTATGGAAACACGATAGAGGTAATCGTGCTTGATAGCTCCTTCTGAATCGTGCGTGATGAGTTGTCCGTTTATGGCGTTTGACATGGTAGCAATTATATCACAATTCTTTACTCAACTAACACGTAAGTAATCTTATGTTATTATATGAACTTTTCTAGCTTAAAACCGGCATACGTACCATCCTGCCGATACGCTTCCTCTCCAAGGAACGACGGAATTGCCTCAAGCGTATCGCTATATACAAAATTCTCAAGACCAGAATCCACCCGCACTTCTTCGGGCAAAATTTTCCCTATCATCTTATAAAAAGTATGCTCTTGATCTGACACTTTTCCGTCTAGATATTTCCGAATATCCGCACAGATCCGTTCATATAAATCGGCATTCAAATGAGAATTTGACACCTCATAAGCTACAAAATGCGGAGCTACAGTCGTGATATCATTAAGCGGCTCAACAACTAACACATCTTTAATCGCACTCGCATTAATAAAATCACGAGAGACTTTATCTTCCACGTTCGCGGTAATTAGCAAATCTGGCTGCTCAGCAGTGGTCGTATGAAAATCTAGCACCAATTCTGGCTGCAACAACTTAATTCGATCTTCTATGGCTTTCGATCGTCGTGCTTCGTACGTGCCCAAATTAGACCCATAACTCCTATTCAAATCAGATTCAACGTATCGAACATTCTGCGAATAAGCTCTGGGGTTAGCCACCATAAAATCAACATATTCCAACAGCTCCGAACGTTTATTTAACATATACGAAAGTACATTCGGACCTAATAACTCATTGCCATGAGTAGAAATAATTGCAAGTATTTTCGTCATTACATCTTCCTATACGAGATCTTTTATATTAACTCGCCTTTGTTCCGTCGTATCTCGCTCGCGAACAGTAACCGTGTCGTCCTCCAGCGTCTGAAAGTCGACAACTACGCAGTGCGGCGTACCAATTTCATCCTGACGGCGATAACGCTTACCGATGTTTCCATTATCATCCCACATAACACGTCCAGGATTTTTCTTAGATAGACTGGCGTAAATCTCACGCGCCTTCTCCACCAGCTCTGGCTTATTCTTAAGTAGCGGCGAAACGGCAAATTTGACCGGCGCCAAATGCTCTGGAAGCGCCAAATAAACACGCTTGCTGCCGTTCTGCTCGTCCTCGCGATACGCACTCGACAAGACCGCCATCAGCGCCCGCTCAACACCAAAACTCGGCTCAATCACGTGCGGCACAAATTTCTCATTCGTCCCCTTAATCGTATATTCCATACTTTTTCCACTGACACGCTGAATATTCATCAGGTCAAAATCAGTCCGATATGCAATTCCCATCAGCTCTTCCTTGCCAATTGGAAAATCGTATTCAATGTCAATCGTTTTCTTACTGTAATGCGCCCTGTCTTCCGCCGGAACATCCAACTCGTGAATATTCCTAGGATCTAATCCCAACGCCTCCAAAAACTCGTGCGTCGACTTCAACAATTCATCAAACGCTTCCTGCCAATTTTCTGGATTGACAAAATATTCAATCTCCATTTGCTCAAACTCCCGAGAACGGAAAACAAAATCTCGCGGCGCAATTTCATTGCGAAACGCCTTGCCCTGCTGAGCAATTCCAAACGGCAAGTCTGGATAAAAACTATCAACAACGTTCTTAAAATTGGTAAAAATTCCCTGAGCGGTTTCTGGACGAAGATATGCAACCGACCCTTCGTCCGCGACAGGACCTACAGTAGTTTTAAACATCATATTGAACGGTCTTGAATCACCCCAGTTACACTGACCACATACACTACATCTAATTGACTTCTCTTTGAGGTAGATGGCGGGGAAAATGCCTTCATATTTACCGGCATTAGCAACATCAGGAAGAGCTTTAGAGAGTAAATCACTATTCTTCTTTATGTCCTTCAGTATAACCCTAGCCTCGTCAACTGTTTTCTTATTAGGAAACTTCTTACAATACTCTATTAGACTACCGAGATCATCTATATTTTGAGCGACAGTATTGTCTAAGCCAAGCCAATTTGATTGCATAATCATGACCTCGTCTTGATAACCATCATCAACTAGCTTATCTGTGCGATAACGAGTATTGCACTCCAAGCAGTCAATCAGTGGGTCAGAAAACGTATCCACATGCCCACTTGCCTTCCAGACTTTCGGATTCATCAAAATCGCCGCATCGACGCCATACATATCGTCACGCTCGTCAACAAACATTCGCCACCATAAATTCATAATGTTGCGTTTCAATTGAACACCAAGCGGACCATAATCCCACGTTCCAGACAAACCGCCGTAAACATCAGAACCCTGATAAATAAAACCGCGGCGCTTACACAGGCTAATAATATCTTCCATTTTTGCTTGACTCATTGAAAAAACCTTTCTCCATGTTGGCAACATGGCGATTCACATTATTTCCTAAATTATACCATTTTACGAGCAATTTTACACCGCGGCGTGCTGTCTGGCGGTCAACCAACAATCATTTATAACCTCAGTTATTCCGCCAATTTGCGCCACATTCGCGAGTGGTTTTGCCTGGATTAACCTTAACAATTTGATTGCGTCTGCGCCCAAATCGCCCTGCTCCGCCAATCTCAAACCTTTTTCTGCGCTATCATACATATATTTTTTATCAGGCAGTAACGCCGCTGTCGTCACATCTGTGCGAAGATTCAATTCATCACCCAGCAAACTCGCGTATTGCAAATAAAACCACGTTTCAATCAATTTTTGGTTTATTGCAGGATTATTCAATTGCTCCAAAACTTGGCTCAGCACATAATACCACTCTGGTTCGTCAATGTTTTCACTCGCCGCAGAAACCAATTTCATCACTGAATACGCAAACTGCATCCGATCATAATCTTCCAAAATATGCCGATAAAAAGCCGACAATCGAGCAGAAGTTAATAGCCCCAAATCGCCCCGACCAGAACGAATAACCACATCGCAAATCGCGAATAATTCAATTCCGCCCGCCAATTTACTGCGCTCGCGTCGCACGCCTTTGGCAATCACACTACGTCGACCTTTTGGCGTTAATAATTGCAAAACTCGGTCAGCTTCGGCGTAATTCGTTCGCCTCAGAACGATCGCTTTTACTCGTTCACTCTGCCCCGTCATTTAAAACCTCGCGAAAAATCGCCCGCGCCTCATTCGGACGCATCGATGTTTTATTCAAAATTGTCTTCACACCAAGCGGACGCAAATCGTCCATTTTAACGTCGATATTAGTACAAACCACAATCGGCAGACTCGCCAAATCCGCGTATGATCGCAGTTCGTTAAGTAGCGCAATCGCCGTTTCTCCCGCCAACAACATATCCAAAATCACCGCATCAGGTTGCCAATTATCAATAATTTCAATCGCCTGACCACCAGAAACCACCACTTGATGTTCCGCCCCAACATCCGCGGCAAACTTGCCCAGAATATCCGCCCAATTCTTATCATCCTCAACGATTAACAGTTTTTTCATATCAAGCTCAACTGCCGACTAATTGGCATTTCTACATAAAAAGTCAATCCATCACGGTGACGAATCAGACCAATCCGCCCGTTCATCGCCCGCGCAAATTGATTCGCCACATAAATCCCCAGCCCGCTACTTTCCGGCCTTGTTCGCACGGTTTTTCGCGTTTCCATTTCATCAAGCAAAAGCCGATATTCCTTCAAACTCATCATCGGTCCAAAATCTCGCACGCTCATCCTTACGGCATCTTTTGTCGCCTTAACCGAAACCTTAATCTCCGATCCGTCCTCCGTATACGCCAACGCGTTATTCAAAAAGTTCGCTAAAATTCGTCCCAAAAGCGTTCGGTTCGCTAATATCAATTGACTATTTCGGCTACTCTTAGGCCAGCTAACTTTTCGCCCATAAAGTATTGCGTTGAACTTTGTTTCCATCGCTACTTGCTGACATAAAGCCAACGGATTGACCGGTTCAAGCGGAAATAACGACGGCGTTAAATTGGCTGAATTTGCCAAATCGATCGTAAGCTGCAACGCCTGCTCAGAAGTCCGAATAATTCGTTGCTGGATCTGAGTTTTATCGGCAGAACTGGTTAAATCGTCGTCCAACAGTAGCGCCAGTTGCCTAATCAAAGCCAGCGGCGTTTTCAGCTCGTGTGCCGCCACCAAAACGCTCGGCAATCCCACAAAATCAGCATCACTCCACTCTTTACCTGCCATACAATTCTAGTATAGCAAATATTTACTGGGTTTTTCTATTCAGAGATTTTAACAGTGCTCAATATAGTCTGGAAATCTGGCTTAAACGTATCCGCGTCGGTTGAAAAACGAATAGTTTTATCGCGAACTTTCATCAAAACCACAGAGCCACGCAACTCTTTCTCAAACGTACCGTCAATCCGAGTTGCTGAAATTCCATTAAACTCAGTACTACTTGAGGTCAATTCACCCTTCTTTAGTCGTGATTGATAGTCATTCAGCACCGTATCCATATTCTTATTGATAATTTCCAACCTTAATGCAAACCGACTATTTTTATTAGTTGTCGAAGGAACTGAAACAGGGTGAAGATAAGCTTTGTAATCACCCCTGTCGCTACCGTCATTCCCTACATATACACTCCAAATTTTTGGATACATGAACGACACTCGACCATACTCAGTAGGACCAACAAATTCAATACGCTGGTTTTTTACGTAGTCAGAAAAATTCTTCTGGTCTAATGCGGCTTGTTCGCTCTTCCCTTTAGCAACTTCAATCGCAACTTTACTATTAACATCGCTTTTTTCTCGGGAGTATTGCATATACGCCCAAATTGCCAAAGATCCAGCAATCAAAAACAATATCAGACAGCCGATTGTGCCGACCATCCAGCCATTAACTGAGCCACGCTCACTCTTATCTCTCGTCATCATATTGTAAAGTATAGCTTATGCTTTAATTGATGTAAAGATCCTACTCAGCGTTAAAATCCTCGCTAAGAACCTCGATATCATGTCGCATATCTTCCAGCGTGGCAGTAATTTTTTTTGACAATTCTCTCGCCTCAATAAACTTCTGTTTTGCTTCGTCCAGATTAAAATCATCGCCTTGAAACCACGCGATTCGCTCATTCAATTCAGTCATCATTTGCTCAATTGTCATATCGTTGTTCACTATTCTCAATCCTCGCTTTCATAATTATATCTTTTGTTGTAATCTCTACAATATTACCAATCTGTAAATCGCCCTTGATCATTGCATAGCCACGACGCAGCGCCATCTCTGGGTCATACTCAGCTATGACTTTTTGTTGCGACAATGTTGCATTTACAGCCACATCCACACGACTTGACCACTGTTTTAGCGCTTCTTTTTGCAACATTGTTGCATTAAGCGACTGTTCTTCGATAGCTCTACAAATTGAATCTTTCGCGTCAATTAGCCTGTAATGCAAATACCTAACCACTTCTCGCTTATCAGGAAACAGCAATTGCGCAGCGTTACTCGGCGTGGCTGCACGAACGTCCGCCGCCAAATCGCATAAACTCTCATCAATTTCATGACCAATTCCAGTCATTGTCGGAATGCGGCTACTCGCCACCGCCCGTACTAGTTTTTCATCGTTAAAACTCGCCAAATCTTCCGCACTACCGCCACCACGAATCAAAACAATCACATCTGGAGATTCTGACATTTGATTAAAATATGATATTGCTCGAACAACTTGATCTGCAGCATTCGCACCCTGCACATTAACGTTGGCGACTACGAATTTCGCACCACCCCAACGCTCACCGGAAATCTTCATAAAGTCGGCATATCCCGCCGCTTTTGTACTGGAAATAACAGCCACCCTCTGAGGATATTGCGGTAATGGACGCTTTCTTTCAGAATTAAACAAACCCTCAACTGTCAATTTTTGCTTCAAAAGATCAAAACTTCGCTTCAGACTTCCCTTGCCTAATGGGCAAATCTCTTGAACATTCAAACTAAAGGCGCCTTTATCTCTAAGCATCGGCATCGCTCGAACGACAACTTTCATTCCATCTTCAATTGGCGTACGTAAATTGCTAAAACCAACAAAACACCGAACCAGCCCGTCGTCATCTTTTAGATCAAAAAAAGCGTATTTCGGAGGATAAGACTTGAAACTAGAAACCTCGCCCTCAACTTCAACCATTCCAGCAAAAGCCACGTCAAAAGTTTGATTGACAATTGCTATGAAATTACTAACGCTAAATCTGGGAATCATCTGGCTTGCCGTATTTAATCAGTGCGTGTTGATAGAAAATATAGCCAAAGATAATCGTGCCAGTAAGTAAAATTGCTCGCGTCAGAATTATTCCAGCAATCGCCAAATCCGGCGGAGTGCCCGCCATGCTTAAGAAAATAATCATAATAGTTTCATAAACTCCCGTCCCTCCAGGCGTAAACACGACAATCGCTGCCAATCCCGCCACACCGTATCCAACCATCAAAATCGCCGGATTAACAAAAACACCCAGAGATAGAAACGCCACAGCAAACATCGCCACATCAAAAACAGTGTAAACAGTTCCCCAGATCATCGGTTTTATCAGAAGCTTCGGATGATTGGACAAATCTTGAAAATCGTCCTGCATATCAACAAAAAACTCTTCGACTTTCTTCGACTTCATTACTCGTCGCTTCTTACCTAAAGTGGCAATTTTCACCAATGTATTGATGAACTTAGACAATTTAGCGGCAGTCATCTGCATACGACGCTTTGACGAAAACACGAAAATTAGGCCAAACGTCAGCGCCAAAACCACGATAATCAGCAAGAAACTAGCGGCAACGATATATCGATTAACCTTACCATCAATAGCCAGCGCCAGCACAGCAATCACCAACAAAACCAAAAGCGACAAAAATCCCGTAACGTAACGAATCACCTGCGCAAATGTCGAACGCGCCGAACTCACGCCAAGTTTATGCATTCGCCATGTCGTATACGAAATCCCACTAACTCCACCCGACGGAAAAATGTGATTGACCAAATTGAGCTCCAGCGCAATCCTCGTCTGTTCCAGCCTGGAAATATGATGAATCAGATTCTTCTCTCTCAGATACGAAAAAATCATCTCGCCGCCAGCGAAGTACACGATAATCTGGAACGGCAAAAGTAAGAATAATAGCCATAAATCCGCATGCAAAAACAGATTCCACGCCTTCACGAGCTCATGCCGAGATAGAAAAATTATTATTGCCAAAACCGCCAACGTCAAAACGCTCATAATGGCTCGTGGCGATTTCAACAGTTGTAACACCTTCGGTAACATAACCTTCATTATACCACGATAAATGTTATAATTACGATATGTTTATAGCTATTCTCGGTCGCCAGCCTGAAATCTCTATCGCTGAATTAGAGGCGGTTTACGGTACTCAAAATGTCCAAAAAATCTCCAATCAAGCCACCACGGTTAATTGCGACAATTTATCAATTGACAATCTCGGCGGAACGATTAAGTGCGGACAAGTCATCACGAAGATAAAGTCGCAAAAATCAGACCGCAATACCCTACTCCAGGCGTCAAAAATTATTGTTGAAAAATACACGAAAAAACTTTCAAATAGTCAGAAAAAAATAACGTTTGGAATAAGTTTTTATGGCAATAAAATGGATCCGAGAAACGTCCAAAAAATCGGAATTATCTTAAAAAATAACCTGAAAAAATCTAGTGTCAGTTTGCGTCTAATTCCTAATAAAACTGCCGCTCTGTCCACTGCGACCTCTCACAATAATAAACTCGGCAGGTCTGAGGCGAAAATTGAAATTATCATAGCTAAGAACGTGTACGGAGATTTGATAATCGCTGAAAGTCGTGGCGCTCAAAATATCAATTCGTACACTCAGCGCGACCGCGGACGACCAAAGCGCGATGCCTTCGTGGGAATGCTTCCGCCCAAGCTTGCACAAATTATGATTAACCTATCTGGCGCAAAACCTGACGATTATCTCTGGGATCCGTTTTGTGGCACAGGAACGGTACTACAAGAAGCTGCACTTATCGGCGTGAATGCTTATGGCAGCGATTTAAGCGATAAGATGATATCTTACACGACCGAAAATATGAACTGGGTAGAAAAAACTTTTTCAACAAAAACTTTCTGGCAAGCACATCAGGCCGACGCCACCTCTGTAAAATTAACAGGTGAACAGAAGAAACGGATTTCTCGAATTGTTTGCGAAACATATTTAGGTCAGCCATTTTCCGCTCCGCCAAGCCCAGAAAAACTTCACGAAGTAGTTGGAAATTGCAATCACATAATTAGCGATTTTCTACAAAATATCCATTCGCAAATCCGCCCAGACACGACGCTTTGTATAGCCGTTCCAGCGTGGCAAAATCACGAAGGTAAATTCACCCACCTACCTCTGATAAAGAATCTTAAAAAACTTGGATATCAGCAAATTATCGATAAAAACCTCTTATATTACCGTGAAGATCAAGTTGTTGCCAGAGAAATATTGGTATTAAAACCCGCAGATATAGCCAAAACCGCTTGACAACTGGCTTTATTTTCGATAAACTAGAACAGATTGTTTTATAGAAACTATAAGGAGTAAAGAATGTCAAAGGTTAAAGCTGGTGGTTCTAGTAAGAATATCCACAACAATGCTGGTCAACGTCTTGGCGTTAAGCGATTTGGCGGTCAAAAAGTTTCCGCTGGAGAAGTTCTAGTTCGCCAAACTGGTGCCACAAAGATCGCTGGTGACGGTACATACGTTAGCCGTAATTTCACCATCCACGCTGCAAAAGATGGCGTAGTTGGCTTTAAATCAGTTAAGAAAACCAAGTTTACCGGCAAATCAGAACGCCGAACGCAAGTTGTTGTTCTTTAATCGGTAAAAACTTTTTATTAAAATAGCTCCGGTAAATGCGGAGTTATTTTAATATCAATCACCTCTCTTGATAATATCCTTCACGCTTAATTCCCTCAACATCACCTACTTTTATAGTAGTCTATTCCCCATCTACTATTCTGTGACTCCGCAATATAACTTCTTATTCTTATTAATTTATCCAACAAGTCATTAGTTACATTACTCAGAACCGTATTATTCACACCCATCTGATCTACGTGCTCAGTTAACTTAACTAGACGCCTACGCTTCTCGTCTTCATTTTCAATCTCACTTTTTAGACCCTCCAGAAGACTATTTATATCATTCTTAAATTTATTCACAGACTCAGCCCTAGAAGCCTCAAGATTTCTAATTTTACCTGACTCAGATGTTATCATTTCTGAGATCGCAGGATTATTCATTGCTGTTGGATTATATTCAATTAGCATCCTCAGCCGATCCAGCTCTCCAGTTATATATTGAGCCTTTGCAAAAAACTGATTATTATTATCTTCGGTAAGTTGTTTAAAACTGTCAATCGCAATCTTAAAGTCCTCAGGCAATATGTCGACATTGACTTCATTCGTCTCCATCGACTTTTCAACCACTGGGTTTTCAACCGATTTAGCTGCTGGCAAAATTACTGAATCAGTGCAAGCAAAAAGTCAACCCCTAAGAGGCTGGCCTTCCGCCCGCTTTACTCTTCTATTGAATGCCCAAATGATGCTTTACGCGAGCCACAACGTCGCCAATTACAACCTGAGATTTCACCAAATAATCATCGACACCCAAGCTCTCAGCACGTTCCTTGTCCTTTGGTTGGCTAAGCGCTGTTAGCATAATAATCCTCACGTTAGCAGTTTCTGGCGTATTGCGAAGAATATCCAGGACATCAAAACCACTAATCTTTGGCATCATCACATCCAAAAGAATCAAATCTGGACGATACTCAACAGTGGCAGACAGAGCGTCTTCTCCATTGTTAGCCTCTCTAACATCAAATCCTTCAATCTCTAGTCGCGACCTATAAACCGCAGACAGAGCCATATCATCCTCAACTAGTAAAATCTTCTTTTTTTGTCCGTTCATACTATCTCCATTTTATGTTGTCCAGCCCAAAAACACAAGCTTTATAACGACTTCGCCTTATCCATCTGCGGATCTACGTTATTATTGACATCGTCCGACGAAAGATCAACTTTTACATCAGGTTCTATACCAGTTTTATCTATATTTTTGCCCTTTGGCGTGTACCATCTGGCTTCCGTAACCTTCATTTGCGACCCGCCAGGTAACCCAAGTACGATCTGCACGCTTCCCTTACCGTAACTCTTCTGCCCAACTAGAGTAGCTTTTCCGTATTCACGAAGCGCCCCAGCCGTAATTTCGCTAGCACTAGCACTGTTGCCGTTAATAAGCACCACTGTCTTCATATTGCCCAGAATTGGCGTTCCAGTTGTACGTAGCGTTTTAACAATTTCAGAGCCTCTACGCTCGGTCATAGCTATTTGATTGTCTAGCCAAATACCCAATAGCCCTTGAGCAGCTCCAACCGTTCCGCCAGGATTATTCCGTAAGTCCAAAATTACCTTTTTAACACCTTTCTCAACAAACTCCGAAGCGTATTTTCTGGACAAGCTCACTGTATCATCGCCAAATCGGTTAACTTTCAAAATACCAATTTCTCCATCAATTTCCGACTCTACTGCCGGAGAAACTATATTCTGACGCACAACCGACACCTCACGCGTTTGGCCACCGCTTAATAACGTCAATTTAACGGACGTACCAACTTCTCCGCGAATTTTACTCACAACTTTTTCCACTGACCAGTCAGAGGAAGCCTCATCATTAACCTTAACAATCACCTCACCAGCCTTAATTCCCGCCTTCTGAGCTGGACTGTTTTCCAGAGGTTTTATGATAGTCGGCTTATTATTCCTAAGACCAATCTCCGCACCGATTCCACCACCAATTTGCCCACTCAGTGACTTATCAAACTCCTTCGTCTCGTCAGGATCCATATACGCCGTATGAGGATCGCCAGCCGCTTCAACCAGCCCACGATTGGCGCCGTAAATTAACTTTTGAGTATCCAATTTTCCATCGTAATTAGCAATCAGTTCTTGATATGTTTTTTGAACGCTAGATAAGTCGATTGTCTTATTTGAAGTTCTAACGCCAAATACCGACGCCACGTTAGCAAACAGCGCATCTGAGCGAGCTCCCGCCACAAAACTAACAATAGCCACAATAATAAGCGTCAAAAACCAACTTAATTGCTGTCTTTTTTCTCCCGTAACCATATGCTTATTATACTACAAAACGCCCGTTTAACACGAGCGTTTTTGTGTATCACTATGCTGATTAGAAGTAAACGTATGTCAATCCTGAAGCTGAGCGTGTGTAATGCCTATATAAGCCATCCCAGGCAAAGTTGTAATCGCTAACGGTAATAGTTCCGTCGCCATTGACAGATTCAACATACATAACGTGTCCGTAATATCCAATATTCATCACGGCTGCTGCACCAGCTTTTGGTGTTGAGCCGCTAGAAATACCATAGCGCGCTACAGTCGATGGCCATTGATTCGCGTTGCCTGCGCCACCAAAATGCGGAACATATCGTCCAGTGCTATGAATTTTCCAAGCCACGTAGCTCACGCATTCACGCGTGTATAGCCCCCATGGATCGACATAAGCGTCGAGTGGAGCACTCGCCCAAGCGCCAGGATAACCGCCGCCACCAGGTACACCGCCCGGAATTGAAACATTACTACCGCCAAGAGCTCGTCGGTTGGCTGCAGCCTGCTCTTCTCGCAACTTCGCCACCTCAGAATTGCGCTTCTGAGCCAGCGCCGCATAGTTATTCTGATCATTCTTCGTATCAGTAATCAGCTTTGCTTTTTCAGATTGCTTAGCTGCCATCGCATTGCGCTGCAATTCTTGGTCACGAAGCGTATTCTCGACAGACTTCTTATTTTCTTCCAGCTTTTTTTGCAAAGACTTAATTTCTTTGATCTTATCATTCAATGAAGTTTTCAGAGAATTACGCTGTTCTTGCTTATCGATATAATCGCTAATATTCTTTGAGCTAGCAAGCATCTCCAACGGCGAAATCTGATCATCAACATACAAATCCGCCAAAATTCGCCCCATCGCTTTACGATTGTGCTTAATTAGCTCTTCGTTCTTTTTTATCTGATCATTAAGACTATTAATCTTCTTTTGGCTGTCAGAAATCTGCGTCTGAATAGCTGATATTTGTCCGTTTATCTTATCAAGTTCCGCCTGTAAACTATCAGCCATCTCACCCAAGCGCGAAGCCTCAGAATTATAGTTGTCTGCTTCTTGTTGTTTTGCCTGAATTTCGGCGTTATAGTCGCGAGCCAATACGTGTGATGCCAAGCCAAAAATGCTCGATCCAGCGAGCAATGCAGACATCGCCACCAGAGACGCTCTGCTGACTAATGATGCCGAAACTGGTGTGGTGGACCGTAGTTTCATACGTCTATGTTAGCATAAGCACAATCAGCATGTCAAGGACCTTTACAGCTTAAGATATTTGCGAGTTGCCACCCAAGATGACGTCACGCCAATTGCCGCGCCGACCAGAATCATACTCAAGAAAACCAGCACGCCGTACATTTTTAGATGATTCAAAAGGTTATCGATAGGAATTCCGTATTTTACCATCGGATCATGTGCAAAAATTAACAGTCCATACCCAACCACTGTTGCGATAATTGCCGCGATAAATCCGTACATTATAGCCTCAACGATAAACGGACCTCTGATGAAACTGCGTTCTGCGCCAATCAACTTCATCATCTCAATCTCGTCCTTGCGGTTGAAAATTGCCATACGAATAGTGTTAAATACCACAAGCGATGAAATTACCACAAAAACGACTGTAGCGATTGACCCGCCGATACTCGCCAATCTCACCCAACTACCAACTGTTTTAATAGCCTGCTGGCGCTCACCTGAGAATGACGGCTCCCTGTTAGGATCTTTGTACTTTTTATACAGATCATCTGTTTTAACAAAATTATTTAATGATTGCTGGTTGTTCAATTCCTTTACGGAAACACGAAGCGTTGCCGACATCTCATTACTAGACTCGCGAATCGCCTCAAGCGTGTCTGGGTTGTCCTTATATTGCTCGGCTTGCTTTTCGCGCGCTTCTTCTGCGGAAATATACTTAACACTATCGACATTATCTAATTTTTCAATTCGAGATTTAATCGTTTTAATCGTTTTTTCTGGCGCGTCACCCTTTAAGTAAATTGACATATCGGCACGCTTGGAGACATTTGAAACGGTATCAACCAAAACCTGACGCGCTGATAATGTTATAAACACGATAATCAACGTTACGCTCATCACCGCAGTTGCAGCAATCGTTAGCCAGGCATTACGACTAAAGTTATTGATACCGTATCGGCACATTCTGACAAACGTCAACCAACCTCGTCGACGCTGACGTATACGGATAGTTTCTTTGTTCTTGTTGGATTTACTAGCTGATTTCATTACTGTTTATAACTCCCTCTTGCCTGATCAGAGGTGATTTTACCATGATCAATTGTAATAACGCGCCGCTTCAATTTGTTAACAATCTCCACGTTGTGAGTCGTCAAAATAACCGTCGTGCCATACTTGTTAATCTTTTCCAGCAAGCGAACAATGTCCCAACTGTGCTTCGGGTCCAAGTTTCCAGTCGGCTCATCTGCAATCAAAATCTTCGGTTGACGAACCACCGCCCTAGCAATCGCCACACGCTGACGTTCACCACCAGAAAGCTGATGAGGAAAATGCTTTTCCTTCCCCTTAAGACCAACCAACTCAATAACCTTCGGCACAGTTGCCTTAATTTCCCGATTTGTCATTCCAGCAATTTCCAGCGCAAACGCCACATTTTCAAACACCGTTCGATTCGGAAGCAACTTAAAATCCTGAAAAACCACGCCAATTTTCCGACGCAACAGCGGAATATGTTTGTCCTTCAAATTGTCATAGTCAATTCCACCAACTACAATTTTTCCAGAGCTCGGCTTCTCTTCCCTGGTCAAAAGCTTCAAAAGTGTCGATTTGCCAGCACCCGACGTGCCGACAATAATCACAAATTCACCAGCGCCAACATGAATGCTTGCTCGATTCAGCGCCGGCTTATTACTTTTACCGTAGTTCTTCGTTACCCTATCTAACAGAATCATTAATAGTATTATACCATAAGCTAAATATTTTTAGAATTAGTGTTTTGTTCTAAATATGCCGTGATAAATTCGTCAATATCACCATCCAAAACACCTTGAGCGTTGCGATTTTCGTGCTTTGTGCGCGTATCCTTAACTAAGGTATACGGGTGTAGGACATAATTTCTAATTTGGCTACCCCAGTTTGCCGATTCGCCAGCCCTAAGATCAGACAGAGTTTCGGCGTGTTGCTCTAATTTCATCGCTAGCAATTTTGACCGCAAAATCTTCAATGCCGTTTCTTTGTTCTGAATCTGCGAGCGCTCATTCTGAATAGCCACCGTAATTCCCGTCGGCTCATGCGTCACTCGAACCGCCGAATCCGTCGTATTTACACCTTGACCGCCCTTGCCACCCGAACGATAGACGTCAATTCTTAAATCATTCGGGTCAATTGATATTTCATCGGGCGCGTCAATTTTCGGCAAAACCTCGACAAGCGCAAAACTAGTCTGGCGCAAATTGTCGGCATTAAACGGACTTAATCTCACCAAACGATGCACGCCATTTTCCGACCGCAGTTTTCCATAAGCAAAAGATCCAGAAATCTCCAAAACGACCGTTTTAATTCCAGCGTCGTCATTTGTTGAGCGTTCCAGCATATCAACCTTCATTCCAGATTTTTCCGCCCAACGCAAATACATTCGCTCCAACATCGCCGCAAAATCCTGAGCATCCAGTCCGCCCACTCCAGCAGAAATACGCATAATTGCCGAGCGATTGTCATATTCGCCAGAGAATAACAAATCGGTTTTATGGCTCTCAAAACTCTTCTCAATCGCCGCAACTTGCGCTTGGAATTCCGGCAATAAATCATCATCACCAAGTTCCATCAGCTCAACCATATCGCCAACTTGCACCGTCAAAGTCTGCCAAGGTTCGACGGTCTGACGGAGGCTGGCGGCCTGTTTCGTTAATTCTTGGGCGTAATCAGGATTATTCCAAATTTCTGGTTGGTTTAATTGATCATCCAGCTCCGCCAATTTCTGCTCCAAATCAGAAAACTTCAGCGCTTTTTTAGCCTGTTCAATTTCTTTTTCTAATTCACCAATTTTCTTTTTTAGCGGTTGCATATATTTTATTGTACCATTTTTCAACGCTCAATTCTCTGTTAAAATAAAAAGATGGATAAAGACATTGAGAAAATTCTATTTACGAACGAAGAAATAAAAACGGCAGTTCAAAAACTTGGGAAAAAATTGACCGAGGATTATCACGATAAAAATCCTGTTGTCGTGGGTATTTTACGCGGCGCGGCGCCGTTTATGATCGACTTGATACAAGCGATGGATTGCTATATGGAAATTGATTTCATGGCGGTCTCCAGCTACGGCGACGACACAAAATCTTCCGGATCTGTAAAAATTATCAAAGATTTGGACACCGACGTAACGGATAGGCATGTGTTGATAGTTGAGGACATAATTGACAGCGGTCGAACAGCCCAGGCGCTAAGAGAATTATTTGCCGCAAAAAATGCTGCGTCGGTAAAAATATGCTCGCTATTAGACAAACCAGCGCGGCGTGAAGTTGACGCAAAAGCCGACTATGTCGGTATTGATACGCCGAATGAATTTGTCGTTGGCTACGGTCTGGATTTTCGCCAACAATATCGCAACTTGCCATACATCGGCGTCTTAAAACCAGAAGTTTATCAAGATTAAAGCTCTTCTACGGCGGCGACAAATTGCTCGCCACGATCAGAATAGCTCTTAAACATATCAAAGCTGGCAGCCGCTGGGCTAAGAATCACCACGTCGCCAGATTGCGCCTTATTTTTGGCTGATTTGGCAACTTCTTTCATTCCTGCCATATTCAATTGGACAATTTCGCAATCAATTTTTTCTTCCCTTAAAACTTCCCTAATTTCATCAGCGTTAGTGCCATTGATAATTATCAGTCGCACGTTTTGTCGGGCAATTTCTTGCGCCAATTCTGAATAATCCGCGCCCTTATCCGAGCCGCCCAAAATTAAAATCTTCGGTTCTGCAAAAGCTTTTAATGCCGCAATCGCACTGCCTGGAGTTGTCGAAATGCTGTCATCGTAATATTTCACACCGTATTTTTCAGCAACAAACTTAAGTCGGTGCGGCAACCCTGTAAACTCGCTAAGCCCCTTCTTTATCTCATCATCCGACACGTCCGGCAAAATCGATTTCACCGCCGCTATCGCCGCGCACGCATTGTCAATATTATGTTTCCCCGGCAAGCGAATCGCAGAAGTTATATCGTCCGAGAGAACAAATGGATATTCCTTTTTCTGCGCCGAACTCGTATCTGCAATCGACGAGCTAAACTCATTTTGAGAATTATAGACAACATAATCGTCCGCGGTTTGGAACTTAGCAATATTCGCTTTTGCTGCCAAATAGTCATTAAAATCAGCGTGAACATTCAAATGATCAGGCTCAATCATCAGCACCACGGCAACGTGCGGAGATTTTTGCAAATCCCACAATTGAAAACTGGACAATTCATAAACGACAATGTCATTTTTCTCAATTTTTGGCAAAATATCCAAAGCTGGCACGCCAATATTCCCCACTAAATGAACGGTTTTACCTGCCGCGCGCAAAATCGACGAGATAAAACTACACGTCGTCCCCTTGCCTTTTGTGCCAGTCACGCCAATTATAGTCGCTGGGCAATTGGCAAAAAACTCATTTGTCGCCGACCAAATTTGACCGATAGTCTTTATCTTTTTTGGCGGAAGACTTGGCGATCTAACAATTAAATCTGCATCCTCCAGCCCCGAAAATCCCGTCTGATAAGCCACATTTTCCGGCAAATTATCTACTTTTTCATGCTCGTCTGCCACCAAAAAATCAGCCTCCGGAAACTTCTCCCGAAAATAACGCAAATTAGATTGACCTTCAACACCAAAACCAGCAATGACAATTTTCATAACCTGATTATATCACGGGCAATTTACGATTACACCCTAAAACAGCTTGTCGAGCTTATCGTACAGCTTTGTTAATAGCTCTTTTTCTTCCGAAGTAACTGCTGCCAACGTCCATGTGTTGGATGCAAAAAATTGACGAGCCGTTTCAATCAGCTGATCGGGAGTTACCGCCAAAATAGAATCTGGGACGGCAGCATAATCTCTCACGAAATCATCAGCAAAATATCGTCCTATGTAGAAATTGCTTACTTGCCCGACAGTTTGAGCGCCCATTTGATAACGACCCAACGAATATGACTTCACACTTTCCAAATCTTCATCAGAAATAGATCCAGCCAAAACTTTCTTCAACTCTCTCACGATAATATCAAAGAGTTTTTCTGCAGTTTCGACATTTACTTGTCCGCCAAAATCCCAAGCCGAATCGTAAAAACCAATCGACGTGTCGCTAAAAATACCATACGCCAAGCCCTTTTTACGAGCCGCACCAAAAATCCTCGAGCTCATCGTGCCGGTCAGAATGTGATTCAATGCGTTCATGGCCGTGACTTCTTCATCACTTAGCTCGCGCGGAATCATCATTGACCAACCAAACGTCAAATTCGTCGCCTCTTTTCGTCTGACTAAAACCGGATTAGCCCTGCGCGGCTCATCACGCGGAATCACGAATCGCTCGCCCGTCTCTAATTGCCACCCCTCAAGATGTTCTTTAATAGCCGCTTTTCGTCCAGCCATTTTTCCAGCCACCACAAACCGCATATTCTTCAAAGTATGCGTTCGCTTGTGATGATTTTTAATGTCTTTCAGCTCAATATTAGCAATTGTTTTTAAGCGCTGATTATACGTCAAAATATCCTCACCCAGCGCCTGCTGAATGCGCGGCCACATCACGCGATTGTGATTGTTAAGATAACCAGTCAATTCAGAGCGAACATTACCCTTTTCCGCCTCAAGCTCATCGGCGTTGAATCGCGGCGTAGTAATAGCCAGCCTCTGAAGCTCCAAAATCCTATCCCACTCAAAATCCGCACAAATCGCTTCATAAACCATTGAATAGTCAGAAGTGTAAGCGTTGTGATAAGCGCCGTTCTTGGTAAATTCCTGCTCATAATTATGCTCCGAACGAAATTTTTCATTCGCGCCGAACGCCATATGCTCCATAATGTGAGCCGTTTCGTAAATGTCTTTATTCAGAACGTAGCGGTTGCCCGCCCTAAATTGCACCTGAAAACTCATTACCGTAGCATCTGGAACGTCAATCAACAAGCCGCGCGCACCATTCTTCAGTCTAATTTCTTCAACTGTATGTTTCATCGTCTAATTCTCTGATTATTTACGATTTTTCTTACGATTCTGCCGTTGAGCTTTTTTCTTCTTTCGGGCTTGGTTTTTAACGCGATTAGATTCTGCGCTAGTTTTACTCTTCTTTACAGAGAAATCACCATCGCGATTTTCCTCGCCTGAACCAATTTCATTTACGCCACGCTCAACGGCATTTTCCGCCAACCTAGTTAGCTCGGTGTCATATTCGTCGTCTTGAGATTGACGGACTGTAGCGTCGGCTTTATGAATATTAAATATCGTTGCCAAAACTTCATCGCGGAGATTAGCCTGCAAACTCTCAAATAACTTCTGAGATTCTGATCGATATTCCACCAAAGGATCACGCTGTCCAACACTTCGCCAGTGAATTCCCTCGCGCAAATGTTGCATATTTTCCAAATGTTGCATCCACAATGTATCCAACACCGCCATATAGACTTCGCGCTCAACTCCGCGCAAATCATCAGCGCCAATCTCACGCTCTTTCTCCGCATAAGCTTCTTCAGCCAGCTCCAGCGCCTTCTCATAGCGCAGACGATCTTTCTTTTCCTTACCAACCTTTTCAATTTTTTCCTTATCAACTGGGAAAATAACCGAGAAATCTTCGACAAACTTTGGATTATTCTTCGATGGAAGAGTTGTCAATTCGTGAACTTTAGCTCGCAATAATCGCTCAATTTCTGGCTTAATATTATCGCCTTCCAAAATCCTACGTCGCATAACATAAACGACGCGACGATGACGGTTAATCACATTGTCGTATTGAACAACATTTTTGCGCGTATCAAAGTTATAGCCTTCAACTCGCTTCTGTGCCGCTTCCAATGTTTTCGATACGGCACGAGTTCTGATTGGCGTATCATCATCAACGCCCAGCCTATCCATCAACGACGCAATTCGCTCGCCCTGGAAAATTCGCATCAAATCATCTTCGGTCGAAACGTAAAACTGAGTCTCGCCTGGATCGCCCTGGCGTCCGCCACGACCGCGCAGCTGATTGTCAATTCGGCGTGATTCGTGTCGCTCTGAACCGATAACAACCAAGCCGCCCAATTCCTTCACGCCCTCGCCAAGCTTAATGTCGGTACCACGACCAGCAATATTTGTAGCCAAAGTAATCGCGCCCTTTTCGCCGGCTTTCGCAACAATCGCAGCCTCACGCTCATTATTCTTAGCGTTCAGAATCTCAAACTTAATGCCTTCTTTTTCCAAATATTTGGCAATTTGCTCATTCTTTTCAATAGAACCAGAGCCAACCAGAACAGGACGACCTTGCTTGTGGTAATCCTTAATCGCCTCAGCGACAGCTTTCAGTTTGGCCTTTTCAGTCTTGAAAATCAGATCTTCCTTATCCTCGCGAATAACTGGTTTGTTCGGTGGAATTTGGATAACATCAAGTGAATAAATTTGCTGGAACTCTTCAGCTTCAGTGAACGCCGTACCAGTCATACCGCTCAATTTATTGTACAAACGGAAGTAATTCTGGAAGGAAATTGTCGCTAGAGTCATACTCTCTTCCAGCACTGGAACGCCCTCTTTGGCTTCAATTGCCTGATGTAAGCCTTCGTTATAACGGCGACCCTGCATCAAACGACCAGTATGTTCGTCAACGATAATCACCTCGCCGTCGTTGGTTACAACATAATCCTTGTCGCGCTTGAACAATGTCTGCGCTCGCAAAGCTTGGTCCATGTGATAAACACTGCGCACGTGATCTGGTGTGTACAAGTTTTTTATTCCCAACAATTTCTGAACCTTTTCAACACCTTCATCAGTCAAGGCAACACTTCGGCGCTTCTCATCCAAAACGTAATCTTCCGGAACCAACTTGGCGGCGATTTTAGCAAACGTGTAATAATTGTCAGGATTTTCAGCCGCTGGAGCAGAGATGATAAGCGGCGTACGAGCTTCGTCGATCAAAATTGAGTCAACCTCGTCAACGATTGCGAAGTTCAATTCACGCTGCCTGAGCAAATCGACATCATTAACCATGTTGTCGCGCAAATAGTCAAAGCCAAACTCGTTGTTAGTTCCGTAAGTAATGTCCGCAGCATAAGCTTCCTTACGCGAAACTGGACGAAGCTTTCGCATTCGAGGATCGTCGTGATGCTCATTGTCGTAATCTTTATCATAAACAAATGACGCTTCGTTAATAATCACACCAGTGGTCAAGCCCAGGAAATCATACACTTGACCCATCCAGCCGGCGTCGCGCTGCGCCAAATAGTCATTAACCGTCACCACATGAACGCCCTTGCCTTCCAAAGCATTCAAGTAAGTTGGCAATGTCGCCACAAGAGTCTTACCTTCACCGGTCTTCATCTCGGCAACATTACCCTCATGAAGAACCATACCGCCAATCAGCTGCACATCATATGGACGCTCGCCAATTACGCGCTTAGCAGCCTCCCTTGCTACGGCAAACGCATCTGGCAAAATCGTATCAAGCGTCACATTCTTCTTCGACAAACGCTTTTTCAGCTCATCAGTTTGCGCCCGAAGCTCCTTGTCGGACATCTTTTCATATTTGTCATTCAGACCGTTAATAACGTCAACTTGCTTACGCAATCGTTTCAAAATCTTCTTCTGTGGATCGCCAAAAATCTTGCTCAGCGCTTTTTGTTGTGTAATTGCCATAAACCTTAAAACTCCCTCACTTTCAGGCATTTTCAAAAACTTCTTTTATTATAACTTTTTTCAGACAATTTGAAAAGAAAAAGCGCCCAGAATCTGAACGCTTTTCTGCTAATTTCATCTATCAATTATTTTCGACCGAAAGTTTGCTTCAGCTTCGCCAAAATTCCGCGACTTCCGCCAACGTGAGCCAACACATCGTCTTTATACTTACGAACTTGACCATTCAACCTAGCTTCAACGATATCCACCGCAGCCAAAACGTTCATGGTTGAATCCTTAGCTACAATTTTCTTATCTGGCACATTGATAATGACTTCAACTTCATACTTGTTGCCGCCAGGATTGTCAATCTGCTTAATCTTAACGTCTGCAGACGCGCTCTTTCGGGCATGGCGTGGCAAGTATTTTCCCAACGAACCAATTTTCCTTTCAACATATTTTTTTGTTGTGGCGTTCAGCTCATATTTAACGCCAGTAATTGTAATATCCTTAATCATTTTTCCTCCTACTAACTAATACGCTCTTATTATATCACGTCACGGCCGTTCATATATGGACGCAGTACCTCTGGGACAGTCAAAGTTCCATCTGGATTCTGGAAATTCTCCAAAATCACCACCAGAGAACGAGCTAACGATACCGCAGTTCCATTCAATGTGTGAACAGATTCAATTGCGCCGTTTTCTCGGCGGACTCGAATGTTCAAACCACAAGCTTGATAATCAGTACAATTCGAACAACTCGTCAGCTCACGGTAAGTTTGATCAACTGGCGACCAATATTCAATGTCGTACTTCTTTGCAGCCGGTGCACCCAAATCGCCCGCCGCAATATTAACCACGTGATAAGAAATCCCAATTTGCTGCCAAAGCGCCTCTTCAACGCTAAGAATTTTCTCATGAATTTCTTTAGACTGCTCAGACAAACAAAACGCGTACATTTCCAGTTTATTAAATTGGTGAACTCGGAACAGACCGCGCGTGTGCTTGCCGTATGTTCCCGCCTCTTTTCGATAGCAAGGACTATATCCAGCGTACAGTAATGGCAAATCTTTTTCGTTCAAAATTTCGTCCGCGTGGTAGCCGGTTAATGGCATTTCCGCCGTACCAATTAGCGTCAAATCTTCGCCGTCAACTACATATTCGTTGCTGCCCTCACCCTTCGGAGTGAAACCTGCACCCTCAGCTGTTCGTAAATTGACCATATGCGGCACGGTCATAAATGTGAAGCCCTGCTTTGTTACGTAATCCAAGGCAAATTGAGTTACGGCATTTTCCAATAAAGCCAAATCGCCCTTCAAATAATAAAACTTCGCACCAGCCACCTTAGCGCCGCGCTCAAAGTCCACCCAGCCGCGACTTACAGCGTAATCCAAGTGATCCTTTGCACCAGTTTTACAATCGCCATAAACTTTTACCTCAACAGAATCTTCTTCGCCACCCAGAGGCACGTCGTCAAAAGTGATGTTTGGGACGTTTTTAAGAATTGCCGCAACTTTTTCCTCGGTCGATTTCAAATAATTCTCACGCTCTGCCAGCTCAACTTTCAATTGCTTGCCCTGATCAATCAGTTCTTGGTCTGGTCGACCGCCTTTCATTTTCGCTGAAATAACATTGCGCTGTTCGCGTAGCGTTTCAACCTGCTTCTGCAAATCGCGACGCTCATCGTCTAATTGCAACAATGCCGCAATATCAACTTTATAGCCTTTATCATTTGCCGACTTTTGCACCAAATCGACATTTTCTCGGATGAACTTAATATCTAACATATCTTCATTATATAACAATTCTGAATAAAAATAGTCTAAAGAGTAGTTGAAATACTGCTAAACTTACCTCTTTTAAACGTGAGAAATCATTCCCGCGCCAAGCATAACCAATAACACCAGACCTAATGCAAATCGATAAATTATAAACGGTCGGAAATTATTACTCTGAATAAACTTCAACAACCACGACACAGCCAAATAGCCAACACCGAATGAAATTACCGTGGCGATTATAGTCGAAGTCCAGCCAACACCGCCAGAAATGTGTTTATATTCGGTAGCGACTTCCAATAACCCCGCTGCGACTAGCGCTGGAATACCCAAGAAGAAACTTAATTTCGTAACCGACACGCGATCAAATCCACGAAACAGACCGACTGAAATCGTTGCACCGGAACGACTAACTCCAGGAATGAGCGACAAGCATTGCCCCGCACCAATCGCCAGCGTGTCTTTCCAGCTCGTCTCAGTTTCGCCACGCTTGTTATTTACCGCACGATTGTCAGCCAGCCACATAACAACGCTCCAGCCAATAAGCCCGAATGCTACAAACCACAAACTGCGCAGAACCGTTTCTACTTCATGCTTGAATAATAATCCGACAATCGCAATAGGAATTGAGCCGATAATAATTGCCCAACCATATTTATAATCAAACTTTCGGCGCGCTCGTTTCCACCACAAACCTCGCCACCAAGCCTGAAGGATTCGCCAGATGTCGCTCCAGAAATAAATCACCGCCGCCAGAATTGCTCCTATCTGGATTATCGCCGTAAAAGCCACGACGCTCGGATCGTCAATTCGCATTCCCATCATTTTCTCGGCAATTGTCAAATGTCCAGTCGAAGAAATCGGTAAGAATTCCGTAATTCCCTCAATTACGCCGAGAATAGTTGCTTGCCACCAAGCCACGCTTAAAAATCACCTTTCATCCTTCAAGTGTAGCATTAGCGGTAAAATCATTCAAATGCGCGGGCCTAAGATTCGGGATCTTCCACTTCAATTGAGTTGTGATAGAACAAACCGCTAACATTCACGCCCGCAGGAGCATAAATTTTCAAGCCAGTTATCGGCTTATAAAACTTCAAACAGCCGTCAAAGAATATTGCGTTACACTTCTCAGAAACGGACAGCACAATTTTATCGCCATCGCGATGCACGTTAATTTCTGGCTTATTCGCCTTTGGTAAATCCACAAACTCCGCTTCCACCTTAAATTTGTCAGAACTTATTCGCGAAACATTCCCCACTGGCATATCGATAAAAATTGAATTAGCGTTTGTCGTATCTGGAATATCGATATTCACTTTCTTCGTGAGCTGCTGCGATTCACGTGCATATTCCAAGCCAGCGTGCGCGCTAAATATTGCAGCGCTTGCCAAACTCATAAAAACAACGGATGCCGCCACGATCATTGTGATTACAGACATTCGATTGACCTTCCAAGCGAATATGCTACGCGTTACAATTGCACCAAATATTACCGTCGCAATTCCGCCAATTGCCAAGGAAATCCATACTCCCCACGCCCACATTTGCATACTCAAACCGCCAAGCATATTAACCACGGAAACACCAAGCGCCCCGCCAACGATCAGCCCGAACAGCACCGCTAGCGTCGTGAACAGCACCACGACACCAACAAAATATTGGAAAAATTTCGCAATTGGAGTTTTTCTAACAGACACAGTTGAACTTCCATCAGCGGAAGCCTCCTTAAGTGCAGCCAAAGTTACCGGCTTCCCGCGCATTCGTAATTTGTCCGACGCGGTTTTTGCTGGCGGCGTTGACACCCACATCGCGAGGTAAACCAGCACCATCGTGCCGAATGTTACGAACGGCGAGACAATTGCAATCAGTCGCACCCACAACGGATTGATATTAAAGTACGCCGCTATTCCCGCACACACGCCGCCAATGACAGCTCCGTCCGTGTCGCGCATCAATTGCTTTTCTGGCTTCTCATTATCATCTGTCAATTCATCAGTTGAGTCCTCGCTATCATCCGAAAAATCGCGCGGCTCGCCCATTTGATTTTTAATCGCCAAAACGTCATCGTCGCCAATAACACCTTCTTTCATCACGCCACGCTCGGCTAGAATTTCAACCATTCGCGCCTCAATTTCCTTCATCGCTTCCGCGTCGGCGTGCATATTTTTCTGAATCGAATTAAGGTACTTTTCTAGCGATTTCTTAGCGTCAATTTCCACACTAAACGCCGTTTTTGCCAGATGAATCCTGGTTATTTCCTTCATTATTTTATTCCTTTCTCTAAGTTATCAAGCGAATTATTTAACATATTTATGCGATCTTTAAGTTCATGAATCAATTGATCGCCGTGATTTGTCAATGAATAATATTTTCGCGGCGGACCTTGCTCGCTTTCCTGCCATTCGTGCTGCAAATATCCATCTTTCTGCAGCCTATTCAGCAGCGGATAAATCGTACCTTCGACCACCGTTAAATCCGAATTGTTCAATTGCTTAACGATATCGCCGGCGTACTGTGCTTTATTAGAACAAACCAGTAAAACGCAGTAAACCAAAAATCCTTTTCGCAATTGGACCGCCAAGCTTTCCGCATAGCTATCAACGTCCACTTTTACCTTCTTTCGGTATGTTAGAACCCTTAATTTTGCCGTCTTTGATCAGAATTTGATAATCGCATTTCTTGGCCAAGTCAACGTCGTGCGTCACGATAATCAGCGTCGCGCCTTCTTGCTTGTTGTAATTGAACAGCAATTCCTCCACCTTCGCGCCAGTTTCGCTATCCAAATTTCCCGTAGGTTCGTCCGCAAAAATGATCTGAGGGCTACCGACAATTGCCCGCGCAATTGCCAAACGCTGCTTTTGTCCTCCCGACAAATCCTTCGCACGATTCTTGCGTTTCTCATACAAGTCCACTGCCTTCAGCGCCTCATTGATCTTACTTTCCCTCAACCCCCTTGGCATCTTCACAATTTCCAGCGGCAAGCTCACATTATCCGCCACGCTTTCATTGCCCTGAACAAAGAAACTCTGGAAAATAAAACCTATTTTTCTCGCACGAAACTCGTCAACTTGCTTTTGTTTCAATTTCAAAATGTCTTGACCGTCAATAATCACTTGGCCTTGTTGCGGTCGATCCAAGCCAGAAATTGCATGCATTAGCGTCGATTTTCCTGAACCAGATTTTCCCAAAATCGCCACGCTCACGCCCGTTGGAATTCGCAAACTCACATCATTTAGCGCCACAAATTGGTTCTTCTTTTTGCCGTAAATTTTCGTCACATTTTTAAGCTCAATCATAACAATTCTCCTATTCCGTCCTTAACGCTTCAATTGGATCTAATTTTGTTGCCTTGCGGCTCGGCAGCCAGCCAGAAAGTACCGCCATAATCATCAGCCCGATTATCAAAAGTCCCATTTGCAGAGGATTAACGACCAATAGATTCGTACCTTGCTCCAACTTCAGAAAATTAGCAATCATAGGGTTAAGCAGCGACATCAAACTCGCCAAACCAACGCCGATCAAACCACCTAGAAGTCCAACCCACGCCGCTTCATACCTGAACATTTTACCGATATCACGACCTCGCATTCCCAAAGCTTTCATTAGCCCAATCTGACTAGTTCGCTCCAAAACCGAGATGTACATCGTATTAACAATTCCAAACACGCTCGCAAGCAGCGCCAAACCACCAAACCCAATCAGCGCCATTTGAGCCATATTCACAAAAGTCAGCATAGCCTTGCGTACATCATGAACCGAAGACGCCATGTAGTCCTTACCAAGCTCACTCTTCACCGCCTCAACGTTTTTCTCATCATCAACCGATGCAATTACGTAAGAATAATCATTAGGCAAATCTTTAGGGTGACTAAAGTCGTAAATATCCTTAGCGTCATCCACAGAAACGCGCACGGCTGGCTGATAAAACAGAATCGTGTCCGAAGGTTTATCGACTGCCGCAACTTTCAGAGATATTTCTTTGTCAGCGTTCTTGCTCGGCGAATCTCCTTTTTTCAATCCCAGCGTAATCGTTTGTCCAATTGCTGATTTTGCATCACTAAATCCCATTTCTTTCACGTAAGATTCTGGAATAACAACCTCGCCCTTTTTCGGCATAAAATTGTCCAAATTACCAGCCGCAAACTTCATTCGAGTTTTATCAAACTTCACGGTTACACTCGGCACGAATTTTTTATCGCTTGCCGAACTTTTGGCGTATAAAACTCCATACATAGAATAAGCTGGCGTCACTTTTTCTACGTGCGGAACTTTCTGTATTTTTTTCACGTCGTTATCAGTCATCGAATATTTTTCTATCGCCTTAGACTGATCCTTTTCCGTATCTTCCGAGTCGCTATATTCTGGAAGATTACTATCAGGTCCTGACGAGGTCACTTTTTTATAGACCGAAACAGATTTTTTATCGCCAGCCGCGTCGACCATACTGTTCGTATACAGCCGACCGCCTTCTCCAGCCATCAGCGCCAGACCAATTGTAAACGCCCCAACTGAAATTGCCAGCGCGGTTAAAATCGTGCGGCCTTTTGACTGCCCCAAATTTCGACCGGCGCGTTTAATAATGTCAATTCTTCTCACATTAAGCTCCTTGTTGATTTACTATACATAGTACTATGTTATACAAGGTACCTTAAATAGTCAAGGTATTTTTGAAAATAATATTCAAAAAATCGCAGGCTCTGTCGGCTTAGGGATCGCTATTTTCGCCTAGCTTTAACTATCTTCGCCAAGCCATTAAGCGCGCGCTTATAAAAAGAGTCAGCATTCACACGCTCCCGCGACTCGCCGTCGCTCACACCGTCTTGAATCTCGCGACTGCCCGCAACAACCTCGTTCTTCTCTATCGACTCATTATCCACCAAACCAGCCATATATCTAGCGGCATCAAAAAACGTCGGATCTCCCCAAATCTTGACTTTTCCATCATCTCCGTAATCAATTACTGCAGAAATAACCTGCTCGTCGTCCTTATTGTAGATCTCATCATCAATTCCATCGTAATCATCAATCTCTTCGTCGCCATATTCAACGTCAAAGCGTCCGCTATAAAATCGACAATCGGCGACAATACCACGGCACAAATCCCCTTGGTCATTTCTCTGCCATACGCTCATCAATATCACCAGATCAGAAGTAGACAGATCAGCCTCCTCAAGCAGCTTAACAGACTGTCCTTTATTGATAATTAGACGACCACTTCCCTCTGCTCTAGACTCATCAATATATATCACATCCTGTGGCGATACGTCCGAATAGGTGTCGAGTGTGTATAGCGCTTCAGGAGACATTGTCTCGGCTGTAACTTGTCGTAATCTATCAGGCACTCCATTATTATATTCTTCAAACATTTTATGACCTCCTCAATTTAATCTTATTCCTCGTCATACTCATCTTCAATCTCTTGGTCCAGAATCTCTTCAATCACGTCTTCTAGCGTAATAATTCCCAGCTCCGCCTCATCGTCCATCACCACAAACAAATGATTGTGCGTTTGAATGAATCGACTTAAGACTGTATCCAGGCGCGACCTCTTGTCAATATCATAAATTTTATCGCGGTACAATTGGCTAATTGGCAACGGCAAATCTCGTCCAACGACATCCTTCACGTATAAGACTCCGACCAATTCCCCGCCAGATTGAACTGGAATTCGCGAATGTCCAGCGTGCTTTATTTGCGCCAAAAGCGTAGCATCTAACTCATCATCCAAATCCACGACAAAAACCTCGCTCATCGGCGTGACCAAATCGCCAGCCGTCTTTTTACTAAACTGCAACGCACCCGCTGCAATTCGGCTTTCGTCATAATCAACCGGACTGTCAGACCTGACGGCGTGCTCGTGAATAATCTCCTCCAGCTCCTGATGAGAATATAATTGCGGTGTTTCCTTACCCAGCCAGCGATTCAATAGCTTTGACATCGGCTGAGCAAGCGGCCAAAATAGCACGTAAATTACATCAAGTAGCCAAAAGAAATATCGCACAAATCGATATCCACGCTGCGAGAAAATCGCCTGCGGCAAAATCTCGCCAAACATCGTGATGAGAAGTGTCGCAATCAGACCGCCAACCACGCCATTCGTCATATTTCCCAGCAAAATTGACATCGCGGTATTCACGCCGACATTGCCAAGCAAAATACAGAAAATCAGATAATAACCGTCTTTTCGGTATCGATACACTCGTGCCGCAATTTTGTCGCCCTGCCCGGCTTTTCGCTTTAGATCGTCTGGTCGCGCCATCATTAAGCCAATATTCAGACCGGAAAATAGCCCAGAAAGCGCCAATAGAACAGCCGCTGCCAGCCATAATAAAACATCAGACATAATTATAACCTCTACTCTGAATCGTAGCTAAAAACATCCTGCCAGAAAATAACTCCAATAAAAAATCCATATCCTTAATTATAGCAAAATTACAAGTTGACTTGCGGATAAATCGCCCGAGTTGTTTCATCAATTTCACTCTTAAGCTGTGGGAACGGAACGCCTTCACGCGCCGTAACACCCTCGAAAATCCAGAATACTCGCTCAGAATAGCCCCAACCACAAGCCGGCGGCATTCCATATTCCAACATCTCGACGTAATCAATATCAAGCATCATCGCCTCCTCGTCACCAGCGTCACGCATTTGCTGCTGCTCAAGAAAACGATTTAGCTGGTCAATCGGATCATTCAACTCAGAGAATCCATTGCCCAATTCCGAACCAGCGATCACCGGCTGAAAACGCTCCACCGTCTCTGGATTTTCCGGATTAGTCTTTGACAACGGACTAATGAACTTCGGTGTATTCACCAACCAAACCGGACCAGCAACATCTTTACGAATATTCTTCCATAATTTATCAATGCTGCGCGGAATAGAATCAGTTTTTTCAACTTCCAAATTGTTTTCTTTCAATTTAGCAGCAACTTCTTCAATTGTCGTGTTGTAAACGTCAATTCCGTAATGCTTGAGAATAACCTCAGCATAATCCCAAACTTCCCACTCGCCACTCATATCAACGTTGAATTTGCCCAATTGGAATTGCAGGGTACCAAAAGTCTTCTGAAGCACATCTTTATACATCGACTCCATGAAACGCATTCCCTGTTTCCAGTCCCAGTAAGCCGCGTACCACTCCATGGCAATATGTTCTGGCAGATGCTCGTCCGAGTAATTTTCATTGCGAAAACGCGGACCGAGGTCATAAACTTTCTCAAATCCAGCACCAATCAATCGCTTTAATGGCAACTCGTGGCTAATTCGCAAATAAAACTGCTGATCGCCCAGTGCATCCATATGCGTCACAAATGGGTTCGCGTCCGCACCGCCAGTTGTGTGCTCCAAAACAGGAACATTAATCTCAATGAATCCATGACTATTCAAATAATCTCGCGTTGCCTGCCAAAACTTACTTCGACGAACGAATCGCTCGCGAACTTCAGGATTGACATTCATATCAACATAACGCCGACGCAAGCGCTCTTCCTTATTCTCTAATTTTTCCGGCATTGGCCTTAATGACTTAGTTAACAACCTAAGCTCGCGTACACCAACGGATTTTTCGCCCGTTTGCGTCGTAGTCATTACGCCCTTCGCCTCGATAAAATCGCCCGTGTCCAGCAATTTAAGCTGCTTCATTCCAAGCACACCGCGCGCAGCATCTAATTCCGCCACGTCATCACGCTGTAAGTAAAGTTGCACATCACCAGATTGATCACGCAACTTAATAAATGCCAATTTACCAAAACTGCGAATAGATGCCACACGACCCGCAACAACAACTTCCTTACCAGCTAGCTCATCGTATTTAGATAAAACCTCAGCACAAGTGTGAGTTCGTTCTGATTTTGCTGGATATGGTTCAACGCCTAATTGACGTAATGTTTCCAGTTTTCGTAGTCGTTCATTGCGATAATCTTGAAGTGTGGCCATAACAGAGATAATTATAGCACATTATACGCGGCAAATCCCGCTAGGTTTAAGATATCGACTTAATAATGTAGGTAATTTCGGCTTTTGGCGTTTTAATCGTTACTTCATCACCGATTTTCTTACCAATCAATTCTTTACCAATTGGCGACTGATCTGAAATTCTACCCGCCAGCGGATCAGCCTCAACTGGACCGACAACTGTGTAAGATACGGTTCTTTCTGGGCATTGTAATTCAACTGTGCTACCCAAACCAACACTTGAGCCGCCGCTGGATTTAATAATTTCGGCGTTCTGCAGAATATCTTCAATTTCCAAAATTCGCGTTTCCACCAAGCCTTGCTCTTCGCGTGCAGCGTCATATTCTGCGTTTTCGCTCAAGTCGCCAAAGTCTCGCGCTGCCGCAATTTTTTCAGCAATTTCGCCACGTCGGCCTTTCAACTCTGCCAATTCTTTTTCTAAATCAGCTTTACCAGATTCTGTAATTTGATAAGTTTTTTTCATAAAAATCTCCTCCTCTACTGTATGTAGTGGTATTAGCCCTACGATCTACACTAAATATAGTGTTTTTAGTTAGTCTTGATTAAGTCTATCTGAGTATATCAATCGCTATTTGTTATGTCAATATAGACAGCTCTAACGACTCAAGCAAAAATCCATCAATTGCTGATAATCCATTTTTCGCGTTTCGCCAGTTGCTCGTTCCGTCAATTCAAACAAGCCATCACCGTCAATCGCTCGATCACCAATCGTTATGCGCCACGGTAATCCCATCAATTCAGCATCAGCAAATTTCACGCCTGGACGCTCGTCGCGATCATCAAGTAGCGCATCGACGCCGTTATTAGCCAGCTCGCCATAAAACTTGCCTGCTAGTTCCTGACCCTTTTCACCAATTGCAACAATATGAACCTTAAACGGCGCAACATTTTCTGACCAAACCAAACCTTTATCGTCAGCGAACTTCTCAACAATCACGCCCATAACTCGCGTAATTCCAATGCCATAACTTCCCATATAAGCGTATTGTTCTTTACCTTCGGCGTCAGTAAATACCAACTTCATTTCTTCGGATTTCTGCGTTCCGAAATTAAAGATATTGCCAACTTCGGCAGTTTTTACCTTTTCCAACTCACTACGATCGACGCCGAGCTCCTCAATTGCCTCGTCCAAAACTTCCTCATTAACAGCGATATTTTTGCCACGATGCAAATAAATATAATCTTCACCAGCATCGCAAATCGTCTGAAACTCATGGCTAAACTTCGTAAAAGCGCCGCCAGAAGCAAACGTTACATACGTTTCATCGCCAATCCCAAATCGGTCATAACAACGCTTATATGCCTCAATGACTGAATTGTAATAACTATCCAAACTCTCTTTACTGTCGTGAATCGAATACATATCCTTCATCACAAATTCACGACCACGCATAATTCCACTCTTAGCGCGAAGTTCATTTCGCAATTTGTTCTGGAATTGATAAACGCTAATTGGCAAATCTTTGTAGCTCTTTAAGTAATTACGAAGAAGATCAACAATCGGCTCCTCATGCGTCCAACCAAAGCCAATGTCCGTGCCGTCTTGCAGCTTAGATTTAAACCAAACGTCGACCAATTCATCACTCCAGCGACCAGTTTCTTCCCATAAATCCTTACGCTGCAAAGTACTCATCACCAATTCCTGGCTATTAACCTTGTCCATTTCCTCACGAACGATTTGCTTGATATTCTCAAGAACTCTCAAACCCAACGGTAAAAACGAATACACACCCGCCATCGTTTTATGTACGTAGCCAGCACGAATCAAAAGCTGAGCATTTCGCGCAACCTCGCCAGCTGGCGCCTGCTTCAAAGTTCTAGTAAAAAGTTGTGTCATTCGCATATTTTTCTCCTTTACATAAATATAAATGGCAATAACGATTCCGTCTGATTAATTGCACCCGTGTTGATAAACAAGAAATAAAAAGCTATTCCGTTTTTCATCATATGCATCATAATAGGTACCCAAATTGCGCCAGTATATTCCCTAGTTGCGCACATAACCAGGCTTAAAGTAAATGTATCAACTGCCACCGCCCATTGCAATGGCGAATCCGGACCAACCCAAAGATGTGCCGCGGCAAACGCTATGCTTGTTACGATAATTGATAGCCAAATCGAGAAAGAATTGCGTAGCTTGCCGTAAAGATATCCGCGATACAAAAGTTCCTCAACAATCGGCGCCAGCACCACCAGCACAACAAACGCCATGATAAATTGCCAATGAGTCGCTAGCATGCTCTGGCTAAACGGTATGACCTGCTTTTGCTGTATATCCACCGAGAAAACACCACTGGCGATGCTCATCGCAACCATTGTTAGTAAAAAGTAAGCTACGAAAGCAAACGGAGAAATGAATATTTCCAAAAACGTTGGCCAGTCATTCACGCCCAAATTGCTTAAAGTTGTTCGGCGCTTCTTAACCAAAAACGGCACAGAAATCACGACAATTAGCGACAAAATATATACGACAACCGAAAACACCGTGTTAAAAATAACTGGATTCACAGAATTGAGCGGTACACCAGTTTTTATCAAAGCGCTGACCGCCAATGAAGTAACAACTTCCACCGCCAAAAATACGCCATAAACCCAAGCTGGGAGCGCCAAAATCAGCCACCATTTGCGATTTTTTAATTTCTTAGAAGAGTTTTCCAACATCACTGATCGTCACCAAAATCGTTAATATTAATAAAATTAACATACCGGTTGCTTGAATATTTTCCTCGCGCTCTTTCGTCAGATCTTTCTTAAATAAGCGGAAAATTGTCATCGTGAACCAGCGACCGCCGTCAAGTGCTGGAATTGGTAAAATGTTCATCACTGCCAGCGTCAGCGAGATTAACGCCGCCACGAAAATAATTTGCGCAACTCCCGAGTTAACTACCGACGGAAACAGTACGCCCAGTATGCCGATTGGTCCTGCTACGCTCCCGCTGACAGAGGCCAAATCAGCTCGTGCAGATTCTTTTGATTCTGCAGAACCGAATATTTGTCCGATTGATCCGTGCACGGTTTTTACCAATAACACACCAACGCCTTTGACCGTTTCGTATGATAATTGCCCCGTAGTCGCCACGCCCATAATAGGTGCCGACCACGTGCTATACATTTTCTCCGTCTGTCCCGAAATAACACCCAGATATCCGCTTTCCTTCGCGGACTTTTCATCATTCAACTGGACGTCTATAGATGATTCTTTGCCGTCACGCCTATATTCAACCCTGACTTTCTTGCCAGAACTTTGCTTAGTTATAACTGGCAATTTTTCTGCCTCTGTAAGCGGCTGACCGTTTATTTTAATAAGTTCGTCATTAACCTTAAGTCCAATTTTATCCGCCGGAGAATTCGGTGTGATTTTCGCTATCGCCGCTGGCGAACGCCTAACCTCTGTATCAAACGGCAATTGAACTTGGTTCGACAGGATTTTCGGCATGCCAATTATCGCAAGAATCGTGAACAAAACAATCGCAGTTATCCAGTTCATCACGACGCCAGCCAGCAAGATTTTCGTCTTCACCCAAAACGTCGAACCGCCATAGGTACCCTCGCCTTTTGCAGAATCATATTCACCCTTCAGTCTGACAAATCCACCAAGCGGCAGCCAATTCAGACTAAACGTTACGTCCTCACCCAAGAAACTTCGCTTTACTTTCCATTTTTTTGCGGCAGGCGGAAATCCGATCCCAAATTCCTCAACCTTGACGCCGTTTCTCTTAGCGACGATAGCATGACCTAATTCATGCAAAACCACCAATAAAATGAGAACAAATAGCCCTAAAAGTACTCCCCAAATAATCATTTTCCAAACCGCCTATTCCGATTAGCATATTCCTCTAAAATCACCGATACGTCATCAACTGTCATGTCTGGCCAATTCTTCTCAATAAACATCAACTCACTGTACGCTGATCGCCACAACATAAAGTTGCTGAGCCGCTGTTCGCTAGAAGTTCTAACAATCAAATCGCACGGCGGCACCTCTGGCGCGTATATATTTTGAGCAATCAACTCGGGCGTAATTTCCTCAGGAGAAACTCCAGATTGAACAATTTTTTTAACCGCATCAGCAATCTCCAAATGTCCGCCATAATTCAAGCATAAGACCAGTTCTCCGTTTTTCAGATCGGCAGTTTTCTCCTCAGCCTCGTCAATCGCTTTGATCAATTGATCCGACAAGCCTTCCCTAGACCCAACAACCCTCAAGCGAACCTCGTTTTCAATAAATATCGGAAGATCAGCCTTCAGTATATTCAATAGCAATTTCATCAAATGTCGGACTTCTTCCTCTGATCGCTTCCAGTTTTCTGTGCTAAAAACGTAAGCGCTCGCATATTTCACGCCTCGATGAAGAACCTCCAACGCCACGTCTTTTAGTGCGTTATAGCCCGCCAGATGTCCTTCATATGTCGGCAAGCCATGCTGTTTTGCCCACCGCCGATTTCCATCAACAATAAACCCGATGTGCCGCGGCAAATTAGTATCTTCACTCATTATTCGCCCTCCATTCATCAATTAACTCAACATCTCGTACGTCTTTTTCACGTCCACGCCAGCTCTTCCATTTGCGCAGAAATTCCAAATCAACAAACCTCACGCCATCATATTCCACCGCATAATCAAGCAAATCATCATAGCTAACAGCCTGCCCATCAAACTCCCATCCGTCCCAAACTTCAGCCGAACCATCATCTTTTACAAAATAAAAACGCTGGTTATCGTCAAACTTTTTAAGCCAATCACCACTTTCCTCAGAGAGCTTTTTCATCAAATCAGAACTCGCCGCAAGATCAATATCACTAGCTGGACGAATCCCCAATTGATCCAAAATCCCGCTACCAATAACAATAATTTGATCCAACGGCAAATTCAACGCCTTCACTTTGTCGGCAAAAGTTTCGCTCATTAAACGGTTAAGACGTCCTTTTCTTTCGCCTTAAACGCCTCGTCAATTTGCGTTTGCATCTTACTCATTAAGCCGTCAATCTCTTTCTCTACACGCTTCAAATCGTCTTCGCTCAGCTCTTTATTGTCCTTCATTCGCTTAGCGTCCTTAAGAGCGTCTTGGCGAATATTACGCATCGCAATTCGAGCCTCCTCAACTTTCTCGCTGACCTGTTTCACCAGTTGGTGGCGGCGCTCTTCGGTCAAAGCTGGAACTGGAACGCGAACCACTCGCCCATCGTCAGACGGATTAAAACCTAGACTTTGATTGTCGCGAATTGCAGAAGAAATTGCTGTAATATTACTCGGGTCAAATGGCGTAACTAGCAACATTTGTGCCTCTGGAGCGGTAACGTTTGCGACCTGATTAAGCGGCATTTTTGAACCGTAAGCCTCAACCATAATGCCGTCGAGCATTCCAGCGTGCGCCCTACCCGTTCGCACCTTCTTCAATTCATCTTGAAAAAAGCTAAACGCTGCATTCATTTTTTCTTCATAAGGGTTTGTGTCGAACATATTTCCTCCAATTTATCTATCCGTTATTATATCAAACTTCAAGCGTCTTGTCTGCTAATTTCGCCTTACGCCCCGTGCTATAATAACAGAGTGATTTCTAAGATTAAGCTATACAATTTCCGGTCTTATCATCTGCACGAAGCGACTTTTAGCAATTCTGGTACGGTAATCGTTGGACCAAATGGCACCGGCAAGACAAATCTGCTCGAGGCGGTTTATGTGGCGCTACGTGGCAGTAGTTTTCGGGGCAGCCTTAGCGATTGTATGACGCTGAACGCTCCGCAAACAATTGTTCATCTGGAGGGCGATTTCGGCGAGCGACGTATTAAGCTAGACTCAATTTCCGGAAAAATCAACAAAGAATTCATCATCAATGACAATAAATCAAAGGTCTTAACCAGAAAAAACCGCTTGCCAGTTGTTTTATTTGAGCCAAGCGAACTAAGATTAATTTCCTCTTCACCATCCCGACGGCGCGACTTTTTGGACGGCTTAATTGCCCGACTTGACCACAAATACGACACGGATTTAAGAGCTTTCAATCGCACTCTTTTGCAGCGCAACGAACTCTTAAAATCCCACCAAGAAGACTCATCGATTTGGCGCGACAACCTGTTTGCTTGGGATATAAAATTTGTCCAATACGCGACCAACATTGCCCAAAAACGAGCCAAGTTTCTCCAGATAAACGAGCCTCGCATAAAAAATTTATACGAATCTTTGGCGGGAAAAGACACACAATTATCCATCGAATATGGAGCTATTGTACCTCTGGAAAATTACGACCAAGCCCTACTAAATCGCTTAGGAAAATCCCGCGAATATGAAATGGCTACGGGCTTCACTTCGGCTGGCCCACATCGTGAAGATTTCACAATTTTCCTCCATGATCAGCCCGCTATTAAAGTTGCTTCACGTGGCGAAATGCGCACAATTATGCTGGCATTCAAATTATTAGAACTAGAACTTCAAACAGAAGTCAGTCAATCTCGACCACTCATTTTGCTAGACGATGTTTTCTCGGAGCTAGACGCCACTCGCGAAAAACTCCTCCAAGAAACCATCCAAAATCACCAATTCATCGTCACCACGACAGATGCGCGCCACCAAAAAGACGGCTGCTCAATAATTTCCACACAATAAAAATCGGCCGCATTATTACAGCCGATTTCTTTCCAGAGCAATTTTCTAAACTAGGAATTATTCGCTTACACCCAGCTCAATTCGCTTGAATTGACGAATAACGATGTTCTCACCCAATTTAGCGATAGCTTCTTTAACGTGTTGCTCAACAGTCTTAGAATCGTCCAAGATGTACGCCTGGCTCATAAGAACCTGCTCAGCAAAATGCTTTTTCAATTGACCTTCAACGATCTTTTCGCGCATTTCTTCAGGCTTGCTTGCCAAAGATTCGCTCGCCATAAGCTCAGCTTTAACGCGATCCATTTCCTCTGCTGGAATGTCGGCTTCAGAAACATACTTTGGGCTCATCGCTGCAATTTGCATAGCAATTTCGTGTGCCAACGTCTTAAAGTCGTCAAGTCGAGCCACGAAGTCAGTTTCGCAGTTTACCTCAACGACAACGCCGATTCGACCAGAATGAACATAACTTTCAATCAAACCTTCACGAGCTTCACGATCACCTTTTTTTTCAGCCTTTGTCAAACCCTTTTTGCGCATAGCCTCCAAAGCTTTATCGAAATCGCCCTCAGCTTCGACCAAAGCTTTTTTAGCGTCAGTCAAGCCTACGCCGGTCAATTCGCGCAATTTTTTAATATCGTCAACAGAAACGCCCATCCTATTTCTCCTCTTTTTTAGCTGGTTTTTCTTCAGCCTTTACGCTACCTGCACCTTCAGCGACAGCTGCGGTGAAGTAATCTAATAGCAATTGAATACCCTTAACAGCGTCGTCATTACCTGGAATTACGTAATCAATTCCTGTTGGGTTAACGTTGGTGTCAACAATTGCAAATACTGGAACGCCCAAAGTTTGAGCCTCGCGAACTGCATTTGCGTCGGTCAATGCGTCAACTACAACAACAGCGCCTGGCTTACCCATCAAATCCTTGATGCCGCCATATTTCATATTCAAGCTGTCGATTTCCTCTTGGAAGCGCTGCACTTCAAGCTTATTGTAACGCTTTTCCAAGTCACCTGAAGCCATTCGCTTTTCAAGATTCTTCAGTTTCTTAATTTGCTGAGCAATAGTTGAACCGTTAGTCAGCATACCACCAATCCAGCGCTCAACTACGTATGGCTGATTGATCTTTTCAGCTGCTTCACGAACAACATCTTTGGCTTGCTTTTTAGTACCAACAAACAAAACCTTGCGGCCTGATGCAGCAATCTTTGTCAATTCTGGCAAAGCCTTATCCAAAGCTTCAACGGTCTTAGTCAGGTCAATAATGTGACTATCCTGACGCTTACTGTGAATATATGGCGCCATCTTTGGGTGCCAGCGGCTGGTTTTGTGTCCAAAATGAACACCTGACTCCAGCAAAGCCTTAATGTCTACCTTTACAGACATCCTTTTCTCCTTTTGCCTCATCCGCCCACGATTTGGAGTGTGAAACGGATTGTGTCATTAAAATTAGTTACCTGGCAATTATACCAAATAATCAATAAATCTGCAAATATTACTCTCTTTCTAACAATTGCCTAAATCGCGACAGACCATCGAAATTTTTGCCGTTTCGATACGGTCGCACTATATTTGCCAGTGCCGGCAGACTTAGCTCATCAATTCCCTCTCCTTTGAGAATTCCTCTTTCGATAGCACAGTACGCTATACCGTCAACTTCATAGCCAAATGTGTTATCAGTCGAAGAATGTATGCCCGTCACTCTACTCATACCCCCAGCATCAGGACTATTCTTGAGCACGTAGCAAGCCTCTACAGGATATATCGTTCCTCCATACTGGGAGTACGCACTTATGCCGTTATCAAGATAATCTCCACTAGCCGCCATAACCAAAACACTTGCCTCATGGCTCTCAGGATCATTATCTACTTCAAATCCTGCAATTCGTTCCTTTACCTGATCGCCGCTAACAATCCAATCATCAAGAAATAAAATCTTAGAACTCTTGTCAATCTCACCTCTACCGCTATACACTTTCAGTCTACCTTCATATTCTTCGAATTCATCGTCTGGAAATTTAGACAAGACCAGACTTAAAATATACTGGCTACTTTTCATCTTGTTTTTAGTACGACACTGACTTAGTGAATTTCCTACGTCAATATAGACCGGCTTATTATCAACCTCCAAATGATGCCTCAGCCTTTTTGCTAACGCATTTGCTGCAAAATTTAGTTCCGGCACGCCCAAAAACGCCAATTCATCTATTAATTCTTTAGCGCAATCCTCCATATAATCAGGTAAATAATGCTTTATCATCTCTATAAATTGCACAAAATCATTTATCGCTTCGTATTCAGTCGTTTCACATCGACTTTTCATGAACGAAGGGTCGCTCGTTTCCGTGCCCAGATAACTATCCGCTTTTACATAGACCATAAGATTATCTCGACTAGCGTCTTGAGCCTGTGATAATAACTTTGGCGGCGCCACTGGACTTAACTCACTCAAAGCATCAAGACTAGTCGGTAACTCAATCATACCTATATTATGTCATAATTTCGCCAAAATAGCAAAGTTAAGGCTACGGACTTTTGACATTTTCCGATAAATTATGTACAATTGAACAGTTATGAAAAGCAGTATTCACCCACAGAACTATCGCCCTGTCGTATTTAGCGACGAACAAGCGGGCTTCGCGTTCTTGACTCAGTCAACAGCGCAAACAACCGAAACTATCAAATGGGAAGACGGCAACGAATACCCATTGGTTAAGGTTCACATTTCATCAGCTTCACACCCATTCTTTACTGGTGAAGAAAAGATTATCGACACCGAAGGTCGTGTTGATCGCTTTAAGGCTCGTCAAGCAGCCGCTGAAGCTCGTAAAGCAGCTTTGGCAAACAAAGCAAAGAAAGCTAACGCTAAAAAAGCAGCTAAAACTGATTCTCCAAAATCAGACAAAAAGACTAAATAATCTGACAAATTAGTCCGACAATTCAAAAACCGCTCAATCACTGGGCGGTTTTATTTTACGTTAGTTCAATCTGACAATACTTATCTCGCGACACAATATTTCACGGTCTCCCCGCATCTTTGCGGCACATAAGCGGTGAGCGCCATCCCCTTGTAAAGCTAAAAATACTCCGCCATCAGAATCCACAACAACATCTACACTGCGTATTGGAGGGCTAGTTTTCGGATTCATTCCTGCGTATTGTCTAATAATATCGCGGCTACTTTTTCCGCCTTTCGATTCCGACGCTCGCCCTTCTCGCCAATCTTTAATCATCGGTGCAGCCACAAATAGTTCAACCGGCAACGGAATATCAGATCCCGGAATCGCTCTCATATCAGGCCACTCACCCTCATATATAGATATTTTCGTTTCACTGGCAATATTATCTTTAATTAATTTATTTAAATAGCGTAGTGAAACTGGCTCCTCTATTGGATGAGCGTCAATCTTAAACAAACTCTTCACAATCAAATCAACTCTCGGATCGTTTGCTGGGATATCCTCTGGAAGGTCTTCAATGCATTGCACCAGCTCAGATGATTTTCCAACGTCGCAAAGCGCCAACTTATCAGCATTTTCATAAACCAAATCACGCGAATCAACCTTGCATTCTCTCATTATGTCCATATAATACAATACTAAGAAACATTTGTCAATGTATGATATAATTTTATAGATATGGCAAAGATTTCTTTAGATATGGATTCTCTAAAAAATGAACGAGCTGATTTGAGCAATTTTTTAGCGCAACCTGATGCTTACAGCTCACCAGATTTTACGGTAAAAAACAAACGATTTTCAGAATTAGAAACGCTTATCTCAAAAGGCGAAGAGCGAGAAAACCTGGAAAAAAACTTAGTAGAAGCCAAGGAATTAGCAAACGAAGGTGGCGAGCTGGCTGCCCTGGCGAAGCTTGAAATTGCTGAAACCGAAGCTCGATTGACCGAATTAGAAGAAGAATTATTCATCTTACTCACACCCAAAGATCCTAATGACGAGAAAAATATCATCATGGAAATCCGCGCCGGAGCTGGCGGTGATGAAGCGTCGTTGTTTGCGGCGGAACTGTATCGTATGTATTTACGTTGGTGCGAATCTAACGGCTATAAAGTAGAACTAATTAGCGAATCAGCCAACGATTCTGGCGGCTATAAAGAAGTTATCTTCATGATCAAGGGCGACGCGCCATACTCTAAATTGAAGTTCGAAGGTGGCGTACACCGAGTTCAACGAGTTCCAGTAACTGAAAGCCAAGGTCGCGTCCACACTTCAACCGTAACAGTGGCGGTTTTGCCAGAAGCCGAAGAAGCGGACATTGAGATAAATCCGAACGATTTGCGAGTTGACATTTACCGCTCCAGTGGACACGGTGGTCAAAGTGTGAATACGACAGATTCAGCAGTGCGAATCACCCACTTGCCGACTGGAATGATCGTCACAAACCAAGATGAAAAATCGCAAATTAAAAACCGCGAAAAAGCCATGAGTGTGCTTCGTTCACGATTGTTACAGATGAAAATTGACGAGGAAAACGCCAAATTAAGCGCCGAGCGACGCTCGTTGGTCGGAACCGGTGACCGCTCGGAAAAAATCCGAACGTACAACTTCCCGCAAGACCGAATCACCGACCACCGCATTCACTACAGCCGCAGCAATATCCCCGCTGCAATGAACGGGGATATCGATGATTTGATTGAAAATCTACAGCGATATGAGCGTGAGCTGAAAGCTCAGAATGCTAATCATTAAAGAGGTCTGGATTCCTAAATTCTAAATCAAGCGCAGCCTCACTCCACTTATCACGGTCGTCAAGACTTAAAGATTCGTCGCTAGCACGTCGTTTATATTTTCCATATAAACTCTTAATTGCCGCTTCATCAGCTGCCTTCTGTTCCTCGGGAGTCATCTCTCGACGCTCTTCCTCTCGTTGATTCAACAACACATCAGTATCACTCTCTACTGTTGCAACTGGAGTCTCTTTAGTCCTGTTCCATCCATAATCAGCTCCCACTTCAAGACCTATTCCCATAACCACGTTAGTGATAGGAAGTTCGTACTTTCTTTTTGTCATATTATCTAATATAATCCTTTTCTTCCGCTAAATAATATATCCACATAATACTATCTTTTTCTTTATTTGTCAATGTCATCTATCTTCCCTCGTTTTTTACATTCCATAGATATATGTTATAATTAGCCACATGATTATCTCTGAATGGCTAAAAATTGCCACAAAATCCTTAAAAACGGCAAACATCCCGTCCGCCAGATTAGACGCCGAATTGATATTAGCCAACACTTTACGAAAAAACCGCACTTACCTACACGCTCACCTGGACGAAGAAATTGATCCCAGAAGATTTGATATCGCAAATGCCAGATTAGACCTAAGATTGGACCGCGTACCAATCGCCTACATTCTGGGCTATAAAGAATTTTACGGCCGCAAATTCACCGTATCTCCTTCCGTTTTAATTCCCCGTCCTGAATCCGAAGATCTAATTTCCTTGTTCTTAGAACTGACTGCCAGTGAAATTGCCGAAAAAGTTTTAATTGACGTTGGCACAGGATCTGGCTGTCTGGGAATTACTGCCAAATTAGAGAGGAGCAACTTATCGGTAATTTTATCCGATATCAACAAACCAGCCTTAAATATTGCAGAAAAAAATGCGAACGCCTTAAGTGCGGACGTCCATATTCAACAGCAATCATTACTTAATGGTCAACTCAAACCAGTCGACTATATATTTGCCAATTTGCCTTACGTTGACAAAAATTGGGACGTATCTCCAGAACTTCAATACGAACCAGAAATTGCGCTATTCGCCGAAGATGAAGGATTGAAATTGATATTGCAATTGATCTCACAAGCACCACGATGCCTCACTCCAGAAGGTTTGTTATTTATCGAGGCGGATCCTCAGCAGCACAATAGAATAATTGACGAAGCCGTGAAAAATGGTTTTGTAAAAGAGAGGGTTCTCAATTACATCCTAGTCCTGCGTTTCACTGGCGCTAAAGATTAAATTACTACAGAATTTAAGAACACTAGCATCACTAAGATAATTCCGATAGTAAGAATAACCGGAGCGGATATGTCTGAAAATCGAATAGCTTTGTGCTTGTTGTAAGATTGGTAAGCTTTACTGGCGACGAGCGAGAATAGCAATAAGATTATTGCAACCTGCGAAACACCGCCAAATAATGACTTTCCGTAGCTATAAGTCCAATAATACGACAGCCAACCCAGCTCAGCAAAGACGAGTCCCCAGATTGCCGAAAGTAAAACCGTTTGTTCTTCGTCATAACTGTGTAGGAAATGACGCGCAGAACTATAGCCGATCAAGAACATCAGAATAACAACCACAGAAACTGGCCACTCGTACGACACCACCATAAGCGCAGTTACGCCGACGAAAATAGCAATCAACGACTGCATAGCAACCTGCCAGCGCTTAGACATCGGCTTAATCACAACCAGCCAAATTGCATATAGCATTGCCAAGGCTACGCGGAAATAAAACACTGACGTAGGTAGATACATCAGGCCGACAACACCAATTCCGACCGTTAAGTCAACCAAGTTAGCCTGAATGTTTGCCCACCAAAAACGCGGACGAACAGCAATTATGCGCCATTTGCTCAGCACAACAAGCGCTAACGCTGGAAATGGGGTCTGAAACGCTTGAGCAATAACAAGCAATGCCGCCGCCAAGCCGATATTTAAGACATAGTAAACCAATTCGCTCCAAAACGTTCTTCGTTTAACAGTTTTCAGTAACTCCATAACTTACTCTATTATACCAAATTATGAGCCAGTTCCCACAACAACGATAAATTGTGCGTCAACATTCAAATTATACTTCGAGGAATCTGATGAAACCGAGCCGTACAACTCTTTAAATTTATCTTTCGTGGCAGTTTTTTCTTTACCAGCTGGCAATTGATAAACTTGGGTCTTCCCTAACTTTTCATTACCTGGAGCATTGCCGACATGAACAACTTTCATTCCTAATTCTGTCAATTTGTCCGCTTCTTTCTGCGCTGCGCCAGCCACACCAGAACCATTCAAGACGGCAACTGTGGCTTTTTCCTTTGATAATGGCGTTGCGTAAATCTCAGACTTTATGTAAGCGCGAATGTCGTTATAATCATACAATCCCGCAGCCGGCTGAACTATGCTTGCGCCACCCGCCGTGCCAGTAGTCATAAGTACGTTGTTTTCCTCTACAAAACTCAATCTGTGAATATCAGATTCTTTTATCTCTGAGCCAAGGTTCATAATTGTGCGGATTTCTTTCGTGTCAATGTTCGTGCGCAAGTTTTTGCCCATGGCATCCATCAGAGACGTCACCTTACCAAAATCAGTCAGCGTTCCCGTGGAAGTAGCTTTGCTTTTCAGCGCCATAAGCACCAATTGCTGGTTTTTCTCTCGGTCAAAGTTAGATTGTTCCAATCCGTAAGTTGGTGCCACCAAACCACGCGCCCTAGAGAACCACATCGCTTTTTCGCCGTCCATTTCGTGCTTACCGTTAGTTAATTGCATATAGTGACCTGTTGGACATCGTTCGCGACGTTGCTGATAATTCAATTCCTTCGCTCGACACATCCAGTCCATACTTGGATCAAGAACTCCTCGTGGATCACGACTCTGTACGTCAACAGTAACTCCGCCGACCGCATTGACAGCATCGCGAATTACCGCAGTATTAATATGCGCCACGTATTGAATATCCATACCGAATATATCGCCGATGAATTTCTTAGTTTTATCCATTCGTTCGGCTTCTGCCTGCGCACCATCTCCACTGTTTACGCAGCCAAAATATTCATTGATTTTACCAGCGTAGCCAGAATTACATGCCATGCCAAATTTTACATACAAGTCACGCGGAATGCTAAACATATATGCATCCTTCTTTGTCTGATTGACGCTAAGAATCATCATCGAGTCAGTCAGAGTTGCACCTGGATGATCCGGATCGTCATCTGTTGTACCTAAAATCAGCACATTACTTCGGCCATAAGCATCCTCTTTCAGCTTCTGCTGCGAAAACAACCCTAAGATTCCGCCGTTATGAAACACCGAGTTCATCGTCTGCCATAATTTTAATAGCAGCCAGCCCGCCACAATTGCAATAATAATTCCGATAATCGCAAGAATAATCCTGGTAATTAACTTTTTCTTACGCTTCTGCTTACGCTCCTGTCTAGGAGAAGGCGTGGTGTTTTCATCAATCGCCGCCAACGATTCGCTAATATTCTGCTTTAATTTATTAGCAGAAGTTGGTTGCTGAACATTCCTTGTCGCATTATTCGACACTTGCGGACTATCTTCGTTACTACGATGATGCCCGAGCGTAGTCGTTTTTTTGCTAGTAATTTCCCCCAACGAAGTTCGCTGTGGTCGCTTGGCGACAAATCCGTCCATCGACTGTTTGCGTGGTTTCATATCTATTGATTATAACACACAAAACGCTTATAATTGAAACAATGGACGCTACTTTTATGGATCGTCATCCAAAATTACAAGATGGCCTGGGAATGGTCATTTTCGTTGTTGGCGTGGTGATTGGTACACTTTTATTGAACACTTTTGTATTTCAAACTTTTAATGTTGAGGGTGCAAGTATGGAAACAACTATGTACACCGGTGATCGCCTGATCGTCAATCGATTGCCCGTCACTGGCTCAAAATTGCAAAATAAAAATTATATTCCAAATCGTGGGCAAATAATTGTATTTAAGAATCCTAATTTCAATTCTTCGACAGGTAAAGATGAGTATATCGTCAAGCGAGTCATTGCCTTTGCCGGCGAACGAGTTACCGTGAAAAACGGCACCGTAACTGTTTACAACACAGAAAATCCCGACGGATTCAACCCTGATACTTCAGTCAATAAAAATGAGCCAGGACAGCCTACTTCTGGAGATGTCGATACGACCGTGCCAGAAGGCACAATATTCGTTATGGGCGATCACCGCCAAGGGAGCTATTCTTGCGACTCTCGAAACTGCATGGGACCGATCCCCCTTTATGACATCGTTGGGCCAGTTAGCCTACGAATATTTCCATTCAATAAAATTCGCTCGTTCTAATAAAAATTATTTTTCGAGCAATTCTCTTATTCGCTCAAATTCAAGATTATCCTTAAACTTGATACTAATCTGACCAGCTCCACGGCCGTTTGTACGAATTTTCACACCTGTACCGAATCGCTTTGAAAGACTTTCAACAGCATCTGCGTGAGGCATATCTGCTGGGCGTCGTCTGTTCTCGATTGGACTAGCCTTCGCCTGCTTCCACAAAGTAACAACCTGCTCGATCCGTCGCGCAGACCACTCCTCGCGAATAGCCCGCTCCATAATATCTTCCGCGGCGTCATCAGGCAAACCGATTAGAGGTCTTGCCTGCCCTTCGTTAAGCTTCCCCTCAAACAACGCCTGCTGCACAGACTTCGGCAATTTCAGTAGTCTCAACGTATTACTGACCGCGCTTATAGATTTGCCACCCAGACGCTTTCCAATTTCCTCCAGCGTCATATTGAATTGGTCGCGCAATTTCTGATAAGCAGTCGCAGTTTCAAGCGCATTCAAATCATGTCGCTGCAAGTTTTCAATCAAAGAAGTCTCCAGGCGATTTTGGTCACTCATACTCCTGACAATACACGGCACCTCTGTTAAATTCGCCCTATTCGCCGCACGCCAACGTCGCTCGCCCGCCACTATCAGATATTTATCACCTTTTGGCGTCACAACAATCGGCTGAACCACACCATGCTCGCGCACTGATTCCGTCAACTCATTCAAAGCATTCTCATCAAAAAAGCGACGCGGCTGATCTGGATCTGGGACAACTTGATCAATAGCAATATCTCTCAAATGAGAAACTTTCACATCCTGTTGTGCGGTTGGATCAAACGTTTCATCAATCAAATTGGTTGGAATTAACGACCCAAAACCTCTGCCTAAACCTTTTTTCATCGTTCCACCCTCTCTATAATTTCTTTCGTTAGCGCCTTATAAGCCCGAGAACCTTTTGAAAAACGATCATACGCCCCAACTGGCGCACCATGACTAGGAGCCTCAGCTAAACGAATATTTCGCGGAATACTATTCTTAAAAATCTTATCTGGAAAATACTTTTTAACCTCAGCATGAACTTGCCCAGATAATGTAGTCCTGGAGTCCATCATCGTCAATAAAACGCCCAATAATTCCAGAGGCGGATTAAGCCCCTTCTTTATCAATTTCATACTTTCCAAAAGCTGCCCCAATCCTTCCAACGCGTAAAATTCCGCCTGAACTGGAAGCAATACGTAATTAGCGGCAATCATACCGTTGACCGTCAATAAACTCAAGCTCGGCGGACTATCAATAATAATATAATCGTAATCTGTCGCCTTTTGCAAAGCTTCTCGCAAACGAACAAACCTTCCCTGCGCCTGCGCCAATTCCACTTCCGTATTCGCCAAATGAGGTGTAGCTGGAGCGATTGATAAGTTTTTATATTCCGTTGGCAATATGATATTAGCCAGGTCAATTTGTCGCATAATCACCTCTGATATTGTCGCGCCCAAATTCTGCTTATCTATCCCAAGTCCACTGGTGGCATTGCCCTGCGGATCAAAATCCAACAACAACGTTTTCTTGCCGGCTTTTGCCAAAAAATATGCTACGTTAATTGACGTCGTTGTTTTGCCGACGCCACCTTTTTGATTTGTCACCGCAATGATTTTTGTCATTCGTTCCCCTTTTTACCTGCCTTAATTATAGCATGAGCAGAACATAAATAACAGACATCAAAAAACCGCTTCCTTTACGAAAGCGGCTCTTCAGATTATTTGATTGATGTAATTTCAATCTTCGTGTACTTCTGGCGATGACCAGTTTCTTTGTGTACACGCTTCTTACTCTTGTAGCGGATAACACGGAGCTTATCGCCCTTAACTTCCGCTTCTACGACCTTAGCCTTAACGCTAGAGGCTTTTACAGTTGGTGTACCAACCTTGATTTTATCACCATCAATCACTAAAAGTGCGTCGAGAGTGAGTTCTTTCGTGCCTTCAGGGAGGAGATCCACCAAGAGGGACTCTTTTTCGCTGACAAGATATTGTTTGCCAGAGATTTTTACGACTGCTTTCATTTCGTTCCTTAATTATTATGAATTAACTCTAATAATTCTATCAAAAACTAGCAATAAAATCAAGTACAGTTAGCAAGTAACGTTTTTCGCCATAGCGTTATTCGCCTTCAGCCAACCACTCGGTGAGCCGCATTCCATATATTCGCCCTTAGCCTCACCAACAGCAATCACGCCGCCGCCATCGATATATGCATTAATCGCGTCCGTTAGCTCAAACTCACCTCTCTTAGGATTTGCTGGCAAAGTTCGCGCCAGCTCAAAAATCTCTTTGTTCAGGACGTAAAAGCTTGAATTGCTGAGGTTACTTGGAGCTTCTTCCAGTTTTGGCTTTTCAATTATTCGCACAAAATTACCCTGATCGTCAGTTTCAATAATCCCTGTTTGTGGAATAAATTCCTCTTCGACAGGATTTCCCAATAGTCCAGCCGACAATCCGCGCGATTCCACCAACTCCGCCAAATCAGCCGCATTTGAGCCGTCGTCGCCACGCCAAAAGAATTGATCGCCCATAATCACAAAGGCCGACTCGCCCTGTTCGATGAATTCACTCGCCAAACCAACTGGAATGCTTGTACCGTAACCACCAGTTCCCGGCTGAGTTAAAAAATGTATTCGGACGTCGCGAAGTGGCGCCACCAGAGGTAATTTATCTTCTTTTCCCGCTCGACGTAAATAATCGTTCAATTGAATATTCGATCGATAATAACTCTGCACCTGCGTACTCTGTTCACCCACCACAAAGTAAATATCCTTCACGCCAGCGCGCACGACGTCTTGCACGATATAATCAATCACTGGACGAGCACCGACCGGCAGCATACACTTTTCAATAGATTTGGTAATCGGCAACATTCGCGTGCCCCAGCCCGCAACTGGAATAATAGCTTTAGTAATCATAGCACCTCCTACATCTTCAGCTCTTTGTGAGAGTAATTATACATCATCAATCGTCAAAGCTGCCATCAGCACGAGACCAAAACTTGCGAATATCCTCTATGTCGTCGGCATCCAGACGAATCGCCTGCGGCTCCCGCTGTTCTTTAATAATTTCTTCAGCAAGTCCGTCTGCCAGCGGATCGATTGGCGAAAACCCTATTTTACTACCAAATAATTTGTTGAATAAATTTTGCATAACTTTTTTATTTTTATCAATTAATAACTATATATTAGCATAAGTACGATTAAAAGTCAATAGAATATCCTCCCCATGAAGAGGAGGATATTCTCATTTCACTTACTAGCCTTTAAGCTTTTTTCAGGGAAATTTCTACCAATTTACCCTCGATTTTGGCGTCATATTTTTCCGATTCATTGACCACAGAATTCAATTCCACGGCAAGCGTTTCAGATTTAATGACATCGGCGAAAGCGTCAATAGCTTGAGATATTTCAGAATCGTCGCTGAAAATACTCAGTACAATTCGATCATCTATCTGCAGACCGGCCTGCTTGCGCGCGCTTTGGACATGGCGAACAATTTCACGCATCAAGCCTTCGCGCTTTAGCTCAGGAGTGATTGTTAAGTCATAAACAACGCTCGGTTGCGCCGACTCAGATTCTGAATCTGTAACAATTTCAACTGATTTCACATTCAATTCATCTTTAGCGATATCGATCAAGAACTGCGCAACTTCCGCCGACGTATCCTGAGAAATAGTGTTGATAAGCTTCACAGACGCCAACGGCTGACGCACCTTAATTCCCTCTAATGCACGCTTCGACAGGCCATCATTCACCGCAGTGCGCAGTGCATTCATGTCGCGAAGCATTGAATTGTCTATTTCACCAGCTGGCAACCAATCTTTAAGATGAATCGACTCGTTATCGCCCGTCAAATTATGGTACAATTCTTCCGCTAAAAATGGCGTAAACGGCGCTAGCATATAACTGAGTCGCACCAAAACATAATGGAGTGTGCGGTAAGCGTCATTTTTATCGCCGTCATCTTCAGATTTCCAGAAGCGGCGACGGCTGCGTCGAACATACCAGTTGCTTGCGTCGTCTAAGAACGGCAAGATCGGCTTGGTTGCGTCCTGAAGATTGTAATTATTAAGACCTCGCTCGACCTCTGTTATCAATTGGTGTAACCTCGACACAATCCAAATATCCAACGGATTTGTTAAATCGTGAAGCGGATCTGACAAATCGCCATTAAACTCCCAGCCATCAACTTCAGCATACATCGTGAAGAAATCGTACATATTCCAGATCATACCAAGCTTACGCGCTACATCCATCACGTCCTTATCCGCCAAGGCAAAGTTTTCGCCGTTTGTTAGCGGACTTGAAAGCATCAAGAATCGGAAACTGTCGGCCGAAGTCTTATTCATAAGTTCCATCGGATCGGTATAATTCTTTAGCTTCTTGCTCATTTTTTTGCCGTCGGCGGCATTGATAAATCCAGTACAAATCAAATTCTTCCACGGAGATTTACCAAACAAAGCCACATTCACCGCTGTTAAGCTATAAAACCAACCGCGCGTCTGGTCAATCGCTTCAATGATAAAGTCAGCTGGAAAACTTGCTTCAAATTTTTCCTTGTTCTCAAATGGATAATGGAACTGAGCGAATGGCATCGAGCCAGACTCAAACCAGCAGTCCAAAACCTTGCCAATATGATGCATTTCTGCGCCGTCGCACTCAAACGTAACGTCCATAACTTGCGGCAAATGATAATCGTCCAACTTGCGGCCCGTAACTTCTTCAAATTCCGCAAAGCTACCAATCACCTTCACCACTTCCGTGCCATCATTTTTCACACCCTTCCATACTGGAATTGGTGTTGCCCAATAACGATCGCGGCTCAAATTCCAATCCGGTGCTTGCTCGATGATGTTATGGAATCGTCCAGTCCTTAGGTTATCTGGCGTCCAGCTTGTCTGCTCGTTCGCCTCCAACATTTCCTTTTTCTGGCTCTGAATATCCATAAACCAACTCGGATGAGCGCGGTACATCAATTTCGTGCCACATCGATGACAATGCGGATATTCGTGACGAATATATTCAATTTTCAGCGCCCGACCCTCTTCCAATAAAGTCTTCGCTATCTCTTTATTTACTTCCCAAATATTGCGACCCAGCCATCTACCTTCTGTGTAATTTCCATCACCGTCAACCAGCGATAGTACTGGAACGTTATTTTTTCGGCACAATTCATAATCGTCCTCACCGTAAGCTGGCGCAATATGAACAATTCCCGTACCATCATCAGTCGTCACGAAATCGGCGTGAAGAATCTTATGTGCAGCCGGCCCACGATTTTCAAACAAAGGCTCAAATCGCTTTCCTGTCAATTCAGAACCTTTAATCGTCTTAACAATCGAATATTCCAGCGGCTGGTGTTTTTCATCCGTCATAACTTTCTCGACTCGGTCGCTTGCAACGTAAAACTTTTTATCGCCATACGCCACCAAAGAATAATCGACATCCCGATTTACCGCCAAGACCATATTTGCCGGCAAAGTCCACGGCGTTGTAGTCCATGCAAGCAAATACTCATCTTCATCTTCCAGCTTAAAGTAAACGAACAAGCTCGGATCAGTGTCTATTTGATAACTATTCTCCATAGCCACTTCGCTCTTAGAAATTGGTGTCGCATCCTTCGTGCAATAGATCAAAATCTTTTCGCCTTCGTAGATTTTGCCTTCTTCGTAAAGTCTCTTGAACGCCCACCAAACAGATTCCATGTAATTATTATCCATGGTTTTATAAGCGCCCTTGAACTCGACCCAACGACCAATTCGCTCAATCGTATCTTCCCATTCGGTGCCAGTTCGCACCATAGCCGCTCGACACTCCTTGACATAATCCGAAACGCTAATCTTCGTGCCAATCTCTTTTTTATTAGAAATGCCTAGCGTTTTTTCGACGTAAACCTCTGCTGGCAATCCGTGACAATCCCAGCCCCAACGACGCTCAACTCGCTGACCTTTCATCGTGTGAAATCGTCCCATCGTATCCTTCACCGTACTAACCAACAAATGTCCGTGGTGTGGCGTTCCCGTCAAAAACGGAGGACCGTCATAAAAAACCCAAGAATTATCAGCAGGACGCTGCGCGATCGACTTGTTAAATGTGTCATAGTCTTTCCATCGCTGCACCCAATCTTTCTCATATTCCGCAGCTCGACGACGTGTTCCATGTTTGAATTTCATTACTTATCCCTTCCGCTTTGTATAGTTTACTTGTCTTCTAAGTCTTTTAATTTTTTACCATTAAATAACCAATAAGCTGCACCCTGGTACGCACCGCTAGCATTACGCCTGCCTTTTTTCTGGAAAATTTCACGGGTTAACGGCGACAATTTATAAACTTCGCCGTCATATTCAACCTCCCTCTCGCCAGCAACAATTGCACTAATGGATTTATCTTGCGCAAAGACAATCACGTCACCGTTTTTCAACCCTTTTTGATAAAAATTAAATAGCGACCCCTGCTTTCGCAACTGTACTACATCGTCAAACGCATGCTCCTTGTTGATATTTTTTGGATAAACTACTTGACCGTCAAATGCCAATAACAGCTGTTTAACGAGTTCGCAATCTAGAGCAAACAACTCACTATCATCGACTCGATGCTTACTAAAAATTTCATGCAGCAACGCCTCTTTATCATCATAATCGTTGAGTTCGATAGCGAAAAATTGCTTCAGCCCAGAAACGTTATAATATCCATTACGCTCAAGATGTCGCATTCTCTCGTTGTAGTTTTGTAATCCAGTTTTACCGATTTTAATCAGCCCAGAGACTGCAGTATTCATAATATAGACAATACCTTTCATCGCACTCCTTTCATAAATTAAAAATCACCTCTTTTGACTTCGAGAATCCGCTTAGGTGTTTTATGCGGACGGTACCATCTCGATTCCAAAAGAAGTGATTCTTTCAGCTCTTTATTTGCTATTTACGCAAGCTCACGGCAGGTTCTAATCTCGACTTTATGCCGATTTCTTCCCGCAGACTTCACGGCTGATAACCGCTCATTTCACGCCAATTCAACATACGCGAAAACGCCCTACTGTTATTGTAGCGCGTTTTCATCAAAATCCCAAGAACTTTATTTAATTTCCAGACCGCCTAAAATGCACTCGCCCTTCAGATATAGAGTCTTTTTGGCAGAATCTTTAGGTAGAGTTTTATCATCAGTTCCGCCCAAAAATCCGCGCACTTCATTCTCGATAACCACATCGTCTGGCAAAGTAATATTAACACCACCGCAAAATGTAAAAATTTCAATCACAGAACCGTCTTTAATCTTTGCTTGGCGCAAATCCAAATCCACGCCACCAAATATCGCAACCAACGAACCGCCAGCATAATCACCTTTTACAGCGTCTTCTTCGCCCCAAAAACAAGCAATTTTCTCATTACCTGCGTTGTCTTTATCCAGCTTTTTGGAGCGCTTAACACCCTTAGGGCTAGTATTAAACATCATCGCCAAACCAGCAGCAATCAAAACTACAGGCCAGAATACCTTCCAGATACTAACATCAACTATTCCGTAAGAATTTAAGCCAATCAGAATGCCAATCGCAACCAGTAATAATCCCCAAATCCACGCCGTTTTATTTCGATAATTGAATATATTCACCAGCCCAGACAATACAAATCCTGCAGCCCAAACTGTACCCCAGAAAATATCCCAGCTAATGTTAATAATTTCGAGATTCTTCAACAGTAAAACCCCGCCGAGCGCCACGATCACAATGCTCAAAAACGCTCTAATCAGAGAACTTTTCTTCATACATCTATTCTATCACTTTTTTATAAACTCAACGTTTTTTAAATTGAACAGTTTTTTTGTTCCGTTTTGATTTTATGACAATTATCACTATCAAAATAATGAACAAAAGTATTCCACCACCAATCATCATTAACGCTGTAGTTGATGGCCAGAAGAATAATTCTTTTGGCTCGGCGGTTTTGGTGATTAGCTCATTTTTGTCCTGGCTAATTCCCCATTCGCCAGCCTTCTTTTTATAGGAAATCGACAGCTCTACCTTATATTTTCCGCCCCAAAACGGCGCCAAATTACTATCATAATTAAACTGCCGCGTTTCATTCGCAATCGTTGCATTCACGCCACCGTTTTTATAGACAACATTCCCCATCGGGTCTTTCACGACCAGCTTTACGTCAACATCAGCCGACACATTGCCAGAATTTTTTAAGGCAATTTCATACAATTGACTACTGTTAGAATTCTTAACATTAAACTTCTCAATCGTCACATCGCGGTGAATATCGCCAGGAACGGTTATCGCCATACGGATAGCCTGACGAGTCTGAACTTGAATGCCACCAGCATTATTTGACGCCTGATTAACCTTCCGCTGAACAACCATGCATGCATTATGCTCGCCAACATCTGCTTTACTTGGAACATTTACCGTAAAATCAATAAGCGCGTTCTCGTTTGCACCAAGAGTCACCTCTTTCTTAGAGACAGAAACCCATTTGCCCGCACCAACTTTATCCTCTGACTTCTCCTTGCAAGTCATATCGCCAGTCGTCGTAACCGTACCATCGACCGAATAAACTTCAATCGTTTCTTCTTTATCGGACCCGTTTTGAACATACAATTGGTCAGATTTCGAAGCGCCACCAGAAAGATTATAGATGAAAATTGAGCTTGTCCTGGGATTATTCGGATCAGGATTTGCTGGTCGACCACCAATACCATTAGCAGACACCGACACAGGCAAAATCAGTCCTGCAATCATCGCCACTCCAATAACCTTACTCCACAACAAACTCTTCATATCCCTCCTTAAAAACCTATTATGCTTATTATATCAATGTTACACATAAAAGAATAGACACTCATCAGAATGTCTATTCTCGCTTAATAATTTAAGTCTGCTAAAGAGCCGTAATCGTTTGAACCATTGGCAATACGTATGTACCTGCCGCCTGACCAGCTGGGATGGTTTGGGCTAATGAGGTATTAGTTATATATCCAGCCCATATTTTACTAGCAGTCGCTGAAGCGCTCATTAGTGTTACAGGACTAGTACCAGAAAAGGTCGTAGAAGCACCCTTGGTAATACCTGCAGCTGCACCAATTACAGGGGTAACTGTACCGCCAGATGGATTAACTGTTAGGCGACCTTCGTTAATGGTTCCATTGTATTTATACTGCTTTCCGCCGCCTGCAGACCAAACACCAGTTCCTGGGGTTACTACGTTTAGTGTCAACGTCCAGCCATTATCTGCGGCACCTGGGTTTTCGACATAAATTCGATTGTCGTTATCCCCAAAAACACCAGTTCCCGATCCTAATGAGGATGACACTGTCGTAGCGCCCATAGCGAATGTTGGATTATTAACTAAGGAATTCGTTGAATCACGGATATCAGTACTCAAAACTCCAGGATTAATCGTCTGAGATAGTTTAGAGTTAGCAGTAGTTGCGGCATTGGCAACAGAGGAATTCACCATATTATACAATCCCAATAGACCAACAACACCTACGCTCGCAACGATCAATAATGTTAACTTTTTCATTTTTTCTCCTTACTTAATTGATTTAATTTATTACATTATAACTTATTATGCTTATTTTTTCATTTATCCCTCTTTTTCTGTTTTTTAACAATAAATAACATAATGAACGCCGCAACAATTACACCAATACCAGCAGCCATAATCATCCATAAATTAATTCCCGTATTAGCCAAAGCCTTACTTATCTCTCTAACAATCTTCGGAATACCAATAACATCTTCAATGGTCTTTTCCACGGTCTTTTTCGGAGTCGTAAATGAAAAATCAGCAAACCGCACTACTTCCGTAGATGTCGCATTGGCCTTCAGTTTAGTCGTAACACGACCGTTATAGGTATGTTCTGGAGCTGGCGGCATAAAATTATCACCTGGATGATTATTCTGCCAATTTGAAAAATCCAACACCCATATATTTCCGTTAACTTTAAGCTCGCTATCCCGCCCCAAAACAAAAGTCCGACCACCAAACTCAACCTTCAAATCATGCCGACCCGTCGCAGGATTAGCTACCGTATGAACCGCGTCATAAACGCCATACACCAGCAGATCTTTCCCATTTACCAAATCAAACTTAGAGAACTTTGGCGGAAAAATCGGACAAATTGACTCATTCATCTGGCTACCTGTTTCCAGAGAGTCGCGAGCGCAATCAGTAATCACTTGCGACAAATTAGAATTAGCCGACGAGTTCGCAAAAGCCGAATAAGGGCTGCTCAAAGTAGCTAGTAATGTTATGACGATGAATAATTTTTTTACTCTATTTTTCATACTCAACCCTATTGCGCTGTTACCGTTAATGTCATTGGCAGTTCATAAGTTCCTGGTTTTTGATATGCTGGAATAGTCTGGTTTAATCGAACGTTCTGTAGCAAAAATGCGCACCCCAATTGACCAGTTGACCCGCTGCTGCTCATCAATGTAACGCCGTTAGCCGTAGCAGTCCCTACCTTAAATTGAGAATCAACACCCTTTGATATTCCTGATGTTTGGCAAGTTGAACCGCTCAATGAACTACCCGAAGCTAAGACAGATGACGTACCAAAATTGACAGACAGAAATCCCTGATCGCCATTAGTGCCGTTGAACATATACGATTCTGTACCAGCAGTTCGCTTCCATTTGGCGGTCGCGCCGTCAGATGCCGACAACACAACGCTCCACCCAGAGATGGTCTGTGTATTCGTCACTTCAATTTGCTTCGAGCTTGAGTTGGACAAGAGGGCGCTGGTAGCTACGCTGCTGCTACTCATCATGGAATTATCAAACCTCGTACCAGTATCTGTAATTGTAGCGCCAGCATTATCCCTAAAACGAATATCTAACGACCCAGGGGCGGTCTTAAATTCTGGATACATTGTGTAGCTATCAATACTAGATCCAGGAGCGACAGTTGTGTCAGTTGCTACGCGGACGCAATAATTTTCATTCCTATCAAGCCCTTTATCGACAAGCGCCAAATCCCACACACCCACTTCGCCAGCAGATATTTTTTGCGCATTCGTGAACGCTCCAGCCACTCCGCTTTTTCTCACCAGACTTTGAGGTCGAGAAGCGATAGCTCCCGCCGGCAGTTCTGGATCGGTCGAGTTACTATTGATACTAGTGCCGTCAGCGGGACCGCTCGCAGAATAAGCAAGCTTTGATACTCCGGTCACGACTTGCCAATCTGAACTACTTACCGCCGAACAAGTTGCCGCGCTGCCCTTTTTTGCATATTCAACGTGCAGCTTCATTGATGAAGAATCAATGGCTCCTCCTGGAGGCGCGATTAGCGTAGGGCGTGTGACAGGACTATTACTCGACTGGCCATTTCCTACCTGCCCCTTGTTATTATTACCCCAACAATACATCTCGCCCGTACGTAAAGCGCATAAAAAGTCTTTACCTACATACATGGAAGTTTCACCAGAACTCGTAAATGGGACATTCACTTTTACGGGAGAGGGCAAATGTCCTGTAGCAGTCCCACTACCCATTTGACCATTAGAATTATCACCCCAACAATAAATTTCGCCAGTGTTTAATACTATACACGTAAATTCGCCGCCAGCGTAAATATTTTTAACAGTCTTTCCTCCAGAAAGGATAGTACTACCAAAAGGAACTTTTGAAGCAATATTTCTATAGCCAAATGCTGTATTACCCAACTGACCCTTGAAATTTTTCCCCAACAATACACTTCTTGACCGCCAGAAATAACAGCACAGGCATGTGAATCACCAGCAGATATTGACTCAACTTTTTTTCCATTAAAACCTTTGACTGCAGTAGGATATTGAGTTTTACCAGTAGCAAGTCCTACTCCAGTCCTCCCCTTATCATTATACCCCCAGCAGAATGCTGTGCCTTCAACCGTCGAAGCGCACGTAAATTTATCTCCTGCAACAACCTGTTTAACCGATTCCGCCCCAAAGTTACTCATATTAACCGCTGTTGGCGTGTATGAAGGTAGGAATACGTCACGACCTAATTCTCCATTTATACCTTTACCCCAACAGTTCAATTTTCCCTCCGAGTTAAGCGAACAAGTATGTTCATTACCCGCAGCAATCTGAGAGATGACTGTAGTCGCGATCTCTCTGACTGGATATGGAGCGTTGAGCTGAGTTATACCACCATTCCCTAGTCTTCCATACGTACCATAGCCCCAGCAATAATCTTTATCGTCAGAAGCGATTACACAAGTGTGATAATAACCAGTGGTAATCTGTTTGATAGTTTTCCCGTTGAGTACGTCTTGTGTATATACAGGCACTGGGGTTGTTGATGAATCAGTTGAATTAGTACCAAGAACTCCATACTGACCATTACCCCAACAATAAACACTGTCATCCGACATAATGGCGCAATTATGCTCATTCCCGCTTCCGAACTCAGCTAATTTTTTAAAATATGGACTCTTATTCTGCAGCCCCACCCGCAGACGAAAATCAGCACCAACTTTTGGAAGCGTGGCAGCGGTGTTGGTATTTGCAAGCGGACTACCTGGATTAATACTATTGGACGATTCGTACAATCGATAAGAAACTTGTTCCACTTCAACCTGCTTGCCACCACTAGGAATAGTCGCACGACTTTGCTGAGAACTCAAAAACATAAATCCTAAAGCTACGCTAACGACAATAAAACCGCCAAAGATAAAAAATTTCTCGGCTTTACGGTCTTTTATTATTGATAACGTTCTATTATGTTCCATAGTGGTGGTATAAATTGAGCATAAATATACATCACAAATATACCATAAGCACTTTACATAAAGCAAGCAAAATTAGAACAATTGGCTGCCGAATTTGGCGATTATCGCGACAATTACCGCAACGACCAGCGACACCACAGCAAGCGCATCATATTCGCCGCCAACAATCTTCTGTATATATCGACAAGAAATATTTTTCTGTAGAACATTATAGCGCGTCAAACCGAACATAATCATCAGCATCCCAAGGTCCAAGGTCAAACACCACGGACAAAGCACACCAATTTCGACGTAGCTCATATAAAACATCCAAATAGCAAATATCATTCCGATGACAGCACCAGCCTGCGCCGCCTGCATAAACCACTTCGGGAACTTTGCTCCCGCCAACAACGCCACTGCAATTGTTACCATAACAGGCAAAGTCATCACGCCGATGAAACTATTTGGGAATCCTAAAATAGCCGCCGACCAATGATTCGCCACCGCCGAACAGCTCAGAGCCGAGCTAAAATCGCAACTTAATACAGCGTGAGAGTTTTTTGCTAACTCCAAGGCTTCAATAGACAACACAAATGACGCCAATAACCCTAACCCACTACCGAGAAGCATTATAAACGCCGCCAAATTTTGCTTTTTCAAATCCTCGTGGAATAACCAGTTTTTGATTTTGCTAAACATAAAAACTCACTTCGCTAATTGTTGGTAGCGGCAAGCCGCGCCAAAGGTTTTGCAATTGACCGCTATCACTCAGCGCGATAATTGTTGGATACTCCACAATGTCATACACTTCGCAAAAATTATTACCTTCTGCAGAATCAGGACTCATTTCCTCTAAAACCCGACCGGTTTGTCGGCTAAAATCACGCAGAAAGTCTGAAACTTGGCGTGCATAATCGCTTTCCGAACGATAAATCACAACTACTCGCATTACAATTCCCGCTCGCCCTTACTGCGTCGCTTCGCTAAGATCTCCACAAAATCGTCCAACGTCTTAAACTCATAAAAAACGCTAGCAAAACGAACATACGCCACTTCGTTGCGTTTTTCTAGCTCGTCCAAAACTTGATCACCAATCTGTTTTGATGTAACTTCCGATTCGCCCAACGCATATAAAGAGTCTTCAACCGCCGTAATGATATTATCGACTTCCTCGTCAGACTTAAAAAATTTTCCGACCGAACGGCGCGTCGAATTCGCCAATTTCACCCGGTCAAACAGCTCGCGATCGCCATTTTTCTTTATCACCGCCAGATTCGGTTTTTCAACTCGCTCATATGTAGTAAATCGCTTGCCATCTGGAGTTTCTCTGCGACGTCGAATTGCGGCACCATCAGAAACTTCGCGTGATTCAATAACGCGACTATTGCCAATATTAAACACCATTTTATCTACTCCTTGTTCTTCTTTCGTCGCCTCAGAAATGCCGGCGTATCATCCTCATCATCGTCAGCTTCAACGGTTGGATTTTCCCAAATATTAGTCTCTGGCTCAGTCGCAAAACTTTCGGCAGATTCTTCCTTGTCCAATTCCAAGTCAATATTCTTAACCATTTCGTCATCAACTTCTGTTTCGGCAGGTTTTGTATCGTCACCCACAGTCAAGCTAACTTCCTGCTGGCGGAATGTATCGCTATCAAATCCTGTCGCAATCACCGTAATAACCAGCTCGTCTTCCATTTCCGGCTTCAAAGTCGCACCAAAAATAATGTTGGCGTTCGGGCTAACAGCGCTAGTAATAATTTCTGCGGCTTCCTGAATTTCCGCCATGCTCATGTCATAACCACCAGTGACATTGAACAGAACACCCTTGGCGCCATCAATCGACACCTCAATTAGCGGACTTTCAATAGCTTGTTGCGCTGCCTGAACCGCTCGGTCATCACCGCTCGCTCGCCCAATTCCCATCAATGCTGAACCGGCATTGCTCATAATTGCCTTAACATCGGCAAAGTCAAGGTTAATCAAACCATGCTCAGTAATCAGTTCAGAAATACCTTGAACACCCTGCCTTAAAACATCATCGGCAATCTTAAATGTTTCTAGTAGCGGCGTTCGGCGATCAATAGTTTGCAATAATCTATCATTTGGAATAGTAATCAAGGTATCAACCTCGCGCCCCAAGTGAGAAATCGCCCAATCCGCGTTAACCCGGCGCTTTTCACCCTCAAAGCTAAACGGTCGAGTTGCCACGCCAACTACCAAAATACCAAGCTCGCGCGCCACTTCTGCCACGACATAACCAGCACCAGAACCAGTTCCGCCACCAGCACCAATTGTCACAAATACCATATCCGCGCCCTCTAGTGCTTCCCTGATTTCGTCACGAGATTCATTAGCTGCGGCCTCACCAACAGTAGGGTCGGCACCAGCACCCAAGCCATTAGTTGCATCACGACCAAGATGAATTTTTATGTCAGCCTTTGAATTGTGCAACGCCTGGGCGTCCGTATTCATAGCAATGAACTGAACGCCAGTTAGACCAGCGTCTTTCATTCGGTTAATAGCTGAACCACCAGCGCCGCCGACACCGACGACTTTTATGCTGGCAAATGTTTGAACTTCACTTGGTTGTATTTGCGGCATATATTCCCTCTCTTAATCCTTACATAAAGTATATCATTTATTTAAATCTAGCGAAAATATTTTTAAGTAAACCGCCAGCTTTTTTAGTGACATCATTTGCGCCAACTATCGGTTTTATCTGCTGCGAAATACCCATAGAGTCGATCAACATCAGACCAACCGCAGCCGAAAATTCCGCGCCTTTCACTTCATCGCTAACTCCGCTATAGCCAGCCGGAACACCCAAGCGTGCCGCCACGCTCAATTGATCTTTCGTGAACTCCACCATACCCTTGACTTTCGCCGCACCACCAACCAGCACAACGCCACTCGGTAGCTTTCCTAATCGTCCAGCTCGCTTCAGCTCTTTAGCAATTGCTTCAAAAATCTCTTCATATCGCGCTTGAACAATCTCGTCAATTTCCTCTTGATTGAACTTATATGTCTGCTTTTCAATCTTCGTCTCGACTTCGCCCAGAGCCTCACCGCCAAATCTCGCATGCGCCAATTTCACAACTTCCGCAATTTCCGGATCCGTCCTGAGCCCAATAGCCAAATCGTTCGTTACATTCTGACCGCCCATTGGGATAACCGCCAGATGTTGCAAATCACCCTCTTCGTAAATGGCAATTCCTGTAGTTGCCGCACCAAAATCAATCACCGCAACGCCATTTTCACGCTGACTTTCTGTAAGAACGGATTGAGCTGCCGCCAAAACCGACGGAACAACAGACACGGCCTCAACCTTAGCCATTTCCGCCGACTTCTGTAAATTAGTAATGTGTGGAACCAAACCAGACACGACATTCGCCCTAATTTCCAGACGCGCGCCAGTCATACCAATTGGATCTTTAATATTATCCTGACCATCCAGCCTATATGCGTGTGCAATAATATCTAAAATTTCTCTATTCTGTGGCACTTTTCCAGTTGTAGCAACTTCCTCCAGCCTCAATATATCATCATGAGTGACTTCATTATTAACGGTTCCAACGGTAATCATTCCGTCGGCTTTCGTACTCAATAAATGAGATCCGTTAATACTCAATGTGGCTGCGTTAATCTGATGGCCGCTCATTCGCTCAGCTGGTTCCAAAGCCTTATCAATAGCTTCGGCTGGGCCGCTCAAATTCGTTACGGTTCCCTTTCGCATTCCGCTATTCGGCGCTTCACCGACGCCAACAATTTTTGGCACACCATTTTCTGCGTCAATATAACCAACGACACAGCGCACGTTTTTCGTGCCAATATCAATTCCTACCACATATCGAGATTGCTCCTGCATAAGCTCCATTATACAGGTTATGCCTATAATTTGGCAAGCGAATTAGTTTAAAGCTTCGTCAGAATCTCAGCGCCAGTTTCGGTAATCAATACCGTATGCTCAAAATGCGCACCCAGACTGCCGTCTTTCATACTAATTGTCCAGCCGTCGCTGTCAGTAACAATTTTCTCACCGCCCAAGCTCGCCATCGGTTCAATTGCAATTGTGTCGCCAGCGTGCAGCATCGGACCAGTTCCTCGCCTGCCGTAATTCGGAATTTCTGGCTCCATATGCATACTCAGCCCTACGCCATGACCAACTAGTTCACGGATTATACCAAGTTTGGCCTTCTTCAACACAGCTTCCACTCCCGCTGAAATATCGCCAACTCGCGTTCCATCGCCAGTTATCGCGTCAATTCCAGCATATAAACTCTGTTCTGTTGCGTGCAATAAATGTTTCTTCGCGCCCTTAGGTTCTTCATCGACAACCATAGTAAAAGCGCTATCCGTCTTCATTCCACGATAGCCAATCACCAAATCAAAACTAACCACGTCACCCTTTTCAAAAACATATTCGGTCGGGAAAGAATGCACCAATTGCTCGTTCGTCGATATACAAATCACTCCCGGGAACTTCACTTCGTCCGTAAGATAAGTCGCCTCTGCACCAAAATCTTTAATTCGCTTGGCTACAAAATCATTAGCGTCCAGCTCACTCATTCCAGCCGTTACGGATTTTTTCAATTCATCATAAATTATCGCAAGCATCTTGCCGCACTCGCGCATATCTTTCATCTGTTGCGGCGTTTTTTCTCCGGTGATCAATTGGCTCATTTTACACCCTCAACGATGCCGCGACTGACCAGCTCTCTCTCGATTTCATCATGAACTTGCCCGACAGTTCCAACGCCGCTCATATGAATAATTGGAACACCGTTTTCATTTAGATAATCCAAAATTGGGTAAATTTCACCTCGATAAATACTGAGTCGTTTGTCGATTGCTTCAGGCGTGTCGTCAACTCGACCACGAACCCTCAAACGCTCCAGAATTTCGTCGCGCGGAACTTCCAGCACAATCACCAACTTAACATCTTTTCCGTGATGCGAACGCGACTCAATCAGCCATTTAGCTTGTTCTAATTGCCTTGGATAGCCGTCCAAAATTACACCATTAATATCCTTAGCCTTATTAAGAGCCTCGCCCATCAAACCGTTGATAGTTTCTACTGGCACCAACTCACCAGATTGCATACGATGAATCAATTCGCCATCGTGAGTATCGCGCAACAGCTGCCCGGCACTAAGCCAACGCCAACCGTGTCGTGCCGCTAAAATCTGCCCCTGCACACTCTTACCAGCACCCGCCGGCCCAAAAAATACAATCATTTTTTCCTCCTATTTTGTGAGTTTTTCTTTAACAATTTTTGCTACCAACGTGCCATCCGCAGCATTGCCGACTTTACTTTTCACTGCGCCAATAACTTGTCCCATTTTCTGAATTGAGACATCGTCCATACTCGCAATAACTTCTTCTACAATCTTTGAGATTTCCGCCTCGCCAAGTTGCTCTGGCAAAAATTCTCGTAAAATTTCCGCTTCTTTTTCTTCAGGTTCCGCTAACTCCGCACGGTCGTTCTTTCGATATAAATCCGCACTTTCGACGCGTTTTTTCACTTCTCGAGCAACGACTTTTTCAATTTCAGCATCATCCAAGCCGTCTTCTCGCTTGCCCAAAGAAACTTCTTCGTTTAAGATTGCTGCCTTTAGATTACGCAAAACATCACCACGAAAACGATCGCCGCTCAATAGAGCGGCTTTCATTTCACTAGTAATGCGCTCTTTTAGCGCAGACATTAACGCACCCCTAGGCGCATTTTTGCCGTTTTTTCAGCTCGTCGCTCGCGGCGAATAATAGCTTTTTTACGACGCTCGGTCTTTGAAATTGGTTTTTCAAAACGCATAACGCTCTTAGCGCGAGCCAAAACACCGCTTTGCAAAACCCTGCGGTTGAAACGACGAATGATATTTTCGTTCGCTTCCTTCTGATCTTTACGTGTTACTTGTACCATACTGCAAACATTATAACAGATAAGAAACTATTTGCCAACTAGGTTTAGTTAAGGTTGCCTTAAATAATCTTGAAATCCACTTCTTGGCTACCGTTAACATCTATTGCCGATATAACATACGCCTCGCGTATTGGGTAGAGCTCTCCATCTGGAAATTTCTTAAGTACTGGGCATGTGAACTCATACGACTTATGACTTCTATCCTCATCCACAACACACCTCGTTCTTGACAAGTCTATAAACACCTCCTCAGGTACGGAATGCTCTTCTACAGACATTTCTCCTCCGTCATCTAGGAATGCTGTTGCTATAAGCCTTTTTGTATTAATTTTAACTGGAATAGGCTCATAAATATGTGCAGCCATTTCTTGTACAGCTTTTGCGAATTCGTCCCAAGAACCAAATGGAACACCCCCTAATAAGACAGCCTCTTTGCTAATGGTAGTTTTTTTAAGCTCTTCAGTCGCTTCCATGGCTAAAGTGCCCATTGTTCGCAGCTCACCTTCCGTCAAACCTTCTCTACATCCAACTTCAGTAGAATTTTCATAGTTTCTCATATTACCACAACTCCTAAAATCACCCTCTACTTAAAAAGTATTACTACACTATAATACACCACTATATAAGTAATGAAACTATTACACCTAAGCCAAATGCAATAATCGCCCTTCAACCGACTTCATTCCCTGCCATTCATTTACAGTAGGCTGGAACCAGACAGACACTTCGTCGCCCGCTTCACGGAAAAACTCTTCTGGTGCGTTAAAAGCCAACATCTGCAGCGCAACGTCATTTTTATCACGCAAAGTCAATTTCACGTGTTGCCCATCCACACCCATTCTCCTCACACTCAAAACCGTCGCTTTGGTTATCTTCAATACAGGCTCCACGTTACCATTGCCGAATGGCTCCATCTTTGCCAAATTATCAATCAGTTCTTCATTAATTTCCGAAAAATCGTCAATCTCAACGTCAGCTCTCGGCAACAAATATAATTCCTGATTTTTTAATTGCAGCGAATCGTAAAACTCATTCACTCGTCGTCTAAAATCGTCGATTCTCTCAGTCGCCAGCGTCACGCCCGCCGCCGCTCCGTGACCACCACCTTTAATAATGATGTCGTCAGCTGAGCGAACCGCGTCAGCCGCGGAAAAATCGCCAAAACTTCGCGCCGAACCCGTAGCCTCATCGCCACGCTCGCCAATTATAAAAACTGGCTTTTTGTACTTCTCAACCAATTTTGACGCCACGATGCCGATAACTCCGTGATTCCAATTGCCGCTATTCACCACCAAAACTCGATCATCAGTCATACTATCCGCCTGCTGGCAAGCTTCGTCAAAAATCTCGTCCTGAATACTGCGACGTTTGATATTTAATTCTTCCAATTTTTCACTAGCTTCCAATGCTTCCAAACCATCACTTGCCGTCAGCATATCCAGAGAATATTGCGCCGTTTCCAGCCTGCCCGCCGCATTCATTCGTGGACCCAAGCCAAATCCCAAATGCCTAGCATTAACCTTCTCCGGCTCAATTCCCGCCACCGACATCAATGCCTTCAAACCAGGACGCCTCTGCTTTTTCAAAACCTCCAAGCCCCAATATACATTCGCCCTATTTTCATCCGCCAGCGTAACTATATCGCAAACCGTCCCCAGCGCCACCAGATCCAATAGCCACTTCTCGTAACCATCTGGCAGCCCGTCCAGTTCGGTTTGTAGAGCCTGAACCAGTTTAAACGCCACACCCGCACCACACAAATCGCGAAACGGATATTTATGACCAGGAAACTTCGGATTAACCGCAGCAATACTCGGCGGTGGAGTCTCGGCAACATTATGATGATCAGTCACTACCGTATCAATCCCCAAACTCGATGCATATTCAATTTCCGCATGACACAAACTTCCCGTATCAACTGTGACAATTAAATCCGCGCCCATATTCCGCACCTTATCAACTGCATCCATCGTCATTCCGTAACCCTCAACAAACCGATTCGGAATAAACGCACCAACTTCCTTAAAGCCAAACTTACCAAACGCATCCAACAAAATTGCCGTTGCACTCAGCCCATCAATATCGTAATCGCCGTAAATAACAATTTTCTCACCCTCAGCGTGTGCCTTTTTCAAGCGGTCCACCGCTTTTTTCATATCTGGCAATAAAAACGGATCATGCTTTACTGACGCGTAATTCGGATGCAAAAATTCCTCACGCGCCGCACGCGTAGTCAAGCCTCGAGCCGCTAAAATTTTCTCAAATAATGTCATTAGTCTTTATCAGCCATGCCGCGCTTTGATCGCGCTGAATATTGCTGAGATTTAATCACCATACTTTGCAATTCCTTAAAAATTGGGAATTGTTTATTAGTGAAATACGTACGTGAGTTACCTTGCTTTTCACTCTGCAAAAATCCAACCTTTTCTAATCGCTTCAATTCTCGTTGAATATTTCCAGGATCTTCCTTAATTAGCTTTGCCAATCCGCGAACATGTGTGTGAAAATCAGGATACTTAGCGTATACTACTACAATTTTTCGCCGCACCCTAGATGTAATAAAAACGTCTAACATAACCTCCCTAACGCATCTTTCTTAATTAAAGTTTATCACAATTTTACAACACCCGACAAGTTTTTTATTTCCAATTCAAAATAACCTGATTAATTTTCGCTATCGTTTCCTCTTTGGACGGCAATGTATTATCCTCATAATAATGATTTAATCCCATAAAATTCTCCTTTACGTCCAAGATATGCATTTCATCAACCGTCATGTGCAATTTATCCACCGCCGCCACGCCACAAAACGGCACCGCAATTACCAATTTCTCAATCCGAACTGACTTCAGAAAACTCAAAGCCACGTCCAAAACCGACAAATCATCACCAAAACCATCACTCGCCAAAATCACCACCCGATCCTTCAGCATATCCTTATCGATTATTCCACCATCACCCAAAAGCCTATTCATTTTCTGATGAGCCTCGCGCTTTTTCTCTTCCAGATAACCGTGAAATTCACTAGTATATTCATTAATTTCACCGTCAGAAAATTGACTATTATACGTAAATTGCCCAGACTGCGACATCGCCCCGATGCTTAGACTTTCCCCAGGAATCTCAATACCTTCGCTCAACAGCATCATGAGGACACAGTGAAGCTTCACTGCAATTTGCTCGCCGATCAGCACGCCACCTTCGCCAATTGCAACCACTGCGCAGTTTTCATAGCGATACTTTTCCAGTACTTGATCAGCCAGAATTGCCCCAGCCTGCGAACGACTCTCAAAATACATATGCTTATTTTAGCATTTTTTTCGCGATATAATATAAACATGCATTACTATTTGGTTTCGCCAACAAGAATCGTCCGCGCCGACGCGAGTTCGTTTACGTATTCTTCAGAGGAAAGACTACCGACCGGAATGATTGTTGCCATAGAAATCGGCAAAATCAATGCTATTGGCGTAGTTCTACAAGAAGTTCGCCAGCCCGATTTTGAAGTCAAGCCAATTAGTAAAATCGTTGAAGAATACCCCTTGCCAATCGAACTCGTTCAAACCGCCATATGGATGAGTAAATATTACGCTACACACCAAGCGACCGTCTGGCAAGCAATTTTACCCAGCGGATTATCCAAAAAACGTCGCTCAATTAATCAGTCCACCCCAGTTAATCCAGCAGAAAATCGAACAAAAAATGTATTCACAGATGAGCAAAAATCAGCTCTCCAGACCATAGAAAATCTCCATTCCGGAACGGCACTTTTACACGGCGTAACTGGCTCAGGAAAAACCCTAGTGTATATAGAATCCGCAAAACAAACCTTAAAAGAAGAGCGATCGTCAATAATTTTAGTCCCCGAAATCGCCCTAACTTCGCAACTGGTTGCTGAGTTTTCCGCTCATCTACCAAATGTCATAGTCACTCATTCCAAACAAACCGAAGCTCAACGATATGCAATCTGGAAAAGAGTCATCAGCTCAAACGATCCGGTAGTAATCATCGGTCCGCGATCTGCTCTTTTCATGCCCGTGCAACAACTTGGATTTGTGGTGATTGATGAATGTCACGAACCAAGTTTCAAACAGGAGCAATCCCCTCGATATTCAGCCCTCCGCGTCGCCTCAGTTCTTACGAATCAACATCGTGGCAAACTAATTCTAGGTAGCGCTACTCCAGCAGTTGCCGACTATTACGTTGCAAAAAAATCAAACACGCCAATCATTACAATGACAAAACCAGCAAGACCAGACACCGTTCGCCCAAACGTGACGCTGGTCGATATGACAAAGCGCAACAATTTTACTCAACATCAATTTCTATCTGACTCACTTCTGAAATCTATAAACGCAGCATTATCAAAAAATGAGCAAGTTCTTATTTTTCACAATCGACGCGGCACAGCATCAATCACATTATGCGACAACTGCGGCTGGCAGGCTGGCTGCCCACGCTGTTTTATTCCGCTCACTCTGCACGCGGATAGTCATAAATTGTCATGCCACATTTGCGGTTTTTCGACCAAAGTTCCTACTAGTTGCCCTGAATGTAAAAACGCCGATATCATTCATAAAGGTATCGGAACTAAGCGAATTGAAGACGAATTACAGAGGTTATTCCCGAACAAAAAAATTGCTCGATTTGATAAAGACACCGATTTGAAGGCTACCGTAGATGAGCGTTATGATGAACTGAAAAATGGCGAAATAGATATAATTATCGGCACGCAAGTTATTGCTAAAGGACTAGATTTGCCACATTTAACAGTCGTCGGAGTCATTCAAGCCGACACCGGACTTTCCCTCCCTGACTATTCATCACCCGAACGAACATTTCAATTGCTCGCCCAAGTCGTCGGCCGCGTCGGCAGGTCAAGCACGCCAACAGAAGTTGTCGTCCAGTCGTATCAGCCAAATCACCCATCCATCACAAACGGACTGTCTCAAAACTATACAGAATTTTATCAAAGAACCATATCTCAACGACAAAAAACCAACTTTCCACCCTTCACTTACTTATTAAAACTAACTTGCGTTTATAAAACCGAAGCCGCCGCCATAAGGAACGCTAAAAAATTGTCCGAACTATTAAAATCCAATTTCGATAACATTGAAGTTTTTGGACCAACACCAGCTTTTTATGAGCGCGTCCGCGATACATATCGATGGCAAATCGTAGTAAAAAGCCCCAAAAGACAAGAGCTTCTTGACGTCTTGAATTTCCTGCCGTCATCACACTGGCAGTACGAGCTCGACCCTGTAAGTCTACTGTAATTTCTGGTATAATTATAGCAATGACAAAAGACGATATTATCACATTACCAAACCCACATCTTCGCCAAAAATCATCGAAAATCCACGTTGTTACTAATGATGTTGTAAAACTGGCAGACGAAATGACCGCAGCCGCACTGGACTGGGAAGATTCCAGACCTCACGAAATTAGCGCTGCCCTCGCTGCAGTTCAAGTCGACAAATTAGAGCGTATTGTGATTGTTCGAGCTGACTTTGAAAGAAAATCAACTCGCGAATTCATCACCCTTATCAATCCAGAAATCGTGAAATATGAAGGCGAAATTGTTGAAGACTTCGAGGGATGCTTAAGCGTTAAAAGCATTTACGGAAAAGTTCCCCGCTACAGTAAAATTCGCGTAAAAGCCATGGGTTTAGATGGCGAAGAAGTGCGAATTAAAGCCGAAGGATTTTTGGCGCGCGTATTACAGCATGAGATAGATCACTGCAACGGATTAGTTTTTATAGACCATATTAAGGATAAAAAAGACGCTTTTTATACGCTCGATAAGAAAGGCGAGTTGCAACCGTTAGATTATGACAAAGATATCGCCGAAAATAGTATTCTTTGGGACTGAAAATTACAGTCTAATTACCTTAGAAGCTCTCGTTGAAGAGAGATTTAACGTTGTTTGTGTTATTACCAAACCTGACACCAAGCGCGGTCGCGGACACAAGCTTACCGAACCTCCAGTAAAAACATTCGCTAAATCTCACAATATTCCAGTTTTGCAGCCAAGCAAAGTCAGTGAAATTACCAACTATATAAAACAACTTCAGCCAATAACGGGAGTTTTGGTTGCATACGGAAAAATCATTCCTCAGTCAATTATCGACTTATTTACACCGGGAATTATCAATGTTCACCCTTCTCTACTACCAAAATATCGAGGACCTTCGCCTATCGAATCAGCCATAGCCAACAGAGATACCAAAACTGGCGTATCAATAATGCAACTTGATAGTAAAATGGATGCCGGCCCTATATACACCCAAACTCGACAAGCCCTCACTGGAAAAGAGACAAAGTTCGAATTATATGATAAATTATTTCACGATGGCACTTCTCTGCTAATAAAAAACTTGCCAAACATCATCAATGGGAGTCTTCAGCCAACACCACAGGACAATTCTCAGGCTTCATATTGTCAATTATTAAGCAAGGACAATTCGTGGCTCGATACGGAACGTATGACCGCCGCCGAGGCTGAAGCTCACGTCCGCGCACACCTCGGATTTCCGCGTAGTCGAATGACAATCGACGATCGAGATATCATCATCACGAAATCTCATTGCGACAAAACTCCGAGTTCTCATCTTGATAAAAAATTTGCCGACGGCAACTATTTAATCATTGACGAGCTCATCGCACCCAGCGGAAAAACAATGACCGCTGAAGATTACCTAAGAGGCTACAAATAAAAATAACCCCACATAAGGGGTTATTTTATCGTCCGCATAAAATTACGCTTGGACTGAGCCTAAAATAGCATCTTTATTCGCTATAATTTCCTTCTTAAGATCAGCCATAACCGCAGCCACAACGTCACGATAATCTGGGCGGTTAACCTCTAGCCACTTAGTAGCTGCAAATTCATCCTTCAGACGCGGATCGTCAACTGGCAAACCTGAAGCTTGCGACATTTTCTGCAACATTGGTTCCTGTTGATAATTAGGCGCGTGTTTCATCAGAAAATCATCCACAGCACCAGGAGTTTTATCGATAATTCCCGCAAATTCCTCCAGCTGAGCATCGCTCATTCCCTGGCTTAATCGTTCGCCAACTCGAAGCTCCAATTCACTATAAATATGCTGCAACAACGATTTTTGCTGATCTTCCGGCAGCTGGTCCAGCCCTAATTCTTTAAGAAATTCTTCATTCAGTTGGAACATAGTCCTCCTTTTCTTTCGTCTATATGATTAAGTTAAATTATACCAGTAACTATTTGATATTACTATCCACGAATCATATTCAGCGCGTCATTGTATAATTTTTGTAGCTCGACCATAGTCTCATTCATCGAGGTTTGAACAATTTCCGTTAAATTAACGCCATTATTTACGCACCAGTTCAATACTACAGAAGCATCGTCGCCATCCAGCAATTTCATAAACTCATCCAGCTTCGCTTCGCCAACAGCCAGCAAGATCTTCCTTGTAATCTTATCCTGTACACTGTTAGCGACGTCTTCCCTCATCTGTTCTTTTTTATCTGTTGGCAATGATCCAAAACCAGCCTGTGCTAAGAATTCGTCAGTAATTTCAAACATTTTTTATCTCCTTGTTTATTTTTATATTTTATCTATTAAGCGTATTTATTCAATACCTTCAATACGTCCGCAGTAGCGCTAGATCCGTCGATTTTCATCCATGCTGTTCCATCAGGGTTGTTAAACCATTCCACGGTGTGACCGTTAGCCATGGCTTTATCGGCCAGACTATGAAGTTGATCCATTGCGTTTGCGTCACCAAACTTCTCGGCAGCCCAGTCCCAAGGATAGTCGTAAGAATTGAAGTTTGATGTATCTGGATTAATATTATTTACGATTTTGTCAACAGAGTTGTCCACAGAAGATGCGCCGCTAGACTGTGGTATTTGCTCACTACCAGATTGTGAAGGTGCAGCAGTATTACTCTCAGCTCCAGTAGCGTGTGCAGAGTTAGCCCAGTCGCCAACAAATTTACCAGCAAAACCACCCAAGGCAAAACCAACACCATACTTACCTAATGACGATCGTACCTTCTTACGCAGGGCATCCTGCCTCTCTATACTCACGTCCTTAAGATTGTCAACTGATACATTGACTGCATGCTCCATAACATCGTCAATTTTCATGTTAGCCACAGTTTTTTCAAATGAAGGATCTATGGTTTCAAGACGGACATCAGCTATGCGATCTTCGCCACGATACTCTTCCAGAACAGCCTGCTTTGTTGCTCCAGCAACTCCTAATTCCGTTACAATACCGACAGCCGTCGTAATAGGCCATCCAGCGAAGGTTGCTGTAGTAGCACCTACCGCAAAACCAGTACCGCCCAACTTCAACAACTGAGCAATCCTACCACCCTTATTAAACCATTTACCAACTTTAGCGGCAGCTTTCTTAAATTTACCACGATCATCAAGCATGTTGTCATACTTGTCTGTCGTCATTCTTGAGGTTTCTCGCATACTTGCAAACGCTGCTTGACCCATTTCCGCTGCTAATTCAGCCTGCTTTTCTGGATCCTGTTTTGCTGCTTCGATTTTATCAGCAAACTTAAGACGCATGTATTCCAATTCGCTCTGCTTCAATTCTTCTGTAGCAGCATTCAACTCTTCTTGTCGTTTCTTTCCGCCAAAGAACTTCTTAAAGAAGTGTGATTCAACGGCGATACTTGCCTTAGCAAACCTCTCCCTAGCGATTTTAAGGTTAGCAGCAGCTTCCTGTTCTTCTACGCCCATCTCGGTTTTTTCAGCATCAGTTTTATCCTCAGACTGCTCACCATCACCATATTCAGCTTCATCATACTCATCACCAAAATATTTATCTCGCATAGCCTGTTCGTATGGCGTTAAGTCTTCTGGATTATCATCCTTCTTTGGTTTATCCACGTTAGGGATCGTCGTTCTAAACATCTCTTTGTCTATTACGTTTTCATCTTTATACCTAGAAACCTCTTCTGGACTAACTGAGCTTGAGTCAATATCTACCCCAAAACTCTCAAGTTCCCTTAGATCCTCTTCAGTCGTCGGATGAACAAGAACAAAACGTTTAGCAGCCGCATCCCTCATTTCGTCATTCCACTTAATTCTAGCTAGTTCATCAGGTGTAGGTTCAGGCGGCTCAGAAACAGGAATGTTCTTTTCCGCAGAACTTTCCGAAGTGTCTTCAGTACTGTCGCTAGCCTGTTCTTCTGGGGTTGAAATAACTACCACCCTAGCATCCCTCTTCAACGCCTCTACCTCTTCAGGCGTCAAACCATTAGAACTACCTTTTCTGAAATCTTTTTCACTATCCCCAGTGCTATTTTCTGTGTTTATACCCAAGCGCTCGGCGGATCCGTTTCTATTTGTTACTGTACGAACAATATCTTTTACTGCTCCTGCCGCTTTCGTTGCAACCTGACCCAATTTTCCAAGCACGGGCAACTTCTCGGAATTGTTTTCGGCGTCTGCACTGAACGGACGTCCTTCGGGTGTTTTGCTCATTTTGTGGTGGTTTCCTTTCGCCTTCTGCACGCAGAATGGCAATAAACTTATGTATATCTAAGATACTATCATAAATACACAAAAAAGTCAATACTTAGAGCAATCTACCCCAGAGTTTTCTTCACTAATTCCCTAGTAAAGAACTCCAACTTGTCGCCAATTTCTAAAGTAATTTTTTTCTTTGTCCTGAGGCTCAATCCACACATTTCACCTTCAAAGACCTCTTTTGCCTCTTGTTGCTGACGTTGTACGGAAGAAACTTCCACTTCAGCAATTTGCTCTCCGCCACGTTTTACGCGCGCCAGCAAGTCCTTAGCGACTTTACCGCGCTTCACTTCACCGCCAGCAATAACTTCTTCGCGCATCGTCCTAAACACGCCCTTAATTTCCAACTCACCAATTTCAGTTTCAACGATTTCTGGCGCTAGCAAAGCCTCCATTGAAGCCTTAGCGTCATCCAACAATTCATAAATTACCTTAAAAATCCGCACTTCCACGTGTTCACGCGCCGCTAATCGCTTAACTGCTGGTGGCAAATCAACATTAAAGCCATAAATCACAGTATTTTCGCCAACTGCCAAATGAATATCATTCTCGGAAATATTACCAACACCAGTTCCAACAACATGAAGCTCAACTTCGCCATTCGTATCAATCAGCTTCAAGCTATCAACCACAGACGTTACCGAACCCTGAACGTCAGCCTTAACGATTACGTTAAATTCTTCCGCATCAAGCTTTCGATTCATCATCTTAAGAATATCTGCGCCAGTAACATTGGTTGTGGCTGCCATTTTCTCCTGTTCAATTTTAGCCTTTTGCGCCAAATTGCGAGCTTCTTTTTCGCTCTTCGCAATCTCAAATCCATCACCGAATTGTGGCAATTCCTTAAATCCAGTCATATTCACTGGCATACTTGGACCGGCATCTTTAACGGTTTTACCACGGAAATCTTGAAGCGTTCGGACTCGCCCGTAAGCCGTCCCAGCAACCAAATAATGACCAGGTTTCAAATGACCATTCTCCACCAACAAGCCAACTACGGCGCCACGACCAGTTTCCATGTGCGCCTCAATAACCAAACCTTCAGCCGGAACATCTTCATCTGCGCGCAAATCTTCCATATCCGCCACCAATAAAACCATATCCAAAAGCTTGTCTAAGTTCTGACCAGTTTTTGCACTAACTTCAACCATCACAGTGTCGCCACCCCATTCTTCAGGGTTCAAACCATGTTCAGACGCCAATTGAGTTTTTACTAGTTGCGGATTAGCTGCTTCTTTATCAATCTTATTAATTGCCACCACAATTTTAGCGTTAGCTGACCTAGCAAATCGAATAGCTTCAACAGTCTGAGGTTTAACTCCATCATCCGCCGCCACCACGATAATCACCACATCAGTCAGCGTAGCTCCGTGCTGCCTTAGCGCCGCAAAAGCCTCGTGACCTGGAGTGTCCAATAAAGTGATAGTTCGTCCGTTGCGCTGAGCTTGATAAGCGCTAATATGCTGAGTAATTCCTCCGGCTTCACTAGCCGCTGTTTTCTTATCAAGAATCGCGTCTAGCAAACTCGTTTTACCGTGGTCAACATGCCCCATCACAGCTACAATTGGCGGACGAGGAACTGCCTTGTCTGATAATTTGTGCGCATGGTGATGAATTTCCGCGGAAACCGTCTTCCGTTTCAGCTGCACATCCAGCCCCAATTCTTCAACAATAATCTGTGCAGTCTCAAAATCTAGTCGCTGATTAATTGTCGCAGCGATTCCGTTCTTAAACAATTCACCAATCAGCGTAGTTACTGACAATCCCAGAGTTTCGGCCAACTCGCCAACCGTTACCGAATCCGCAATATTGACGATTTTTTCTGCCATAATAAGCTCCTCTCACCTCTGGGCGTAACTACGCTTCAGGGGATTTGTATTATTTTTTCTTTGATGATTTACCGAGTGAAAGAGAAATCTTACGATTTTCCTTATCGATATCCAAAACTGTAAATTCTTTACGCTCGTTCAATGTAAATACTTTTTCAGGATCAGTACCGTCACCGCCAAGCTCTGACACGTGAACCAAAGCTTCAACCGCTGGACTCAACTGTACGAATGCACCAAATGGAGTAATTCGAGTTACAGTTCCCTCAACCTTTTCGCCAGGCTTAAATTGCTCAACTTCATCCAACCATGGATCTTTAGTCAATTGCTTCATACTCAAGCTCAAGCGTTCTTTGTCGATTGCGATAATCTTAGCTTCGATAGTTTGACCAACTTTTACGTAGTCAGATGGGTTATTAACACGCTCCCAGCTAATTTCTGAGATGTGAATTAAACCTTCGATGCCTTCAACGTTAACGAATACACCGAAGTCGACAACACCTGTAACAACACCTGTAACCGTGTCGCCAATTGCCAACTTCTGGAATCGCTCTGCCAAACCTTCTTTAACCGCCTCTTTTTCAGAGAAGATCAATTTATTAGCTTTTCGGTCAGCATCCAAGATTCGCGCTTTAATATCCTTCTTTACCAAGCTGTTCAATCGTTGCAAGATTTCGTCCTTGTCGCTAGAACCTACACGAGGATAGTGTTCAGCTGACAATTGCGATACTGGCAAGAATCCGCGAATACCTTCGTATTCAACTAGTAGTCCACCGCGGTTGGCGTCATATGGTACAACAGTGATGATTTCACCAGATTCCAATTTAGCCATAACTTCATCCCAACCACGATCTTTCGCAGCCTTGCGCAATGAAAGTAGCGAATAACCGTCTTCCAATTCGGTATCAATTACGCTAGCAATTACTGAATCGCCAACATTGTAGTTCTTTGAAAGGCTAACTTCGCGGCGTGGAACCAAGCCAACACCCAAAGGTCCTAAATCGATTAAAATTTCGTGCTTCTTTACTGATAAAACAGTACCGTCAACTGTTTCACCGACAGTAAGTTGTCTAACATTATCGCCTGCTTGAGCCAGCAGGTCATCCATTGTAATTTTGGCATCTGCCATAAGTCTTCTAAAGACCCCTTCCTTAAAATTGATATTATTCTTCAGGGACATAATAAAAATATCCCCACAGATTATCACAATTATATCACAACAGATAGATAGAAGTCAAAGCTAGATCAGATAGCGAGATCGTTGATAAGCTACCGCCAAAAACGCCAAAGCACCAAAAGCCACCGCAGAAACAGCTACATCTTCTGGTCCAGTTTTTGGCAATCCTTTATCAGATTGCTTAGAAGGAGTAGAAGGAGCTGGTGTTGTAGATGATGGCGATTGTTGAGACTGAGAAGATTCAGGTGTAGGAGTTGTCTTTTTTGACTCTTCAGTCTTCACGTCGGTTCGCGCCTCACCCCTTCCGCCTGACTGACTATTCGTTTTTTGATCTGCAGACTGCTGAGATGTGCTGTTACTCTGTGAATTTTTATTGATATTCTCTGATGCTACCAAATCGCTAGAGATCGGCGCCCCATCTTGTGATAAATTATTCTGCCTAATTCCGTAAAGAACAGCCAAAGATATAGCCACTAAAATAGCACCTACTATTACAAAAACTCCAATTGATCCAGCCTGATTTACTCGCCTCATATTATATCTCCACTCAAATTTTCTTTATTATATCATAATGACCTCTTATGGGTAAAGCTGGTGATATAATAAATATATGATTATTACGGTTGACACAGGTGGGACCAAAACATTAGTAGCCAGCTTTGACGAGGAAAAAAATCCTAAGCACATCATTAAGTTCCCCACCCCTAAAAACGTAGACCAATACATTCAACGCGTTGCTGATCAAATTCACCTGATTGCGAACGATAAGCCGATTGATGCAATTTCTGTGGCTCTGCCAGGAGTAGTCAAAGATGGCGTGGCAGTGTGGTGTCAAAACCTCGGCTGGAAAAATCAACCTATCCATGAGCTACTTTCCCGATATTTTCCTAATATACCAATATTCATTGCAAATGATGCCAATATGGCAGGACTGGCAAGTATGCTCAGATTGCCCAAAACTCCCAGATGCGGTCTGTACATCACCCTAGGGACCGGCGTTGGCACTTCCCTAATCCTGGATGGAAATCTGCATAAAGAGCTTAGTGACTGCGAGGGCGGACATATGTCTTTGAATTACAATGGCAAGATTACCACTTGGGAAGAAATTGCTGCAGGTAGGGTTTTACAGAGAATTTTTGGCGAATTATCATCAGACACACCCCTGGAAGTCTGGGAAGAGGTTGCTAATAGGATAAAAGCTGGATTGCAACCCCTCATCGCCTTTACGCAACCAGATGTCGTTGTTATTGGCGGGAGTGTGGGAGTGTTCACGTCCTATTTTTCAGATATTTTAAGCGGTCTTCTGGCAGAAAACTTACCCGCCGCCATATCAGTACCAAAAATAATCAGCGCCCCTAACCCAGAAGAAATTGTATTATACGGATGCTACGACAATGCCATCAGTCAGCTTGCTTCAAATTGAACACGACTTTCCAGAACTGCAATTCAAGGAGGGTGAAGTATTTTCCTGGAACCCCAATTCACAAACAGTCTATTACGAAAAATTAGATTCGCAAGAAGATTTAGTGCAACTTTTACACGAAATCGCCCACGCTAAACTTGGTCATAAAAATTATCAATATGATGTCCAGTTAATCGAAATGGAAAGATCCGCCTGGGAATATGCCGTTGATACTTTGGCGTCAAAATACGGCTTAACCCTCAGTATGGACGACGATAATATTCAAGATTCTTTGGATAGCTACAGGGACTGGCTACATAAACGTAGTCTTTGCCCTCAGTGTGGCGCAGTTGGATTACAGACCACTTTCTCATCCTACAAGTGTATTAATTGCCACTCAGAATGGCGCGTAAATCAGGCGAAATCCTGCCAACTTAAAAGATATCAAATAAAATAAGCCTCTCATACGGAGGCTTATTTTAAGAGATTGGAGCGGTCTTATTCTGCAATTTTTTGTACTGTCTTTTTAGTACGGCGTGAAATGCGTCCGCCCTTAGCACCAGCGATACGAGCCAAAGCTGGATTTGCAGCAAAGCCACCAGTTCGACCGTTTTTACCGCCCTTGCGTCCGATTTTTGCGTAAAAATCTGGATCGCGAGCTAGATTTTTTTGAGCAGCCTTTAAGCCGCCAGCCTTTGTTCCTGCCATAGGAAGGTTTTCCTCCGTTTTTAAAAAAGATTTCCACATAAATTTAAATGGAAACCCTCACCTTTATATATCACACATGATATGTGTTATGTTTATATGCTAGCATATAACTAACGCTTTGTCAATATTTACATAAGTAGTTTTTTATTGTGAATAAAATATTGCATTTTACTGACACGTTAGCTATACTAATAAAGTCAGTTACTGACGGCACCTGTTGGAGCTTTAGAAATCATGAGTTCCACCACAAAAAATTCTCGTTTTCTGCGAGATTCGAGAAGAAAAATATCCCATCACATAGAGGGATATTTTTTATTGCAGATTTATTCTAAAACTCTCTTAATATATTATCTATTCTAAGCTGAGATTCTTGCGTTAACTCATTTTGCAAGCCAATCCAGGCGTTAATAGCCACGGTAAATTTATCCCTGGCTATAGTAAACTGGTCGCTATCTTTCTTTTCGTTAGCCGACTTTAAATCACGCACAGCCAATAAAATAGCGTCTATTCTCTTCATCGCTAACTTACGTAAGTCAACCTCGGCTTCTCTGGATTCTAACCTCTTCTTTACACTAGTCCATATTTTCTCCATAGCAATAAAGTCATTTTGCCTGGTCTTCGATAACTCATCTGACACCGTACGTATTTCATCGCTCAATTCCTTATCAAACTCCATAAAGCTGACAATCTTCTCTATACTCTGTATAGTTCGGTTCATCTTCTCTACCGATTTATTACATTCTTCTGAATACTTTTTAAATCTAGTATTAACGTTCTTCTGCCAAGATATAAAAAATACTACATCGCAGCTTTGGCGTTTATTTTTTAAATCAGCCAAATATTCGTTCAATTTTTTAGCGGATAATTTGTCTTTTTGTAAATTAATAAACAGCGAGCTCTCCACTTCATTAGTGTTTTTTGTTACGATTTGGACGTTTTCCCAAGATTTCCAGCTCACAAATCCATATGCCAATATCATTATCAGCGTTATAAAACTCATGACAATAGCTAATTTAAGTGTGCGATAATTTTTTATCAATTTCATAGTTCTATCCCCAGCGTAGTTGACCATAATTCACTATCAAGCGGCCAAGGATTAAAAGCACACCCCTGTAAATCAATTGATTGCTGCTGCATAACCGCCGCCGGATTATTAACCCCAGAACAATTCAAATGCCCATGCCCCAACCAATGCCCAACTTCATGATTGATTACCATATGTCGATAATTACGAATATCACCACCCGCTTTATTCCACGCTGTAGTCGCGCCAGACCATCGATTATCATTGATAATGACAGAAGACCCGACTCGACAACTCCAATCCGCGTCACAACCTGACGAGAACGACGACATCAATTCTGCTTGCGACAGAACTAAATTGAAGCTCCCGCTCTCTTTCACTTCTTTAAAGACAATTCCCATACGCGCCCAACCTCGATTGTCGTTTAAGGTTTCATTTACTTGTTTCGAGAATTCAGACAAGTTCGATCGGACATTGCCTTTTGTTGATATTGTATATGTGACTTCTTTTTTCGCTCCAGAATTTGATTTTTTTGACGATTGAGATGTGGAGTGCCAATCTGGAGTCTGGATATCTGACGCCTTAAAGCTGGATAGCGACGACGGAGATTTTATTTCAGAGAAAATTTTAGCACTAATTACCTTCTTCGTATCACTCTTATTCTCATTGGGTGCTGTTATATTAACCGTTGGCGTTAAAGCAACAGCAATCGCCATACCACCAGAAGCCACCCTACATACCATACACATGTAACCATTTTATCACCGACCAAAACATACCACAAACGTTTTAAGACAAAGAAGAAAGCCACCCTATTAGGATGGCTTTCTTATAATTCGGCACCGTGCTAGTTTCCCACTTTCGCAGTATAATCGCCGCTGGGGAGCTTAACTTCTGTGTTCGGAATGAGAACAGGTGTTTCCTCCTCGCCATGGGCACCGAAGGAGGGGGTTACGACGCTTGGTTCCGTATATACTCCACGGTGGGCCAAACCCCTTTCTTCGATGTCCAACATCAGCACGGAATTGATTTTTAATTGACTGGTACTTTTGAAAAGCACCAATTACTAGTTAAGTCTACCTTATCCGCAATGTTTATGCAAGCATAAACTCCACGGACAAGGACATAAAAAGGCAATGGGACTATTAGTACGCTTTAGCTCCATACGTTACCGTACTTCCACCTTGCGCCTATCAAACAGATAGTCTTTCTGTGTCCTCATAGGGAAACCTTATCTTGAGGTTAGTTTCGCGCTTAATATGCTTTCAGCGCTTATCTAGTCCGCACATAGCTACTCGACAATGCAGCAGGTGGCCACAATCGATACACCAGAGGTGCGTCCGCCCCGGTCCTCTCGTACTAGGGGTAGATCCTCTCAAGTTTCCTATCGTCCATACCGGATATAAACCGAACTGTCTCACGACGTTCTGAACCCAGCTCGCGTACCACTTTAATCGGCGAACAGCCGAACCCTTGGAAGGTGCTCCCCCTCCAGGATGTGATGAGCCGACATCGAGGTGCCAAACAGCGCCGTCTATGTGAACTATTGGGCGCTATAAGCCTGTTATCCCCAGGGTAACTTTTATCCGTTTGCGCTGTCGATCCCACATTCATGTACAAATGTACGTACAGCGGATCACTTGCTCCGACTTTCGTCTCTGATTGGAATGTACTCCTCACAGTCAAGCTGGCTTATGCGCATACACTATCACTTCGATTTCCATCCGAAGTTAGCCAACCTTTGAACGCCTCCGCTACTCTTTAGGAGGCAACCGCCCCAGTTAAACTACCCACCATACACGGTCCGCTAACCGGATAACGGTCAGCGTGAGAACACAATCACAACAAGGGTGGTATTTCACTTGGTGACTCCACAAATACTGGCGTATCTGCTTCAAAGTCTCCCACCTATGCTACACATGTTGAAACCATATTCAATGTAAAGCTGTAGTAAAGCTCCATGGGGTCTTTTCGTCCTGGTACGGACAGACGGCATCTTTACCGCCAATGCACTTTCACCGAGTCCTTCGCTGAGACAGTGCCCACATGATTACTCCATTCGTGCGGGTCAGAACTTACCTGACAAGGAATTTCGCTACCTTAGGACGGTTATAGTTACCGCCGCCATTGACTAGGGCTTCAGTTCGCACCGTGAAGCGCTCCCCTTAACCTTCCAGCATTGGGCAGGAGTCAGCCCCTATACATCCACTTTCGTGTTAGCAGAGACCTGTGTTTTTGATAAACAGTTCCGTGGGCTCTTTTGCTGCGGCCCCCACATCGTTAGATGCCAGAGGTTCGCGTTCAAAAGAACAATTCGTTTGCTCTATCTCAGAAAATTCGTTTTGTGATTAAAAATGTACTCTTTAACCTAATATTCACTGAGTGAACGCGGCTGATATCCACCGAAGTGGGGGCAGACCTTATCCCGAAGTTACGGTCGCTGTATTGCCGAGTTCCTTAGCGAAGGTTCGCTCGTAAGCCTGAGTCTACTCGACTCGAGCACCTGTGTTGGTTTGCGGTACGGGCGGCTAAGTCCACGCGTACACCTGCTTTTCTAGCCAGGGCTTTCACCAAAATCGCGACTCCGAAGAATCACTTTCACTCCCTTTGCGTTCCCGCTCGGTTGGACGGATAAACCATGAATCCGCTTCGATTACTTCCCCGTGAACAGTGTACAAAACTTAACCGGTTCAGGAATATTAACCTGATGTCCATCGCCTACGCTCTGCGCCTCGGCTTAGGCCCGACTAACCCTGAGATGATTACCATGGCTCAGGAAACCTTGCTCTTACGGCCGAGAGGATTCTCACCTCTCTTATGGTTACTCATTCCAGCATTCTCACTTCCTAACGCTCCACCGAACCTTCCGATTCGACTTCACTGCTGATAGGAACGCTCCTCTACCACGCCAGATAAATCTGACATCCATATCTTCGGTATAACGTTTTAGCCCCGTTACATTTTCCACGCAAGATCTCTTGACTAGTGAGCTGTTACGCACTCTTTAAATGAATGGCTGCTTCTAAGCCAACATCCTAGCTGTTTAAGAAATCTCACCTTGTTTCCCACTGAACGTTAATTTAGGGACCTTAGATGATGGTCTGGGCTGTTTCCCTTTTGAGCACCGATCTTAGCACCGATGTTCTAACTGCCGTGATTACACACATGGTATTCGTAGTTTGTTAAGGGTGGGTACAGTTGCCCGCCCCAGTCCTTTACAGAGCTCTACCCCCATGTGCTACTAACACGACGCTAGCCCTAAAGCTATTTCGAGGAGAACCAGCTATCTCCGAGTTCGATTGGCATTTCACCGCTAACCACAAGTCATCCAAACACTTTGCTGCGTATCCTGGTTCGGTCCTCCACCACCTGTTACAGTGGCTTCAACCTGCTCATGGTTAGGTCACCCGGTTTCGGGTCTAATCCTTACAACTTAATCGCCCTATTCAGGCTCGCTTTCACTGTGGCTCCGTCAATTGACTTAACCTCGCTGTAAAAATTAACTCGCTGGATCGTTCTACAAAAAGCACGCCGTCACCGGACAAGCCGGCTCCGACTCCTTGTAGGCACTAAATTTCAGGATCTATTTCACTCCCCTCCCGGGGTTCTTTTCACCTTTCCATCACTGTACTAGTTCACTATCGATCGTATATTATATTTAGCCTTGGCTGGTGGTCCAGCCAGATTCAAACAGGGTTTCTCGTGCCCCGTCCTACTCGATAAAACATACATAAGGTCAGCGTCGTTTTCATATACACGGCTTTCACGTTCTTTGGCTAGTCATTCAAACTATTCTACTAACCACGCCGATTTCTTACCTTACTAACTGTTGATAGCCAGTTATCGCAAATCAGATTATTTGAATGAATCAAATTCTCTGACTTGGTCATATGTAATATCACAACCCCTTATAAGTATTCGTCTATCAACTTATTTGCCTAAATTAATAGGCAAAAACTTAAAAGGTTTGGGCTGTTGCGATTTCGCTCGCCACTACTTTCGCAATCGTTATTTACTTTCTCTTCCTCATCCTACTAAGATGTTTCAGTTCAGATGGTTCCCGCTCGCTTGCCTATGTGTTCAGCAAGTGGCAACATGACATGACTCATGCTGGGTTTCCCCATTCGGAGATCTCCGGATCAAAGCTTGTTGACAGCTTCCCGAAGCTTATCGCAGTCTTCCACGTCCTTCATCGGTAATATACGTCTAGGCATCCATTTAGCGCCCTTGAGTACCTTTTTATGCATTGACTTAACTAGTAGTTGCTACTTTGCAATTACTACTACCGTCAATTAAAAACTCAATTTCTTTTACTCTCAAATTGTTAATGATCAGTGCCTCACACACTTGAGTGCACAATCGACAAGTCAATAAATTGACAAATCTATCTACACTCAGATGTTTTCTCACTGCCCTCGCACGTTTTGCAGTGTATTGCCAGAGGTTCGTTTGAACATTCGCTTAACTAGTAATTAACTATACAGCAGCTGAGATTCTTTTGCAAGGGTTTTTTCAAAGTTTTTTCGACTTTTTTTGCTTTTTATTAAAATCAGCGCCAATCGCCTCAGAAATACTAGAAAAACCATCATTTTTTAACAACTGAGACAGCTCGCGATTTATTCGCCCGATTAGCTGCGGACCTTCGAAAAACAGCCCAGTGATAAGCCCAACTAGACTAGCCCCTGCCTTGATCTTAGCGTATGCATCTTCGGCCGAAAAAACCCCACCAACACCAATAATAGTCAGTTTATCTCCATAATTTTTATATGTATGCTTAACCAATTCTAAGCTATGTGCGCGAGTAGGTTCGCCGCTTAATCCTCCCCTAATATCATCAGTCAAAGGATCTTTAAGATCTACCTTCTCACGATTCTTTATTAAATTAGCGACCGTTACGCCCTGAATATTATGCTCAACAATAACCTTTAATAACGAATCGAATTGCTTCAGATCATACAAATGTGGCATTTTAACCCAGAAAGGAACATTTCTCTCTACAGAATCTAATTCGCTCAATAAAGCCTCTAGCGTATCGGCATAGATAAACGGCTCCTTGCCAGCATTCGGACAAGAAATATTAATCTCTATAACGCTTGCCAGATTGTTTTCTACGATATAGCTAACCGCTTTTTTTACGTCCCGAATTATATATTCTTCCGGAACGACTGGCCCAAATTCGTCTTTCGTGGATTTATCAGCAATAACAGCCACAGATACAACTGTCGGCATTGATTTAACTTTAGGTCTGTTTAGCTCAATGTAGTCACTAATCTTCTCTAGTCCATAATTTGGCATACCAGCGTACACAACTACAGATTTGGTGTTCGGCAATCGATGAAACCATGGTCGCAGGTTTCCCCTTCTCGGCTCCATAGTCACAGATCCGCCAGAAGCAAAGCCAAATCCAACATCTTCCATTAAAGGCGACAGTTGTACATTTTTATCAAATCCCGCTGACAATCCTATTGGGTTATTAAATACAACTCCATCAATTTCCTGCTGTAGCGACTTGTCCTGGAAGCTCCATAACTTACGAATAGCCCATCTAATAGGAGGAAACGCCTGCGCCAAACGACCGCAAAAAATAGTTAACTTATGAGTAAAGTCTGGTGTTAGTAGGAATAATATTGGCTTGATAATGTTTTTATACATCTCTACTATACTATTATACCTTAAATGCAGACTTCTAAGACAAACTCCGTACGTTTTTCATAGCTCTTACCGATCTAAGTCTGCTTTTTAATTCTCCTTCGTCACCAAGGCAAAACCCATCTCTTCCGCTCTGAACTTCTAATTTAACCTGAATTCGCACCGACTTATCACACCCGTTAGCTATAGATACAATTCTATCTAAGGTAAAGAAACTCCCTACTGATATGTCTATGTCATTATCTATAAGATCTTTTAAATTTAAAGGCTCGTGCCACAGGGACGGTACCATGTCCGTAGGCATTAGCCTTTATAACCCCCATTACCTTAACATTGTATGATTTTTCGATGTTCTTAACATTATGAACTATAGCGTTAAGATCAACTATTACGCGATAGTTATTATTTTGACAATTCACGGTCTATAAATTTCTTCAACTCTACAATTATCCATGAGTCAAATTCACGCTTTTCTTTATCAGTCATTTCATCCCAGGTTTTTGCCCTCACCGAGGCTTCAAAAGCAGCCCCAATTGGGTAAGCGCTACCGTTGTATGGAAGTTTCAATTTCTCCCTGTTCAGATACCCTTCTGTCTTATTGTGAATAACTTTGTAATCACCTGATGGAGCAACGATGGCTATGCACTGATCAAAGTACGCATCGTAGTTCTTAAGGTTCTCTGTCTTCTTCTGAAAAAATCTCCAGAACTTCTCTTGAGATACCTCCTCTGGCAATTCACCTCCCCATCTGCGCAGGGCAACACCAGGCTCACCATACAACTCTTTGATAAAAAAGCCCGTATCGTCCCCTATGGCTATTTGGCCAGTTTTAACCGAATAGGCTCTTGCCTTTGCTATTGCATTATCCTCTATTGACGTGACTCCTTCTGGTATTTGAATCTTCTCAGTAGTCTGCGGCATACGAATATTATATTCATCGCCTATATATATCCTAAAATCATCAAATTTTGAGGTATTTCCCGTAGCAATAAGTATATCTTTATTATCAACCGGCACAATCAAAGGTAAAAAGCGCTCTTTCATATATTTTGTATACTTTGTCAAATCATTAAAGAATGGTACAGAAATCACCCTCAGGAGACGTACCCCAGTTGAATCAAAGATCTTGTTCGAAATAATCCTTTCAAATTCCAATCTATCGTCAAATTTAACGTCTTCAATATCCTTTACATCCCTGGCTACAACTAGCCACGGATTAAGTTGCTGGCTTCGCAGCATTTTTACTGCATCCTGAATAGTTTTCGTTTTTATATGGATGCCATTATAAGCCAACTCGGACAGCAGCACTATCCTAATGTTATTCGGCATGTGTTCACTCCACCTTTGCAACAACGGGACAAAAATAGGACAAACCTCTGGATCTAACAATGTACCCCCTATTTCTATAAAGAAATGTTTCGGTCGACCTATTTGATTCCAGATACGAAGAATACGCAGCTCAAGATACACAGAGAGGTGAGGATTTATTTGAAGATGGTTCTCGGCAGCCCCAAACTCGTTTAAGAAGTCACGCCATAAATCACCTCCAGTGAGATAATGCTCTGTTGACCATTTCTTACCAGGATTGAACTGTGAATAAACCGCAAAATCATCTATGTCCGACCGAGCATGAATACCGTAGTCGTCAGTATTGAGGAGTCCGTCAAATTTCATAGCGTCAGAACCTTCAACAATATTTAGCAACTGAGCTATCAGAGTACCCTTTCCCATATCAGAGTGTGGATAACTATTTATAAAATAAAATTTTTCACCATCAACTGGCTTCAGGTCTTCAATCTGAGATCTCAATTGTCTTAATGTTTTTTGGTTTTCATAAACTTCGCTCATCACCCTCTCCTTAGTTGTTTTACTTTATGATACAAGCTTGCTGTGGCTATCTTTATCGTCACATTCTAGATGAACCCAATTTACATTGCAACCGCACATATAAAATACTCTTCTTGCAATTTGGGTTGATACCGGAGAAGAGCAAAAACCGTTCTTCTTCAATAAATCCATTTGTTCACGCGGACAGCCATAGTATATACCAATTCCTGGCATATAGGCAAATTCCAAAGAGTCCTCTATATATAATCCCTCACGAAAGTTGCTCTCAAACTGCTCTTCTCTGAGAAAAACACTGTAAACACCCGGCACCTCACCTAACCGAGGTAATCTTGTCGTATGTGTGGGTATATACGAATAGCCGTCGGCAACAGCCTGTTCTATAAGCGTAGTTTTACCAGACGCCGAAGCTCCTGCAACTATAAAAGAGGGTAAATCACAAATCCTATTCATTTTTAGTCTGGTGTTAATAAAAATAATATCGGCTTAATAATATGCTTATATATTCTAAGAGTATAACTATCTATGCTTTATTAAGCAAGGTTACTTGTAAACAAAAAATCGCCTACTCGGCGATAATCCTGACTATCTATGATTGGTGGGCGCTGAGGGACTCGAACCCCCGACCCTCTCGGTGTAAACGAGATGCTCTAGCCAACTGAGCTAAGCGCCCATATTAAAAAATATGGTGGGCGATGAGGGACTTGAACCTCCGACCTCGTCATTATCAGTGACGCGCTCTAACCAGCTGAGCTAATCGCCCTCATTCGTCTTGGTGGAGTGTCGTGGACGTAAGCCCACTTCACCCCATATGGTGGAGACACAGGGACTCGAACCCTGGACCCCCTGCTTGCAAAGCAGGTGCTCTAGCCAACTGAGCTATGTCCCCATAAATTGCCAAGACTTTTTAATTGTACAGTATCTTTTTAATTCTGACAAGTGTATAATTAATAATATGTTATATCAATTTAGTTTTGGCTCATTATTTTTTGGGATTTTGGTCTTAATTGCTGGTGGAATCGTCGTTATTTTCCATCAAAAATTAGCCGACAATCTGGGAAGCGGCGTAAGTAGCTATGACCGTTTCAAATTTTGGGGACTTGTTACATGTGGAGTAGGATTCGCTATTATGCTCAGCCTACACACTATCCCGTTAAACTGGCTACTAAACTCCCTTTTTGGCGGCGGACTATAATAAGCGCCAGCAAAAAGCATAAATAGCCAAAAATTATTGGCTATTTTTTATAATCGCAATTCTACCAAAATATTAGATTTGATTAAATATGCCATATAAAAAGCCCCTCATAGAGGGACTTTTTTGTTTAACAACTTGATTGTGCAATTCATCAATCGGCTTATCGTAGAGAAAGGTTGAACTTTTGCCTCGTCCTCGAGAGGACTATTGTAAATATGTAAGCTCGACACATTTACGAGACCGACCTAGCTCAATCTGTGATTGCTCGACAGATTGGCATCGTTACTCCCTAGAAAGGAGGTAATCCATCCGCACCTTCCGGTACGGATACCTTGTTACGACTTAACCCCAATCATGCCCCCCACCTTAGGCCGACGAATCGGACTTCGGGTGTTGGTCACTTTCATGGTTTGACGGGCGGTGTGTACAAGACCCGGGAACGTATTCACCGCAACTTGCTGATTTGCGATTACTAGCGATTCCGACTTCATGCAGGCGAGTTTCAGCCTACAATCCGAACTGGGACTAGCTTTGATGCGATTTGCTTCACCTCGCGGCTTCGCTGCGCATTGTACTAGCCATTGTATTACGTTTCTAGCCCAGGACGTAAGGGAAATACTGACCTGACATCATCCCCTCCTTCCTCCCCGTTACCGGGGCAGTCTGAATAGAAAAATACAACTATTCACAAGGGTTGCGCTCGTTGAAGGACTTAACCTAACATCTCACGACACGAGCTGACGACGGCCATGCATCACCTGTCACAGGGTTCCAAAAGGCACAGTCTACTTTCGCAGACCTTCCCTGGATGTCAAGCCCTGGTAAGGTTCTTCGGTTATCATCGAATTAAAGAACATAATCCACCGCTTGTGCGGGTCCCCGTCAATTCCTTTATGTTTTAGCCTTGCGGCCGTACTCCACAGGCGGGATACTTAACGCGTTAGCTTCGCTACTGAAGGGGTCGATACCTCCAACAGCTAGTATCCATCGTTTACGGCGTGGACTACCCGGGTATCTAATCCGGTTCGCTCCCCACGCTTTCGTGCCTTAGCGTCAGAAATGGCCCAGTAACCTGCCTACGCCATCGGTGTTCCTTCTAATATCTACGGATTTCACTCCTACACTAGAAATTCCAGTTACCTCTACCATTCTCGAGTTTAACAGTTTGAATAATAGTCTGTATGGTTGAGCCACCAGGTTTCACTATTCACTTATTAAACCGCCTACGCAACTCTTTACGCCCAGTCACTCCGGATAATGCTTGCACCCTACGTATGACCGCGGCTGCTGGCACGTAGTTAGCCGGTGCTTATTCATGAGTTACCGTCATATTCTTCACTCATAAAAGAAGTTTACAACCCGAAGGCCTTCATCCTTCACGCGGCGTTGCTCCATCAGGCTTTCGCCCATTGTGGAAGATTCCTCACTGCTGCCTCCCGTAGGAGTCTGGACCGTGTCTCAGTTCCAGTCTGGCTGATCATCCTCTCAGACCAGCTATGGATCGTCGGCTTGGTAGGCCATTACCCTACCAACTACCTAATCCAACGCAGGCTTCTCCCAAAGCGCCCGAAGGCTTTAATCCGAAGACCATATGCGGCATTAGCTACCCTTTCGGGCAGTTATTCCTCACTTTGGGGCAAATTCCTACGCGTTACTCAGCCGTCCGCCGCTCGCCGACATTTTACACAAAATTCTTGAATAGATCTTCTATATTACCCAGAAGCTTCCAGAATTCAGTGTAAAACTCGCTGCCGCTCGACTTGCATGTGTTAGGCACGCCGCCAGCATTCATCCTGAGCCAGGATCAAACTCTCCGTTAAAATCTACTTTGTATCAAAGTATTAAGGCTCTACAAAAATATAAACTGACGATGATATTGCACAATCAAATTGTTAAAGTTCATCTTAAGTCAGACTGAAGTATGATTTACCTCGCTTTACAGATTGTAAATCGTTGCTTAACTCGCACTCCAGCAACCAGACTTGTTACTAATCTTACAGTATATAATTGCCTAGGTCAATAGATTTTTACAATTATTTTGTTGCGAAAAATACAACGGCAGCTACAACCACACCAATAGCCGCCCCAGCCACCACTTCTACAGGGGTGTGACCATGAGCAACGCGAAGTTTTTTCAACTTGCTACCCTGCTCCGAAATTAACTTATTAAGCGTTTCACCCTGCATTCCGGACGAATAACGAACCATCATAGCATCATACATCACTATAATAGCCAGCCAAGTAGCTAATCCAAATACAGAACTATCCCAGCCGTCTTGAAGTCCCAGAAAAATCGCCAACGACACGACAATCGCGCTATGAGCGCTTGGCATACCCCCGGATAGAAGTATTTTTGGGTTTGTATCACCGCTAAATACTCGACGATTACGCCCCATGAGATGAGACACTTGCTTCAACCCTTGGGACATCGCCCATGCAATTACTGGAACTATCAAGACTTTCATTATTAGTTACCCTCATCCTGCGGGCGATCAGCCATCAAGCCGATTGACGAAACAGCATCGCCATCAGATAGACGCATAATCGTCACACCCTGAGTTGTCCTTCCGAGTAGCTTAATATCACTCAAGCCCAGGCGGATAGTCTGACCATTCTGAGAAACCAATAGCGCCTCTGTTATTTCTGGGTCGATAGTCTGCACAGAGATAATCGGACCAGTTTTTGCAGTTACAACTGCGGCTTTTATGCCGACTCCGCCACGTTTATGACTTGGGAAATTCGACACCTTTGTGCGTTTACCGAAGCCTTTTTCGCTAACCACCAACAAGGTCTGATCGTCGCCCGTAACGATATCCATACCAACAACAGAGTCATTTGGACGTAATCTTACGCCGCGGACACCACGAGCTGATCTACCCATTGGGCGCGTATCTTTCTCATTAAAGCGAATGGCTTGTCCTGCAGACGTAGATATAATCACATCATTTTCGCCAGTCGTTCTCTTTATCCAGCGAAGCTCATCACCTTCATCCAATTTAATAGCAATCAGTCCATTCGTACGAACATTAGCATAATCTTTCACAGGAGTCTTCTTAACTGTACCCTTCTTTGTCGCCATGAATAGATAGCCGTCTTCGTTAGCGTTCTTTTCGTGCTTGATAATTGCCGTTATCTTCTCTTCTGGCTGAAGCTGCAATAAGTTAACCGCAGCAACACCTTTCGCGCTTAGGCTGGCAGCTGGCACTTCGTAAGCCTTCAAGCGGAAAATCCTACCCATATTGGTGAAGAATAGCAAATAATCATGCGAGCTTGCCTGAACAACTTGATCAATGACATCTTCTTCCTTAGTCGTCATTCCGCGCTTACCCTTACCGCCACGATTTTGCCTACGATAATCACTCACAAGAGTTCGCTTAATGTAGTTTTCGCTTGTAAGTAGAATTACCGACTCTTCCTCTGGAATCAGTTCCTCGTCAGAGAACTTTCCTAATTCGTGATTAATGATCTTACTGCGCCGCTCATCGCCATACTTTTCTTTCATAGCAAGCAATTCTTCCTTAACAACACGCAAAATCTCGTTCTCGTCAGCCAAAATTGCCTCCAGCTTCTTAATCAGTTCATGAAGTTGCTTCAATTCTTCTTCAATCTTGTCGCGCTCCAATCCCTGCAATCGTCGTAGTTGCATCGCCAAAATTGCGGCCGCTTGAATTTCCGACAGACCAAATCTCTCCATTAAACGCTTGTCGGCATCGTCATAACTTTCGCGAATCGTCTTAATCACCTCGTCGATATGATCAAGCGCAATCTTCAATCCTTCCAAAATATGCGCTCGTTCCTTAGCTTTTCGAAGTTCAAACTCAGTCCTGCGTCGGATAACGCCTTGACGATGCTTAATGAATTCCGCCAAAATCTCTTTCAAGCCCATGACCTTAGGCTGAATACCATTGACCAAAGCCAGGACATTATAATGGAATGATGTTTGTAATCCAGTCAATTTATACAATTGGTTAAGAATCTTCTTTGGATAAGCATCTTTCTTCAGTTCAACAACAACTCGAACCTTACCGCGAGCACTTTCATCTCGCGCATCGGCAATGTGCGTTATTTTTTTAGCAAGGACAAGTTCTCGAACCTTATCAACAAAGCCCTCCTTGCTCATACCATACGGAACTTCGGTGATTATAATACTGTAGCGACCATTTTTACGCTCTTCAATCGACGCAACCGCACGAATCGTAACTGAGCCACGCCCAGTTTCATATGCTTGACGCATTGGCGCACCACCATAAACTTCCGCACCCGTCGGAAAATCAGGACCCTTAATATGTGTCAATAGTTCGTCTAGTGTAATTTCAGGATTATCTATTTGAGCGACTGTAGCGTCAACCACCTCACCAAGGTTGTGCGGTGGAATATTCGTCGCCATACCAACAGCAATACCCATCTGACCGTTCAATAGAATATTTGGGACGGCTGACGGCAAAACTACTGGCTCTTTCTCTGTTCCGTCGAAGTTATCACGAAAATCAACAGTTTCTTTGTCGATGTCAGACAGCAACTCGCCGCCAATTTTATCCATTCGCGCCTCAGTATAACGAGAAGCCGCTGGCTCGTCACCGTCCATAGAACCGAAGTTACCCTGACCTTCAACCAGCGTATATCGCATCTTCCAAGGTTGAGCCAAGTTCACCATAGCGTCATAAATTGATGAGTCACCATGCGGGTGGTAGTTACCCATAACTTCACCGACGATTTTTGCCGACTTCACTGTAGCGTGAGGAGCGCGCCAACCATTCTTATTCATTGCATACAAAATACGACGATTAACAGGCTTCAGCCCGTCACGAACGTCTGGCAATGCACGGTCAATAATAACCGACATGGAGTATTTAAGGAAGGAATCTTCCATAACGCGCTCAACTGTCGACTTTTCAATACCGCGAACTTCTGGCTCTTCGTTCAGAATTTCCGGTTCTACTATATTTTTATTATCGTTGTCCGCCATATCTCCTCCTTAAAAGTCCAAATCTTCCACATTAACCTTAGCGGCATTTGTTTGAATAAAATTTTTCCTCAATTCTACACTATCACCCATAAGCTTCGTAAATATCGCGTCTGCCCGTTCTGCGTCCTCAATATTAACCTTCACTAATGTTCGATTTTCTGGATTCATAGTCGTTTCCCATAATTGGGCGGCATCCATCTCACCAAGACCCTTAAATCGTTGCTGTGCCGTGTAGCCTGCCTGCTTAAATTTCTCAGCATTTTCATCAATCTTTACACCAGCAGCCTTGCGCTCATTGATCTTTTCGTTCAATTTTTGCTCGAGGGCTACTTCATCATAAACGTAATCTATCTTACGATTACTGCCAGTTCCTCTACTCAACCCAAACAGAGGCGGCTTCGCTAGATACACGTGGCCCGCTTCAATCACTTCAGACATATATCGGAAGAAGAATGTCATCAAAAGCGTAGAGATGTGCGCACCATCAACATCGGCATCTGTCATGAATATAATCTTGTCGTAACGAATGCCACTGATATCAAATTGGTCGCCAATTCCAACGCCCATAGCCTTAATCAACGAAACAATTTCAGCATTAGCAAACATCTTATCAAACCTTGCGCGCTCAGTATTCAGCACTTTACCGCGAAGAGGAAGAACAGCCTGAATAGTTGAATCGCGACCATCCTTAGCTGAACCCGCAGCAGAATTACCCTCGACAATAAATAATTCACAATCTTTTCGGTTACGAGATGAGCAATCCGTCAATTTAGACGGCAAGTTTAAGCCTTCAAATGCTCCCTTACGGATAACGTTGTCGCGCGCAGCCCTTGCCGCCTTACGAGCTCGTGCTGCCAATGTAGCCTTGCCGACAACCTTCTTCGCTGTAGCTGGATTTTCCTCCAAGTAATACGCAAAATATTCGCTCATCACCTGATCAACATAGCGACGCATCTCTGGATTACCAAGTTTATTCTTGGTCTGACCTTCAAACTGAGGATCTGGCAACTTCACCAAAATAACTGCCGTCAAACCTTCGCGGATGTCATCACCAGTCAGATTATCTTCTTTTTCTTTCAGTAAGCTATTCTTGCGAGCATAATCATTAATTACACGCGTGAGGGCTGTTCGGAAACCAACCAAATGAGTGCCACCATCAGGAGTTAAGACGTTATTGGCAAATGGCTTTACCACTTCAGCGTAAGTGTCGTTATACTGAACCGCAATTTCCACCATACAATCTTCGACCTGCTTCTCGACATAAAATATATCGTCCGATAAAACATCCTTGCCAATATTCAGGTTTTTTACATAACTCTGAATACCACCCTCAAAGTAGAAAGCTTTTCGTTCGCCAGTTCGCTCATCAATAACCGACGTGTGGATGCCTTTCGTAAGGTACGCCTGATGACGAAGATAATTAACAACCCATTTATAGTCAAAATTAACCGTTTCCTTAAAGATGGTTGGATCTGGATAAAATGTAATTGTCGTTCCAGAATCATCAGACTTTCCAACTACTTCTAATTCTGTCTGAGGCACGCCTGTTGCGTATTCTTGGCGATAGATTTTACCGTTCTTCCTAACTTCAGCAATCATCCGAGTAGATAGCGCATTCACAACACTAGAACCAACACCGTGAAGTCCAGACGAGACCTTATAGCCGCCGCCGCCAAACTTACCACCGGCGTGTAAGATTGTTAATACTGTCTCCAATGTACTCTTACCCGTCTTTGGATGCTTATCGACAGGAATACCACGACCGTCATCAGATACTCGAACACCACCATCCTTTAACAAAGTTACTTCGACCTTTGTAGCATAACCAGCGATTGCCTCGTCAATTGAGTTATCGGCAATCTCCTTAATCAAGTGATGTACGCCCTCATACCCCGTACTACCGATGTACATTCCTGGACGCTTACGAACCGGCTCAAGACCCTCTAGGACCTGGATTTGTGAGCCATCATAAGATTGTTCATTTGTTTGTTTAGCCATATCTCCCTCACTATTATCTGAATTATCAGCTCTTTTCAACAACCTTATTATACATCAAAATAGATATATTCTCAAACTATTTACTTTTTCAGCATGCTTATGCTAAAGTTAGATTAAAGTTATATAACAACAAAAATAAAAGAGGTCAAAATGTTCAAAAAAATTATCTCGCGCCTACCATACAGCCCTTCAATGATCCACAGTTTGGGCTTTTACGCGAAACGCTTACGCAAAGAAGAAGCTACTCGAAAGATCGGGCTTATCTTAACCGCCCTAGCGCTTATTGTACAATCTTTCACTGTTTTTTCACCGCCAGAATCAGCCAATGCAGCAGATTCCAGCGACCTCATTTACGGCGGTATCTCTAGCGGTCAGCAACTGATGGCTCATTATGACGCGAACACAAATAATATTCACGACCTATACGATCATCTTGGTATTAGCCGCTCAGATTTGGTAGCAGCGACTGGTAATCTTCAGACCTTAAATAGCAATATGGGTACCTATTCATGGGGACTTACACCCCACTTTGGCGCAGCAAGAGGTGAAGGATCTTACGTAGTTCGTACGTCACAAGGCAGTGCTCGCACTTTCTACTATCGACCTCACAACCTCTGGGGCAGCTTCTCATATAGAGCATTCGTTGGATATTCAGCTGGAACCGGATGGTTTGCAATCATGCTTAACTGCGGTAACTTAATCCTTAAAATCGCACCACCGAACCATCAATGTCCAACTGGGCAAGTCGGCACATACCCAAACTGCTCTACTCCGCCACAGCCAGTAGCTACGTGTAACGCCTTAGACATAAAAAAGAATGGCGATACATATCAATTTACTGCTAACGCCAGTGCGGCCAATGGTGCGACAATCCAAAAATATGTATACAGCATTTACCGAGGAAATACTCTAGTTAAGACTATCGAAGGCAACGATAAAATCGTAACTTATACAGAGAAAACACCGGGATCATACAAAGTTATTCTAACGGTAAAGAGCTCATTAGGCGATAAGACCTCAGACGCCTGCGTAAAGACATTTACCATACCGGAGCCAGCAAGGTGTCCTCAAAACCCTAAATTATTAAAGGACGATCCTCAATGCCAACCATGCCCAGGCGATTCTACGATATGGATTAACGATAGTCGATGTTCTGCCTCGTTCGTGCAGACAAAAACCGCAGTTAATCTCACCCAAAATAATGCCGATGCAACAACTACGGTTGCGAAATCTGGAGATCGAATTACCTATACCCTTTCAGTAAAAAACAAGGGTCTAAAAGAGGAAGAGTTTACGTTCAAAGATCAAGTCAGCGATTTATTGGAATATGCAGACATATTCGACGCTGGCGGCGGAACATTGACAGATGATAAAGGCGCTAGCGCGGGCAGCGGCAACGCAAAAGTACTAGTATGGAACCCTATCAAGATCAAGCCAGGAGAGACCCAGAAGCGCAGCTTTACCGTCCAAATAAAGAACAACATCCCGGCGATGGCTAGCGGTAAAAGCAATCCAATGTCTTATGACTGTAGGATTGATAACACATTTGGCAATACTGTCAGCACGAAAATTGACTGCCCTACACCGAAAGTTATTGAACAAACCACTTCGCAACTACCAAAAACTGGTGCCAGCGAGAATATGGTGTTCGCAGGAATTATTGCAGCCGTGGTCGTATACTTCTACGCTCGATCACGTCAATTAAATAAAGAAGTTAGAATCATTCGGCGAGACATGTCCGCAGGAACTTTATAGGAGGTAAAGAATGAGTGAAAAATTAAAATCTACCGTAGAGAATGCTGTCGACACCAGAGAATTAGCAGATTTAAGCAGAGAAAAAGCTGCTGAAATCGAAAGATCCCTAGAAAAGGCGGTTGAAAAAGAAAAATCAAATGCCGAAAATGAAAATAGCATTAAACACGAGGCTATAGAAATTGCCGCCCGCCAAGAAAAGCGGCAAGAACAAAAAGAATCTAAAGAGATAAAAGAAGATAAGCCTCTTACAAAAAAAGATATTGAAGCTTCGTACAAGAAGACTTTGGAAAATGTACAGGACCAACTATCAGCTCCATCCAGGGCTTTCAGCAAAGTCATTCATAATCCAGTCGTCGAAAAGACTAGTGACGCAATTGGCAATACCGTTGCCCGCCCTAACTTAATCATCTCTGGCGCCTTAGGCGCAATAGCTTCTGTCGTTGTGTATTTTATCGCCAAACGATACGGATATCTGTTATCAGGATCAGAAACTATTATCTTGTTTGTAGCTGGCTGGTCTATCGGCGCTGTTATCGAATACGCTCGAGTAGGATTTATCAACAACAGGAAAAATAGCTAGATAGATGCTGAATCTTATCTCAAGCTAATCATCACTTCGCTATCGTCATCATCACCATTACGCAAATCGAGCCGATTCTTAACCACAGGTTGGCTCGGTTTTACATTTACAGAAGAGACAGGGTTATTATTTGTAGTCATAGACACATTTGTCCTATTGATGACAGCACTATCTATCGCAGAAGGTTGACTTTGCTGTTTGCTATCAAGATTAGAAACCGTAGCATTTACACTATTTATATTAGAAGGCGCATTATTAATCACCTCCGGGCGACCTTGCGGATTCTGTATTTGTGAGGAAGTCTGTGGAGTTTGCGAATTTGCTGGTCTTACGGTTGAGCTAGAAGCAGGCTTTCCTCCTAATTGTTGTCTCTTCGCTAGCCATTCATCCAAGAACGATGACCCACCAGGTGCCTTTTGATTAGCAGAAGGCGCTAATTGAGAAGGACTCGTCTTTGGTTGTACGCTGCCTCTAATCCTGTCAAATATCTCCTTTTCAACAACAGCTCGCGGCCTACCGTATTTAGCAGCAGATAGCCTTACTAACGCATCTCTCAGCTGATTATTAACTTGCCCCATCGGAGGAATCCAATTCATGCTAAACGGCGCAGACGGTACATTATTAATCATCACAGAAGTTATAGATTGGAAGTTTGGCAATTTAGCCAAGTCGTCAACATCGAAAGTCGGCTGGAACTTCTTAACCATCAATTCAGCGTCAGTTACACCGATACGCCCAGAAATAACTGTACCGACGTTACCAATAATAGCTTCTCGTATCTTATCTGTTAGCTGCGTCATAAACTGGTTGCCCATAATAAGACTCAATTTATACTTACGAGCCTCAGACAAAATAGATTCAAAGCTGTCAGTGGCGAAGTTCTGAAACTCGTCAACATACAATGAGAAATCAACTCGCTGATCCTCTGGAATGTCCGCTCGAGACATCGCTGCTGCCTGGAACTTCATCACAAAAATAATACCCAGAAGCTTCGAATTAAGTTCACCCATCTTACCTTTCGACAAGTTAACCAGCAAAATCTTATTATTATCCATAATTTCACGCAAATTAAATCCAGATTTGGTCTGACCAATAATATTGCGCATTGCATCGTTGGAAATAAATGGACCAAACTTTGATACAACCCATGAAATAACTTCACCTGCCTCATTTGACCTCTGCGACGCAGGAAATTCCTTTATCCAGAAATCAATAACTTGCTGATCTTTTACATACTTAAGCTTGCTTTTTACAAATTCAGGATCAATAAGACACTTCGGCACATCAATAAACGTTCCACCAGCAGGATCTGACATCAGCAGCAAGGCGCAGTTTCTAAAAATATGCTCCAGGCGAGGACCAACAATTCCCGTATGTCCTGGATCGTAAAGGCCATACAGCATATTAATCGCCTCTTGAACCAAAAAGTCTTTTTGGTCTGGAGTGTCGAACTCAAACATATTCAACCCAATTGGATTAGTCATATCAGCAGGATTAAAGTAGATAATATCCTCAACGCGTTCTTTTGGAACCTTACCCAATAAAGATTCAACCAAATCACCGTGCGGATCAATAAAGGCGAATCCCCGACCATCCATCATATCCTGATAAGCCATATTTTCCTGCAAAACAGACTTACCAACGCCTGTTTGACCAATAATATATACATGGCGGCGGCGGTCTTTTGTTCCGATTCTAATAGGTTTTTTGACTCCTCGAAATTCGTTATACCCAATCAGCAAACCCTCATCCAAAACGTCCGTTGGTCCATCAACCTGCTTGGACATCTGTCGCTTAACTTGTGAAGTCGGAATCGCGTTAGCTCCAGGCAAATGGAATAACGTTGCCATTTCTACACTGTTGAGAATATTACTACGAGTTTCCTGAGGGAAGAACCTCATAATATATGCTGTTGTCATTTCCTCAACATTCCTAGTTAAAGAGAACTTAAACCCATTATTGCGCGGTGAGTCAAACAGTGAGAAGGCTGCTATTATATTTTTTAACAACACTTGAGAGCGCGCCGCAGTGTTTGACGAAATTACAACACGCACCAAAACTTCATACGCAGGATAGCGAGCTTTTTCGCTGATAGCATCCGCTTCCGCCTGCTCTAAAGATGTTAGCTGCTTGTCCTCAGAACTAGAGCCACCATCTTTTTCATTATTCTCTGGCGGTTTCCACAGAGCCTCCATAATATCCATAGGAGCAACGCCTCCAAAGCCTTTCTTCTTGCCCTTATTTTTCTTCATGCCGTCAATATGAGACTCTGAAGCCTTGGACCAACCGTCATACGCCGGACGTAGTAAAAATTGTACACCTATTCCATCTTCTCTGGACGCCGAAGATAAAGCGTTTAATAATGCCCTGGAAGCATCTCTTTTCGACTCCTGATAGGTCGATATTGGATAAACAAAGGACTTTTTCAGGGTGAATTCTCCGCCGATGGTTCCGCTCATCTTCCCGACCTTGCTGAATATATTAGTATCAGATACCTCTTCTAGCCTAGCAGAAGGATATGCCGCCGCTACAGCTTGACGAATAACATCAACTAACACTAGCGGAACAACAGCATAATAGTGAACTAGCCCACCATGTGCAACAATCTCAAACGATATATGACGTTGGCCGTAGACTTTACTTTTGAATCCTTTAGTTGCTGTACTTGAGATAATATTGTACATCACCTGGGCTTGCGACAGCACCTCTTCAGTTAAATCTCGCTCATCTCGATTTGAACTATTGACGTCTTCACTTGTCGGAGGCAAATGTATAAGCAACGGCACCATCTTCAAGCCTCGTTCATAATTTTTGGCCTCCCTCAGCATATTACGATACAACACAAAAGCTACCGCAGAACCAGCGGCTATAATAACAATCGCGATAAAACTAACTATCAAAGGACCCGCACCCATATAAAACCCTACTTACTACCGTCGTCATTTTGACCTAAAGTCTTATTATATCGTTTTTTTAAATAATCAGCCTGCAGCTGTGCAATAACTCTATTCCTCTCATATGGATTATCTTTTGTTAAAGCTATAATCTTTTTAACTTTATCCACCCATTCTCTTTCTATCAAGTCTTCATCCGCTGCCACCAGAGGAGTATCATCATCAGCTACTACCCCCGACTGCTTCGTACTTTGAGCGTCGTTTTGAGATAAAGGAACTGTTGTAGTATTATAAACAGGCAAAGCCACAGGGATATTGTTATATTGTTCAATCCTAGCACCAAGTGACTGCTCAGACTCTCTTCCGACTTCAGGATTTAATGATGTATTTTCTACATTATACTCACCGCCACCTATATTTTGTGGCTGCACCTCAGGGGTCCTATTAACTTGTGGCAGTTCGGGATTCATAAATATATTGTACCACGTAACTACTTAAAATACACGACTACATTCAGGACGGGATTAGTATCTTTTATGTATAAAAAAACACGCCAGCAACTCAAACACACCAAGTAATAATATCTCAAAAATCCCAACATCTCCCATCGATTGCATACCCACATAAATAACTGGAGCAAGAGAGATTACAGTAGAGTAATAATACGTCTTATACTTAGATTCATTACGACTATTCTTGAAATTTAAAAATTTCGCAGCTATTCGCTCCGATGTTAAAAATACTACATAAGTTAGACAGATAACTAGCACATACAAACATACGAAAAACGCTAAAATCCCAAACGGACCAGCAGAACTAGGGCTTGTCGCATTCAAAATAACCGCAGTCAAAATCAATGCAACCAACGCTATAAAACTAATTATCTTCATCCCCATACTCACATCATACTATACACAAGAAGCCTGAGCGATAATACTATAGCATATAGACACAAACCATCCGCCGATAAAAAATAACTATTAGGCGCGGGTGCTACTTGCCTATTACCGCTCGAGGCGATTTGACCGCTCCTTAATTAAGGAGCATCCTTGCAGTGTTCCTCTGCATACATCCAGGATTCTCACCGCTAGTTCTTTAACGAGGATTAGCTGGATGTATGCGGTACTAACCGCGCGCTCAACGCTTTTACAATTCGCAAAGTAGAGGCGGAGCATTGGCTGCGTCATTATAAAAATCATGCAGCCAACTGTCCGTCGATTTATACGTAAAAAACGCGGCTTTATATAAATTTTATTGTTAATGTATTTTTGCTTTTTTGTTTTTCTAAAAGCTTAACCTTATACTAGCATAGCCCTATTTATATGTCAACCATTACTAGGTCAAAAGTATTGTAATTTTCACCTATTTTTTAATGTTGTTAAAATTATCATCTGTTAATTATTCTCCTGTCGCTTTATGGTCATATGTGCATTTTACAACAATCTTGTCGTTTTTGAGCATTATATAACACAGATCATACACCATTCAATGAAGATGTCGTCGATTTAGCGACCGCCCAATTGCACGACGAACCTATGGTTATCTGTCATCCAAACATTGCCACAAAAATAGGTTCGTACAGTCAATATCAGACCGACGTCTAACACTCAAATCCGCGATAAAATAGTCTCTATTCCCCGCTTTATAAAACTCTATTCACTTTCATCGTTACACTACAGCAAACTTAACAAAATTATTTTTTATATTACTACAAGAACATCCAAACGTTAGTATGCATATTAAATTCTATACACCAAAAATGTTATACAGTTTTAATTAAAAATTACAAAACGAAAGTACAAAGTTTATTCATAGTGCACAAAGCTACCTTTTACACTTCAATAAAAGAGTCCTAGAAAATGTGCGATAATTTAATTTGTCGCACACATAAAAGACATAAAAAGCAATCAAACAAACATCAGTCTCTGACATATAACTTCATAGTAAAAGCCATTAGAAAAAATAGTTGCAAAAATTAGAAAGAAGATTATAAAATGTGTGGTATTTTTTACTAAACTTTTTATAAAAATATTGTTGACATAAGCATTTATATAGCTTATTATAGGGGTAGCTTCTGAATAAAAAAGTTATACAGAGGCCAAAAATAAAAAGAAATTGTAAAACTCCACTTTTTTGAAAACAACCACTACTCGCAGGTGGTTGTTTTTCTATATTAAAGATAAATTCTACTCTTTAACATAAATAAAGCCAGCGATAAGGCTGACTTTTAGTCTAATCTATCTGGTGGAGCTGCCGGGTACTGCCCCCGGGTCCAACTGGTATCACAACATCCGTCTACGAGCATAGGCTTATCTAAATTTATTTAATAACGCTACTCGGATTTAAAATAAACCAAGAAAACCGAGTTCCGTTACGTAGTAAAAGTCCTATATATCCGCTACTTCCAGATATACAGCAAGCAACATAGATATAACATCCTTAGATATTGACTGTTGCCACAATACAAGGATGATCGCTAAAAATTAGGCAGCGATTGGCGCAAAGGCCATCTTAGGAGCGAAAGCGCTCGCTACGAATGACTTTGCTTTTGCAACAAAGTTTGCATCTAAAAAACATACGTTACGCGTATCGTCGGCTCGCAGAATGTCGTGATAAGGTCCAATTGTCGAAAGCTATATCAGCCCCACATATCAGTTCATATTATACCCTGATCTCATTCAAAAATCTACATGCTTATGCTTTAATAGATTCATGATTAGTAGAGTTATTTCAGCTACACCTTATGGATTTAGCGGGCAAATCATCGAAGTTGAGGGAGATATGTCAAAAGGACTTCCTAGCCTGCAAATTGTCGGAATGGGCAATAAGGCCATCGATGAGTCCAGAGATCGAGTACGTAGTGCAATAAAAAACTCTTCCCTGGATTTTCCGAAAGGAAAAATAATCATCAACTTAGCACCGGCAGAGTTACCAAAAGACGGATCCCACTTTGATCTTCCCATCGCCTTATCTATCTTATGCATCAACGGCGTACTCAACCAAAGCGACGTAAGTAATGCGGTTTTTGCGGGAGAACTAGCGCTAGACGGCAGCCTACGTCCAATACGATCAGCAATTATCACAGCCGAAGTGGCTAAAAACCAAAAAATTAAATCAGTATACGTACCAGCCCAAAACGCCAAACAAGCGGCGCTAGTGACTGGAATTGATGTATTTCCAGTAGAAAACCTAAAATCACTCTTCTTACATCTCAAAAAAGAAAAGATCATTAAGCCAATAGACAGATCATCAATAAAAAATGTATCTCACAATCATAAAAACATGCCAACCATCGACGACGTCTACGGACAAGAACAAGCAAAGAGAGCTATCCAGATAGCCGTTGCCGGAAGACATAATATTTTATTGTCCGGCCCTCCGGGATCAGGAAAAACTATGTTGGCAAAATCTTTGAAGAATCTATTACCAGCCCTATCAGAGGATGAGATAGTAGAAGTGACAAAACTTCACAGTCTTGGAGAACACACTATAATAAATAATCCCATAGTAGATAGACCATTCAGGTCGCCGCACCACACCGCAAGTAGAGCCTCTATTATTGGCGGAGGATCGAAAGTACAGCCGGGAGAAATCAGTTTAGCTCATAGGGGTGTCCTATTTCTTGATGAGCTACTCGAATATCCACGCACTGTGCTTGAATCACTTCGTCAACCCTTAGAGGATCACGAAATTACCGTCAGTCGTGCAAATGGTAAATTCAACTTCCCTGCTAATTTTTTATTAGTAGCCACAATGAATCCTTGTCCTTGTGGATTTCTTGGAGATCCAGAAAAAACTTGCATATGCTCACAAAATCAGATTCTAAATTACCAAAAAAGATTATCGGGACCGCTACTCGATCGAATAGACCTAACGGTATCGGTTTCACGAGTCCCCCATGAAAAATTATTAAATAATAAAATGTCGACAAAATCACAACAAGAGACATTTTTATCTGAGATACATAAAGCCTACTCTATCCAGAGAGACAGATATAAGTGTAGCTATAAATACAACAATGACATTTCAAGCAATAGTGTTGATAAAATCACATCAATCTCAGAATCTGCAAAAACCTTCTTGACGAACGCAGCCAAAAAACTAGATTTAAGCACTCGCAGCTATTTTAAAGTTATAAAAGTTTCTCGCACTATCGCAGATTTAGAAGAATCCACATCCATAGAAATTCCACATATAGCAGAAAGCCTACAATACAGGCAGATTAACATAGGTTAATTATTATCCTTGAAAATAACAAACATCTCTGTTACAATAGCAACTGAGTTAATCTAAAATTGCTTCAAAAAAGGAGAGCCAGAGATTAATAAATCAATCCGTATCAACGGAGCAATCCGTGCAAGAGAACTGCGGATAATTGGTCCTGATGGCGAGCAGCTAGGAATCATGTCCCTTAAAGAGGCTTTAAGTAAGGCCAACGACATGAATCTTGACCTAGTTGAAATATCACCGGGAGCCAATCCGCCAGTTGCTAAAATCATTGACTGGGGTAAGTACCAGTACCAAAAAATGAAGGATCAACAGAAGAATCGGCGCCAAGCCAAATCTGGAGACCTAAAGCAGATGCGCTTTGGTCTAAAGATAGGAGCTGGAGACCTAGAGGTTAAGCTGAAGAAGATCCGTAAATTTTTAGAGGGCGGACATAAAGTTCGTATACAAGTGGTCTACAAAGGTCGCGAAATGGCCCATAAAGAGATCGGCTACGAATTGATCGACAAAATCATGGAACACCTTAGCGAGGACGCAATATTAGAGCAAAAACCTCAGATGGCTGGTCGCAATCTGAGCGTAGTAATAAGGAGTAAATAATGCCAAAGCTAAAGACCCACAAAGGCACTGCGAAGCGTATCAAGCTGACCAGCACCGGAAAATTGACCCGCCAGCGCGCATTTGGCGGCCACTTGTTGGCTAAAAAGTCAAAAAGTCGTAAGCGCGCAATCAACACAACAGCAACAGTAACTGGTTCGATGGCCAAGAACGCCCGTCGAGCAATGGGAGTATAGTTATGCGAGTAAAACGAGGAGTTGCCGCACGCGCTAAGCACAAAAAAATCTTAAAAGCAGCTGAGGGAATGCAACATAATCGCACCAGAAGTTTTCGTCTTGCAAAACAAGGTGTTATTAGAGCTCTACAGTACGCCTACCGCGATCGCCGAAACAAGAAGCGCGATCTACGCGGTCTATGGATTACCCGAATCAATGCAGCTGCTCGACAAGAAGGCACAACTTACGGCAAGCTTATATCTTCTATGAAATCTAAAAACATTGAGATTGATAGAAAAATATTAGCAGAATTGGCAGTTAACGAGCCAAAAGCTTTCGCTGAAATAGTAAAAGCGAGCCTATAGTAGGACAAATCTACCAATATAAAACACCCTGACATTATGCAGGGTGTTTTATTCATAGTCTGCCTATAAGCCGGGTTCTGTCTAGGGCAATCATCTATCTAGTTTGCTTGTTGCCAAACAAATCAAGCGGTTATCGATCTGCGGACGGATAATCCTATTTGCAAATCTCCTTGCAGCCGACAGGGTTTACCTCTCGTCTATGTCGCCATAGACGACTGTGGGCTCTTACCCCACTCGTTTCACCTTTTCCCTCGTATATAAAATACGAAGGTAGTTTCGTTTCTGTGGCACTTTCCCTAGAGTTGCCTCCGGTCGCCGTTAACGACTGTCGTATCCTTCGCTGCCCGGACTTTCCTCTTAAGTATAACTTAAGCGATTACCTAACAGACTACATAGTATATTATAGCACTAAACCCTAGACTTGTCTGTGGGCGCTAGATATTCCCCGCATAAATGCAAGGTGGGTGCTCGCAACTTATTGCCACGACAATAAATCATTAAAGCTCCCTATCATATGATGTTAGGAAAATCATACGCGCCCACGGATAAATCCAGGGTATACTCCTATTATACACCAAATATGTTCATAAATACACGCAAAATTGCCCGAGTACAACCCGACATAACCTGCCCAATTACATCAGAAAACAGCACAACTATAATCATCACCAAAAGAACGCCGTTTTGTTCAATTTTTTGCATAACACTCCTGACGCTATTTGGCGCTACGGCATATAATATTCTAGATCCGTCCAGAGGCGGAATTGGTAGCATGTTAAAAACAAAAAAACCCAGATTCACCGATACAGCAGTAGAAATAATCAGCCCAAATATCGTAGACTGTACTGCCCCAGCACTATTAATAGCGCCACTAAACACTCCGACGCCAAACGCGATAAAGGCGATTACTAAATTAGTAATTGGGCCAGAAAGAGCAACAAGAGCCGCCCCCCAATCGCCAAAACGGACTCTATTTGGATTAAACGAAACAGGCTTAGCTCCTCCGAAAACTGGAGCATGCAACACCACCATAATCAAAGGAAGCAAAATAGTCATCACCGGATCGATATGTCTTATGGGATTAAGCGTCAATCTTCCCTCTTCTTTTGCAGTATTATCGCCCAGTGCATACCCCATAAAAGCATGCATAGCCTCATGAATAGTCATAGACAGCAATATGACAGTCAAAACTATTATTATTTCTAAAATCATAAGTGTTATTATAGCATCAATACGTAATCTTGACTAATTACACAAATGTCGCTACAATAATAAGGATTGTTATTAATAATAAAGTAAAGAGAGTGGAAATGGCATCACGATGTGATTTAACAGGCAAAGGCAAGCAATTTGGCAACAACGTCAGCTTCTCCCTACGCCGCACTAAGCGTGTTTTCAAACCAAACCTTCAGAAGAAGACTTTTGTTGTTGACGGTCAAAAAATTACCATGACTTTAAGCACAAAAGCTATTCGCACCCTGAAGAAAAAAGGTATTTTGAGCGCAGCTGCTGATAAGTAATCGCTAAATCAAATTTTAATAAAATAACTCCGATTGTATTATCGGAGTTATTTTTAATTCAACAAGAAGACCCTAGCTTTTCGATATCTGAACAACCGTTAAATTATCTGGCAGATCCGTTATTTTCTTTAGCTTCCACTTTGGACCAGCCTCAACAACTGGAGCTCCTAGATTTTTTACAAACTCATCCACACCATCCTGTGGAACTTCATAATGCAAAGTAGCGTCATTATAATGTACCGGAATCACCACCTTAGGATCCAATTGACGAATTATTGAAGTTGCTCCCATCGCGTCTAGTGTATATCCATTTCCACCGACAGGTAATATTGCAAAATCAACAACACCTATATTTTCGAGCTGATCATCAGTTAGTTTACTCTCAATGTTACCAACAACCACTCCCTTAGCTTCACCAATCGTAATTTTATATATTGTAGATTTTTTAACATCATCTGCAGCGTCGATATGTCGGCGCGCTGGAATTCCTAGCAATGAGATGTCTCCGACTTCATATTCACCTGGACCTGAAAATAGTAGTCTTGGTGTAGAATCCACAACAGCAAACCGATCCTCCGTGACCACTTCTACGTCATTACTCACAGAAACATTTTTTCCTCCGACAATCTCTAAATTCGGATCAAATACCACACGAAGTTTCTTTGTGGTAATAATAACAGCATTTGCTCCTTTATACTCTATTTCAAACATACCTACTCCTTTCTCATTATATTTTCCGTATCTACTAATACGGAGTGCTTATTTCTTATAATATCCATTATAAACCTATCTTTGACACTCATCCTATAATAGAAATCATCATAAGATATTACGGCATAATTTATCTCTATTTTTCTATCTTTTTCGATTTTTTTAACAAGATTTTTTATAGTTATAGCAGACATATCATCACCAACTAATAGCAGGTCAACAGAAGAGCTTGATCCGACCACTAATTTTCCCGAAATAATAGCCAACCTTAAACTCCTCATTCTTCCTAAAGAATCTTTCCAGGAAACGCCGCCCGCAGTACCCGTGTCGCCTTCTGTATTTTTATCTGAGAATATAGCCGCAAGCGGCTTGATATACGGATAATCCTCATTTACGCTATAGTATAACTTATTATCAATAGCATCCTGTTGCACTATGCCAACAGACACCATATTAGCTAGCTCTCGACGGACGGAGTTTATCTGCTCATCGATCATCCTAGTAATTTCCCTCACATAAAATGATTTTTCTGGATTATTCAGAAAAAGATGTAATAATTTTACCCTAGTTTTTGAACCAAATAATGAATCAATCATTGTACTATAATTGTAACATATTTTTTACTTACTATCTAATACTCGAGATAAATATTGTTCACACGAGTGAACATCTCCCCATTCAATAAATGGGTTTCGTCTAAACCACGTCAACTGACGTTTTACTAAGTTTACATCACTAACAATAAACTCCCGAACAGCCTGATCTTCGTCTATTTCTTTCTCGATTAATTTCTTAATAATAGGATAAACATTACCCGTCATAGCCTCATTACACCACCCGGTGCTATTAGCTAATTCTATTGTCTCTTCTACAACACCATCTTTGAACATTTTTTTTGCTCTATCTGTAATCCTCTGTTTTAATAGTTGTTTATCTGTAGTAATTCCAACAACGATGGTATTACTCAACGGCACTTCCAATCCAGATGACTTTTTACCGGCTCGCTCAATAGCCCTAATTAGATATCTTTTATTTTTACTATTCTCCGGCAAGGCTACATCGTGATTGACGCAGTATTGTTGAAGTTCAGATATCGTCATTTCTTGTAAGTTGGCTCTCTTTTCTTTGCTGTATTTAGCTCCAAACTGAAAATCAAATATAACAGAATCAATATACAACCCTGTTCCACCAACAAGAAATGGAATATTTCCTCGATTTCGAATTTCTTTAATCTTTTGACGGGCATAGTCCTTAAATTGCGACGCACTGAAAGAATCTCCTGGATCTACTAAGTCAAGACCCCAATGAGAAACCTCCTGCTGCTCTTCCAAAGAAGGCTTAGCTGTCCCGATATTCATACCACGATAGACAGTTCTACTATCAGCACAAATTATCTCTCCTCTATACTTCTTTGCCAATTGTATAGCTAATGATGTTTTGCCACTAGCAGTAGGACCAACAATTACAATTAGTGGTAGGCGACCTTCATCAACGCCGTTATCTAATTTTATAAACCTATCCAATTAGCTCAACCCTACAAAGATTTTATATACTCAGCAAGCTGCTCCAACGATATTTTTTCTTCGCCAGATTGCGTACGAACACTAACCTCGTTAGCTTCCATATCCTTTGGTCCTACGATAAGTTGAACAGGTATCTTCATAGAGGTAGCTTCCCTGATCTTCTTGCCTAATGATTCATTTCTAGAATCTATTGTAAATCTTACATCGTTATATCTAACTGGCTTCATGAGGGTAATGCCTGATAATATGGTTGTTATTTTATCAACATACTCTAGTACTGTGTCGTTAATCGTCAAAACACGAACCTGTTCTGGAGCCGCCCAAAACGGAAACCATCCGCCAGTATGCTCTATAAACACACTTAAGAATCGCTCAATTGAACCCAATAAGGCACAGTGAATCATAACTGGTGTTGTAAAATTGCCATCAGCATCCGCATATTCCAAACCGAACCTTTGTGGTTGCACGAAATCTAGCTGCACAGTTGCAACTTGATGTTCACGGCCGATTGCATCCGTTGCCATAAAGTCAATCTTTGGACCATAAAATGCCGCCTCACCCTCTTGTTCAAAATAATCCAAGCCTACTTTCTCGACAGCAGATTTTAACTGGTTCTGTGCGGAATCCCATAAGCCAAGGTCGCCTAAATACGAGTCAGACTCGTCACGATAGCTTAATCTAACCCTGAGCTTCATATCGATCGATCCATACAGCTCACGAGCGGCAGATAATAAATTATTAATCTCCTCCTCAATCTGATCAGTACGACAAAATATATGGCTATCATCCTGAGTTAATGAGCGCACACGATTTAACCCGCCTAGCTCACCAGTTTTTTCGTCACGATAATCTGTTGTCGTCTCCAAGTACCTTACTGGCATATCACGATAGCTTCGCGGTCTTGAGGCAAAAATTTGCGTATGATGCGGACAGTTCATAGGCTTAAGAGCCATCTCGTCACTAGTTTCTTGACTCTTAACTAAAAATAATTCCTCTCCAAACTTAGCCCAATGGCCCGATGTTTCATATAAATCTTTTTTCGTAATATGAGGAGTCCAGACCTTTTCAAAGCCAAACTTCTGCCTCAGCTGGTTTGAATATTGAGCCACTATATCTCGTAAAATCGTACCTCGAGGAGTAAACAAAGGTAAACCAATCCCCACCAAAGGAGAGGTCGTATATAGATCAAGCTCCTTGCCTAACTTACGATGATCTCGTTGTTTTGCAATTTCCAACCTATTAATATATTCATCCAGCTCTTCCTGCGTAGCAAACGCTACACCGTATATTCGCTGCATTTGTGGATTGTTCTCATTGCCTCGCCAATACGCTCCAGCCGTCTTAGTAAGCTTAAATGCGCCAACTTTTCCAGTACTATCCACATGTCCACCCCTACACAAATCAGTGTAATCACCCTGAGAATACAAAGAAACAGTCTCGACTTTACTATCGCCATCAGACATAGATCCCATTTTTTCTCCAGCTAATTCACCAGCAACTGTAGTACCGGATCGTTTAAGGTCGTTCAGTAGCTCCACCTTAAATGACTGATTTCCACTTATAGCCCAATCAATGGCCTCTTCTACCGACACATCGCGCCTCTCAAACGGATAATTAGCCGCTACGATCTTTCGCATCTCCTCTTCTATCTTCGGAAGGTCAGCTTCAGAAATTGTCCCGTTGTCAAGATAAACATCATAATAAAAACCATTATCGATAGCCGGCCCCACACCAAACTTCGCCTGAGGCCATAAATGCTGAATAGCCTGTGCCATAATGTGCGCTAGGCTGTGTCTCATAGATTTTAGTTCTTCTTCATTCATATCAATATTATACCACGCTCCTTGATAGTAGGCATCTGTTATGATAATATTATTATATCTGGGCGATTAGCTCATTTGGCTAGAGCGCTTCATTGACGTTGAAGAGGTGAGAGGTTCGAATCCTCTATTGCCCACCAGATACGATACATGAGCCTCGTCGATAGTAGACGGGGCTTTTTATTATTTACTATACATACCTTGACTTTATTTGATAAGTATGTTAGAATTTAAAGCATGAGTAAGCATGACTCGCCTCGTTCAGGCACAAAAAAAGCACAACACTGTTCTTTATTGAGCAAGGCAAAAATTCACTACGAATATAACAAGAAAATCAACGAAGAAAGATCTATACTTAATTAAGTTCCCAGATTTACAAAGTAATCGCCTCTATACTGAGGCGATTTTTATTTTACACAGCACTTTTCCACTGGATTTTTTTATAGTTGTATGTCAATATATTGATATGATATGCATAAAATGTTTTCACGAAAAAACCCACGTAACAAATTCTCGTCAAAATAAAAAATACCCAATAACCTGGCGTAGACATATATGCGACCAATGCGGTTATTCTTTTACAACCTACGAAAAGCCTGTGATTTCCCTCGTTGTCACATCACAAGATGGCAAGAAAAATAATTTTTCTATAGGGAAACTAATACTTAGCATTGCACGAAGTTTTAATCATAACGAAAAATTAGCAGGCTCATATAGCTACGACTTAGCCAATACTATACAAGATAAGTTGATACTTTTACAAAATCAACCCACTATATCATCACAACACATCGCCGAAATAACCCACTCAACATTACAGAATTTCGACCAAATAGCCGCACTGCAATACGCAGCACAACATGATCTTATTACTCCCCAGAGAAAGAGGCGTCGCGGTCGTCCTTCTTTTTCTTATTCTGAGCACGACTCTGATCATTCATCTCTACAGTAGTCTTCTCTGTCACGTCAAACTTATCAAGATATTTACCAAGCAAAAGATGAGTCTGGGCATTATACGAGGCCATTGAGCTATATACTATAGCAATTACAGGCATCAGAGTCCATTGCAGGACCATTAATATATTCCTACTCTTTTTATATCTTTCTGGGCGCGGAGGCAGAAGTTTAAATGATACGAAAATTGAAACCAGAATGCCTACCATAGCTATCTGCTGTATTAAGCTAACCGTATCCGGCAGTTGATGTGCGGCAACACTACGAGCAGCCTCACCATTCAGCACAAGCGGCGCCCACCCGCCAAAAGCAACAATTAGGGCAATACAGGCCTGTGTTACATGCCCATCTAACAACCTTATAAACCTGGCTAGACTAGGCCAAAATTTTACTGTTCTATTTTTATTGAATACGTTATTGCCAACGTATGCCACATCTGAAGCCCCGTAGCTCCAACGACGCAACTGAACAAACTGAGCCTTCAGTGTCTTTTTATATCCATTAGACAATACCGCATCCTGATAAATCGGTACAAAAATTGGTACAACTTCGTAATTACCATCAAAATAGAAATAGCTTCTCCAGTACTGGTGGCCATCTTCAACAATTGTTCGCGTACTCCAAAAGTTCATCTCAACGAGAGCATTCATTGGTTGCGAATGTGACGCAAAGTTACGCAAAGAATATGGACGCATGGAGCTTATAATATTCCAAAATGAATTCCCTGTTGCCACTACTCTCATTGGCGCGGGAACATCCCATATATTATTAGTAAACAAACATATAGGCTGGAACGATAAATGTTTTCTGTCTTCATGAGTAATATACTCATATGTCACATAATCAAAATAATACTTATGCGGCTTATTGTCACAGTCCATTGTTGTAACAATAACATCAGAAAGAGCTATTTCTTCCTGTTGTAAATATTGCTCTAACCACTTGCCTGCATACGTAATGTTTCCGCCTTTACCAACTACTTCATTTGGCAGATCTTTCGGATGTTTTACAATGTGGAAAGAATGAAAATGCTTGCCGTATTTCTTTTTCAGTATTTTAGCTGTTGTATCAATATCAACACCACCACGTTCTTCGTATGCAAAAACCACAATCAGACGCTTCTTGTTGTATGTCGTATCTAAGACCGCTTTAAGAGCAGGCTCAATCACTTCTATACTCTCGTTGTATGCAGGCATAATAAGAGCGTTGTAAATATTACTAGGTTTAGGATAGTACCCATCTTCCGCAGCAGACATGAATCTTAGGTTATCTACGTGTTGTTGATATAACAACTCCTTAGATCGACTATCTCTCAGTCTAGAGTATGCTTCTTTCGGATCTTCCAAATCAGACAATCGACTATTCCAGTCGACTCTCGACGCTTTTTCCATATTACGATAACCACTAATTACCCTATAGCTAATTGCTATGGCTTTCACAAACGCGGCTAGGATTATAGACAGTAAATAAATTGATGCCAGAACAGGGCTTAAAATAGACAAAACAACCAGAAGAACAATAGCGCCATAACTTAGCAACCCAGGAAGTATCTCAAAAAAACGATATTTTTTTGTTCGTTTACCAAGTGGGATTTCAATGTCCATGTATTATCCTATCGATGCAATTTTAATTATAGAATAGGCTAAAATAGCTAAAATAGCTAAAATGCCCAACGTCAACCACAAAATAAATATAGCCAAGCTTCGTTTCTCTAGTGAAATTAACTTGACACTTAGCGCAGAGTGACCAAAAACTATCATAAACGCCAAAGCAAAATAACTAAATAGACTAGACCAGTGGCTCCTATAAAAATTCGCATCACCATACGTAGTGTAGCGCGTAATAACCTGAGCCTCGCTATGTTTTATTGATGATCCTAAAAATATAGATATAACAATAGCCACAACAACGTTAACGATCAAAAGAGTTGCCACAGTCCTGTCGCTAAAAACAATTTTTATCGATTTCTTTATAGTGTCTTTCATAAAATGGAGCCGTTGACTGGGCTTGAACCAGCGACCTGCTCGTTACGAATGAGCTGCTCTACCAGCTGAGCTACAACGGCAAACTCCTTAGGAAATTATAGCAAAAATAGGAGTTTTTTCAAACTAGAACGACTATTTATCGATAGAAATGAAATATTTTACTTTATTGTTATTTTTTAAGTAGTTAAACTGGTTATTAAATTCAGTCAATGGAACTTTTACATAAGAGTAATTTACGGTGTTGCCTTCAATATTATTAAGCATCACAAAATAATATCCGTCACCTGAAAGAGTCTTTATAGGGCCTGAGATTTTGCCCTTTGTTAATGACATAGCCGCTTTCGTTAGGCCTCCGTCAGAATTATCCGTAGAGACGGATAGATCAAATACCGACTGTACTTTGTCGCCCATTTCCGTAGCAATATCCTTTAAGGATTTACCCTCTTGCAGCCTCTTCTTAATGTCAGACACTAGGTTGTTAGCTGTTTTATCAATCTTAAAAGATACTTCCTGCTTTAACAAAGTATATTTCATAGCAGTTTTTAGCTCATCCATTGACCAATGAAGATTGTCTTTCACTACAGACTCATAAGCGGACTGCGATAGCTTGCTAGATTCCTGCTGTTTTTTGATAAGATCTTGAACCTTTTTATCATCTACCGTGATATTATTTTCTCTCGCAAGTTTTTTGGCATATGCTACCTCCAATGCCTTATTTATAGACTGATTTTGATAGAACTTAACTTTGTCCTTTTGATCTGCTTGCCCCTGAGACTGCAACACCGCCAATGAACTACGATGATACAGAAGATAATCACTATACTCAGCATTTTCTCCGTCAATATTAGCCACAGGAAGAGGTAAAATTTTAGTTATCCTATATGCGATATCGCTTGTATCTTTCCAGACATATAACTGCGCCCAACCAAGAGCAATGAAAACAATCAGAATAACAACACTAACGAGCATCGTTATCCATACCAATCGACGTTTGGTGTATTGGATGGGATATTTATGCTTACGACCAGCCGCCAAGACTTTCTCGCGGTGCTGAGCTACTGTATCGTTTGTAATCCTCTTAGGTAGCTCCTTTGGCTGTTTTTTATCTTTACGGTTCAATAGATTCTTCATTGATATCCTCCTTCTTTGTCGAAATTTCCACTGCGTCTTGCAGTTTATTATAGATCTTATCTGGATGTTCTACGTTCTTTATAACAAGATCTCCAACAAAAGTTTGAATAACTATTGTACCAAACTTAAACATTTCTCCGCTAAACCCCGGGATACTATAACTAATATTCTGAATTTTTGACAATTTCAGCTCAATGACATCTTTACCAAAAAATCCATGCTGAGTAATCTGACGAATCCTCTGATCGGTAACAATATAGTAAGTATAAAACCACATCAAAAAATGATAGAAAAAGAGCATTAGACCAAAAATAAATCCGCCAACAAACACCCATAAAAGGTTCAAGTTATCTTGCCAAATTAAAAAAGGCAATGAACCAAGAGTCATTGATCCTAGAAGCAGATAAAATCCTTTTCTCATAGCAATTATGTGACGACGAAACACAAACAACAGTTGCTCTCCGTCACGCTGCCCATCAAATTGCTTATCTTTAATTTGTTCTGTCATATATCTGGTACCCCGGGCAGGAGTCGAACCTACAACCTTATCCTTAGGACGGATCTGCTCTATCCAGTTGAGCTACCGAGGCATATAACCATTATACCACGGTAGCTCTCAGGAAAGACTAGCTTAACGAGTAAACTTTTCACTTAATGTGTGATAATTTACCAATTCTTCCGGCTTGAACCAGTGCTCGATCTCACGAACAGCCTCATCTGAATCGCCGGATGCGTGAATCAAATTTGGAACTCCCTTTTGGCACTCATCTGCATAGCCAAAACTAATGTGCGAGTAATCACCGCGAATTGTTCCCATGTCAGCCGACTTAGGCTCTGTTGGACCAACAATCTTCCTAACAACAGCAACAGCTTCGACACCCTCTAGTACCATTGCTATGACCGGACCATCCATCATCATATCTAATGTTATATTCAAAGTTACCTCACCTCGACGAGTAGCCAATTTACCAATGTCTTCATAATGAGCATAGTAATGGTCTCTGGATGGTGATGTCATTTTTACACCAACTATTTTTAGGCCAACTCGCTCAAAACGTTGTAAAATTTCCCCAACTATACCTCGTTGAACTGCGTCAGGCTTAAAGACAATCAATGTCCTTTCAACGCCACAGTAGTTTTTTTCGCTTTCTGCCATAGATACTCCTCTGCTTATTATTTTCTAATATAGTAACAGAAATAAATAATTTGATAAACATATTCATTAGCGATAGAATAAATATTATGTTTATATCAGAAGCTTTAACTGATTTCTTAGAACACCTAGAGGTTGAAGGTGGGCGTAGTCAAAAAACCATCATAAATTATCAACTATACCTGGAGAGATTCATTGATTTTGCTGGCGATATAGCTGTTGAGAAAATTACATCAGAACTAATACGCCAATATCGCCTCTGGTTAAACCGTTATAAAAATGACAACACTGGCGAAGAATTATCCTTAATCACCCAAAGTTATCATCTTATTGCACTGCGAGGTCTATTAACCTACCTTTCTCGTCGTAATATCAAAAGCCTGGCTGCCGATAGAATTATATTGCCCAAAGTAGTCCGTAAACAAGTGACTTTTTTACAATATGACGAGATTTTACGTATGATCGATCAAATACCAACCGATACAGAATCTGGACTGAGAGATCGAGCAATTGTTGAGTTACTATTTTCCAGCGGACTGCGTGTTTCAGAATTGGTCAATTTAAACCGAGATCATATAAACCTAAAGAGGCGCGAATTTATGGTGCGAGGAAAAGGACAAAAGGATCGCCCTGTTTTTATTTCAAAAAGTGCTGCCGAACACATATCGGCATACCTGGAAGCTAGAACAGATAATCTACCCGCTCTATTTTTAAGCTATAGCAAACGCCACGCAACTCCCAACACCTCCGGAGACTACCGTAGGTTAAGCGCGCGCAGCATTCAGAGAATGGTTGGTCAATATGCTAGATTAGCTGGTATCACAAAACATGTAAGCCCACATACTATGCGCCATAGCTTTGCCACCGACCTGCTTATGAACGGTGCAGACTTGCGCTCAGTCCAATCAATGCTGGGACATAGCAATATATCAACAACACAGGTATATACGCATGTTACCGACCAACACCTGAAAGACATTCACGACCGATTCCATAGTGATACAGAAGCTTAGCTTATGGCTTACATCGACCTGCGGTAGCAGATCCGCCGCCAGATACAGAGAAATCTTTGCATAGACTATTCTTTAATTCAACCGCATTATTAGGATATGCGAAATCATCTCCTATTTGCAATCGAGCTTCAACTCTTCTAAATAAATCACTTGCCCGCCCTGTAGAATCGACAATCGGCTGAACTCCGTCAAAATTGACAATCGTTCCGTCGGTTTTTTGAAGAGAAATCTTCACACTACCACCTTTATATATAGGCAATAACCTTAAGAGTGCTGTTTCGCTACCAGCTGGAATCTCATCAACATCAATCACCGCTTTGCACGAATATTCGCCAGAAAACTTGAATGTCTTACTGCAAGAAACCACACTTGTTCCATTATTATGTTCATTCCCGTCAGTTGCGCGTGGATGGTCAGAAATCTTACCAGAAACAGCAGTACCATTCTGACCTGCTATGTCTGACCTTAAAACGTTCGGCCGCAAGAAAGAAGTTACGCCAGTTGAATCTAACGCCGCTAAATTAAAGGTGGCTCCTGGATTAATAAGCTGCACGCGCATCAATTGCGGCGAATTAGCATTCCAGTTGTTTTTCGTCGGCAAATCCCCAGAAGTGGATATTTCAGTGTTAGCGGCGTTAGCGCCATTCAAATTACTCTCATCATCGCGCCTATACCATTCAATAGATATCTTATTGAATGAACCAGTTGCGCGTAGTGGCACAATTTGAGATTTTTCCTCAATAGACTTATATATAAAATCTTGAGATTTCATAGTGATTTTTACACAAGTATACGCTTGGTCAAATTTTTTACCCGCATCTGTACCAGTTTTAATAATAGTTTCACCAGAAGAACTGCCTCCAACAACACCAGATGCCGCAACCATATTACAATTAATTGGACCATTCAGCACTCCTGCCGCCTGAATATTCCCCGTCTGGGCGGCACGTACTACACGCTTAGCATCCTCAACCCCAGCCAAAGCTGCATCATAAGCACTCTGCGACAGATCATTATTCGAGGATTGTCGCTGATCCATAATCATCAACTTGATAAACCCAATAGTAACAATAGTCAGCAACATCGCGCCAAATATAACCGCAAAAAGAGATACAGCACCCGATTGTCGCGTATTTTTACCCATTCGTCCTCACAATCATCTCAAATTTATTTATAGCACAGAACTCAAAATTACTATCATCTTCAGTCGGAGCTTTACAGGAAGAATTCCTTATTTCACTCATCTTGCTCGTCCCCAGCGTAAAAGTCAATTTATACAGCGCCTCCCTTGAATTATCTGAAGTAACCTTTTCTAACGCAACTTCGTGCACGCCAATTGAACCATCGCCGCTATTGATAGACCTGAGCAAATTGGATGATTTCGCAAGATCGACGGTTTCTGGATATTTGCCAGAAGCATCTTTTTTACATAATCCGCTATCCGCATCAACTACACGCACCAAATTCACTGGATTGCCATTAACCTTAAACAGACTATTTCCGCCCAACAGGCTAGGATCGTCCAAATACTTCGGATTATTCCACACATAAGAATGAGAACCAAGGCAAAGCCGACCAGTTGACCAATTGCTATTATTCGGCACTCTCAAACCGGTAGTGTCAATCTTTTCGGCATTCGCCTGAAGAAAATCGCGTCGAATCGTATCTGAAATATCTCGCCCCGCTTGATTAACATCACGAAGCACAATACCTCTGCTATACATTTTTCCCGCTTGAATACCCACCATCGCAATCGACAACAAAAGAACAGAGATAAAACTCATGGCGAGCATCAATTCAATAAGTGTAAATCCTTTTTTATATCCCCGAATCATACAACCTCACAATCGTACCAATGGTTGCTGGCATTTTGCTACCAACAGGCATCCAGCACGCTTTTATGTACGCATCATATTTATTGCTATCCCTGCTTCCAGTAGCCGTACTCGGCTTAACCAACCTAACTGATATTCCATACGTTTTTTTAGTATCGCTATCAACCCGCGCGTATGTTTCTGCCGCTTTATAATCTCCAGGATTGTTCAATATACTAATCTTCGAAGCGAGCGAAGGCGTCGCAGCCAAAGCAAACTCTTTCGTAGAAAAATCATCAGGACATTTTTCAGCACCCAAGTTTCCTTCATTGTCGTTAACAGCAGAAACGTTCACCGAATTATTGTCTACCAATTTCTTCCAAGTATCATTTTTCATATCATGCGCATATCTTAGCATTTCAGCCTGAGCGTCAACCTGTTGACGAACCAACGTCGTCTCTAAAGAATACTGAGCGATAGCCATCCCGCGGTTCATGGTTTCTAATGCAATAACGGCGACTAGGCTAAAAATGGTTACTCCAAGTAACACTTCGACAAGCGTGTCGCCTCTGTTAAACTTACGCATCAGCACAACCTCCCGTCGCATTACCCATAACTACAGCATCAGCAGAGCCTGCATGCGATCGTAGAAAAATAGATAACCTCTCTCCCGGCATCCAGCCGTCATCATAAACACAAATTTCCCTCTGTTGACTCTGCTCGCCAGCAGATTGCACAACTCCAGCACTATTTTTATTATTGACAAAATCAGTTAAACTATCACCGAATCGGCTCGTGTCAGTTCTAATATCCAACTGCCCCGTCTCTGGATGGCGGTACATCAAAATAGAAATATACGCACTATCTTTGGCTTGGTTAGAAAACCTAGTTTTTGCTTGCCAATTAACAATATATTTGTCAGACTCAGCGCCACGCTTATAAGTCCACGCGCTACTCTTATCTGATCTATAGGCATAAACTGGATAAGTTTTGTACAGATTGCCGTCCGTTGAGCCCAGAGAACCTTCAGTGGTAATATAGCGACCGACAATCACACAATCAGATTGTCCACGTAGAGTTTCAGCTCGACCATCAGAACCTTCAATTGGACAAGTACCCTTGGACCGCTCATTCTCAACATTGACCACCTTCGAGTACTCATTTCGCAAAAAACCAGCATAAGACTGCACAGAATCGCGATATTGCTGACGATTAATTGACATACTTACGCCAACCATCAGCATAGAGGTCAGCAAGCCAGAAATAGCCACAAACAAAATCACTTCAATTATAGTAAAACCTTTTTGTTTATTGCCCATCACTTCTCCATTATAACATAAGCGCTTTTTACTTAGACAATAAGAAAGCCCCACTCTAAAATTTGTCGGCTAAAGAACCAAGCGAGTAAAAACCCTACGATAAGCAATGGGCCGAAGCATATCCGTGAAGTTGCTTGCAATTTTCCTCGCATCATTGATGGCAAGACAAGAAGCGTACCGATAAGATTTGCGATAAATAAAGCTGCAAACGCCAAAAGCCAGTTTCCTAAGAACAAACCCAATCCAAGTCCGAGCTTAACATCACCAAAACCAATCCAAGTTTTATCTTCCCCGTAACGATATTTCGAGAATAAATATAGCACCATATATATTCCGCTCAGAATCGCAATCGACCCAAATAACGTCATCAAGCTTTTTGAGAAATCACCAGATAAACATACTTTTATTCCCGCAAAAATAGCGCCAAGAATGATAAACGGAATATTAATTACATCTGGAAGAAGTAGCCATCTGAGGTCATAGACAAATAAAATCGCCAGCAGTACCAAACTTGCCAACCACAAGACCAGCAACGCGACTTGCCAGATATCCGTCAATGATCCAGACCAAAAAGCCACGGATGCAACGAATAATCCAGCCATCACTAGTTCTAGCAAGATTTCCGTCCAACCGATAAATGCTTTGCAATATCTGCACCGCCCTAATCCAGCGACCCAACTTACCACAGGAATCAAATCGTACCATTTAAGCTCATGTCCGCAAGATAAACAGCGAGATCTATCTTTGGAAATTTTTTTTATCAATGGAGACAATTTCTTTAATTCCTTTTGATTGACTTTTTCTCCAGCTTTTTTATCTTCCATCAATTGACGAGCCCGCAAGCGCCAAATTTGCGCCCCGGCGAAACTGCCTAAAATAGCCCCTAAAAATCCCACTAGTACAAACTTAATCATACTTCTTATGGTAACAAAAAACCATAAAAAAATCAGCCCCATACCGAGGCTGATTTGTAATTTATCTATGGATTATACATCCTGGCAATACAATTGCTTTTGAGAACCGTTATTCTCCAGTAGAACTACGACTGCTGCATTGCGTGAAGATCCGTTTTGCAAAGTTATGTTTGCTGGATCGTCAGCAGATGGAGCTGGCATGCTGGCAGGACATTTCTTGCCACGCATAACCTTGACTTCATTGCCAGCGACTGACATTGAAGCGCCAGGTGTAGCAACTTTTAATTCTGAAGATTTGTCGTATTGGTCAAGCTTATCGACATACTTGCGCAGAGATTCTTCGTTAAACGTGCCGCCGTTGCGGTTAGCTGCGTTCCAATTAGTAATAGCTGCAGCAACCGTTGAAGCGTCGTTCTTCCTTGACTGGTCACGCTGGCTACGTTGCAAAGCTGGCAATGCGATAAATACCATCGCAAAGATAAGTCCAGCAATAGCCAAGACTAGAACAACCTCGATGATTGTAAATCCTTTTTTATTATCGTTTTTTGTCATTAGATTTCCCACCTTTCTATGGTTTACCTATATTTACGCAAAAAATGCTTACGTTTATAATACACTAAAAATATAAGTCAGTCTAGCGAATATTAATATTACCGACCAAACCATATATTGGAAGCAAGATAGCCGACACCATCGTACCAGCAACTATAGCTAAGAAGACCATTAGGACTGGTTCTATCGCCGTCGACAAAGCGTGAATTTCCTCATCAAGCTCATCTTCATAAACTTGAGCGGTCTTGCCCATCATCTCATCAATTTTACCCGATTGCTCACCGATTTTAATCATCTGCGGCACCATTGCTAGGAAATAATCTTCATTAGATAAAGAAGCCGACAAGGCCTTGCCGCCCTTCACCTTGTCTGATGCGCGAAGTATACTTTCGCTAATAATCACGTTATTAACAGCGTCAGCCGTAATACGAAGCATATCAAGCATTGGCACGCCAGTTCTCAGAAGAACTTGACCAGTTCTAGCAAATCGAGCCATGTACATCTTCCTGAACATTCCTTTAAATAGCGGGACATTGAGCTTAAAGATGTCTTTAGTCCTAATTCCCTGTTCAGTTTTCAGATATTGTGCTAGGAAATAACCGCCGATAATCATTGCCAATATAACAAGCCACCAAAGACTACTAAAAAAGTTCGCCGTTTTAATCATCACAAGAGTCACAAGCGGCAGCTCCTTATTTAAGTCACGATACAGACCCTCAACTTGCGGAACAACCGTGAACAACATAAATCCGATAACTAAGATAATCACTACCAAGACAATTGACGGATACATCATAGCGCCTCTAATTTTACTCATCATAGCAGCGTCTTTTTCCTGCTGAGCAGCTAACCTCTTAAGCGAATCATCCATTGTACCTGACGTCTCACCAGCCGAAACCAAAGCTACATAAACTTTATTAAAAGCCTCTGGATGCTTTGCGAACGAATCAGACAAGGATTTACCGCCTTCAACATCAGAGATAATTTCCTGGACTATTTCCTGCATGCGCTTATTCGTAGTCTGCTCCTGAACCGTTCGAAGGCTTTGCGCCAAAGGTAGCCCTGCCCCAATGAGGGTCGCTAGCTGACGAGTAAACACAACCTTATCCTTAGTGGTGATTCTACCAGAAAACCTCGCAAAGAAATTTGTTTTATCGTCTTGTAATTCAATTTTTAACGGCACAAAGCCCTGAGCCGTCAAAAGCTTTGCGGCAGCGTTTTCACTATCAGCCTGAACAACTGATTTAACGATTTTGTTACTTGCGCTATCTCTGGCTTCATAATTGTATTTTTTCATTTATTACCCCCTCATCAACCTCTCAAATTCCGTTAAATCGACAGCAAATTCACGAGCACTATCGTACGTAATCGTACCGTTCTGCACCAAATTAGCCAAAGTTCGATCCATCGTCTGCATTCCCTGGTCAGCACCAGTCTGAATCACGGCATCCAATTGGTGAGATTTACCTTCGCGAATAATGTTGCGCACCGCTGGATTAGCAATCAAAACCTCTGCCGCCACGACTCGTCCACCACCAATAGCTGGCACAAGTCGCTGCGAACAAATTGCCATCAAAATATTACTGAGCTGAGCACGAATCTGCGGCTGCTGGTGTGGCGGGAACACGTCAATCATACGGTCAATTGATTGTGCTGCGGAGTTTGTGTGTAGCGTTGCAAACACCAAGTGTCCAGTTTCGGCAATTGTAATCGCTGCTGAAATCGTCTCGAGGTCGCGCATCTCACCAATCAACACAACGTCTGGGTCTTGGCGAAGACTCGAGCGCAAAGCCGCAGAAAACGAATAGGTATCGTAGTGAACTTCACGCTGAACTACCACTGATTTTTTCGACTTATGAGTAAACTCGATAGGGTCTTCAATGGTAATAATATGCTGTGAGCGCTCAGAATTAATTTTATCAACCAGCGCCGCCAAAGTTGTTGACTTACCGGAACCAGTTGGACCAGTGACCAACACCAAACCGCGAGGAAAATCCGCAAACGTATTAACAACTGGTGGCATACCCAGTTCAGACGCCGACTTAATTTCATTTGGAATCAAACGTAGGGCTGCAGCCAAATTGCCACGCTCATGGAAGGCGTTAACTCGGAATCGTCCCAGTGTACCAAACGCAAACGAAAAGTCGAATTCCTTATCTTTTAGCAAAATCTGTCGCTGATCTTCATCAAGAATCTGAAATACCAATCTCTCAACCGCAGACTCGTCCAATGGTTGAGTTCCGGCAGCCGGCATTAATGAACCGTCAATTCGTAGCATTGGCGGCAAACCAACTTGAATATGAAGGTCCGAAGCACGCTTCTTAACGACTTCTTCCAGCAAAATCTCAATTCGCAATTCTTGATTATTCATATTTCCTCCTTTTACGCGGTATCCGCCGCTACCCTATTAACTTCTTCTATTGTCGTTATTCCATTCAGCGCCTTCAGGTAACCATCTTGACGCATCGTAATCATACCCTGTTGAATTGCCACTCGCTGGATTTCCGCTGAGGTTGCGCGCTTAACAATCAAATTCTGAATCTCTTCAGTAATATCCATGACCTCATACAAACCAGCTCGACCAGCATAACCGCGAGGAGTTTGCGGCGTATCTTTTCCTTTTGCCAAGGCAAACGACGCCTGCGTTGCTAACGGCAAACTTTCATATCCCAAATCTTGCGCGTATTGAGCAACCTGCTCTCTTGTTTGCGGCAATAATCCACCAACCGCCTCGCGAATTGCCTGCGTCTCTAATGGTGACGATTGATAAATATCTCGACGGCGCGCTACTCGCCTCACCAAACGCTGACCGATAATCGTATTAACCGTACTGGCAATAAGAAACGGCTCAATTCCCATATCCAACAAACGCGGCAACACACCAGCGGCGGAATTAGTGTGAAGTGTCGAGAAAACCAAGTGCCCCGTTAAAGCCGCCTGAATAGCCAAATTTGCTGTTTCATTATCGCGAATCTCACCAACCATCACAATGTCTGGGTCTTGACGCAAAATTGAGCGCAGCCCAGAAGCAAACGTCAAGCCAACTTCCGCGTTCACCTGAATCTGATTGACGCCATCCATCTTATACTCAACCGGATCTTCAAGCGTCACAATATTCACAGTGTCGTCTTTAATCTCTTTAATCAACGCATACAAACTCGTTGACTTACCAGAACCAGTTGGACCCGACGTCAAAATCATACCATTTGGCCGCTTAATTCCCTTGCGAATCGTTCTTAACGCGCGCCCAGCGTAGCCCATATCTTCCAAATTGAAAGAACTTCCACTCTTATCAAGCAGACGAATAACCACCTGTTCACCCCAAACGACGGGAGAGATAGCAATACGAAGGTCAACCTCCTTGCCTGCAACGTTAACCGCGAATTGACCATCCTGAGGAATGCGATGCTCGTCAATTTTCAGATTGGAAAGAATCTTAATACGACTAACCAACGCCGGCTCAATACTCTTTGGGAGCTGCATTATTTCACGTAAAACACCGTCAACACGACAACGAATCTTCAAAGCCTTCTCTAATGGCTCAATATGCACGTCGGACGCATGACTCTTCACCGCGTATTCCAAAATTGTCGATAACGCTCGTGATATTGGTGAATCTTGAACAATTGTTTTAATATTGCCAGCCTCCGACAAAGACTCTTCCTGAGAAGCCTGAGCCGCTACATTAACAGATGACAAGTCAGTCTTATATTGATCCAAGACATGGCGGACACTCTCTTCCGAAGCCATAAATACTTTTATCGGACGCTGGATGCGATTCGACAAATAGTCCACCGCCTGAACGTTATTCGCGTCGATCATCGCTACCGCTAGTCGGTTCTGAACTTCGGCCAGCGGCACAGCCATAAATCTCTCAGCAACATCGGACGGTAATAGAGATAAAATATCCTGGCTAATAACACTATTCGACAGATTGACATACGGCACGCCCGAAACTTGAGCCACGCCATGAACTAATAGTTCATTATCAAGCAACCCCTCTTCGCTAAGCAAACTAAACAGAGGTTTGCCGCTTTCAGAGGCGCGCTTTAAGGCATCATCAATGACAGACTTCTCAATAAGCCCCTCGTTTACGAGCAGCTCGATCAACTTATCTTGGATATCGTCCGTCAGTAAAGCCATTTACACCCCTTCTCTATTTGGCTGCATCTTGACCTACGAATATTTCAACAGTTGGATTTATCGCATTATTATTAAAAATCGCTGGGTTTGGTTTTTCGACGTCAGGTGATATTTCTCGAATAGTCTGTACTTTTGTGCCAGATTCTGGGACTTTTAAGAACGAGATGTTAGAGGCGACAATATAGCCGATTGCTACACCCACACCCGCGATCAATACTACCATTGCTATGTCTGTTTTCTTCATGGCTTAACCACCTTATTCTCTAATTGTATTGTTTGTGCTGGCTCATAATAAGCAACACCTCGAACCACCAAGCTCAATCTATCCTCATTTCGTTGGATTTCCACGGTCTTTAGGTCAATAACTCGAATAGACGCCTCTAACTTAGTTAACAATTCTTTCAATTTTTCAGCCGGACCGCTCACTTCCATAGTAAACGGTATGGCATTTTCAGACGTTGACTCAGAGCTTTCACTATCAGATCCAGATTGAGCAACGGTCAGATTTTGAATAGTCACACCGGTAGTCGTGTCAATAAATTTATTCTTCAATGAAGCACCAAGAGCGTCGGCGTTCGCATTATCTGGCAATGCATCTAGTACCGTCTGAAGAGCATTGCTTTCGCTGCTTGATTTGATAGAGTTAAGCGCAGTATTCGTATCCAAAACTCGGATATTCTTCTTTAATTCATCAACTGATGACAAGTTTTTATCTAAACGAGAAATCGTACTTTGCTTCTCCAGAAGAATCTTCGAATGAAATACAATTTGCTGCACCAAAAATATGCTCACAACAAGCGCAATTCCCGCCAAAAATGCCGCAGAAGCCACAAAAATAAACATAGTCTTTTTCGATGAGTCAATCTGTTGCCGCTTGCGTATTGCAACTTCTTTATTATCGGTCGCCATTATTTCTTCTCCTGTTTTTTCGAGTTACTCTTAAACAAGCTATCCGGAATTCCTTGACGTGAATCTGTCACATCAACCTTACCAGTCGGCGTCAATACGGAAACTGTACCGTTATTTGCAGGCGCTAGTAATTCTTCTGCGTATTCAAACGAGAACGAGAATTGCAACACTTTTTTACCTTCTGAGTTCTCTCCAAAACTAGTATCGCCATCTTTTATCTCCTTAGTCAGACTAACCTCGGAACTTTTATCGCCATCAGTAGTCTGAACTTTCGTATTCAAGATGGTTTTCTTTAAGGTCTCTAACGCACTATAGCCGTTAACCGCGCTACCCTCCAGAGTAATAGTTTTTGACCCAGGATTGACTTTTATATCCGAAAAACTAACATTATTTGGCGCAACTGGATTAACCGCCGTTACAACATCAAAGATCCTTGAATTAAGCTTCTTTCCAGAATGCTGCTCATTGATCTTTGTTAATTGATGTTGAATCGTTACAACCTTATTGAGATCTTCGACCGCCATCAATTTATCGTTTCTATCTTTAATAACTCCGTTCTGGACCGCCTCGGCTGCAATTTGGCTGCCCAAAATCAACGCCAAAACAACTACTGCCGCAATCGAAGCACCGCCCACTAAGAACGATATCGAAATAACTCGATTGCGCATAACCCGAGTCTTTAATAGCTCGCGTTTAACGTTTGGGAGAAGATTTATCTCAATCATGATATATTACTCCTTTGTGCCAGACCTACGGCAATAGCGAATTCTGAAGCAATCGGCGCCAATTGCTGTTGATCTGACTGAGAAACTTGAACACGCTGCCACGGATCTGCGGCAATTGACTGGACTCCAGTTTTATTCATCACATATCCATCAAGTTGCGGGATAGCTGAACCAAACCCTGATAACAAAATTCCAGAAACCGCTACGCTTGGATATCGAGTTTGGAAAAACTTTATAGATTTTACTAGCTCTGAAGAAAAATTGTCGAGAGTTGAATCAATAGCCCTTAACACTTGACCGTCTAATTTATCCGGTGCCAAACCAAATTTCAAAATAAATTGACGAGCTTGATCTTCCTGGACGCTAAGATTCTGAACCGCCGATCGAACCAAAGACGAAAGCCCAGTTGGAATCATACGAATAAGTCGCGGCGCCCCGTTGTAGACAACCGCCAAATCCGTTGAATTTTCGCCCATATTGATAATCAAACGCGCATCCTGAGAATCGGTAGCCGATAAAGAGCGAACCATAGCAATAGCGTTCGGCTCTTCGGCAATCACATTGAAGCCGAGATTTTCAACTAATTCCAGACGCTCTTCCGCATAAGCCTTCGCTGTACTTGTCAGCAAAATCTCATACTGATTCTGAGCATGCAAACTATCGCCCAATAAAGCCCAGTCAACTTCTGCCTCATCCAAAGACATTGGAATATATTGGTCAATTTGATATTTCATCATTGCCTTTAGCTCTTGTTCAGGAACTTTCGGCACGTCAATAATGGTAGAAAACGTCTTATTTGACGGCAAACCAACAGCCACATTAGACGTCTTAATTCCGGCTTGACCAACGGCGGTCATAATAGCCTCACCCAAACGTCGCTTAGACTCTGGAGAATCGCCGCTCGTTATCTTAGAATCAACTGGTGTATAACCGTAATGAGACAAACTCCATCCCGCGCCAGTACGAGACAATTGAACCACCCGCACCGCATTCGTATCGATGTCTAGTCCGAAGAATTCGCCCAACCCTTTTGCTAATTTCATAACTAATAACAATTATATACATTAGCGTTTTAATTTGCAAACTTTTAATATCTTGGCGGCAATTCACGAACATTCATCGTACTAATCGCGCCAGTGTTTCGATAATTATTGTAAGCCCAAATATAAGTATCCGCTCTTAAGTTGATGATTTCTGCTGGAGTTCCAGGATGCATGTTCGGATCATTCTTTGCAGATGAAGCATGTTTTCCGCCGTACGTTCGCCGCAAGAACAAGTGTCCAGTTTTAATTGGCCCGTTAACCTTCAGCTGTTTACCGCAAGAAGATTCAGAAACTCCACTCAGCCAACCTCCGGCGCTAATTACCACGCCACAAGTACTAACATATCCGTCTTTCTGAGTAATCAACCAAGCATTCACTTCCCCAACCGAAGGCTCTATAATAATATTCTTCGCGTAGATAATTAGTTGTGGCAATTGGCGTACATCATTCGTGTCTGTATATAGCAAATCACCCGAAATCCTAACTACGCCTGAGGACTTTATGACTATACTCTTGCCTACGCTTAATTTTGACTCCGTTAAGGTTACGTTTCCAGCGTTATATTCACCCGAAGCTAGACTATTCACATCTACATTGCCAGAAATATTACCCCTAGCTCCACGAACCGAAGGCAAAGTGAAGTTGTCTGGAACGGAATTAGTTGTGCTGAAATTACCAAACTTTGGAATATTGGCGAAAGTTAGCTTATTATAGTCACGCGGCGTCACTCCTGAACGACCATTAAACGACGATGACAATCCAGCCCCCGAAGCCGAATCCGCCTTACCATTAGCAATAATTCCATATTCACCCCAAGAACCGTACACATTCTGATTTGTATAAGCCATCTTATAGGCTAATGATATATCCTCGATCAGTAGCCCCATATGCGATGGGTTAGATTTTACATAAATATCGATGAAGTTGTTATTCTCGTATAAAACAGTACCTGGTTGCGTCTCAGCAGTAAACCGGGAATTTACAACATAACCCGGAAAACCCCAACCAGAATACTGGGTTCCCTCAGGTCTTGCGCCGTTTTCATTACCCAACACCTTCATTTCATGACCATTAATTTTCACTCGAACATAGTTATCTACGGCTCCACTAAAACCAATCTCCAGCTTCTTAGCATCTTTTAGCTCTCCTAAATTAACACCTTTTAACCTAAAGACGTACGTATTCGAGCACGAGATAACTTCTGCTATAGGGCGAGTATCATCCCGACAGTTTAGATTCGCTGGATCTGGTTTATTAGTAGAATGCGTATGCCGACCAAAACTATTCATACTAATCCACTTCGCAGAGTCAGATGTTCTCCAAACGCCCCTCTTGCAATAACCAGGATTATAAACGAGCGATGCGTCACCAACTATATCGTGATACATAGAATCGGGTGTACATGTAATATAACCATCTCTCAATACATCGCCTCCACTAGGATTGCGCCACTGTGTCGTTACGACCGTTCTGGCTTGATAGTCGTCTTTTAGGTTGGTTGCGTCACCATGACAGCTCGGAAGATAATCTGGCTGTCCAGTAGACTTCTTATATGCTCTCTGGTTTCCATTGCCGCCATACTGATCCTCAGCACATACTATAGACCAGTGCGAATCAACACTGTCACCGCCCTTAAAGCCGTATTCACCGGGACTAAATGACACTTCACCACCAAGCTTATTCCCGTTCCCGTCTAAACCTGTACCCCACAGCCCCTTTGCTCGTATAGAGGTCTTATCTAGCTCAATACGGCTAAGATTCTCATCAGGAACATTCACATTATTTGATGTCTTGCTAGTAATAACCTCTTTATCTGTCTTAATATCACCGCCCCAAACCTGAACCTTCGGTCTTTTTGAGGATCTGATACACTTAACCGCGTATTTAAAATCCGTCGAAGGCGTCGAACCGTTGTAATTACTGACCATAACCACATAACATAGACTGTCGTTAGCGCTTAGCTTAACCCTATCCAGATTATCTATCTGATTTGTAGCCACTGGAGTCTGACCGGTGTTTAATTGACTGCCAGTGTTTTGAACAATTTTTCCACACGCGCCACTATCAATATTTAAGCTATCTTTATATTGTCCTTTAATCAGTCGCACGATTGCACACGGCCAATCATTATCAGCAGTACCCCCAGGCAACGAAACCACATTGCTCTTGCCCGTAAGCCCCGATACTTCAGCCCCTCTGACAACAAATCGAGCAAGTGCATACGAAGAATTTTGAGTTTTTGACGTGCCCTTATTATTCAACCCAGCATTTATTCCCTCAATTTTCGTGACATTTTCTGCGTCAATGTAATCCGAGTTCACACTGACCGAAGGCTCCACGTCATAATCATATGGAATCTCTACACATGCATACTGCGAATAGCCCCATCCCGAAACCGGCAAAGAATTGCGCTTGCTCCAATAGATTCGCTGACAGATACGCTTACCCATATCCTCTCTTTTAATGACTCGTGTATACATGAACTTATTCTTTCCAAGCTCGCCATGAAGATCCTCAAGCCGAGATTTGCCGTTCAACGCCTCCATAGAGGTAGTGCTATAATCCGCTGGATTGTTTATTCGTCTCCAAGCATAATCCTTCCAATCCGTCATAACGTTAAACCATCGAGGATCTTCATTATGCCAAGCCCCCCTGTCGTTCAGACTGACATCATTATCCATCGGCTGATTTGAGCTTAAATCGAACACATCTTGCTGTACGCCAGTCACGACATTGTCAGTGGCTCCTCCGCTAACAAAAAGACTATGCCACCAATCAACCGTATCTCCGGGCTTCACATTCTTTAATCTCCCCGGAGCAACAGTCCAGTTAGATCCATAATTAGTGGTATCCGATGGATTAAATTGCTTAGTAACCCAGGATTTACCAGTTATCGTCCAATTTGGCGAGCTTGGCGCCGCGTACGTATAGATAAAAAAAGCCGTTACTGAAATAGCTAAAGCCACTACTATTGCCAGCATGCCCACCTTAGGCAATGAGTATTTTCTTCTCATGCTTATAATTATATCAAAGATTACGCAGATGATATAATAAATATATGAGTTTATCTATTGGAATCGTTGGCTTACCGAACGTCGGCAAATCGACACTTTTTAACGCTTTAACAAATAATGATATTTTGGCGGCTAATTATCCGTTTGCGACAATTGAACCGAACACAGGAATCGTTCCTGTGCCAGATAATCGCCTGCAAATTTTAGCCGATCTTTATCACGCGCAAAAAATTATTCCAGCCACCGTCACTTTCGTTGATATCGCGGGGCTGGTTGCTGGCGCGTCTAAGGGTGAAGGTTTGGGCAATAAGTTTCTTCACAACATCAGAGAGTGTGACGCAATTATTCATGTTGTTCGTGCATTTGAGAATTCAAAGATTCTGCGCCATGATGAAGCACCAATTGACCCTAAGAAAGACATTGAGGTTATAAATACCGAGCTGATTCTGGCTGATTTGCAAACTCTTGAAAAACGCCTACCTCAACTTCAAAAAGAAGCTAAAGCAAACCCAAAAGCTCGCCAAAAAGTTGAATATCTGCAATCTTTAATCGACAATTTACAAAAAGGCGTACCAATTTCTGCCCTGTCAGATGTGGATTTTGAGGCAATTTCTGACTTACACCTTCTTACCGCCAAGCCGGTCATTTATGCGTTTAATGTCGACGAAGAAGGATTGAACAATTCCGATCTACAGAGTCAATTGACCGAACTCGTAAGTCCCGCAAAAACCGTTTTTGTCTGCGCAAAATTAGAGGAAGAGTTGAAGGGATTATCTGAAAATGACGCCAAAGAGCTATTAGAAAGCTACGGCGTCAAGGAAACTGGACTCGCCAAACTTATTCACGCAGCCTACGATACGCTCGGACTACAAAGCTACTTAACTGCGGGCGAAAAAGAAGTCCGAGCTTGGACAATTCACAAAGGCTGGACTGCACCGCAAGCCGCGGGCGTTATTCACTCGGATTTTGAACGCGGATTTATTGCCGCACAGATTGTTGATTTTAACGATTTAGTCACAGCAGGATCGGAAGTTAAGGCTCGTGAAAACGGTAAAATTCGCACCGAAGGAAAAACTTACGTTATGCAACCGAATGACGTTGTTGAGTTTAGGTTTAACGTTTAGCTAATTTCAATTTGTAAAATCGCTCAAGATTGCCCTTGCTGCCAGCCACTTCACTATCTTTTTTATCTAAGATAACAAAATACTTTTTCGCCCAATCTTCAAAGTCGGACAAAATCTGTCGACGTACTTTGTCATTTTTAATAATTCCCTTATTAACTTGATGCCGCCCCGCCTCAAATTGTGGCTTCACCATAGCAACCAATATCGTATTTGTATTCATCAAATTTTCTGCCACATGCGGCAAAATTTCCCTCAGAGATATAAACGACACATCGCCCACAATAATATCAATTGCTTCATCGGCATAAAAATCACGAATATCGGTCTTTTCGTGGAGAGCAATTTTTGGATTCGGCCTCAAACTTGGATGGAGCTGATCCGTTCCAACATCAACAGCAAATACCTTTTTGGCGCCATGACGCAGCGAATAGTCAGTAAATCCACCCGTGCTCGAGCCAATGTCCAGAACCGTTTTATCCTGAAAATTAAGATGAAAATACTCTGCCACGCTTGCCAGTTTTAAGCCAGCTCGCGAAACATAAGTTTCTTTCTTCTCGAGCTTTATCTCGTCCAAATCAGATACCATAGTTCCTGATTTTTGGACAATTTTCTTATTCAAAAAAACATAGCCCAGGCGAATAAAATTATCCGCCTGAGACCTTGTTGTCGCCAAACCACGCTCGACCAGAGCTTTATCTAATCGCTGTTTCATTAAATATGGCTATTTCTTTCGCTCGCGATATTCACCAGTGGATGTGTCAACACTAATAATATCACCCTGCTTGATAAATGCTGGAACTTTGACAACTAGCCCCGTCTCCAAAGTAGCGTCTTTTAGCACAGATGAAGTCGTATCGCCCTTAACTACATCTTCCGTGTAAGTAACTTCCAGGTATTTATTCTTTGGTAGTTCAACGTTGATCACTCGACCGTCGAAGAATTGGAGGCTTAATTCATCGCCTTCTTTCAGGTATTTACTAGCGTCGTCCACGATTTCCGCAGCCAGCTCAAATTGCTCAAAGCTAGTTGGATCCATGAAATAGAACTTGTCGCCGTCGTTATACAAATATTGCGCAGTTTTATTATTTACTTCCGCAGCTTCGATTCGCTCTTGACCCTTGAAAGTCTTTGGAATAACACTTCCGTCAATTAGGTTTTTCAATTTCACGTTAACAATCGAACCGCCACGACCCATAACTTTTTGGCCATATTCTACGACGCGATATGGCTTACCGTCAATTTGACAAACTACGCCTTTTTTCAAATCAGTTGGCTGATACATATTTTCTCCTTTCCAATAAAATATCTCGCTGCCGAATATGTAATAGCAACGAGATATTGCGTTTTAAACGTTCCTAGTTGCTGCTGACAAATGGCAACAAAGCCAAGTGGCGAGCACGCTTAATTGCTACTGCCAAGCTTCGCTGTTGCTTTTCGCTCAAACCAGTCTTGCTGATTGGCTCGATTTGACCGTAAACATTGATGTAACGTTGCAAAGTTTTTACATCTTTATAGTCAAAAATAATCGGTGGATTTTTCTTCAATTGTGCCATTTTAATCTCCTTATTAGAATGGAATTTCGCTTAAGTCAATTGGCTTATCGTCAATTTCCGTTACGACTTCCTCTTTTTTAGTAGTCTTTGGTATTGCAGAACCTGAATTGTCGCCGCTTGGACCGTCTAAGAACGTTACATCTGAAGCAGTGACTTCAATTCGACTCTGTCTTTTACCGGTATCCTTATCTTCCCAGCTATCCTGTCGCAGTCGTCCTTGGATCAAAACCCTACGACCTTTGCTTAGATATTGCATTACCAAATCACCAAGTTTATCCCAGGCTGTGATATTGAAAAAGTCAGCCTGATCGTCTTGAGATTGTCGATCAACAGCAATGCTGAAACTAACTACGTTCTTGCCAGAAGCGGTTGTTCGCTGCTCTGGATCGCGTGTCAATCTACCCAACAAAATCACTTGATTGATACTTCGTGCCATATTCTATCCCCTCTTTTACCTTACGGCAGTTAGGCTTATTTACTTGATTCGCTTGAATCAGATTCTTCGTTGCGTGCTTTTTGCTCGCTTAATGCTTGACGAGTTTTTTCATCAGTTTTTACCAATAGGTAGCGCAAGACTTCGTCGGTAATATTAAGCGTATTTGAAATCTTCAATAAAGCTGGTGCTGGCAATTTAACCTCAAAGCAAACGTAAACTGCAAAATCTTCACGCTTGATTGTGTAGGCCAATTTTTTCTTGCCCCAGTTTTCTTCTTTGGTAATTTCACCACCGTTAGTAGTGATTAAACCACGCACCTTATCCAACGCTGAATCTAGATTAGCCTCTAAATCCGGGTGAATAAGAACAGTTAGTTCGTATTCGTTCATGTTTCCTCCTCTGGAATCCATTTACGGATGCTTACGCTGTCTCACGTAAGCTTAGGTTAATATTCAATTGCTATTATATCACTAAATGACTTATATTGCCAATCTCACTACTGATAAGTCGCAACAATTACTATTCCGCCAGCAATTCATCAAGCTCTTCTGGACTAGAAATCAAAACATCGCGCGGCTTTGAACCATTCTGCGGACCAATGATTCCCCGCTCTTCCATCTCTTCAATAATTCGCGCTGCTCGCTGATAACCAATTCCCAGACGCGTCTGCAGCATACTTGTTGAGGCCTTACGACGCTCGACCACCACACGAACCGCATCTTTAAACTTATCGTCACCACCTTCCGACAAGTCCATCACGACGCCACCCTTGCCGTCCAATTGAACTGGCTGAGCCACCACTTCGTCGTTGTACTGCGGAGCCATCTGCATACGCAAATGATCGGCAATTTTATTCACCTCGTCATCTGTCACCCAGGCGCCCTGAATACGTTTTGGCTTACTCATGCTTGTTACGTAAAATAGCATATCACCCTGACCCAATAATTTCTCAGCGCCAGATTGGTCTAAGATCGTAATACTGTCAACCTGACTAGCCACCGTAAAGGCAATTCGCGCTGGAACGTTCGCCTTAATTAAACCAGTAATCACGTTCACGCTAGGACGCTGAGTTGCCAATACCAAATGAATACCCACCGCTCGCGACTTCTGCGCCAATCGAACAATTAATGTCTCAACGTCTTTCTTGGCCATCATCATGAGATCAGACATCTCATCCACCACAATCACGATATATGGCATCGATCCATCTTCATGCTCCTGAACATTGCCATTTTCATCAGCAATCGCAATCTTCTTAGCGCGCGACTGCAGCCTCTTGTTATATTCCTTAATATTACGGATTTTCTCGCCCGCCAACAATTTGTAGCGTCGCTCCATCTCATTCACCGCCCACTTCAAAGCTGAAATGGTCTTCTCTGGTTCATTAATAACTGGCGTAAGAAGGTGCGGAATATCAGCATATGGCGCCATTTCAACTTGTTTCGGGTCAACCAAAATCAACTTCATATCACTCGGACTATTACGATACAGCAAGCTACACAGCAAGGTGTTAATCATCACAGACTTACCAGAACCCGTTTGTCCAGCAATCAACAAATGCGGCATCTTCCCCAGCTCGCCCACAACAACTTGACCAGATATATCTTTACCAATTCCAAAACTCAAAGGATCACGAGCAGCAGCCCACTGTTTTGATGACAGCGTACTTCGTAGTCGCACTTCGGCAGCCTTGCGGTTAGGCACTTCAATACCAACTGCTCGCTGACCAGGAATTGGCGCCTCAATCCTTAAACTTTGTGCCGCCAAATTAAGCGCAATGTTAGTTTCCAGCGCCGTAATTCGCGTCAATTTAACCCCACTAGGCGGCCTTAGGGTGTATTGCGTAACTTTTGGACCAACATTAATATCACCCATCGCCGCCTCAATATTAAATTCAGCCAGCGTATCGTGAATTATTTGGGCGTTCTGGCGCGTATCTCCAGCATCAGCACCGCTTTCGTTCTTCTCTAATAGATCCAAGCTTGGCGCCTCCCAATTCGGATCACGAGTTGCTACCAAAGCCTGTTCTTCATTGACCTTTTCTGGCTTCTCTACTTTCTTCAATAGACTCTTTTTCTCTTTGGCTGTATCAATTATTGGCACACCAGCGTTTAGCTTAATTTCTCCCAGGTCGGTCTTTTTCTCTTCTTCCGTCGGCTGAGCAATTGATGCCTTCTTCATAATAGAACGATTATTATCGTCTTCCTTGGTATTGCTCTTAATCATCTCCCAGAGTTTACTGAAAACTGTAAACGGCGACGTCTGAGTAATAAATAGAACTGTTATAAACGCCAAAACCAGATAAATAATCACCGCAATTGCCGAATCTACCATTTTCAAGGTTGCCGTGTTTAATATGTCGCCCACAAATCCACCAGAATTCGGATGCGAAGCCGTCTTCATTAGCCCAAACAATCCAGAAAACCACACAATTTCCAGAATTGCCGCAAATTTCACCACTGCAGGTAATTGATTCTCTTCCGCTCGGAAAGTCTCAACCGCCAAATAAATCAGCAATATCGGCAAGGCGTACGCGGTGTAACCAATAGTTTTTACGGTTGCCATATCAATCCATTGTAAAACTGGACCACCGACGCCAAACCACGATACGACGAGTAGTAACGACAAAAGAATAAGCATTACCGCGCCAACTTGTGACCAAAAACCCGCCGGCAGACTATGTTGCGGTTTGGCTGGTGCGGATTTTTTCGTGCTCTTTCGTTTTTTTGCCATAATCGTTTTTATTATACACTGATTTTACACTTATTAACAGATGTAAAATCAACTTAATACGCTTAGTATTATAGCACAATTTACCAGTAAAATCAATCTAAAACCCTAGTACGGGCGAGTATTATGTCGCTCTCTGGCTTTTGTGTCGTTTGCTTCAGTATCTGGCACTTGACGCTGCGGAAAACGGCGACGTGGAGCAGTTGGAAGAGTCATTTTTGAATCGCCCGAGGCGGGTCTCTTACCGCGCGTTGGCGATTTTGAAACAGAATGAGCTGGCGTAGCTTCCGACTTTACAGACTTCAAGCCACCAACTTCGTTAATCACCGGAATAACAATTGGTGTTCGGTGAGTCTGATCGTACAATATATGCGTAATCTCATCTTTAATTTCTTTTTTGATCACATCCAAATCATATTTGCCAGAAAAACTACGCGCCGCTTTTTGCTTCAAGTATTGGCGAATCATATTCATCAACTCTTCAGAGTCGCGCAAGTAAATAAATCCGCGAGAAATAATGTCTGGACTAGTCAATAATCGTCCCGTGCCACGCTGTACAGTCAACACCACAACAAACATTCCCTCTTGCGACATATGAATACGATCTTTCAGTACAACTTCAGAAACAATCGCGCCAGTGTCATCATACATCACACCACCAACATGAATTCGCCCAGCCTTTTTTGCCTGCCTTTCAATATCAATCTCAATAATATCTCCAGCATCGCACACAAAAATATTCTTACGAGGAATTCCACATTCCTTTTCCGCCAATCTAGCATTATGCACCAACATATGGAATTCACCGTGAATTGGCATGTAGTAAGTTGGGTTAAGTGCATTGATCAATTTGACATGATCGTCATAATATCCATGACCCGACAAGTGTAATGGACCAACACCCGTCAAGTGAGTCTTTCCGTTTTGAATAACATCAGAACCCTCACGCATCAGACCGTCAACCGTTCGCACCACGCTTTTTTCATTGCCAGGAATTGGATTTGAGCTAAACACCACAACATCCGAGCCTTTAATCTTCATATATTTATGAGCACCCGTCGCCATGCGATTTAAGACGGCGTTAAATTCACCTTGCGAGCCAGTACAAACTACGGCAATTTGATTATCTGGTAATTTAACAATATCTTCCATCTTCATGATGGTGTCTTTAGGAATCTTAATCGTCCCCGAACGCAACGCCACTTCCAGGTTTTGGATCATCGAGAATCCAGCAAATGCCACCTTGCGTCCGTGCTTATGCGCCTCTTCCAAAATTAATTGCAAGCGATGCACCTGCGATGAGAAACAGCTTAAAATAACTCGACTATTACTAAACTTGTCCATCACCTGACCGATGGAATACTGAATATCAAACTCCGTGTGCGTGTGTGTGCCAGCCGATTCACAGTTGGTCGACTCGTTCATAAACATCAAAATGCCTTCTTTTGAAGCCACTTCCGTAAGTCGCTCAAGGTCAAACTTTTGACCGTCAACTGGACTTTCCTCAAATCGCCAGTCACCAGAATCAACGATCACACCCATTGGAGTTCTAATAATCACCGCCGTAGAATCAGGAATTGAGTGGTTAACTCGCACCAACTCGATTGAAAAATGCTTAGAAACCTGAACAATTTCGTGACTCAGCGGATCCATCACTCGATAATCTGGCTTGAAGTCCACTTCTGAATCATCCATCGTTCGATCAAGCATACCAATCGTAAACTTAGAGCCATAAACTGGCGCTGGAATACGATGAATAAAATGGCGGAACGAACCAATGTGATCAAGGTGTCCGTGCGTAAAAACATGCGCCTTAATTTTATGCTTATTCTCTTCCAGCCAAGTAATATCTGGCGTGATGTAATTGATGCCTGGATAATCACTGCCTGGGAACAGAAAGCCCATATCTACGATGATAATCTCATCATCATATTCGATGGCATTCATATTCTTACCAATTCCCATTTCGCCCACGCCACCAATCGGAATAATCCGAAGTTTCGGCTGACCACCGCGAGCAGGTTTTGGTTGCATTTTGGCGCTAAATTGCTCACCGCCATATCCGTTATAAACCGACTTATTTACCGGAATATCAATCAAGTGTTGTGAAGCCCTGAGATTAACATTCTCACTTGTTCGTCGCTGAGCTCTAAAAACCTCACCCTTACGAGTAGTTGTACTATTCAAAACTGCGTTGTTGCTTTTCTTTGACTGCGGACGCTTATTAGCGTCGTCCTTTTGCGGTGTTGCTAGTCGCCGCTGACCCATATTGTTATACTCCTTTTTTATTACAATATAATTCAAAAACCAGGTATAGAGGTGAACTGATGTAAATTCCTCTAGTTAGTACTCTTATATTAGCAAACCGCTCATTTTTTGTCAAAGAACAATGTTTTATAACAGAGGTCAATTAATCGTCGCCATCAACCGACGTGTGTGCGAATTTACGCTTGCCACGATAAGCGAAGAAGACGATTGTCAATAAATTAGCCACCAACAAGAATCCAGCCAAAACCCACATACTGCCGCCGTAAAATGCGTTATCTAGCCCGCCCGAAATAGCCTGGCGCAATGCACGAATTGAGTAAGTCATCGGCACTAGCGGATTAATTGCTTGGAAGAATCCGTTGGCAGTTTGGATTGGGAATGTTCCTTCGCTGGAACCCAATTGGAGCACCAAAAGAACCATCGCCAGGAATCGCCCTGGATTGTCCAAAACAATTACCAAAAGCGACACAATCGACATATACGCAAACGACGTCAGATAAATTGCCCCAATGAAATGCGCTGGATGCTCTGGAGTTAGCCCTAAGAAAAACACCATCACCAACATCAAAATTGTTGCTTGCATAAAGGCCGCCACGCCAGCCACCGAAGCTTTAGATAGCCACCAACGAATCGCACTTTCCTGCTCAGAAAAAGTTTTGCGAATCGGATAAATAACGTTCAGGACAATCGCCCCAACGAACAAGCTTAGCGACAAAACATACGGCGACAAAGCGTAGCCATAGTTCGGAACATTGCCCTTTTCGGTCATTTCCGACTTCACTGGATTCGCAATTTGCTGCTGAGTCGTAGCGCCAGTTGGCTGAATTTTTATACGATTAGAAGCGTCCGCCAATTTATTCGCCAGCGTATCCGCGCCGCTTGCCAGCTGCGAAGTTCCATCAATTAACGCGCCCGAGCGACTTTCTAATAAACTCGCGCCATTCGCCAATTTTTGACTGCCCGATTTTGCTTCGTTTAAGCCGTTTGTTAAGCTTGCTGAGCCCGCCAATAATTGATTGTTCGCAAATCGCACGCTGTTATAGCCGTTAAATGCGGTGATTGCGTTTGGCGCCAATTGATTCACGCCGTTATTCAATGCAGAAACTCCAACCTGAAGTTGCGTTTGTTGTGCTGATAGTTGCTGTTTTAGCGCTTGAAGATCTTCACGTAGCGTCCCCGTCTGCGCGATAATCGTCTGAGTTTTTTTAAGTGCCTGAGAAATATTGCTAATTTGCGGCAAACTTATCGTCGTCGTAGAATTGCCACCAGGAGCGGCTGCTTGCGCGCCCAAAGTCCGCAAAGTATCGCCCGCCGTCAACAAGTCGGATCTCGAATCTTGTATTGTTTGCACCAAAGTTTGCGCGGTCGTTTCTACCTTGTTTTGCTGAGCCACGAGCGCTGGCGATGGATTACTCACGCTGGCGTTTAACTGATTTATGCCCGATTGCAATTGTTTCATACCGTCAGATAATTGCGACAATTGAGATTCGGTCGGCAAATTGTTCGACAATTGCCCCAATCCCGCCTGCAATTTACGAGAGCCGTCGCTGAGTTGCGCTAATCCGCCAGTCAAGGATTGCTGATTTACCGCTAATTGCTTAACGCCGCCAACGTATGTTTGTGCGCCAGATTGCAATCGACCTAATCCGTCACGCAAAGTTGACGCGCCGTTAGCTGCCGTGTCCAGTCCTATTCCAAGCTTGTCCAAATTCTCCAAAATTCCCTTAGCGTACGCCTGGGTGATTTGTTCAGACACCGAAGATTTGACCTTGGCGGCAGCTTGATTACTGACTAGTGAACCAATGTAGTTTTTCGCTGGCGTGGTCGTAAAATTAATAACCGCCTGCTGAGGTTCAGATTCGGTAATTGACGCCGCTTTCTGCGAAAAGTCGGACGGAATAGTTACCACTGCATAAAAATGCCCGCTATTCACGCCTTCGTCTGCCTGTTGTTTACTGACAAACTCCCAACCCAAATCGTGATTATCTTTCAGTTTTTTCTCAACAGATTCGCCGACATTCAGCGATTTGCCATTTAAGCTGGCACCCTTATCTTCGTTCACAAACGCCACCGGCAAGTTTTTTGTTTGTCCGTACGGATCTCAAATTGAACCTAAGAAAAATCCACTATATAAAATCGGGATAAACGAAATCACAGCCATGGATATTAGCAATATTTTATTATCAAACAAATGCTTCCACTCGGCTCGTAACATCTTATTTTTAATCATGTGTAACCTCCTTTGCGACATCTTCCAGCGTCACAGTTTTCAAATATTCACTCCACTTTTCCTGCGCTTCAGAAAAAACCTTTTCTATCATATTCATGCCAATTTCCACCTGACGAGGACGTGATTGAAAAACTCTCTCAATAATTCCCTGAGGTTGGAAAAATGGCGACTCTCCTTCAATTGCAAGGACAACATCATGCAACGTAACTTCGTTCATTTTTCTCGCTAAAATAAATCCGCCGCCAGTTCCCTGCGTTGAAGTGATTAGCTTTGCTATTACCAATTTCCGACTAATTTTCTTCAAGTACGTCGGCGAAACCAGCATCTTTTCCGCCAGCGCATCATTAGTTACCGGCGTCGTCCTTTTCGGATCCGCCAGAATTGCCATAATGCAACACGCCTGTTCAACGGCTCCCGATAATCTCATACAAATCCTTTCTCGACTTAGATATAATAGATATCGACTATCCACTATACTACGTCTGGGAAGCTTTTGCAAGGAAATAGTCTAATTAAGCGCCGCTATTATTCTTCACAAATTCCACAGCCTGAATAAAATCGTCAATTAAAGTCTGACGCATACCGCCGTTATAAAGCGCAGCGGCTGGATGATATAGAGGAATCACTACGAATTCAAGCTCGTGCAGACGCACTTTACGTGGACGACCGTGTTCTTTACTGATCTGCAATCCCGGAATAAATCCGCCGCCACTGTGCCGCCCTAAGGTCAAAATAGCCTTTGGCTGGATGATTTCTAATTGCCTGAGTAAATATGGCCAAAACTGTCGCTTTTCCTCTGGCAATGGGTCGCGATTATTCGGTGGACGATATTTAACAATGTTGGTAATATACACATCTGAACGTTGCAGATCAGCAGACTTTAGCATCTCATCAAGGAATTTTCCCGCAGCGCCAACGAACGGCTTGCCCTGCAAATCTTCATTCTTCCCCGGCGCCTCGCCAATAAAAACGATATCAGCATCAGGATTTCCATCGCCCATAACAAGCTGCGTCGCCTGATCCGCCAAATCCGAGCAAACCTTCTCTTTTACAATTTCTTCCGCCAACGCATCCAATTTAGCCTGCTTGTCCATATATTTATTCTATCAAAAAACGCCCCGTAAGAAACGAGGCGCTTCTGATATTTAGTAAAACTATTTATTTACCTTGTCTGCTAATATAGTTCCTAGGTCATTTAATTCATCGCGAATTTCACCCTCTTCTGCCAGCTTCTGTATTCCCGATGTCCATTCATTAATAGGCTTCTGAATCGCGGTAAGACTGTCATAAAATTCACTCATATAGTTGGAATTATACTTTTTATAGTCAGCCTTCATCTCCGCAACTTTCGGCAGCATTTCTTCGATTTTTTCTAGCTTGGCAGTAAAATCTCTAATAAACTTTTTATTAGTTTCATTCTTGGCGTCAACATTCTTAAGATTCTGTCGAGCCTTCCTAATTGTGCTTTCTACGCTAGAAAAGTTAGAGCTATTTCTGCCGTCAGAAAATTCAATTATCACTGGCATAATCTTCTCGTATACTTCTCCAAAAGCATCTACGGCTGTATTGAACTTTTCTAGTTTGCTCTCCAGAGCCTCATACTTTTCGCGGACCTCTTTGTCACCAGTGACGGCCTTCATTTTACCTATCTCGGTCAATCTGTCGTTAATTTCGCTCTTTGTTTTAGCGAGCTTATCACGATTGGATTTCAATGAAGTCTCAGTTTCTGAAGTGGAGATGTACGAAAGCGACGAAGCCGCCTTATTGTATATCTCAATTGTCTCATTCAACTTTTCTCCAGCAGCTTTATAATCCGCCCTGCTTGGACCGCCTAGCAACAAGACGGCTAGGACTACACCAACGATAATTACGACTAGTCCAATTATTCCGCCGATGATTCCCCATAAAGCACCTTTGCTCATTTTCTTTTTTGGTGGCATTTGGTATGGAGTTCCCATGACTGGTTGTTGTGGGAATTGTTGTTGTGGCTGAGGTTGCTGAATCTGCTGGAATTGTGGCTGTTGTGGAGCCTGCTGGAATTGTGGCTGAGGCGGCACTTGAGGTTTATTGTTGTTACTATTGTCCATAAAATTCCCTCCTAAAATTACGCTTTCGCTATCATATATTTACAAACCAATCATCGTCAGATTGATCTTACCGCGCTCGTCAATTCCAGTAATTTTCACGCGAACAGTTTGCCCTTCTTTCACGACATCAGTCACTTTTTCAACTCGACGTTCAGCCAATTTCGAAATATGAACCATTCCGTCAACACCAGGAAGTATATTCACAAACGCGCCAAAATCTTTAATGCCAACAACTTTACCTTCGTAAATCTTGCCGACTTCTGGCTCCTCAACCAGACTCTTAATCCAGTTCATAGCCTTTTCAATCGACGCGCCGTCTGGACTAGCCACAGTAATCAAGCCATCTTCCTTAATATCAATCTCGGCGCCAGTTTCCGAAGTAATCTTATTGATCGTCTCACCACCCTTACCGATAATCACGCCAATCTTATCTGGGTCAATCTTAATCTTCTCAATTCGTGGCGCATACGGACTGAGCGACTTACGAGGCTCTGGAAGAACGCTGAGCATATGCTCCAAAATGTGCGCTCGGCCAGCTTTACTCTGCTCAATTGCCTGACGTAAAATCGCCACCGGTAGTCCATGAACCTTCATGTCCATTTGAAGAGCTGTAATACCCTTTGAAGTTCCAGTTACCTTAAAGTCCATATCACCAGCAAAGTCCTCAGCATCAGCGATGTCGCTCAACACATACGGAGTATCGCCATCCATCATCAATCCCATCGCAATTCCACTCACGGGAGCCGAAATTGGCACGCCAGCGTCCATCAACGCCAAGCAGCTAGAACAAGTCGCCGCCATTGAAGTCGAACCGTTCTGGCTCATAATTTCAGTAACTGAACGAATAGCGTATGGAAAATCTTCTTCAGTTGGCAAAACTGGCAGCAAAGCACGTTCCGCCAAGTATCCGTGACCAATTTCACGTCGACCTGGACTGCCCATTCGCTTAACTTCGCCAACCGTATAGCCCGGCGCGTTGTAATGATGCATATAACGTCGCTCACCGTCGGTAATTTCCATAGTGTCAATCAATTGCGAATAACTAAGCGGCGCCAAAGTAACAATGTTCATTCCTTGAGTCACACCACGCGTAAACAAACTGGAACCGTGAGCGCGCGGCAAGAATCCAACTTCCGAGCTGAGCGGACGAATCTCGGTCAATTGTCGACCGTCAGGACGAACTCGTTCAGCAACAATTCCCCGGCGAACATCTTTATGCAGAGCCAAAGTGAACGCTTCATCATAATCACCACGAACTTCGCTATATTCCTCCTCGTCCAGTCCCAATTTTTCCGCCATCGCCTCATGGAACTCGGCGCGAATTTCGCTAATCATTTCATTGCGCTCTGGATATGGACGACGGATTTTCTCACCAAATTTCCCATCAGCCCACGCGTTAACCGTTTGCTGAATTGATTCGTCTGGCAAAATTAGATCATATTCCTGCTGCGTTGGCGAAACTTTTTCCGCCAGTTCGCGTTGTAAGGCAATTGCTGGCTGCATCATCTGGTGAGCCCATGCCATCGCATCAACAATAACGTCCTCCGAAACTTCTTTAGCGCCAGCCTCGACCATTGTTATACCGCTTTCAATACCAGCCACAACCAAATCAAGATCTGACTTTTCGCGCTCTTCTGGAGTCAAGAACGCCTTAAATTCGCCATTGACTCGTCCCACGCGCAAACCAGCCACTGGACCGTCAAACGGCGTGCCAGTTAACATTAACGCACTAGACGCAGCAATCATCGCAATCACATCTGGGCGGAAACTCGGATCCATGCTCAAAACAGTTGCAACGACTTGGATTTCCTGACGATAGCCCTTCGGGAAAAGCGGACGAATCGGACGATCAATCAATCGCCCAATCAACACAGCTTCATCGCTTGGGCGACCTTCACGCTTGATAAATCGGCTGCCAGAAATCTTACCTGCGGCATAAAACTTTTCTTCGTAATCAATCGACAATGGAAAATAATCCAATTGCACTGGACGCGAGCTAACCTGAGCGCTACCCAAAACTACAGTATCGCCATAGCGCACCAAAACGCTACCAGTCGTCCTAAAACCGACGCGATTCACCTCTAAAGTCAGCGGCCGACCACAAAAATCAGTGGTAACACTAAAAATCTCCTTACCGCTTGGATTGATAATACTCATAAAGAGCTCCTTTCTTGCGGTAGTAACAGGGATGAAATTACTTGGCAATTTAGTCGTCTCATCTCTATCACTTCCGCGTTACAAATTGCTCCTTATATTATACTAAAACCTCAGCCCAAACGCCAGCCGCGAGCGCGGTTAGCATGACCTTATTAACAGACGAGTGTGCTATAATTTATTCATGTCACTTCAGCTAGATTCAGTAAAAAATCGCCAAAAAAGTTGGAAAAGCTATATCTTAACTATAATCGCAATCTTAATGGTTCTTGGCGGAGTTTATTTGCTTGCTCTCATCAGCACGCCCCTTATTTTGTCGCAAAACATAAACCCAAAAGACAACCCCACTACCAAGCTCATCACTAAAACTGAGAATAAAATTACCGAAAATCGACTTTATATACCGAAAATCGACATAAATTTGCCTTATAGTACTGGCGGCGCCGAGACAATGGAACATGGTGCGTGGTGGCGCAAACCAGAAAACGGTAATCCAAAAGATGGCGGCAATTTTGTCTTATCTGCGCACCGTTTTATTATGGGCCTAACTCCCCAGCAGACGCTCAGAAAATCGCCTTTTTATAATATCGACAAATTAACTGTCGGCGATGAAATTATCATTGACTATAACGGCGTGCGTTACAATTACGTCATCAGCGAAAAACAAAGCGTTAAACCAGACGCCGTGGAAATCGAACAGCGTACAGATCAGCCGCAATTAACTCTTTATTCCTGTACTTTGGGCGGCGCAAACGACGGACGAGATGTGATTATCGCCAAATTGAAAAAATAGCCAGAACAACAAAAATCCCCTTTTCGTCAAAGGGGATTTAAGCAGTTTTTAACGTAAATTATTTACGCAAACCTAATTTGGCAACAACTGCTTTGTAAGACTCAAAATCAGTTCGCTCCAAATATTTCAGCAAACGCTTGCGCTTACCAACCATTTGGATCAAGCCGCGACGAGCCATGAAGTCGTGCTTATTCGCCTTCAAATGCTCTGTGACTTCTTTGATACGAGCCGTCAAAACTGACACCTGAGCTTGTGGGCTACCGACGTCGTTTTTATTGACCTGAGTCAAAGCAATTGCTTTCGCTTTATTCTCTTTGCTAATCATAGCTATGTAATTATATCAAGCTTCTCTGTTTTTTGCAATTAGCTAGTAATCCCGAAGTCCGCCAGAGTCTTCGCCTGATCAATAGAATAGTCGGCAATTTTCGTACGACGCAGATTTTCACAATACGCGCCCGTCTCCAATTTCTCGCCAATATCCACCGCCAACGTTCGAATATAAGTTCCGCTTGAAACGTGAGTTCTGATCTTTAATTTGGGATATTCGTATGACAATAACTCCAATGAGTAAATTTCTATCACACGCTTAGGAATCTCAACTTGTTTACCTTCGCGCGCCAATTTATACGCTCTTTCACCGTTAATTTTTATTGCGCTAAAAATCGGCGGTGTCTGCTCAATTTTTCCCACAAATTGGCCAACCACCTGCTGAACTTCTTTCAAACTCGGCTCATAATCAGACACATCAGTAATTTCGCCTTCTGGGTCGCCCGTCGAACTATTCTTGCCCAGAATAATTTCCGCCTCGTACCATTTATCTAACTTAGTGAAAGTTTCAGCTTCTCGGCATTTCTTTCCAGTCACAATAATCATTAGCCCAGTAGCAAACGGATCAAGCGTACCCGTGTGACCAACCTTCACCTTCTTTCCCGCCTGATTAGATAAAACTCGTCGCAAGCGCGCTACCACCCCAAAGCTAGTCATTCCCTGAGGTTTGTCTATGAGAATCACTTCGTCCATCAACTATTGTCCTGGAATGTGGAATTGCGCTGGATTGAAGTCCGCGTTTTGAGCTGGTTGAGTTGGCATCGCAGTGATCGGCGCAGGCGCTGGAGCTTGCGGAGCGGCTACCGGCTCAGGAGCCACCCCTAACGGTGCAATCTGTGGCAATCCATTTACATCAACACCTGTAGGCGCTGGCGGCATTGGTGGCAAAGCGCCGAAATCTGGCATCGCTGGTGGCATTGGCAAATCGAAACCTGGAATGTTATTTTCAGGATTTGTTATTGCTGGCTCAATTGGAGCAATCGGCTGACTCGGAGCTGGCGCTACTGGATTATTCAATTGATTCGTGTCGTTGGTAATTGCCGAAATAATCGACTCTTCAGATTGTGGCGCAACAGGTATCGTCGACAATTTTTGCTCAGCAGCGTTAGTTGTAGCAAACGGATCAATCTTTGGCGGTTCATCAGACACGCCCATAGCCGCATTTAACGGAGTATTGCCAAACGACGGCGTATTATCACCCACATATTTACCGTGCGTTAAGATGGTTTTATTTTGATCGCTAGCCAATTCCCTAATCTTATCCTCGGCAGCCTGTGTAGTCGTTGCGTTCAGAGTGCCGCCCATCAGTGGAGTTTCCTCAAAAGAAAGCTCGCCCTTTGAAACTATTTTTTCACTAGGCTTTTCTTCCTCGGCTTGTGGCTCCTCCTTTATTGGCTCAATTTTAGCCAATTTCTCTTCGGCAATCCTAGCAGACTCTTCTTGCTTTTCCTTCGCCGTTTGTTCAGCCACTTCATCAACATCGCCCTTCTTTTCGTGGCTAATCGACAAAGTTCCGTCCGCGTGTACAGTTTCCTCATCTTTCTCCGCTTCTTCAGTTTTATCCTCTGAAGCTTCTTCTTTTTCTGGAGATTTTTCTTCGATCTTTTCAATCTTCTGCGGCTTGTCCTCTACTTCGCTCTCTGCAATCTTTGAAACCACCAATTGCTGATTTGCGCCAGCTGCCATAAGTTCTGCGGCTGTGGTCATAACCTTTGACGACGTATTGCTATTACTAAACCTCTCAGTTACCGCCACAATTCCCGTAAGTAAAGCCGTCGCCATCTGCTCATCCAAGGTAACCTTCGGAGTCTTCAGATCATCTAGGAGCTCAACAACCATTTCACTCACGCCACTCGCGTTAGATTCGTGCCAATCAACAGAACCCAGACCACTCTTTACATCGCCCGCCGTTATAGCCACAACCGTAGCATCGTGCAAAATCTTACCGTGCGCAGTCAAAGCCGTATCAATACTCTCGCTATTCTCAACATTTAGCGCCAGAACTAGCTCAACGTTATAATCACCCTGTGAAAATTCCAAATCTTTATCGGTAATTGTCGTACGATATGGCGTAATAAAAATCTTCACCGCGTCATCAACAACTTTATAGCGTAAATGATCAGCCTTCTCTTTGTCTAAAGCAATAATAAAATCACGTAAAGAATCTGCAGTCTGCTCAAACGTCTTATCAGGATTCAAGAACGTAATTGCTGGCGGAATGTCGCCACTAAACACAGCCGTAGCGTGCTTTCCTAGTTTATTAAGGAAAATCGTCAATCCCAAAGCTGCCGACAATTCGTCGACTGACGGGCTAGAACTCACCGTCACTAAAATATTAGTTACATCCTTTATACTCTGGATTACTTTTTGCTTTGCTGATCCGTTTGACATGATTTTTCCTATGTTTGTTTTTTTGTAATTACGCTTGGCATCACTATACCATAAGCAGTACCATAAAGTCAATATCTAAGCCGCCTCTTTACAATTTATGCTATTTTCTGTATAATTCTTCCTGATTAGCGATACAAATCTATAGAGGTAAAGGAGAAACATGCCAATCATCAAATCCGCCATCAAGCGTGCTAAACAAACCCTAAAGCGCCGCGAGCGAAACATCAGCATTAAAAAAGACATTAAGACTGCTGTTAAAGCTTTCTCTGCAGAACCAAGCGCAAAAACTCTTGCTGCAGCACAAAGCGAAATTGACACCGCTGTTAAAAAAGGCTTGATTAAGAAAAATACTGCTGCTCGCCGAAAGAGCGCATTGAGTAAAATTGCTAAAAAAGCAGGTGCTACATTAGAAGCTGCTAAAAAACCAGCTGCAAAGCCAGCAACAGCTAAGAAAACTGCTGCTAAAAAAGCTCCAGCAAAGAAGTCAGCTGCTAAGAAAGCTGAAAAATAATCTGTAAAGATTACTAGAAAATACCCCGGAATTAACTGGGGTATTTTTATTTAACATCAGTCGACTAATCGACTCGCCAATTTATATACCTGTTTGATTTCTCTGCTCTCTAATTTCCAGCTACTGAGTTCCATTTTAATCAACTCTGGAAATTTCTTACTAATATCCCTCAAAGAATTGCCAACTGATTTTCTAACATATTCACTGGAATCTTCTTTTAATGCTGCAATTCTCCTAATAGCTTCAATTGGATTATCTTTGAAATATGGTCTACTTGTCCATATTCTTAACCCCTCTGTAACCGCTCTCCTTGTATTAGGATTATTGTTTTTTAACCATTCATCAATTATTGGAAGTGCTTTTTCATATCCTATTTTCTTGCAAAATTCATCAAATGCCTTTGCCAATACTTCCTGAACTCTCCAATTATCATCTTTGGAAACTTCGTCTCGCATAAATGCTAAGACATCATCTTGTTCTGATAAATATCCAAAAATAAATACACCGTACATCCTTACTTGATATATGTCAGATTTATAAGCTGAAAATGCCAAGCTCTTAGCATATTCTTTATCATTGGATTTATAATCAGCAAAGGCTCTTTTTTCTTCCTCTTTGAAACCATTTTCTATCAAAGAAAATTCTTTTTCTAAATTTGCGATATATTCTTTTACGCGAATATCATCCATAAAATCCAGCATTCTCCCTATTCCTTAGTTTATTTTCCAATTCCAACCAGCGCCGCCTCCACAAGCAGCCACGGATTTACAGAAGTTGTTTTCATTTGCAAGTCCGCCCGAAGTAGCGCGTCATTTATCCTCTTCAGTTTTTCCTTATCGACACCTTTTACTGAAGACGCCAATTTTCGTAAAACATACGGATTAGCCGAAAAATCCGAAGCCACCAACTTACTGTCGCCGTCAGCCAAAACCAACGCCGTCAAGTTAGTTGCCTGTGAGGCAAGCAATCCCATTGTCTGATAGGCGCCGTCAATGCCACTTTCCGACTCCAAATAGCTAATTATATCGTGAGCCTTATCATAATCACCCGCCAGCGCCGAAACGAACAAATCAAACACATTTTCCGTCCTCGCCAAAGGTATAAAGTTGTCAATTAAGTCATCCGTCACTTTTTCTGCCAGCGCCAATTGGTCCAAAAAATTGCTCAGTCGCAACTGATCAAATCCCAAACGATCGACAATTATCTCTGCTTGACGATTCGTTAATTCACACTCGCGAACCTTCGCCTCCGCCACGCACCACTTTAAAAGCTGCGGTTTTTGACGATCACTAAGCGGTGAAAACTCCTGAACTTTGGCATTTTTCTGCAGCCACTTATACGTTTTCGTTCGCTTATCAATTTTATCTTCCACCAAAATAATCGTCCTATCATCATCAAACTTCATATCTGGAAGTTGCGACCAAATCTCAGAATTTTCGCTCAATTTTGAAATCAAATACACCGACGAGTTCATAAACAGCGTCTGCCCAATTGCTATTTCCTGCATTCCAGCCAGCGTCAAATCTTCGCCATCATGTCGCGCCGCTTTTTCGTTGCCGATCAGCTTAGCAATTGCTTGCCGTTTCTCGAATTCATTTTCGCCGTAAAAAAGGTAAATCACTTCGCCTCCACTTGGCAAACTGGACAAATATGCGTACCGCGTCCAGAAACCTTCATCTTTACAATCTCTTGATCAGGATGACGATGGCACGGCTGACCTTCCCGACGAAATACGTGCGCAAATGATAGATAATTGCCCTTCCTGCCTTCAGCGTCAACATAATTTTTATCCGTCGAGCCGCCCTGATCAATGCTCAATTGCAAAATCTGGCGCAGTTCGTTAAACAAATCTTCCAATTGGTCATCACTAACATTTCTAACGCGCGTCTGAGGGTGGATTTTTGCAGCCCACAGAGCTTCATCGGCATAAATATTACCGACCCCAGCGATCACCGACTGATCAAGAAACGCCGGCTTTATCATCGAATTTTGCCGACGATGAATTCGCTTAATAAAGTCACCCGCCTCGGTTTTTTTATCGAGCGGTTCCGGACCAACTTTCTGCATAAATGGCAAATTTTCTATCTCATCAGTCGGCATCAATTTCATCCAGCCAAACTTACGCTGATCATTGAAAAACAGACGTGAACCATCCGTAAAATCAATTTGCACTCGTGTCGATCTGTCCGGCAATTCACCAATCAAACTATCATTCGGATGACCGCCAGCAAAACTATTAGCCCCACGAAAAATCAATTGCCCAGTCATCTTAAGATGTATCACCAGCGAATAACGCGTATCAAGATCAATCATCAGCACTTTTGCACGGCGTCGCACCGCCGTTACATGCGCACCATATAAAAATTGCTGAACGTCTGTGGGAGAATTCGGAAAACTCTTTGGCGAATCAAATACCGTCGCTCGCACAACAGCCTGACCTGGCAGCAAATCCGCCAAACCGCGACGAACTGTCTCAACTTCGGGTAGTTCTGGCATTCGGCAAGTCCTACAGCTTAAACAAAGCTTCTTCTTGACTTAGGCCAATTCCAGCCGCCATTTTCTTGCCGTCAGGAATTTGCTTCAAAAACATATCCAAAATCTCGTTTACATTAGCTTGCGCCGAGCCCTTAGAGCCGCTACAATCCGACGTCCACAAACTCTTCACAACGGAATTGTCCTTCAAAGTTTCGAATTTGTAAATTTTACCGCTAGCACAAATTCCCCGCAAATCATTTTGCTGTTCAGTCAGCGGCGTGCCTTCCATCATTTTTCGCTTATCAAGCGCGTAAACCAGCTCCGTATAAGCCCTGCTGTTATTGTCCAATTTTTTCTCTGCAATCGGCTTATCCAAATATCCCTCGTACGTCGTCATTTCGCGAGATTCTGGCGAAATAATAATGCTGTAGGAGCGAAAATTCTCATTCGCTACAATCGGCCCGCGTACCGTCAATCGAACCGCGCTTCCCGCGTCCGTCGACAACAAAGCAACTTGCCCTACGTTAACATTCTGATCTGTTGTTTGACCTGAATCGTTTTTACCAAATAATGCTCGACCAATCGCAATAACCGCTGCTACCGCCACGACCGTGATAACAATAACCAGCAAAATTGGTACAAATCGAGAAAATGAATTTCGTCGTTGAGTGTATTTCATGGCATAATTATACCATATTTTCTATACTTCACCCCAATTTGCGCCCGTACCAACATCTACTTTCAACTTAATCGGCAATTCTGGACAAACGCCTTCCATTTCCGCTTTCATAATCTCGCTGACTTTCTGGACGTCTTCAGGTTTGCATTCCACCAAAATCGAATCATGAACCTGTAAAATCGCATCAGCCAAGCCCGACAATTTATCCTCCAGGCGAATCATCGCTAATTTCATCAAATCCGCTTCCGTGCCTTGAATCGGCATATTCATCGCAGCTCTTTCCGCCGAAGATCGCACCATAAAATTACTCGATTTTACATCAGGCGTTGGTCGTCGCCTGCCGAAATACGTTTCAACAAAACCCTGTTCCCGCGCTTGAGTTAAAATTTTATCCAAATACTGACGAATCGGCTTTCGCACCTCAAAATAATGATCAATAAATTTTTTCGCCTCTGTAAATGACATTCCCGTAGCCGCCGCCAAACCGTGCGGGCTCATTCCGTAAAGTACACCAAAATTGATCACTTTCGCTGCTCGACGCTGAGATTTGCTTACTTCGTCAATTGATATTCCATATGTTTCCGCCGCCGTTTTTGCGTGAATATCAACATCGCTATTAAAGTCTTCGATCAACTTCTCGTCGCCCGCCAACACAGCCGCCAGCCTCAGCTCAAATTGCGAATAATCAGCACCAACAAAAACTTTGCCATCACTCGGAACAAACGCCTGGCGAATTTTCCTGCCCAGTTCAGTTCGCACCGGAATATTTTGCAAATTCGGATTTGTGCTGCTCAGTCGCCCCGTGCTGGTTACGTCCTGATTAAACGTGGTATGAATTCGCCCATCAGCCGCCATCAATTTTGGTAACGCCTCAATGTACGTGCTGATCAATTTGGTCAATTCTCGATATCGCTCAATCAACTCGATAATCGGATGTTGTCCACGTAATTTGTCCAACTCTTTTTGACCTGTTGAATATCCAGTTTTTCCCTTTTTTATGCCCGCGGTTGGTAATTGCAATTTGGTAAACAAAACCTCAGAAAGTTGCACTGGACTAGACGCGTTAAACTCGTATCCAGCCATAGAATACATTTGTTGTTCAAGCTCGCTAACTTCCGCCGCCAGCTCATTGCCCATCTGTTTTAATAGCGTATCATCCAACTTCATCCCGCGTTTTTCCATCTGGAATAGCGCCCAAATTACTGGAAAATCAAACTCGTAAGCCACACGCGCAATTTGCGAATTGTTCGACATGCAAACTTTTTGTTCATTATAAATTTTACGCAAGCGAGCCAATTGATAAGGCGCGGAATTGTCGTCAGAAAAATCACCCGACAGCGCATTCAAACTACGATCTCGCTTCAGCGGATCAATCAAAAACGCCACCTGCTCAACATCCCAAACTTCATGAAAACGCACCGTCACTCCATAATTATCCAACGCGTGATATAACCGTTTGACATCCACCGCAATCACAGTTCCCTGCGCCAATAATTGCCACACAGATTGACTAATCTCATCAATTTTCGCCGTCCACGCTGACTCAGGATTTGAGCTTATATAAATTACATCAGGCTCCGACGAATCGATATATATTATATTTTCCGCCTCAAACATCGGCATGTCAGGCAATTTTTCAACCGTCGGAATGTCCAAATCTGACTGCTCAATTTTCTCATTTTCTGCAATTTGCATTGTTTTTGGCAATCGTCCAATCAGCGAATTAAACTCCAACTTCTGCAGAATTTCCGTTACTCGCGCAAAGTCGCAATCATTAACATCCGCCACATCCCAGTCCAGCTCAATCGGCGCGTCCGTCCAAATTTCCGCCACTTGCTTGGTCAAATATGCCGACTCACGACCATTCTCCAGCTTCGTTCGCAAAGCGCCTTTTTGCTCGTCCAGATGTTCATAAACTCCGTCCAGAGTTTCATATTCTTGCAATAATTTCACCGCCGTTTTCTCACCAATTCCCGGCACTCCCGGTAAATTGTCACTTGAATCACCCTTCAAAGCCTTCAGGTCTAAAAATTGCTCCGTCCGAATTCCGTATTTTTCTTCAAAATATTCCGACGTGAATTCTTCGATATTCCTTAAACCATTTTTCATAGCGTAAACCTTGGTCATCGGTGATATCAATTGCAATGCGTCCAAATCCGACGTTATCAAGCACGTTTCAATTCCGCGAGATTCCGCTTGCCTGGCAAACGCGCCCATAATATCGTCCGCCTCGTAATCATCAATTTCATAAAGCGGCCAACCAAACGCATCAAGCAGTTCGTGCAAAATCGGAATTTGCTGGTAAAAGTCATCTGGCGCTGGCTTGCGACCAGCTTTATATTCTGGATATAATTCCCGCCGCTTGCGAATATTCGTACCGCGTTTATCCCAGGCTACCGCCACGTAATCCGGCTTCAATTTTTTAATCAGCTCAATTGCCAAACTTACAAATCCATACACACCGCCAGTCGGAGTTCCGTCAGCCATCGACAATCCCGGCATAGCATAATAACCTCGGTAAAACACCGACTTTCCATCAATAACCACTAGACGCTTCATACTTCTATTGTAGCATTTAAGCAGCTATCGTCAGAGAATTGATTATTGACGCCTCAGCAAGTTTCTTCTGTGCTCTTTCGTACTTCTCGTACAACCTCTTGCGCTCCTCCAGATAGCTATAACAATGGACATACTCAATTTCTCTATTATCATCAAAGAGTATCGTTATAGTCTCATCTATGCCTGCGTCATCAGGACCAACAAAAAACTCATAAGAGGTTTTCTCATATCTAGGATAACGACTAATTTTAAGATCTTTTATGAAAGCATATCTAAACTCATCTTCATCATTGAGTATCTTATATATCTGATATCGATCCTTCGGATTAGATGATGAAGTGGCGGAATTTTCCCAAATCATCCACAACTGTCCATACTGATCCCGAACTGGACTATCAACAAATCTCCCCCATCTATCGCTACCGTCTGGATTACGATCAAATTTTGACTCCAACCCCTCAATCTGAGCCATTATCTTATAGTTCTCTGTCATATTTTCTTGACCCTCAGTATCAAGGTCAGAAGGAGAATTCTGAGGTAACTCTTCAGTATGTCCATGAAGTGTTTCCATAATATGTAACTTAAAGATACTCTCTATTTGGAAGAATGTCAACAAATTGTTAAAATTAGTACATGACACAACCACACGCAAAAATTATCGCCCTGGTTGGATTGGCGGGCAGCGGCAAAAGCTCAGCTGTCGAATATTTGACAGAAAAAGGATTTCCAAAAATTTACTTCGGTGGCGTTATTTATAAAGCCATGGACGAGGCTGGAATTGAAAAAACTTGGGACAATCAACAACAATTTCGCGAAGAAATTCGTCGCCGTGAAGGCAAAGATTTCGTAATCAAACGCGTCATAAAAAACATCCATGACTTAATAAACGCCGGGCAAAATAAAATCGTTTTGGACGGATTATACACTTGGAGCGAATATAAATTCCTTAAGCACGAATTCCCTGGACAAGTTGTCGTTATTGCTATTGTTACACCGAAATACCTCCGTTATCAACGAATGGCTAAGCGCATAGAGCGCCCAATGCAACCACACGAAGTCGATCAGCGCGACTGGTCAGAAATTGAGAATTTGGAAAAAGGTGGACCAATTGCTATTGCTGATTATTTCATCATTAACGACGGCAGCCTCGAGCAATTACATCAAAAAATAGACGCCGCAACTCACGACGCCCATTTCTGTAAATCACCCGAACAGTGTTAATTAGTCCAGATATTCGTAAAGTTTTTTCGCGTCTTTGTGCTTGCGAAGTTTTGCTAGCGCCTTAGCTTCAATCTGGCGGATTCGCTCACGTGTAACCGCAAATTCCTGACCAACTTCTTCCAAAGTGTGATTTTTCCCATTGTCCAAACCAAAACGCATTCGAACAATTTTCTGCTCGCGATCACTCAAACTTGATAGAATTTCCTGAACTTGCTCTTTTAATAATTGATTTGAGGCGGAATCTTCCGGTGAAACAGTATCTTCGTCAACGATAAAATCTTGCAATACAGAATCATCATCTTCACCGTCACGACCAACACCGGCATCCAAAGAAGAAATGTCTTGCTTGATCTTAATGACATATTCAATTTTCTCTGGTTCCATATCCAGCTCTTTAGACAATTCTTCAATTGTCGGCTCACGGTTCAATTCCTGTGTCATTCGTCGCTGAGTACGCAGCAATTTATTGATCGTTTCCACCATGTGAACTGGAATACGAATCGTTCGCGCCTGATCAGCAATCGCACGCGTAATCGCCTGACGAATCCACCAAGTCGCATAAGTCGAAAACTTAAATCCCTTATCTGGATCAAACTTTTCAACTGCACGCAAAAGTCCAGTATTTCCCTCTTGAATCAGATCCAAAAAGTCCAAGCCACGACCAGAATAACGCTTAGCAATTGACACCACCAAACGCATATTTGCCTCAGCCATCTTATCCTTAGCCTTTTTATCGCCTTCAACAATTCGGCGCGCCAAGTCCATTTCTTCTTCAGAACTAAGTAGTGGAATTTTACCGATTTCGCGCAAGTACAACCTGACCGAGTCATCCGACACGTCGTCCAAATATTGCCCAGTTGTCAACGAATCCAAATCTTCCGATTCTTCTTCGTCTATAAGCGTTGGATCAAAATCATCATCTTCATTTAAGTTTACTGGCTTCGTCGTGATATCGTCGCTCACATTTTCTCCTTAATCAGATTATTTAAGCTCTGGCGCAAATTCTGAGACAAAACCTCATCACCCGACGCCTCGGCCTCTCTAAGCTGCGTTAATAATTGATTCTTTTTGTTTTCGCGATGTTTGATTGTTATCTGTCTGACTAGCCGAGCCATCTCTTCGTCCAAGCTTTTTTGCTCCCAATTGGCGTAACGACTTTCACTTTTCAACTGTACTATTTTCACATACTGTTCGATTTTTTGCAAGTCCAGCGGAACCTCGCCCAAATCCGTGTCTGGATTCTTCCGCAAATAGCCAATCAACTGCCGCGCGTTGTCATCATCCAGCATTTCGCCAGAAACCGCCGCCAACCAACGCCGCACGGATTTTTCACTCGCCGCCAACCCCGCCAGCATATCCTCAGTTTCATCCTGAACCGGAGTCGGTTTTTCTTTCTCAATTTTCGCCTTTTTCAATTGATGTTCAGCGACTTTTTCATTCGACAATTTTGCCTTCAGCGCGGTGATTGACGCGCCAGTTTTTTCAGAAATCACCGACAAATAATGTTCTTGTTCCACCGGATCTTTCAAGCCTCGGACAATTCTCAGCGCAATGGTCGAAAATCTTCGCTTGCCTTCTGCCGACTTCAAATTCTCCATTTCCGCATATCTAGCAATCACCCAATCCACCGCTGGCTGAGATTGGTCAATCGCCGCTTGCCAAAGCGCTGAATCTTTTTGGATCAATTCGTCTGGGTCTTTGACGCCATCAGGCAAGCTCACCACTTCCAACTCCACGCCGACTTCCTGCGCCAAGTTGATTGCCCGCTCCGTTGCGTTAACTCCCGCTCGATCGCCATCAAACGCCAAGCGAATCCGCCCCGCCAATCGACTAAGCGACTTCAAATGTTGCGTCGTCATCGCCGTTCCAGAAGTCGCAACCACGTTTTTGACGCCCGCTTGATGACTGCTAATTACGTCCAAATTGCCCTCAACAATCACCGCCACATCGCTTTTTCGAATCGCTTCTTTGGCTTGGTGTAAACCAAAAATATGTCGCGATTTATCGAATAACAGCGTTTGCGGCGTGTTCAGATATTTTGGCGCGCGCGGATCATCACGAATAATTCTGCCCGTAAATCCCACAACCTCGCCATTGCCGTCACTCAACGCCACCATCATTCGCCCACGAAACAAATCACCGCCAAACCGATTCGACAAGCCAGCGTCTGCCAATTCTTGCCTAGAAAATCCTCTTTTTTCCAATGCTTTCGTCAACGTGTCGCCATTCTCCGGCGCATAACCAATCAAAAAATCACCAATTGTTTGACGATTTAGCCGCCGTTTTTTAACCACATAATCCAGAGCTAATGAATTTTTTACCAAATTCTGCTGATAAAAATTAGCTGCTAATTTCAGTGCTTCTCTGGCTCTGGCACGACGCTTGGCTGTTCGTCCGTCACCATTAGAAAACAAAGTCAGATCAACGCCCGCCTTCCGAGCCAAATGCTCCAGCGATTGACGAAAATCCATTCCTTCCACCATCATCACAAACGTAAAAATATCGCCACCTTTTCCAGAAGAAAAATCGTGCCAAATCTGCTTTTCTGGACTGACCATAAAACTTGGGGTTCGCTCGTCGGTAAACGGACTTAAACCCTTCAAATTGCGCCCAGCTCGCTTCAACTGAACATACTCACCAATCACATCCTCGATGTTCAGTCGCGCCCGCACTTCTTCTTTGGCATCATTCATATTTTTATTATATCACTCTTTACCTCTGTTATTGTTTGTGGTTAAATAGAAATATGTATCCTGACAATTTGAATAACCAACCTCAAGGTATCGATTATCTGAATCAAATTGCCACACCTCCGCCAGCGGAAGGTTTTGATAAAAAAACCAAAATCATCATCGCTATTTTGAGCTTTATCGGTCTAATAACCCTGATTGCGATATTTATTTTTTCACAAGATTCCATGCCAAGCGCTAGCCCATCACAAGTTGTAGCGCGTGTTAATAAATTACTCACTATTTCCAAAAAATACAATAATAAGTTCCGCTCGACCAGTCTGCAGACCACCAATAGTTCTCTGGTTGCAGTACTGACCACTGCGGATGCCTCAATGGGCGAAGCACTTCAAGCAACCGGCATCAATTATAAGGAAAAACAGAAGGATATCCTCGCTCTAGATCCGCCAGAAAAATTAGAGAAAAAATTGGACGAAGCTCTTCTGAACACGCAATTGGATATTACCTATGCCCATGAGATGAATGTGCAAATAACAGATACAATCAACATGATGAAAAAGGTATACAAATCCACCAAGTCAAAAAAGATGCGCGAATGGCTAGTAAAAACTGCTGGCGATTTAGAGAATATCCAGAAGCAGATCAATCAAATCATTAAAACAGATTAAGCTTCCGAGACTAATCGATAGCTCAACCTCGCCAAATCAAAGACCTCTTCGTCAGTCAACTGACCTGAACAAATAATTGTATTCCAATGTTTCTTGTTTAAGTGATAGCCCGGTAAAACCGTTTCGTATTTTTCTCGTAAATTCTGCGCCAACAGCGGATCACATTTTAGGCTTACTCTGAGCGGCTTTGAACCTTCCGTCACCAATGCTACCATTTTCCCCGCACCGTCATTATCTCTACCAAATTTATATACCGCAACATCCTCGCCAAACGGATAATCCAGCCATACGCCCGGCAAACTTAAAATAAAATCTTCAAATTGTTTATGTGTCATACCTTTATCTTTTTCAAATAATATTCAAGTTCCATAATGCTGCCGCGGATGTCTTCCAGTGCTCGATGATCTTCTGGCTTGGCGAATTTCTTACCGTATTTACCTTCAAACACCACCTTCCAAGCACTCACATCAAGCATTCTATAGTGCAGTCTTTTTGATAATGTCGGCCACCATTGATCAATAAATAGACGATCCTGATGAATTGAATTGCCTGCTAGCAAAATCTTCGTTTCATCCGCAAAATGCTCATCACAAAACGCCAACAATTCGCGTTCTATTTCCGCCAAAGGTTTGCCCGATTCATTCTGCTCTTCCAAGCCTCGTCTAGCTTCCGAATGTTCGTTCCAAAAACCAGCATTTCGATCTAACAGCTTAGCCAGCTTTTCCGAATCGTGACGCACAATTCCTTCATACGTCGCAATTTCCTTAAAATCCCAATCAGTCACAATTGCCGCCACTTCCAAAATCTCATCACGTACTGGATCCAATCCAGTCATCTCCAAATCCACCCATAAAATCTTTTTCGCCTTACTCATACTATCTATTATACACTCGTTATCTGTTTATCTGACCATAAAAAGCTTCTTGCTGCTCGCTCGTTAACACATTCTGCACTTCAGCCCAAACCTTAGCCTCCGCCTCATGGACATTGTGACTATTTACCGCAGACCCGTCTAGGACCTGATGCAATTGACCCTTGGTGATAACTCGCTGATGTTGTAAATCAAACAACACTCTTACTTGTTTATTAGCCTTGTTTTTCATTGCGTCCACTATCAGCGCGACTTGCTCATCTGTTATGGCGGGGATTTTTTGCTGCCGCTCTGGACCGAGTATCAGCGAGCCGACTTTCGGCCGCGTCACACGAACCAAGTCACCATTAGGAGCAACTCTATCACCAAGGGATTCAGACACAGCGCTGCTACTCAAGGCTTGAGCAACTTGATTCTTGGTTACTGGTAAAATTGTGTTGAGTGTGTATCGACGACCATCACGCGTATCATACCACCACGGTAAAGCCAGGGCCAACTTCAACGCCTCCGAGCCCATACGTCGCACTAAGCTGTGCGAACTAATTTCATACTCAGAAATACCACGTTCGCCAGTATGAACATTCTTGTATTGATTAACCGTTGTTCGTCCAATGCGCCGACTACCAGTTTTGGCATACAATAATTCCTGAAACCCGCGCACCAAAGCCACCGATATATTGTGTTTTTCCTCGCTATTTAGTTCACCCATGTTGATATCGTTTGGATTAACCGACAGGCGCCGACATATTTTACTAAATTGATAGTGAATATTATCCGCCTTATTGGGATCAATACCATTAGTCAGGTAGACGTCATTGTTAGTACGACAGCCGTCATAAATCTCTCTGGTTTTCAAAAAAGCATCGTATTCGGCAAAAAAGTCATCTGTTGTATCGGGGCTGACAAATTCCTGGAACAATTCCTTTGGTTGATGCCAGGCGGCAAAGCCACCACCCGAGACGGAGGCTGCCATGGCCGATAATGCCAACACTTCACGTAAGCTTCCCCCATTCTTAATCATTTCTGCTAATGACCGAGAAAGTTCTGGCGACAATGGTAAACTATCCATAAACTCACCAATTTTTGTGATCTGCCCCTCTCCATCAATTGCTTCCAGGGTTTCCAGTAAATCGTACGACTCTTGAATAACTTTTTTACTAGCAACAGGATGCATCAGGTATCGGTTCAGATTCTCAAAATCACCATTCAGATGGATAGCCGACAAAACGTTGCGCACAATATTCGTGTGATATATCTCCGGTGGAATATGCTGTTCACGGGACGCAATATCATAAAATCCTTTCAGCTCATCTGGCAAATAAATCTTATCGTAAGATATCGGACGAGCCAATACAAACTTAGCGCCATCAATATCACGACCGCCCCGCCCCGCCTGCTGCATCAGCTCTGCTTGAGTACACAATCGAGGTGGCAACCCCTCCGTGCCCTCTTCACCAATTTCTTTACTCTTCGTCAGTCCATTTGACAGCACCAAATCAACCTCGGGAATGGTAATACCAGACTGTCCAGCCGAGGTCGAAACGATGACAAACGACTCATCTTCTGCTGGTTTGGAAGTAAAAATCTCTCGGCGCGCAGCTTCTGATATGCCAGAATGTAGTTTGAAAAATCGTATTTTCCCGGATTGATGGCGAGTATGATGTTTGATTGACGCAATGGTCTCATCAATACTCCTCACACCTTCAACAAAGATTAGTGATTTTTTCGAGTCCTTACCATATTCAAGGTAGGCTTCGGATACGGTATTCACCTTATCTTCTTCAATATCAATATCATGCGGCCGACCATTAATGGTTACGACTGGTAGTTCTGACCCATTAATATCTTCGTACATCGCCTGAGAAACTTCTGTATCAGGCGTGGCACTAGAAAAAGCCATATGCCATTTGCCGGTATTCTCTATCGATTTTGCCGCCAGAGCGGTAGCAAATTCCATCTCCAAATTGGCTTCATGTATTTCATCAACCAGGATAAGCGTCTTCTCGTCCTGCCAGTCGCTAGAAAATTGTTCCAGCTTTTTCGTAAACGTTGCTGGAGTCATGAAACAGAGCCTAGTGTCCGGCGTCGCTTCAGTGGCACGTCCGTGAATCTTACCCACCAAGTGATTAGGATATTGTTCGCCAAGCTGTTCACGCAAACTCTTCTCGACATATTCAGTAACATTATCGACGATAACCCGCCGCGGCATCAACACCACGACACGATCAAACCGCTCCAGTGCATACTGAGCGGTTTGTGTCGTTTTACCACTACCCGTCGGTCCGCACAGCCAGGATATTTTACTTTCCGACAATGTGTCTAATATCTCTGCTTTGTGCTTATATGCAGGTAATTTTTTGTCACCAAGATCATAGTCAGCAAAAGTAGTTTCCGGTAGTTTACTGTACCGTTCCCGCAATTCTTTTAAACGCTGTCGCCTCTGTTCGGGCGGTTCACCATAACTATACGACGGTTGACTGGGTCTTTCAATATTTCGACTCAATAAATGACTACTGCTAGGTTCTTGCGATCTACGTAAATAACCCGGCCGCCGAACTCCATCTTTCACACTACTCTCTCCTTTATACTCACATTGTAGACAGGAGAAAGTAAAATAGCAAACGTAAGCGTCTTAGCTTTTTCTTGTCTAGTTTGTCTAACTTAAAAAACGAATATTTGTATAGCAAATCGCAATTTGTATTACACTGCCGCCTCCCTTTTGCATTTATGTTATTTTTCAAGCGCGCTATGATACACTGGTGTCATGACAAAACGCATCCTACTCAAATTATCAGGTGAACAACTTCAAGGCGAATTCGCCAGCGGCTTTGACCCAAAACGCGCTCGCTGGATTGCTGAACAAATTCGACCAGCGCTGGACGACGGGGCTGAAATTGTAATTATGGTTGGCGGCGGCAATTACGTTCGCGGCAATCAAATCATTGGTCACGGAATCCAACCTGTTTCCGCACATAATATCGGCATGCTTTCTACGCTAATGAATGCAATTGCTCTAGCTGACGTATTAAATGACGCGGGACTGCCAACTCGCGCATTGTCTACAGTTGAAGTCAATCAATTTATTGACCACTATACTTTCCGACGCGCCATTAGCCATATTAAGAAAAACCGCATCGTTATTGTGGCGTGCGGCACTGGCAGACCGTTTTTGACTACTGATACCGCAGCGTTAAATCTAGCACTAGAAATGCAGTGTGACGCCGTGGTTAAAACAACGAAAGTCGACGGAGTTTACGATAAAGATCCTATGAAATTCCCTGACGCCGTAAAAATTGATCATTTATCTTACCAGGAAGCCCTAACAAATCCTAACATTGCCGTTATGGATAAGGCGGCAATTGGGTTAGCTATGGACGAGCATATTCCAGTCGTAATCTGTGATTTGCTTACAGACGGAAATATTCTCCGCGCAACCCGCGGAGAATCAGTAGGCACGCTCATTAGTTAAGGTTTTAATCCTTTTTCTTATCTAATTTATCAAGTTTCAAGAAGTGAATGATTGCATACACAACAAATGCAACGGCTATCAACGTGATTAACGAGCTAACAAATGCGCCGTATAAAAACTCACCTTTACGTCCAGCAACTTCAACTGTGAATGAAGCTGATTGTAAACCTTGCTGAGAACCGACAACCAGCTGTACTAGCGGATCAATAAATGCTGTTACCAATTTTTTCACAGTATCACCAGCCGCGGTACCGATTGCCAAACCAACCGCCATACCGACAACACCCTGTTCGCGAATAAAATTAACAAATCCAGCCATGTGAGTGTCTTTTATCGCTGCACTTACTATTTTCTTTTCTTTAATGGCGGCAACTTTCGCGGCAGCTTTTACACTCTTCGAAACCAACTTTTTAGCTGATTTGTCGACACTAGGTTTTGCCATAATAAATTCTCCTTTTACTATTTATAATTGAATTTTATATCTTATTTGGCGCCACGATTCCCAAAATAGCCAATCCAGCCTTAAGAATATCGGCGTAAATTGCCACGATTCCTACACGATGTGTCTCTTTGTCGCTACCAATAACCTGATTTTTCTCGTAATATCGATTAAATTCCTGCGCCAATTCAAACAAATACGTACATATGTGATGAGGCTCCAAACTCTCCTTAGCACGATCAACTACATCCACGTACTCACTCAACTTTCTGACTAGCATCTTATCCTCGTCAAACAACTCTGTCGGAAAGGCAATTTCTTTATCGGATTTAGCTAAAATACCTCGCGCCCGGGCGTGAGCATACTGCAAGTAGCTTCCCGTATTTCCCGTCAAACTTACCGCGTCATTAATATCAAATATAACGTCACCGCCGATCTTCACTTTCAAGAATTGATAACGAAGCGCGCCAGCGATCACATCATCAGTCGGCTCGCCACCAGCATTTTCAATTGCCTTCTTAAACTCATCGAACAGCCAGCCAATTGTAACAACCTCACCCGTTCGAGAACTCATTTTCCCAGTTGTCAATTTGACCAAGCCAGTCGCGTAATTGAACAATTTTCCCTTCAAGGCTGGAATCGACAATTCACTAGCCGCAATCACGCCACGGAAGTATGCCGCCTGCTCCTCGCCATTTACCGTAATTGACAAGTCCAAATTCGGGTAGTCCTTATACTTCAACTGAATCAATCCCATATCATGCGCGCCATAAAGACCATTGCCATGAGATCCGATGAACACGTTGTCGAACGCGCCGTATTTGCTACCCTTAAAAACATACGCACCGTCAGATTTGGTAAACACCTCTGGAGTTTTCTCTTTAATCAAAGATTTTCCCAATTCTTCAGTTTCGCTCTCAACGTAACGTCGCTCAATCGGCACATTTCCAAGTCGCCCAACATTAGAATCGATTTCGTCAAAACTCCAACTTTTACAGATTTCGTAAACTTGCTTATATAGCGGATCATCCAGGACGAATGATTGCTTGGCTAGTTCATCAATTTCCGCCTTCGCCTCTGGAGATTCTTTCGCCGCACGCGCACCTTCAACGTACATGCGACTCATAAATTCATTTCGCTTATCAACTGGGATTTCGTTCAATTTATTCACATCGCCATCAATCTCACGCAAAATCGCCCACATACTTTTACCAACATGCGTTCCGACATCACCGTGATAGCTCACTCGATGCACAATTGCGCCATCAACCGCCAGCAAGTTAGCCATCGTGTCCGCCAAAATCGCGTTCAAAGCGTGTCCGATGTGCATAGCCTTAAATGGATTCGGACAATTGGTTTCAATTACAACCGTCTGACCGGCGCGCTTCGTCGTTGGCTCTTTTTTCAAAGAATTTAGAACGGATTGATCGCTCAGTTTTACATTGATAAAACCTGGACCAGCCACGCTTACTTCACTAAATTTCTCTTCCTTGCGCAGATTTTCAGCAATCATCTCCGCAATTTCACGCGGATTCTTCCCTAGCGGCTTAGCCAATTGCAACGCCACATTTGTAGCAAAGTCACCAAACTTCGGATCAGGACGTGTCAATTGTACCAATATATCTTGATCAAAAAGTTGCTTCACTACTTGAGAAATAATCTGTTCCATACTGTCCAGTATACAACAGAGGTGGATTATTATCTAGCTAAATCTCTACGCTGTTTCGTCAAGCTCTTCCAGTTCCAGACTTAATTTCGTCGCCGAACTTGGGCTAGACCCTTTCACGTGTTGCAATACGTAAGTCAATGCCGACATATCGTCTCGACTCAATACGCCTTCGGTAAGTCCGTGAATATCTTTTTCTTCAGCCATTTTATTCCTTTTTGTTTTAATTTTTATACAGTAAAATGATATCACATTATTTTTATTTTGTCAATGACTAGAGCGTTGCGACCACTTACTTGGCTTTATTTTTGTCCGATCGGCGCTTATATTCTTCTGCTATAACCCTACCTATTTCACTATCTTTTAAGTACTCTTTGCATGACGACAATAAACGCTCGGATGCATCAGAATCCTTCATCTTTAGCGCCTTTCTATATGAATTGCTAAACGCCGCAAGCATACCATCCTCATCTTCCATGATTCTAATAGTAAGCTTTTTATCTTCTGACGACACATAAACGAATATCAAGTCTGCGCCAGATTTCAATGCCGTATGTACTGCCGCAGAGCCCATTTCACTGCGAGGCTTTGAGCCTACTGAGTCATCCGCTGAATATCCAGCCAAAACCAAAGATCCACCATCCTCAACAAATTTAACCGCTTCTTCGTAATGATCTGTTGAAAAGTGAACCGGTTTTTTACTCTTTTTATCTACCCATTCATATGGCACACCAAAAAAGTTTTTAGCGCCAAACGCAAGATACTGTATAGCCTCTAGGTTGATTCCGCCAACGCCCTTCTTAATCCAATCTCTATTAGTCGACGCTACGCCAATATTAATTTTGTTCAACAAAGACGCCAAATAACTAGCCGTAGGAACATCTTCTCCATTGAAATGTGTTGGCGCTATAACGCTTCCCTTACCTTCTTCTTTAGCCCTTTTAGCGGCTTCAATTAAGATATCTTCGCCAATTATTTCAACTTCCTTTTTGCCATGCATTAAGCCCATCAATAGCTTAAGTCCAGAGGAAAGCCGAACGTCTGTTTCTGGCAATCCCAATTCTTCTCCAGCTGCCTCAAGTTTTTCTACCGCCGAATTGTTAGCTAGTCCAAAAGGTTTGCTGTGCTTTTCTCGTCTGCCGCACACCCATTTCTTAAGAGAACCAAGCGCAACCGACAGAGAAAAACCCTCTCTCTGTGGCTCAGTTTCTTTCATAGCCTCAGATCCTGAAAAAGTCTCAATTGTTTTCATGATACTCTTAATTATACAATATAATTGGCTATGTTGTCAATAGTAAAACGCTGTTCGAAACTCTATTCGCAACCGTCACAAATAGTCAAACTTGCTGGGTCAACTGGTGCCGCAACAGTGCCGTTCGACTTTGCTTGATCATCAGCCGCTTCTTGCGCCGCTTTAAGAGCTGCGTCAATGGCACTCAATTTTTCTTCCAAAGTCATGTCATCAGTAATAATCTGATTTGCGTTCATTTTCATTTTCCCCTATATTTAGTAGTTACTTAACTAATTTTACGCTAGATATAGTGCTTATGCAATAAAATGCAGCCAATTACCCGTTGTAGTTTTTTCATCAAGTTCACCAATTGGCGCAACGTATATTTGCGGATTTTGACAACGTGGCATAAAATCAGCCAGCTTATCTTTATAAGCCGCCATTGCCGCCTCTTTCTCAGATTCTGGGAGTTCAGTCACGTTAGTTTTTAAGAAAACTGCTCGCTTTTTATCATCCCAAACCACAAATTCCGCCTTACCGTTTCGAAACGCATTTTCTGAATGGCGCGCAGTCGGCTCTGATATCCAAACTATCGAATCACCCAATCGCGCAAAGTGCAGCGGCGTCACCAAAGGAGTTCTATCAACATTCACCGTTGCCAACGCACCAACTTCGACTGTATCTAATATTTCTTTCGCTAATTCGTTCATATCATCAACTCCCATTACTTCGTGGTATTAACTTCGTAACTAGTGTTTGTGCTTTCAAAGAAATTCACCAATTCCAGAGTATCGTTGGCGGCTGCCATCCATTTAGCTGGATTTGGCACGTTATATTCAGGCTCAAAACCTAATTCTTGCAAGCGACGGTCAGTCATATGCATAACATACTGATTGACATAATCAGCATTCAATCCCAAAATTCCCTTCGGTAGCATATCCTTATTGTAAGCCTTCTCAAGCTCCACTGCCTGCAGAATCAAGCCGCGGATTTCCTCGGCAAATTCCTGTGTTTGCAATTCTGGATTCTCGTCCAAAATCGTCAAAAGCAAATTGATACCAAACGTCAAGTGAAGATTTTCGTCGCGAGTAATCCAGTCCAGCAGTGAGCCAACATTGCGCAACAAATTACGCTGACGGAAACTCATGCCAACCATAAAGCCCGAATAGAACCAAATTCCCTCAAGCACAATGTTATATGCCACCAATGAACGAACAAAGTCCTTCTTACCTTCCAGCGAATAAATATCCAAATTCAGATCAAGCATCACATCCAAATGCTTATTCTGGAAGTCAGCTTTGTCGGCTAATGATTTTTTACCAAATCCCGCAGCATAAATTTCCTCGCGATCAAACGGAAACGTCTCAATAATGTATTCAAACGTCATAAAGTGGTTAGCTTCTTCCCACATCTGTTTTGACAAATATAGTTGAGCTTCCGCCGCGTTCACGTATGGATAAATACCGAACGCCAATGATTTATTGATCAATAACTCGTTTGGATTCAAATAGCTAATAACCGTTTTCAATGCGTGCTTTTCATCGTCTGACAATTTTTCAAAATCTGCCAGATCTTGCACTAATTGAACTTCGTTTGGAAACCACGTGTTAGCCACTGCTTGATTATAAAGATCATACGCCCAAGGGTAACGAATTGGGTGAAGTGACAATCCATCGCGTAATCCTGAACCTAAAATTCCCATCTTAATTTCCTCCTTATTTATTAATTTTCGCAAATCCAAATCCGCGTACTTTACTATTTGTGCGGACTTTTTGTTCTGCAATTTTATCAACTGAAACTGTTGTCTGCTCCGACTGATGACGTGGCTTAACGTGCAGGTAATATGTTGTTTTCAAGCCACGCTTCCACGCTTCCGAATAAATCTTCACATATTCATCAATATCTCGCGTCTCCAGATACATATTTCGAGAAATCGCTTGATCAACCCATTTCTGAGCCCTAGCCGCCACTTCAATAAACGCGTACGGACTGAGCTGGAAGCTTGTCTTATAAACATCCTTGATGTTTTGCGGAATGCCGTCAATATCTTGAATATCGCCTTGAGCTGCAAAAATCTCATCTTTCAAATTGTCCCACAATCCAAGTTTCTTCAAATCTCGAACTAAATTATGGTTCACTTCCAAAAACTTACCATTCAAAGTAGAGCGACTGAAAATCTGTGCGAATTGCGGATCAATTCCAGGAGTCGTTCCTGCCACGTGACCAATGTTAGCCGTCGGCGCAATTGCCATAAGAGTCGCATTTCGCATTCCCTTCTTCACCTTCTTTCGCAAACCATCCCAGTCCAGTCGCGTCTTTTGGTCTATTTTCACCTTCACGCCGCGATCTTTCGACAATTTATCGACCGTATCAATCGGAAGAATTCCCTTGCTCCAACCGCTGCCTGCAAATGTTGGATAACTGCCTAATTCCTTCGCCAAATCAGCCGATTGATCAATGGCGTGATAACTGATGAACTCTGTCAATTGATCAACCAAATCGTAAGATTCTTTTGACTCGTAGCAATAACCCAACTTCTCCAAAACGTCAGAAAGACCCATAATCCCCAAGCCAATTGCTCGAGTTTGCTGATTCGAATGCATCGCTTCTGGAATTGGCGTTTGAGTGATGTCGCACAAATTGTCCAATTGTCGCACTGCCGCACGAGCCGCTTCTTTCAATCTATCCCAATCCCAGGTCTTATCCTCACCGAGAAATGCCGACAAATTAATGCTCACCAAATTACACGTCGCAATATTATTTTTATCCTGCGGTAATGTAATTTCCGTGCACAAGTTACTGAGGTGAATCGTACCCGTATTGTTATTTAATGCTCGCACGTTAATCGTGTCTTTCCAAGTCAGCCACGGATGTGATGTCGCCTGTAAGCTAGTCAAAATGCGCTTAAATTGCTGACGAGCTGGAACTTTATCAAACGTACGCAATTTTCCAGCTTCCGCCATCTTTATATATTCTTTATATCGCGCCGAAAACGCCTCGCCATATAGTTCTGTCAAATCTGGAGTTTCTGCTGGATCAAACAAATACCAATCTTGGTCTTTTTCCACTCGCTTCATAAATTCGTCAGAAATAAATACTGCGGTATTTGCAAATCTGGTTCGTAGATATGGGTCGCCAGAGTTTTGACGAAGGTCGACAAATTGATCAAAGTTCAAATGCCAGTTTTCTATGTAAATTGCAGCCGCACCAGCCTTTTTACCCTTACGAGAAACCGCAAAAAGTGCCGTATCAATCATCTTCATAAATGGAATCGGTCCAGTCGATTCAGTGTTGGTGGTTTTAACTGGACTACCAGCTGCACGTAACTTTGTAAAGCCAATACCAATTCCGCCCGTACCTTTAGCGATCCACATTGTGTCGCGAACAGCCTTAGCAATTGACTCCATATCATCATCGACATTAAGCAAGAAACAGTTACTGAGCTGCGGGAACGAACCACCAGCATTAACTCGCGTTGAGCCACCCGGAACGTATTCCAAATTACTCATGTGGTTATAAAACTCAATCGCCGCAGTGGTCGGATCAGCCTCGTTGTAACTAAGCCCCATAGCAATTCGCATGTGCGTAAACTGAGGTGTTTCAATTGGTGAGCCGTTTTGCTTGCGAAGAGCATAGCGGTTTTTATTAGTCACCACACCCAAATATTTACTCAAATCATCACGCGCTGGATCAAGTTCCGCCGCCAGCTTTTTCAGATCAAACCGTCCGTCAGCCATGCGCTTATCCAGCAAACCTTCTTTTACTGCCGCCTTAACGAACTTCGGAAATTCGCGCGCATGAAGCTTTTTCAATTCTTCCGCCGTCTCGTAATCGCCCAAAATCTGCTTATAGACAGTTTTCAGTAATAATCGTGCCGCAATTTTATCGTAATCTGGATCGTCTTTAACGTTTTGCAAAACTGTTTGAATGACAGCCTCGTCTAGCTGTTCGGTCGTAATTCCATCAAATAATGTCAATTGCAATTCGGTCGCCACTTGAACAACTTTAGAGATTTGGTCCGGCAAACCTTCGCACGCCTTTAAAATAGCCGTGTTAATTTTATTAGCATCAAACGGCTCTTTCGTTCCATCGCGTTTGACTACGTTAATTTCTTTCACATACCCTCCTTAATTTCCCCTCTTAAAAACAAACCACCAACACCTCATCTGGTGGCTTATCTTTGTAGCTTGTGTTTTTGTTTATTTATGGGCTCGCTATATATATAGCGTACAATAATAACTATAGCCGCTATATCTAGTGTTTTGCAAGCTATTTAGTAAAAATTACAACCTATTTTTGCTATAATCAGATACGGTATGAAATCTGTAGTCGAGATTGAATACAATCCAGACAGAGCTCTCACAAAAGCCATCGAGAAAGCCCAGCAGCTTGATACGTACGTCGTTGTTGCTGGGTCGTTTTATTTGGTGAGTGAATTTGCGACAAGGTAGATCATTATAATGTTCGGAAGAATTTAACAAAAATATCTTCTAGCTTTTCCTGCTGAGCCACACCGCTTGCTATAAATTGTTTGACACCAGGCGTTGCGTTTACCTCTATTACGCCGTATTCGCTATCTGATTGCGTAATATCCTTACACGCCAAATCAACCCCACATATTCGTAAATCAAAGATTCTTGCCACCCTGACAGCTAGATCTCGCCACCGCTGATGCATAACTTCACCGACATCAACTGGCGTTCCTCCTGCTGATAAATTTGATATATCCATCAAACGAACATCTGCACCTTCCGGTATAATATCGGTCATAGACAGACCCATTTTCCCTAATTTATTCATAATTATAGGTAGCTGCCTTTCAAAATGTATATCTCTACCAGAATCTACCAAGGTCTTATGTTTCAAATCAATTAGCTGTTCTAAATTACTTACTCCATCACCCTTAACAGAAAAAGGTCGTCTCTCATAGGCATTAACTACCTCACCATCAAAAACCAATATGCGATAGTCAGGCATTTTTAATTCTTCTTCAATGACAGCTACTTTAACACGCTCCTCGTTATACTGATTAAGAAGCTTATCAAGTTCTTCAGCGGTTTCAACTCTAGCTACACCAACTCCTTGAGAACCTCTGCTAGGTTTAACATAGACAGGAAATCCTAAAGATTTATCAATATAGCCAAGGGCTTCTTTTGTGTCACGCATAGAGTGATTAAACTGCTGACGGTCTGATTGACGCAACATATCCGCCCACCAAGGTAAAAGAAATTCAGAACCTCTTGCACAATTTATGCCATTTTCTCTAAGCAAAAACTTTGTATACCCCTTATCATTAGCTAATTGCTCTGCACTTCCTGAATTAAACCCAGGATCATGTCCATATAAAACTCTGTGTTCTCCAGAATTATACTCAATTGACGCCACATACCCATATTCAGGTTCGACAATAATATCTTTTATCTCTGGTAGCTTACCAGCATTATATGCGTCTATCAAAATATTAATTAAGTACGTATAATGTTTTCTTGTTTCTATAATACCCTCTAAAATACCTCTTGGCGGAAGGAGAGGGATTCGAACCCTCGAACAGATTGCTCCGTTACACGCGTTCCAGGCGTGCCAGTTCAACCACTCCTGCACCCTTCCTTGTTGATAATTATACCACAACTTTATTGTCCCTTATGGTTGCACTTAATAACATTCATTCTCTATAATAAGTCAAAGATGAAAGAAACTATTCCACCACGCATTAGGCTCGTTAATGTCACTAAAAAATTTGGCTTTGGTGATGCTGAGATTCGCGCCTTAGATAACGTCGATTTAACCGTTAAAAAGGGTGAATTTATCGCTATTATGGGACCAAGCGGTTGCGGAAAAACTACTCTATTAAACACCCTTGGACTATTAGACCAGCCATCAGAGGGCGAATACTATCTGGACGATGTCGCTGTCGACAATCTCAGTTCGCGACGACGTGCCAAAATTCGTTCCAAACACATCGGCTTCGTTTTCCAGAATTTCAATCTTATTCCTCGCCTGACTGTAATTGAAAATGTGGCGCTGCCGTTAACGTATAAAGGACTCGGGAAAGTTAAACGACTTCAAGAAGCTAGCCGCATTCTGAAAACTTTTCATCTGGGACAGCGCGAATATTATATGCCACATCAATTATCTGGCGGTCAGGTTCAGCGCGTAGCAATTGCCAGAGCGTTGGTTAATAGTCCGTCGATTATCTTAGCCGACGAGCCAACAGGAAATTTGGATAGCAAATCGAGTCATCTCATTATGGAAGAATTGTCCGACCTACATCGTCGCGGCAACACCATAATTATGGTTACTCACAACCCAGAATTGACTCATTATGCCAGTCGCGTTATCACTATGTTGGACGGAAAAATCGACACTGACGAGCATAAAGAGAAGCGCAAGTTCACTAAGAAGTTAATTGTAGACGACGAAAAAGAAGAAAAACCTAAGAAGCAAAAATCTTCAAAGAAATCGAGGGCGAAAAAATCGTGAAAATATTAGTAAAAAATCATTTTGAGAACGCTACTCAGGCACTACGAGCTAATCGTGGACGAACATTTTTGACAATTGTAGGCGTAGCTATTGGTATTGCCAGCATCACCATGGTTCTATCTCTAACTGGCGGATTTAATCACCTATTCGGCGACAGTTCCAACCAATCATCCACTCCTGTCGCCATTGTTAAGTCTGGCAATCAAAAAGCCGTCCCGAATCTACTGACCGAATCTGACAACACGACGACAGTCAACACATTGACCGAAACGGACGGCAGAGATATAGAAAAAATTGCCAACACAAAAGCCGCGCCAATTGCTTTCCTGCACGCCGAACTGCGCGCCCGCGAAGGTAAAGTCGATATCCAAAACGCCGCGTTAATCGGCAGCACGGAATCACTAAAAGACGTCGCTAATTTGCAAATTGCTACTGGGCAATTTATTAACGACATCGGCGGAGTTGTCGTCGGTCAGCAATTGTCGGTCGATTTGTTCGGCACTGAAAGATCCATCGGAAACGTTATTTACATCCGAAATCAACCATTGACCGTTGTTGGCGTGTTGAAGAATATTGAAAATCAAGCCAATTATTTGGACGTAAATTTTAATAACGCCGCCATTATTCCATTGTCTGTGATTAAAAAATTCACTCAAGGAACGCCGCAGATTCAGCAAATCATCGTGACTACCAAAGATTATAAAAATCTCAATTCAGTCATAAAATCGGCTGACGATATTTTGAAGAAGAATCATGATAACGATAAGAATTATCGAATCGTTTCTGGTGAAGAGATAAACGAAAAGAAATCTAATGTCGCGAGGTTTCTCTCGATAATCTTAACTGTCATCGGCATTATTTCTCTGTTAATCGGTGGAATAGGCGTTATGAACGTAATGCTTGTCAATGTCGCCGAGCGCCAGCGTGAAGTCGGCGTCAGACGAGCCGTCGGCGCCACAGGCTGGGATATCATCAATCAGTTCTTAATCGAGGCAGCGATCATCGGATTCCTCGGTGGAATATTGGGCTACGGGTTAGGCTTGGCGGGAGCTTATATTGCCAGCTTATATTTGCCGCTCACGCCTTATATTTATTGGCAAACGGCCGTCTTATCAATTGGACTATCAATAATCATCGGCGTAATTTCTGGCGTATATCCAGCAGCCCGCGCTACCAGACGCGACCCAATCGAATCTCTACGATATTAAATTAACTAAGTTCCGCTTTCAATTTTTCAATTAGCTGAACTGGACCAGGATTGACTCCATTGAGAATAGCTGTGTAAATACTAGCCGCATCAGCCAGCACCAAACCCCACAGCAATTGCTCCATAAGCGTCTTTCCTCGAAGTTCCAGCACGTGCGCCTTTGGTCGCTTGCCACTCAATAAACGATCGCTCAGCTCCATTCGTTCGCGGATTCTGTCCCGCTCCAAATTGCTACGAATATCAAAAACCGTAAACGGCTTTTCTACTGGATGCGACGACCAGCCGATAAACTCGTTATGATTAAATTCTGGATATTGATTCGAGAACGCCAAATTCTTCGCCGATTCATTCCAGCTGATCTTCCATTTATACGCCAGCGGCCAAGTCAATTCACCGCCAAAAACAACCAACGTCTTGCCAATTGTTAATTTCGCAATCTGCTTCGCCAAATTATCAGCTTCTGGAGTTTTGGCTGTCCAATTAGATATCTCGCCCGCCAACCAGTCAGCACTATTTTTCACCTGATCGTACAAATCATTATCAATCACCCAAAAATGTTGTAATAATTTCAATAATCCTCGCAGATGATAAACCGTCGACATTCGTGGCTGCGCGCCAGCTGGAACTTGAGCATAAGTAACATCGTCATTCTTTGCTCGCTCAATCAACGCTCCGCCAGTCGACATAGCCGCCAGACATGCCTTCTTTTCCAATGCTTGCTGATAGCAACTCAGAGTTTCCTCGGTATTGCCCGAATGACTAGCCGCAATAACCAACGTTTCCTCGCTCACAAATCCCGGCAAATCATAACCCTTCACCACTTCAAGCGGAATATGCAACCAGCCCGCGATCAGAACTCGAACCATATCAGCCGCTAAAGCCGAACCGCCCATTCCCGCGATCACAATATTCTTAAAATCTCGACGCTGATTCGCACCTTCGTGGATTGACACTTCATATCGAGCTTGTTCTGGAATATTCAAAACGCCGCTTAAAACGTCGCCTGGATCGTATTGTTTTATCACATTCATATCATCTAACATCTTGCGCTCCTTGATTAACTCATGTTATAGTGTAACATATATAAGCTTAAACAATTTAATATATAAGGTGGGTTATAATGGATTCTCAAGCTAATCAATCATTCAGTGACGACCAAGAACTGGCTAAGGTATTAGCTGGCGTATCACAAAATACAGACAATAATTTACAATTCGAAGAGACAAATGCTACAGCTTCACCTGTAATTAATCCTGCAACCATCTCACCGGATCCTGTCGCTACAGACCAGAACGATGAGCCTGCTATTGATATAGCGAAGCCTACCGCTCCAGAGTCAGTTACGCCAACTCCAGCAATCAGCGCACCAACTCCAACTGCAGCCGTAGATCCTGCGCTTGATACGATTAAGCAAACTGCCCTGAACGAGTTGCGTCCATTAGTCGACAAGCTAGACGTTTCTCCAGAAGAAAAGTTCGATACTTACCTATTACTTCTTCGTTCTACGGACGATAAAACTCTGATCGCACCAGCACACGACGCTGCCGTAGCTATTGTTGACGAAGCTCGTCGTGCTCAGGCTCTACTGGATATCATTAAAGAAATCGACTACTTATCAAATCCTCGTTAAGTCATTCCTCCAAAATAAAAACCCGCCATTTTCGGCGGGATTTTTATTGCTCGGGGCAGATTTACATCATACCCATTCCCGGCATACCACCAGGAGCGGCTGCAACTTCAGCCTCTGGAATATCAACCACCAAAGCGCCCATAGTTGCCGCAGTTGATGCAATTGACACTGCATTTTGAACAGCCTCTTTAGTTACACGAGCTGGATCAATCACACCAGCCTTCTTCACGTCAATTAGACCATCTTCTGGCTTCATAACGTTAACGCCGAACCCAGGTTTACCAGATTCAACTTGAGCAAGCAACGCGTCGGCATTCAACCCAGCATTTTTCATAATCTGCAAGAACGGTTGCTTCAGAGCGTCTTTTAGGATTTGTCGACCAACCGACAAACTATCCGCGCCGCTAACTTTTAGATTGCCAGCCAAATTGACCAAAGTTACGCCACCACCAGCGACAATTCCCTCAGCTAAAGCCGCTTTAGTAGCCGCCACTGCATCATCAACGCGGAATTTCTTCTCGTCAATTTCCGTCTCAGTCGCGCCACCAACTTTAATAACCGCAACCTTGCCAGACAATGCCGCAGCGCGCTTGTCGAATTGTTCTTTTTCATATTCGCTAGAAGCATTTTCTGAAAGCGATTTAATTTCAGCAATTCGTTCTTTCACACCTGAAGGCTTGCCCGCACCTTCGATAATTGTAGTTTCATCCTTACCGACAATCACCTTACGTGCCGAGCCCAAAACTTCCAAGCCAGCGTTTTCAAATGTCAATCCGTGATCTTCAGAAATCACAGTCGCGCCAGTTAGCACAGCGATATCACGAAGTACATCTTTACGACGATCACCGAAACTTGGCGCCTTAACAGCTACGGTATTAAATACGCCCTTCAATTTGTTCAAGACCAAAATACTCAATGCTTCGCCTTCAACTTCATCGGCAATCAGAACAACGTCCTTTTTACCGCTTTGTGCCAATTTTTCCAACATTGGCAAGAATTCCTGTACACTAGAAATCTTCTTATCGGTAATTAGAATTGCCGGCTTTTCGTACACAGCTTCCTGGCGACCCGCGTCAGTAACAAAGAACGGACTCACCCAACCCTTGTCCAAGCTAAAACCTTCGACAACTTCAGCTTCTAATTCCAAACCTTGACCAGCCTCAACAGTAACTACGCCGTCTTTGCCAACTTTCTCGATTACGCCAGCAATCAACTTTCCAATTTCCGCATCACCCGCCGAAATTGTAGCAACTTCAGCCACGCGATCAGACTTGCCTTCAATCGGCTCAGCCAATTTGTTCAATTCTTTAACAATTTCCGCGCCAGCTTGCTCGATGCCTTTCCTAAGTTCCATCGGATTATGTCCAGCCGCAATCAATCGATTCGCCTCTTTCAAAATCGAGTACGTCAACACCGTTACGGTCGTTGTGCCGTCGCCTGCTTGCTTATTCAAGTTCTTAGCGGCCTGCTTAATTAAATCGGCACCAACTTTATAACCTAGCGTTTCGTCATCATTTTCTGGCAATTCAATTCCTTCAGCCACCGTTACACCGTCATGAGTAACAGTTGGACCACCAAAACCCTTCGCAATCACAACATTGCGACCCTTCGGACCGTAAGTTACCTTAACTGCGTCGTATAGCGATTTAGCACCGCCAAGCACGCGATTTCGCGCATCGTCATCATAAAAAACTTTTTTTGCCATAATTAAACTCCCCTTTTTATCCAACAACCGTTGCTAAAATATCTTCTTCGCGAACAACCAAATATTCTGTGCCGTCAATTTTCAAATCCGTAGTCGAATATTCTTTATAAACAATTCGATCGCCAACTTTGACATTCTTCACATCGCCGCCAACTGCTTTAACTTCCGCAACTACTGGCTTTTCTTTAGCGTTATCAGGCAAGTAAATTCCGCTCGCTGTCTGAGTCTTTGCTTCTTCACGCACCGCTACAACACGGTCGCCAAGAGGCTTAATAGGTGTACTCACGTTATCCTCCATTTCGTTAACAACGTATCTATTGTAACGCACCAATTTAGCACTCGTCAAGTGTGAGTGCTAATTATCTAGATACTATTCAGTATTATACGATTAGTAACTCAGGGAAATTATCATCATCACTATCATCACCTTTTTCCGATGCAGAGATTCTTCCCGTAAAAACAACCCCCTTAATAGCAACTTCCCCCATTGTTATAATCATTCTAGTATTTTCACTGCTCTTTCCAACATCAATAGAAGCAGCTGAAAAGGTAACTTCCTCTTTCTTAGGAACAATACCTCTTCTTTTTGCAATATCATTACCATCAAGATTCTCCTCAATCGTCATTGGAAATCCTGAGCCAAACGGATTAGCACGCAATACAGCATCAAGCTCCTGAAGAGTAGCTGGTTTAATAACTTTATAAGCTTCCATACTCTACTTAGACTGCCCTTCTCGGCGTTCTTTGAGCTTTGTTACACCTTTCAATGGCAACTATTTCCTTAATTTTTTCCTCATAGTAAGAACATTTACTCTTGATAATTTTGTTTTCAGGAAGCACTCTACCACAAAAATCATCATCACTAAATCCCGAACAGATTGCATAATAACCCGGTCTACGATTCCTTTCATTTGCCTTATTAGCAGAAATTTTAGTCGCTTTTATATCAATGTTAAATTCAAACCTTTCGCCTTGATCATCGACATAGTGAACACGAATATCTCCTCCATTAAGATCATCTTCAATATTAGTCATTTCAGCAAGTTCAACTCCCGGAGTCCAGTTTAAGGCACTTTCAGCAGCAATTTCATGGCGCATTCCCTGAATCACAGCATAAAACGACTGACTAGCGTACTCAATCTCCGAGCGAGTATAATTAAGCATTAACATAACCTCATTGATGGAATCCATAGTTTCCTTCATACTACTGCACTGCTCTTCATCTATCATAGTACGTATGATTTTATTGAATATCGTAACTGTTTCTTTACACTTCTTTATCTCTTTGTGAGACATATCACTCTTATGATTATTAAGCTTTACCTGAGCATCAAGCCAATACGGCATAATTTGTATTAATTTCAGAGCTCTGTCTTCGTCTGTTTCATATTGACTTTCTTGTTTACTACGCTGAATATCTATAGCTTTAGACACAACATACCGCTTTGCCCCTACCATTTTTAATGCCGTCCCACCTAACTTTGAGCATATTTCCATATACTCAGAAGATCTCATGACCTCAGCAGCAGTCTCACTCAATCTCATTCGCTCTCTATTGGATCTGCCTGTATTCATAATTGCTATAATACCATAAAATCATTAAAAATGCAACCTCAAACCCTTCTCCCTACTATTCCTCAATCTGTTATAATAACTCCATGCAATTATTCAAACATCTCTTAGAAACAATTCTCGGTTCTTATGTAAAAAAATATCTTAAATCTCATCCTGACACCAAACTAATTGTCGTAGTTGGCAGCGTTGGTAAAACTAGCGTAAAATCAGCAACCGCCACTGTTCTATCAGAAAAATTCACCGTGCGCCATAGTCGCGGCAATTTGAACACAACCTTAAGTGCGCCGCTGGAAATCTTAGGTGTAGACGGACCAAAAAACGCCAAATCTCCCCTAGCCTGGCTAAAAGTCTTCTCCGCGGCACACGCCAGCATAAAAAACCCCGAATCGCCAGATATAATCATTCAAGAATGCGGTATTGATTGCCCTGGTGAAATGGCTACTTTTATGCGTTATATTCAGCCCGACATTGCCATAATTACCTCTGTTGCACCTGAACATATGGAGTTTTTCAAAAATATGGATACAGTAGCTCATGAAGAACTATCTATTAGTCAAGTCGCTAAAAAAACCATCTTCAACCTTCACGATATCGATGAAAAATATCATAATCTCATAGTTGGAAATCGCATAAGTTACGGCGATGAATCCGCTGATGTTTTCCTGGAAATTAAAAAGACTACAGACACCGGTTGTATTGTCAATCTAAAACACTCCGAGGGAATTTCTCAGGACATCAATATTTCTGTATTAGGCAAGCACAACATCCGTTCAATCACTGGCGCGGCGGCGGCGGGGTTAGCTTGCGGAATGACTATTGAAGAAGTTGTGGCGGCTTTAACAAAGATCAAGCCAGTTTCAGGAAGAATGAATATTTTACGCGGCATACGCGGCTGCACATTACTGGACGACACCTATAACGCCAGCCCTATTGCCATGGAAAATTCGCTAAAAACGCTCTATTCCATCTCTGCCAATCATAAAATTGCCGTATTGGGCGATATGAATGAACTGGGCGAAACATCCGAATTAGAGCATAAAAAAATCGGTGAAATTTGCAGCCCAAGCCAATTAGAATTGCTTATCACCGTCGGTAAAATGGCTAAGAAACACCTCGCACCAATTGCTGAGAAAAATGGCTGTAAAGTAATCTCTTTTGACACGGCGCTTGAGGCTGGAAATTTCCTGAAAAATAGTGACATTAAAGATACGACAATTCTATTCAAAGGCTCGCAGGGCGGCATTTACCTTGAAGACGCCGTGAAAGAATTACTACTCGACCCAAGCGATACAGAAAAATTAGTTCGCCAATCACAAAGCTGGAAACAGATTAAAGCGAAATTTTACGACTCTTTTTCTCAATCTCAGAAATAATTTCCTGAACGACCTTCTTGTCGTTCCACGGAATTCGCTTGCCATTCACAATTCGGTACTGCTCATGACCCATACCCGTAATCAGAACCGTATCGCCACGAACAGCCGACCTCAAAGCCTGGTAAATCGCCTGTTTTCGATCAGCAATTTCCGTCATCTTATGAGTCTTCTTCGTTCGCTCAATTCCCTGACGAATCATTGCCCGAATTTCATCTGGATTTTCGTTATAGCTTTCCTCGTCAGTTAGGAAAATCCTATCTGCCAAATTAGCCGCCAGCTCGCCCATAATCGGTCGTTTTGTCTTATCTCTATCGCCGCACGCACCAAATACCAAAGTTAATCGCCCCTTGGTAATTTTATGAGTGGTTTTTAGCAATTTTTCCAGCGCGTCTGGCGTGTGGGCATAATCCACAATAATATCAATTCCAAGCTTATTTTCTACTCGCTCAAATCGTCCAGGAATCGCTTCCAAATTCGCTACGCCCTCTTGGATATCTTCCAATTTTATTCCCAACAAATATGCCAACGATACCGCAGCCGACATATTCATCACGTTAAATTCGCCAGGCAAATTAGTCGCCAACTCCAAATGAGTTTGATGGTCAATCAGTAAACTCGCCTCTGTTCCCTTTTTATACAACTTAACGTGCGTCAAGTGAGCTTCAGCTTCCGGATTCGTTCCGTAAGTCATTTTCTCGCCAGAAGCCGTAAACTTATCAAAATATTCAAACCACTCGTCATCGCGATTCAGCACGATATATTTCGGCTTTTTCTCAAATAATTTAGCCTTAGCTGCTGCGTAAGCTTCCATCGTTTTATGATAGTCCAAATGGTCTTGAGTCAAATTAGTCATCACCGCCGCCTCAATTGGTACGCCGTCAAATTTGTGTTGCGATAAAGCGTGACTTGTTGCCTCTAAAATCACATATTCCACACCTTCACGCTGAGCCGTCTGGAAAAAGCTAAACAGTCTTGCCACGGTCGGCACCGTCGCATTCAAATCGTTTATCTTTTCCTTGCCAGCAATTTCAATCACCGCCGTCGTAAATAACGCAGTCTTAAAGCCAGCCTCTTTCAAGATCTCATTGATATAACAAGCGGTCGTAGTTTTCCCGTTCGTCCCTGTTACTGCAATAATTCTCAAGCCACGAGCTGGATTGCCATATCTTAGGCTAATCATCTTCGTGCGCGCAACTCTATAGGCGTTTTCGGTTTTTTCCAAAGCTCCTTGAGGTAGCGTTTTTCTAGCAATTTTTACCAACTCGTTTTTCATAATACCCATTTTACCACTTATATTTGCTATAATAAAAACAAATGAGGATTTTGGGAATTGAATCCAGTTGCGACGAAACAGCGGCGTCAATCGTTGAAGATGGCGAACGCTTGCTTTCAAATGTCGTCAATTCTCAAATCGATATTCATGCAGAATACGGCGGAGTTATTCCAGAAATTGCCGCTCGTAGTCACTTGGAAGTTGTAAATCCCGTCATTAAAAAAGCTTTGTCTGACGCAAATTGCACTTGGGATGATATCGACGCCATCGCCGTTACTTACGCGCCGGGGCTTATTGGCTCGCTATTAATCGGCACTCTCGCCGCTAGAACTCTCGCTATTATCCATAATAAGCCGCTCTTTAAGATTCATCATGTAGAAGCTCACGTGTACGCCAATTTTATCAACAAGCAATCCGACAATCTATCTCTAACATTGCCGAAACAACAGCCGTCATTCCCTATGCTTTCGTTGATCGTTTCAGGCGGGCATTCACAACTTGTCCTATTTAAAAATCACGGCGATTATCAGCTTATTGGACAAACCCAAGACGACGCGGTTGGCGAAGCGTTTGATAAAGTTGCTAAAATCATCGGTTTGCCATATCCTGGCGGCCCAGCTATCGCTAAAGCTGCTGAGCTTGGCAATCCGCACGCATTCCACTTACCTATTGCCAAATTATCCGGCGAATACGATTTTTCCTTCTCTGGGCTTAAGACAGCCGTTTTGAGAGCCGTTCAGCACGAAGTCGGTAAAGACTTCACTTTTCCCTCTCATGAGCTTCCAGCGCTCGTAGATGACGAATTACGACGTAATATGGCAGCGAGTTTCCAGTACACAGCCATAAAAACTCTCGTAAATAAGACCAAGAAGGCATTTGACAATTTCCAGCCAGCCTCCGTTGTGATTGCTGGCGGAGTTGCGGCTAACCAAGAGTTGCGCCGTCAATTACGCGAAGCTTTGCCAATTGACATCGAATACGCCCCTATTCAACTCTGTACAGATAACGCCGCGATGATTGCTACCCTCGGTTATTTCAGATCTCAAATTGACGAGCCTACAGATCCATACGATCTGGAAGTTCAGCCAAGTTTATCAATGACAGCAATATAACGTTGTGAGGATTACAACATGAATCAACATTTTCTACAATCATCAGCATGGGAAAAATTCCAACAATCGCTCGGTCGAAAAGTCTTTCACAACAGAGGTGAAGGATGGGAATATTTCGCAATATTAGAGCACGGCACGGGCAATTCTCGCTTATATTGCCCTTTTGGTCCAACCGCTATTAACGAAGAAGCATTACGATTGGCGCTAAAAGACTTAGCAGAGCTCGGCAAAAAACTTGGTGTGACTTTCCTCAGAGTCGGACCAATTAAACCTACCTTTTCTAAGGTATTATCTGATGAGAATTGGAAGAAAGCCACTTACGTCCATTTGCAGCCAGAACATACGCATATTATCAATCTCCAGCAACCAGAGGAAGAGATTATAGCAAGCATGGCGCAACCTGTAAGAAATTGTTATAGGAATTATCGCAAAAAAGGCGTAACGGTTCATCAATCTCAAAACCCAGACGATATTAAATATTTCTTAGAATTGATACACGAAGTCGCCAAACGGACTGGTATGTCGCCGCATCCAGATTCATATTTTCATAAGCAAGCTGGTTCCCTGCTACCATCAAAGGATGCTTCATTTTGGTACGCAACATATGACAATAAAGTAATTGCTACTGCCCTATTTTTCGACTCAAAAACAACTCGAATTTACGCGCATGCAGCAGCAAATTCTACACCAGAATATCGCAAACTTAACGCTGGAACTGCCCTGCTCACCGAAGCGATAATCGATGCAAAACATCGTCAAATGGAGAAAGTCGATTTATATGGAATTGCTCCTGAAAACGCACCAAAAAATCACCCATGGGCTGGCTTTACAAAGTTTAAGCGATCGTTCGGCGGCGAAGATATCCATTCTGGGTCAACCTGGGAACTTCCTCTAAAGCCACTTCAATATTGGCTATATCGAGCGTATCAAACGATCAGAAAATAACCCCTTTTTTCCTCATCGCACCACATAAATTTGTGGTATAATTAAGATGTAATATAAATATGTGGAGAAATTAGAGGATTACGCAAATAAGAGCTTTTGCACGTGAAAAGCTACTTTGTTTTCTTTTGTCTTTTTTCACATGAAAAAACCATGGAATAACTTATGCAGCTAGCTAAACAATACATACCAAACGATTACGAACCGAATATTTATGCCCTATGGGAAACCAGCGGCGCATTAGAGCCAACAGGGGTAGGCAAGCCATATTCAATCATTATGCCACCGCCTAACGCTAACGGTAATCTTCACATTGGGCACGCACTCGATATGAATCTGAAGGATATTCTGATTCGCTATCACCGAATGAAGGGCGACGACGCCGTATTTATTCCAGGTGCCGACCACGCTGGGTTTGAAACTTGGGTTGTGTATGAAAGAGAATTAACGAAGCAGGGGAAGAGTCGCTTCGATTTTTCACGTGACCAACTTTATAGTCAAGTTTGGAATTTTGTACAAGAAAAACGCGGCAATATGGAGCTGCAATTGCGCGCGTTAGGTGTTAGTGCGTCATGGAAGCATTTGACATTCACTCTGGACGACAAAGTTATCAACACCGTATACGACACATTTAAGAAAATGTGGGATGACAATTTGGTTTACAGAGGTGAGCGAATTGTCAATTATTGTACCGAACACCAAACCAGCTTTGCTGACATCGAAGTAGAACATAAGAACGAAAAAGGGAAGTTGTGGAAAATAGCTTACCCGACGCTAGATAAAATTGGCGAGATTATCGTAGCTACTACGCGCCCAGAAACTATGCTCGGCGACGTCGCTGTGGCAGTTCATCCAGATGATGAGCGATACAAAAAATTGGTTGGAACTCGCATTTTACTGCCGATTGTCGATAAGGAAATTCCTATCATCGCGGACGAATACGTCGACATGAGCTACGGCACTGGCGCAGTTAAAATTACGCCGGCGCACGACCCGAACGACTTTGAAATTGCAAAACGTCATGATTTACCTATAGAGTCAATTATCAGCCCAGAAGGGAAGATGATAAACGTGCCAGCACAGTTCCTAGGATTAACACCAGTAGAAGCTCGCGCTCGAGTTTTGGAAGCACTGGAAGCATTAGAGCTACGCCGCGGTGAGACTGAAATTGAACACGCCGTTGGACATTGTTATAGGTGTGGCAGCGTAATTGAGCCAATGATTAAAGAGCAGTGGTTTATTAAAACACAATCGCTCGCACAGCCGGCAATCGATGCACTCAAAAAAGAAGAAATCACTTTTTATCCAGCATCCAAGCGCAAAGAACTTATCGCATATCTTGAGCAATTGAAAGACTGGAATATTTCACGACAGATTCCATGGGGAATACCAATTCCTGCGTTTGTAAATGAAAACGACCCTAAGGATTGGATATTTGATACTCGCACCAACGAGCAGAGTATTGTTGTAAATGACACAACATATATTAGGGAAGAGGATACCTTTGATACTTGGTTCTCATCTGGTCAATGGCCATATATCGTAACGGATTATCTGACCGACGGCGATTTAGCCAATTATTTCCCGACAGACATGATGGAAACTGGCATGGATATTATGCGCGCATGGGTTTCACGAATGATTATGCTTAGTCTGTACCGAACAGGGAAGTTGCCATTCAAAGAAGTTTATCTGCACGGAATGGTTAATGACGAGCACAACCAAAAAATGTCCAAGTCTAAGGGTAATGTTATCAATCCTATGGAGTTGGTCGCAGAATTTGGATCTGACGCAACACGTATGGGACTTATTTCTGGGCGAGCGCCAGCTCAAAGTCAGGCCTTCAATCGCGGCTCTGTTATCGCTGCTCGCAACTTCTGCAATAAGCTATGGAATATTGCCCGATTTGTCGAGGCGCAAATTGGCGATAATCACCAAATTGTCGACTTAGAGCCACAAACTCCGGCCGATCACTGGATTATTCGCCAATTGAACGACGCCGCCAACAACATCGCTGTTCGATTAGAACAATATCGCTTCTCAGAGGCGTCAGAGACTGTTTACCACACTATTTGGGACGACGTGGCTGACTGGTATATTGAATCATCTAAAACCGCGATCAATCGTCCACTATTATCTTGGGTTTTGGCGACTTCTTTGAAAATCGCTCATCCATTTGCGCCGTTCGTTACGGAAACGATTTGGCAAACACTCAATTACACCGACGGCATTTTGATGCGTGAAGCTTGGCCAACTCCAGAAAAGTTCGATCCGATTGCTGCCGAACAATTCGAGCAACTTAAGCTCTTGGTTGCCGAAGGTCGTTGGGTGATTGCCGAGCTGCCAGGGAATAAGAAATATCGATTGTTATACGGCAACGACAGCCTTATCGCCGACAATCAAGACACAATTAAGCATCTCATGCGGCTTGAGGCAATTGAGCACACAGACCAACCGCGTGGATTGAGATTAGCAGCAGCGAACAGGGAAGCGTGGCTAGATATTGATAGCGAAACTCTGTATCAACATCAGGAAAATCTGGAAATGCGCCTAGCCGAAGCACGTCAGAAATTGGCGGGATTAAAGAAGCGCCTGGAAAATCCGACTTACGTTGAGAAAGCGCCAGCCCATCTTGTCGAGGAAACTCGCGAGCAATTAGCCGAGCAAGAAAAAATTATTACTCGGCTGGTTTCGGAACTGGAAGTTATTAGCTTAAAGTAGCCTAGCTTACGCCTTCAAAATCAAGGTGATATCCGTCAAAAGTATGTTGACCACGGGCGGCATATTTTTGGCGTAATCGCTTCTTATCGTTGTTACGAGGCGTAGTTCGCGGTCGCGCTGAACCTTCTTTCAACACATTTGACAATTGAGCGTGTTCTGGATGAGTATGAGGCTTTGTTTCTGGCATTTTTATTTCATCCTTAACGTCACTTTGAACGCTATATGTTTTCCAAGATGACAAAAACGCTTTATCGACGTTGGTATCGTGCAGCAGCACACCAAACGCTACATTCAAACTGACAAACATAGTTGTAACGGTGAAAAACTGTTGTACTAAATTCATTTTTATTCTTTCTTTTTGTATCTATTTTTAGAATACTGATCATAATGTTAGCATAAGCTTTGTTTTTTGTCAAGTATATTTCCCAGCATAGAAATAGTCATCCTGAATTTTACAGAGAAAATGTTTAGTATAATGGAGTTTATGGGATATCTAATTTCTATTAAGGTCGCGCTAATCCTTTTTCCAATTTTGGCGTTTCTTATCACGTTGCCGTATATGATTGCGAACTATCGAAAATACGGCTCCGTCAATAAGCTGCGGACTTTGATTTTCTATTCTTTTATTCTGTATTTATTAACTGTATATTTCTTAGTTATTTTACCGTTACCAAATCCAGAATCCGTTCACACAACTTACGCAGAAAATCTGAATTTAATTCCATTTTCATTCGTCGCAGATTTTATAGAGAATAGTCCATTTGTATTAACAGATAGCTCAACTTGGATTACGGCGATAAAACATCCCACTTTTTACGTTCCTGCTTTCAACGTTTTAATGCTCACTCCGTTCGGAATTTACCTGCGCTACTATTTCAAATGTAGCCTTAAAAAGACGTTATTATTGACTGCTATTTTAAGTTTATTCTTTGAGATAACTCAATTATCTGGACTTTATTTCATCTATTCAGGACCTTACCGATTAGCCGACGTCGATGATATCATCCAGAACACGATAGGCGGATGCGGCGGTTACTTTCTGGGCTGGTTTGCGACGTGGCTACTTCCGTCCAGGGAAGAAATAGATGAAAAATCCCTCGAGGCTGGCTCACGAGTTTCTGCAATCCGTGTTAGTTTATCTCTAATAATCGACGCTGTTATCATCCGTATTCCCTACACCTTATCAAAAACCCAACTTCCGTTTTCGCTATTTTTAGCCCTCTATTTTAGCCTAATTCCTCTACTGAATGGTAAAACTTTTGGTAGCGCATTATTAAAGTTTGGGCTAACATTTGAAAATAAAAAATGGATTCGCACAATTTTCAGAGGAATCTTACTCACGATATATTTTCGCATCATTCCCGCAGGCTTGTTTTATCTCGCGGATGAATTGAATAAGGAAGCGAATTCGCTATTGTTTCTCTGTCTATTCGCAATTACATTCTTGGCATTTATATTATTCGTATTAATTACAATTGCCGTAGCGTTATTTAACCGACGTTTTATGTTTGATCGTCTATCTGGCGCAAGTTACGAAAGTACGATTCAAGTCAAACAAGAGAAATAAAATCTCCATCGTAACCAATAAAAATAGGAGACTCGCACGAATCTCCTATTTTTCAAATTCAATAGTACTATTTTGGCGGAAGGGGAGGGATTCGAACCCTCGGTACGTTTTACCGCACGCCGGTTTTCAAGACCGGTACCTTCAACCACTCGGTCACCCTTCCGTACTATTTCTGAATTTTGGCGGAGGAGGGGGGATTCGAACCCCCGCTACAGATCTCTCCATACTAACGATTTAGCAAACCGTCCCCTTCAGCCACTTGGGTACTCCTCCAAATTCACTATTTAGTGTATCATAGAAGTGTAATTATTAATAGCTTTATCGCAAATAGGGTATAATAGAATTATGGTAAAAGGATATATTTCTAAAATTATAACAGGACTACTTACAATCGGATTCGGTGTAGCTTTGGTAACTGCTCCAGTTTCCGCGTTAGGTGAGGGCGGTGCGCCAGCTGGAATTAACGCAGCACGCGGTGACAATACACCATCCAACTTAGCTAATGGCGATTCATCAATCGTAAAGCGAGCCATCAACATTATGCTATTCGGCGTCGGCGTTTTAAGTGTCGTTATGCTAATCTTCGGTGGTTTCCGCTATGTAATCTCTGGTGGTAAAAAAGAATCCGTAACAAATGCCAAAAATACAATTTTATACGCGATTATCGGTCTATTGGTCGCGGTCTTTGCTTACGCGATTATTAACTTTATCCTTGGCGCAGCTTTGAGCGGCGGATCAACCACTAACGTTTAATTGTTCACCAATTCTCATCGTGATATACTAACGTCATGAACGATAGTCCAGAAAACCAAGACTTTGAAACGCCATCACCTGACAGGATTGATTTAACCGAGCCGATAGCTTGGAACGCGCCAGAAGGCGTGCAGGTTCAGCGCGGTAAATTGTGGCATGTGTTTTTTGTCATTGTGTTGATAGGACTAATGGCTTTGGCAATTTTGGTGTTTAAGAACTGGACTTTCGCTGTTTTGTTGCCAATTATGGCTGTAGCCTTGTTTGTATTATCAAACAAAACCCCACAAGTAATAAACTACGCGATTAGCCCCAAAGGTATTTACATCGCCGATGTTTTACACGATTTTAGCGAATTTCGCGCATTTGGATTAATTCACGAAAACAACCAACATTCGATTCTATTATTGCCAGTAAAGCGATTCTCACCAGGTTTAACTATTTACTTTTCCGAAGCAGAGGGCGAGAGAATTGTCGATATGCTTGGAGCGCGCCTACCAATGCAAGAAATTAAGCCAGACGCCTTAGAGAAGTTTATTCGGCTGATAAAGCTATAGCTTGATTGACTATATTTTATGTGGTAGAATACAAAAGTTCAGTGCTTTATAGCAATGAAGGTACCTTATATTTTTATTATAGCCTTTTCAAAAGGCTGTATGCACCCGTAGCTCAGCTGGATAGAGCGCTGGCTTGCGGAGCCAGAGGTCGTAAGTTCGAATCTTGCCGGGTGTACCACATTAGCTTTATGGAGAGGTGCAGGAGTGGTTGAACTGGCCGCTCTCGAAAAGCGGTATGGGGCAACTCATCGAGGGTTCGAATCCCTCTCTCTCCGCCATAGATATTATGAAAATCACCATTATAACAATCGGAAAAAAGCACGAAGCCTGGGTTCAGCCAGGCATTTTTCGTTTTTTAGAGCGTCTACGAGCACCTTTTGCTGCGGAAATGATTATTCTACCGCATTCAAGCCTTGAAGGCGACAGAGCGCGCCAGGAAGAGTCTGAGCGTATTTTTTCACGCCTTAATTCAGACGACTTCGTTATTTTGCTCGATGAGCGCGGTAAAAACTTATCCTCGCCGGAATTGTCGGACCTAATAACCGAACACATAGACAAGCATATTGTCTTCATCATTGGTGGCGCTTACGGAGTTACCAGCGATTTGCGCCAAAAATCCAACGTCGTCTGGTCGTTATCAAACTTAGTGTTTCCACACCAATTAGTTCGTCTTATTTTAGCTGAGCAATTGTACCGCGCCCAAGAAATCCATCGCGGCAGTCATTATCATCACTCATAGCTTCGGGCGCCCGTGCCTGGCAATAACCGCAATTTCCACGTGTTTGGCGCCATTTTTTCTCAAACATTCCGCCGCCGCTAATACAGTTGAACCAGTTGTAAAGATATCGTCAATAATGATATATCGCTTATTTTTATCAACTTTACCCGCAATTTCAAAAAACTCCTTTGCTTGACGTTTTCTCTGGGCGGAAGACTTCGTAAAGTGCTGGGTTACGTTATTTCTGCGCCGGAGCAGGGAACGACACTCTATTTTTCTACGTCGAGATAGTTTAATAGCAATTTTTCGGATATGATCAAATCCACGACGCCGAATATTCTTAGAAATTGTAGGAATTGGTACGATTATTGTATTCGGCGGCAATTCAGGCAGAGCTTCGTCTAAGAACTCACTTAGCAATCCAGCCGCTGCCTGAACGCGGTTAAACTTATAATCATCAATGATCTTTGCAACAACACCTGTACGTCGTGAAAAACACCAGATCATATCACAGGGAAGATTATGCTTTTTACATAAGTTGCCATTCTCCAATAAATCACCACATAGAACACATATATCGTACTTCCGACTTGTGATGTATTTTTTACAATCTAAGCATAAAATACCACCCGTTTTACCACACTTATAACAGTGGTGAGGAGCGATGATTGATAATAGCGTGTCAAACATTGTAATTTTTACGTTTTAAGCCTTTCTCTGTTGATTATAACGCATATTACAGTTATACTAATAAAGACTTTGTCAATGAGCCTATTATAAAAGTGGAGGAAATTATGGCCCGAAAGCAAGATGATACATTACTAACAGAACAGGAATTGGCTGCGGCGTTTATTGACGATGATAACGACGATCTGCTACCTGGTTTTGACGACGACAACAGTAGAAGTAACAGTACACCAACAACACGATCCGACGACAATTGGGAAGATGAAGCTGATGACGCAATGGGTCAATTGGCTGTTGACGTTTTTGAGACAGAAAACAACCTAGTTATCAAAGCTCGTACTGCCGGCGTAGATCGAAACGACCTAGACGTAAGCATTTCTGACGGCATCTTAACAATTAGCGGCACACTGTCTAGCGGTGACGAAGCAGATGTTCGCCAATGGCACATCCAAGAATGCTACTGGGGCGAATTCAGTCGTACATTAGCATTGCCAACCGCTGTAAATGAAGAAGGCGTTAAGGCAGAATTAAAAGATGGCGTTTTGACAATTACTTTTGAAAAGATAAAGCAAGAAAAAGCAAAGAAGATTCAAGTTCTGTAAAAAACCATTTCACAGAAAATACCGCCACAAGTTGGCGGTATTTTTTTAGCCACAAAAAAAAGAACCTCATCAGCGAGGCTCTTTTTTATCAATAGGGAAGATTATGATCCTGATGCAATCTTACTGATAACCATATTGACGATTGCGTATGCCAAGATTGCAACCACCAAACCGACAATTGCGTACAAAACTGTATTCTTAGCAGCTGTAACCTTATTGCTATCACCAGCTGAAGTGGTGTAGCGGATACCACCCCAGATAAGCATAATAACACTTAATGCACCGACAGCAAATAAGAATATGTTTACAAATTTCTTAACTAAAGATTCAGGATCTGTAGATACCTGACCAACACCATCTCCTTGCGCGCTGTTAACGCCGCCATTTAGGGTAAAGTCTCCTTCAGCGCTTGCAGCTGGAGCTACAGCCAAAGCAACAGTTGGTACTACCAGTAGTCCCGCCAAGATTAATTTTAATTTATTCATTGTTATTTTCTCCTTGTTTAATGATATTACTATTATACATTTTTATCTGTTATTTGTAAAACTAATTATGGATTTATTATAGTCGATTTATAACCATATTGACGATCGCGTATGCCATAATAGCCACAATTAGTCCAACTACTGAATATATAAGTGTACTCTGAGCAGATTTTGTCTTTGAAGCGTCGCCAGCCGAAGTAATATAGCGAAATCCGCTAAAAATAATCATAATAACAGACAAAATACCCACAGCCCAAAGTAAAACATTAACTACTGTTTTTATTAGACCATCTTTGCCGTCAATACTTTTACCTTTCATTTCTGATGTTGTAGCCGTATTAATTCCCTCAGATACCTGGGCAGAAGCGCTACCTGGCAGGGAAGCAGTAGATAAAACCGATGCTCCAAATACCGCACAGGTCATAATTGCTATTGATATTATTGATTTTTTCATACTTTCTCCTAATTAAACCTATTAAATACAAAATTAACAATCGCTGAAGCGAATATAGAAACTATTAAGCCAACGACAGCATATAAAACAGTATTCCTGGCTTTTGCAGCTTTCTGGGCGTCACCACTGGAAAGTGCAAACATAATACCACCAATAACTATCATAATAATCGAAATAGCACCAACAGCCGTAAGTAGAACTTCAACGATAGTTTTTATAATACCGTTCACTTGAGTTTCGCCACTGCCCTTATTTTTACAATAGACAGAGTTTTCATTTCCATTTGAGCAAATATCAATACCGTTAGCTGCAGATACCGCCGGAGTAAACACTCCAAGAAGCCCAATCATTAGTATTCCAGCCATCAGGATTTTTGTAAAAATCTTCATTTTAAACCTTTCCTATAATATAACCTGTTATAGCAATCGCGCTAGCAATAATAACCAAACCAATAACTGAATATAGAATAGCATTCTTTGCGCTGGCAGTTTTAGCGGGATCGCCAGAAGACAGGGAATAGTTTATTCCAGCAATAATCACCACAATAACAGCTATAACACCAGCCACCCAGAGTGCCAAATTAACAAACTTCATAATATCCACATCGTTATTCTGTGGCACACCAAGATCATCTGCCTTTCCTAATAATCCAGCAAAAAATTCCATATATCTCATTTTATACCCCTATCTTTGATGATATAAAGTTGACTAGCGCGACAGAAGCTAGGGCAATAACCAGACCGATCGCGGCACTCATAATAGTCTTTCGTCCATGAGCAGCCTTATCTGGAGCACCGTTACTGGTCATCATCAAGAAACCACCGTACATAATATATCCAACGGTCGTGTAACCAATAAGCTGCAATAGATCATCAACGATATTAAGCGCGATTTTCCAAATATAGTTAGCTTGAGAATTAGTATCTGTGTCTGGATTTTTAAGGGAACAGTCACTATTAGTCAAGCCGCTATACCATGGTTTTAATGTTAAAATCTTCCCCTTATTAGAACATGCATCGTCCGCAAAAGAAATGCCCGGGAAAGTTACGCTCGCCCCAAACGAACCTATAACCATTAAAGACATTGCTATTATAATCTTCTTCATTAATCGAAAACTCCTCCTGGAATAATAAAGTTAGTAATTGCCACCATAAACGCAAACATTATTATCCCAATGACAGTATTCGTCCAAACTTCACGCGCTTTTTTTATCTTATCTGGACTACCTTCAGAAGTGGTATATAAGAATGCTCCGTATATAACAGCACCAACCGTCGCAACCAAAACTCCAGCGGTTAAGATTTTAATAACTTGCTTGATTATGTTGATAATTGCCGTGCTACCCGTGCCGTCACAAGAAATAACAGAGGTTTCCGCGCCACCGCAACTGCCGGCAGCCGCCAAAGCTATTCTGGGTATGAAAGCACTTCCTGCGATTACTGTTGCGATAAATATACTGATTACAATATTTCTTTTTGTCATAAAATTTTCTCTTATACCTAAATTGTAAAATAGTCAAGCGAAAAAAGCAAACATTTTCCTTGAAAAGACAGAAGTAATCTGATAATATAAGGGATATTGATATGCGCTCGTAGTGAAGTTGGCCTATCACGCCTCCCTGTCACGGAGGAGATCGCCGGTTCGAATCCGGTCGAGCGCGCCACAGATAATTCACCCCTCGACAGGGTGTTTTTTTATGGAAAATATACTTAACTTATTGCATTTCTGTACAATTTATGTTATTATATAGCCAATTGGACTGGAAGGTCTAAGGAGTTTTTATAATAAAATATCTGACAATGTCAGAGGAAGGATCCCAAGCGTTATGGTTCGAAATTGTGAACGACTTAACCCAAGCGATTCAGAGAAAAGCTTATCAAAAAAAATAATGGCACTAATTGGTGCAACAGCATTCGCGCTTGGAGTAGCGGGATGTAATAGCGAAAGCTATAGTGAGCCAACTCCAGATACAACAACATCTACAGCGCAAGAAACGCAGAATCCAACCCCATCTCCCAAGCCTAGTCCAGAAGTATCCGCTTCTAGCTGTATAAAATTTGACGGAGATCAAGAACTTATAGAAGACCTAAAATCAGCAAAAACTGACGGAGAGAAAAGAAACGCTTTTGTCGAATTTGCAAGAAAGCAAACAGATAAGCCTATGGCAGAAACAAACTCGATGGGCACAACAACCACCTCTACAGTCAATCTTGTTGACACTGTAGAACAGCTTGGACGAGATTCCGCTACCACCTTAGAAGCAGCCCTCAATTTAGCTGCTGACGGATGTATTAGTAATAATGACAAAAAGTTTATGTCCGATGCCTTTGTAAGTTCTTCGACGCTGGGTCAAGCCAGCATGAGCTTAGGACGTGCCTTTGACTTTGCTATTGAGTTTCCTGAGAGTAACGAAGACGAAAAGAATGAAGTTAGCTGCAAAGAAGTACTTTATACTGCTAAAGCCAAAGATATAGAGGGGGTAAAACAGCCACCTCACGTCATGAGAGATTATTCAGAAAATGACCCGCTTAAAGGTACAGACTTGAAAGGCGGCATATTTGCATCACAAACAGTCTGCGAAACAAATAACGGACAAACGCTTATAGAACAAATAACTTTAGTAAAGACCTCCTCTAATCAAAACTCTATTGATAACCTATCTGCAGGCGAGCAAGCAGAAATAATGGTGAACCCGTATATTGGTTCTGATGATATGGCAAAAAACGCTCCTCGATATGCATCCTGGACTATTCTAACTCATAGGGGCGTTAATCCAGATACAAGTAGCGAAATTCCAGCATTATACGAAGGCGAAAAAATGACTATAGGGAAAGTACCTGCAATAAAAGAAGCTCTAGCTAAGATAGAAGAAGCTCGAACTAATAAGTAAACAGTCCTCAATAAGATAAAAAGAGACCCTTGCATAAACACCTTCATATATGATTAAATGAAGGTGTTTATGTTTAATGGGAAGCGGGTGATTAAAAAGGTGGGGCGACTCAAGAAGCCTATTATAGTTTTATGTGCGTTTGCACTCTTTATACTGCCGATAACAAATATTTTATCAGCCCATCCCGCGTTAGCTTTAAAAGACCCGAGCAGGTTCAGCAATCTAAAAGAGAGTGACCAATACAAGTTCTTCACGTACGCCTCTGCTATGGCACGCTGCTTCAGCTACAAATCTCTAGCGGTGCACACTGACGTTGATGACCAGATGTTGCATGATAATGTAGTATTCCGTACGTGGGGGGGTGTTTATACTTATATAGGTACATATCCGGAAGTAAAGGGGTTTGATAAGGGTGGAATAAAATGTAACGGTACAGAATTTCAGCAAGAGGCTTTTAATACATTTGGAATTTCACCAAATGAGTTACTGTGCTATATGGGCTACCCAAAGAACGGTTTAGAAGGAAAGAATGATAGTAATACAAAACATGAAAAATGTGTTGCCTTAGGATCAACTAACGATTTCACCTATAGTAATATGCCTGAGAATGGCGAAGAGAATTTTTTAAACGCGCTTACGGCATTAACAGGATATGATCGCAATGTAGCAGAAAAAAACGCTTACATAAAATATAGAAAATATTCAGACTGGATTAAGGGTTGTGTGGATGGTGAAGCAACCAGTAAGTCTGACAACACATGGAAGGTTTCTGTCGTTAACACAGACACTAAAAAAGTTGATACGATATACAAGCCAAAAGGCAAAACTGAATACTTGTATGCCGGAAGGGATGAAACACACGGTAGTCCTTATAAAAACAAGCCTGAATTTTCATGTAAATCAGTTGAAAGTGAACTGGCAATTGCAGCTAAAAAATATTTAAATGTTCTAAAAACAAATGCAGTAGATACTGCCTGCGCAGGACTGGCGGGTGAAAAGCTTAAAGCCTGCAAAGACGGAGCAAGCCATAAGAGTAATTCTAAATACTGTGAAGACAGCTATACGGAACCCGACAAGATAAACGCCTGTAAACAAGGTCAGTCTGCCAAAATTGAAGCCCCAGCGGAAGGTGACGGAGAAGAAGAGAAAAATTCGTGTGGTATTGATGGAATAGGGTGGTTGGTTTGTCCAGTAATGAACTTCGTGGCCAGTCTCAACGATGCTGCGTATAGTGCTATTTCCGGATTTTTAGATATAAAACCAGCAATACTTGGTGACAACAGCAATACTTCCGGAGCAAAACAAGGTTGGAATTTTTTCCGCAATATAGCCAATGCCATATTCGCCGTAATATTCTTATGGATTATATTTTCTCAAATTTCCAACGTTGGAGTCAGTAATTATGGCATTAAGAAAATCCTACCTCGCTTAATAATAGGAGCCTTACTGGTTAATTTATCCTATTATATTTGTCAGATTTTTGTAGACTTATCCAATATATTAGGACACACACTAAAGGACGCTTTGGAGTCTGGAGCGGGGGGAGTAGGTACCGGCTCAGAAGCTACGGGATGGGGAAGTGCCATCGCCGCCACCATAGTGGGCGTTGGCGGAGTAGTTGCATTTGCCGCCTTAGCTGTTGGAATCCCCACTCTTGTTGCTGGATTCTTTGCGATTATGACAGTATTTATTATTCTGGTAGTTAGACAAGCAGGTATTATATTACTAGTTGCCATATCTCCAGTAGCATTCGCTGCTTGGCTACTACCAAATACAGAAGACTTATTTAAAAAATGGATGAAAATGTTCAGGGGTCTACTGTTAGTATTTCCTATAATATCTTTGTTATACGGGGCAGGAAAATTGGCTGGTGCGATATTGATATCAAGTGCAACAGTTGACCCAAATAACCCAGACGAAACCATGCAGCTAGTTGCTTTAGCAGCCACTACTATGCCGCTCATTGCCACACCTTTCGTATTGCAAAACTCCTTAAGTTCACTAGGTAGTATCGGGGCTAAGATAGGCAGAATGAGTGCTGGCGCCCATAGTAGATTTGCCGGAAATGTAAAAAGCACAGCAAAAGGACGTGTTGACAATTCTGTTATCGGCGACACAAAAAGAAAATATTTGGATTTCATGGATAGGAAACGCGCAAGCATGCGAGCAAGTGATAGACGCGCAAAGATAGATAACAGTAAGTTTGGTCGATTTATGGGTTGGGATAAAGGTGGAGCACGCGCCCGCGCAACCGTAAATAAGGCGTTCGAAAGTGACGTTGAAAACGCATCCACAATGTTACAAGGTATGACATCGAGTGAAATAGCTGCTATTGCCAAAACGGGTAAAACCTCTGATGGTAAAGAAGTCTCACAAAGTATGTATGCAGCCACAATAGACCATACTATGGCTAATGGTAGTTTTACAGAACGTATGGATGTATTGAGTAGTCTAAAAGGTAAAGACGCCTCTATAAAACAACGGGCAATTAAAGCTGCATACGCAAAGAAGGATAATAATATCCTAGGAAATGGATTCGGAGATGCTATCCTTAATGATGAGGTTGGTAGTATGCAAGACCTATCTAATATGGCAGTAAATAATGCCGCGTCTGGAAATCTACAGGCAGAGCACTTGGTGCAGAATGGCGCAGCAACCGGATGGCTATCTAAAGCTATTGCCGATAGTAAGAATGAAAAAGCTTCGGCTGCATTTAAAAAAGCAGGAGAAGTTGCCATATCAAATCCAAATACTGCGAAAAATATAAATCAAGCAATATCCGAAGCGTTCAGTGCTCACGGAGTGGTTGCCGAGAATACGCCACAGAATACATCTTTCTCTAATTCTCAACAGAACAGCCAAAGTAGCAATTCTCAACAATCACCACAAAATAACCAACAGGGCAACAGTGGCTCTGGAGGGATAATTATTCCCTCTGACGAAGATGTTAATAAATACGGCAGATGACATTAAGCAAGAAAAAATCATACACAGCTTCTTCTCTTGACTTTTTCCATCAAAAATGCTAATATAAACCCAGATGGAGTGGTTAATTTCACGTAAGCAACCTCTTATTGTGACGTTGCGATGGTTTGTATTGCTGATAGCGGGAATGCTGGTGGGCATTTTTCTTAATGCCTTAACACACTCAACCTCTGTTTACGCTGTAGACGCAGAATGGAGCGGTCATAATTTAACCTATAATAAAGAAAAATATACAAAGGTAAGTGACGATAAAAAGATCAAACAATTTAACCTACCTGATAATTCGCTTGTTTATGTTAATGAAGATAAGAATAAAAAAGAAACCAAGGTTATTTATTTCCCATCAAGCGAAATATCTTCGCTAAGCTCGGCAACCTACGCGGTTTATTCATTTACGCCATCAAACACCTACGAACAAACCAGCACTTCAACTATTTCAATTGAATCTCCCTCAGAAAATTCAACAGGTACTTCCTGTGATGTGCAGGGAATAGGTTGGATTATCTGTCCACTCTCCAACTGGCTGGCTGATGGCATAGATTATATGTACAGCGCGCTTCAGGAGTTCTTAAAAACTAAGCCGTTAGAAACGACCAACCAAAACAGTGGAATTTATCTGGCGTGGGTCATTATGCGCAACATTAGCAACGTGGCGTTTATTGTGGCGTTTTTGGTGATTATCTACTCACAATTGACCTCTGTAGGAATTAGTAATTACGGCGTTAAAAAAATGCTCCCTAGGTTAGTAATTGCGGCGGTGTTGGTCAATTTATCGTTCACGTTTTGTGCTGTACTACTAGACTTATCAAACATAACTGGTTACGCTTTCCAAGACGCCTTCATGGGGATTAAAAACACAATATCTACCGTAGGAGAAAATACGGGCGTAGGTTGGACATGGTCAGAAGTTATTGTGATGATATTATCTAACGGAGCTTTAGCTGGCGGGGTAGTCGCAACAGTAGCCATGGGGGCAGAACTACTACCATTGGCACTATCAGCATTAGTGGGAATAGGTCTAGTGCTTCTCTTAGTGCTTCTAATTATGGCAGCACGTCAAGCTTTAATTGTAATCTTAATTATCATTTCACCTTTAGCCTTCGTTTGCTATTTACTTCCTGGCACAGAAAAATGGTTTAAGAAATGGCGAGATTTATTCTTAACAATGCTAGTATTTTTCCCAGCATTCGCTGTAATATTCGGTGGGGCTCAACTGGCTGGAATAATAATTATCCAAAACGCCACTGGAGCAAATGGTGGAATAATGCAAATCTTAGGAATGGTAGTTCAAGTTATACCATTAGCCTTAACACCTATAATTCTGAAACTTAGCGGCGGAGTATTAGGTAAATTCGCTGGGTTTGTTAATGACAAGAACAAGGGCTGGTATGACAAATCCAAGAACTGGTCTAAAGATCGTCGTGAGACCATTAAAAATAAGAAGTTGGCTAATGCCAATATGGCGCGATTCAATCCAAATCGTTTACGCCGCCGAATGGATCATAACAGTAGATTGCGTAAAAAAGATCTGGAAACTTCACAGAAAGATGCCGAGAATTCATTTAGAAATACAGTCAGGTATAAGAAGTCAGACTTGTATGCCAGACAGGCTTCCAGACGATCAGATTTCTTATCTGCACAAGACGATAATCGCTACCTCGAATCTACGCTGGGTCACGCACCAGATGATATATACGATAAAAGACCAGCTTACGATCGCACTCTACGATCCGTGTCAGCTACCTATGCAACTCGACAAGATTTGAAAGCTCATCAGCAGCAAACTGCATTCATGAATGATATTAAAGACCTAGAAACCGAAATTGCAACAGCAAGTCTGATTAAGAATAATGCTCAACGTCAACAGCACAGTGAATTTGCAGAGCAATTGAAAAACAGCAAGGAACTTCAAGAGAAGGCTGGTGGCAACGTATTCAAAGATGCAAATGGCAATTTGATTGGTGCAAATGCGGCCTTAGCTTCAGCCATAGCAACCAGCCGTAGCGAATATGCCAAGTCTGTTGATGAAGCTCATCAGATTATGAAGAATTATAAGCTGAGCGCTGGGCAAAGACAAAAGATATCTTTAGGCAATTCCGTGACGCTTTCAAATGGAACAGTACTGGATAGTAATAACATATTTATACGTGAAGCCGCAATTGAAGAGCAGATTAAATACGGAACTGTTACAGAAGTGGCTCAGCTTGTTAGCGAATTACCGCCAGAATTCTATTCTTCCGTGTCGGCAGCATTAGCGTCATCCGGCGTGAAAAACAAAGCTTCATTTATGGGCGGTAAATTAATTGACGATATGGTTAAGGGTGCTATTAATAACCGTCAAGATTTGCTCAATTATTGTGCTGACTGGCTACAGGGTGGTAAATATAAACCAGAAACTTTAGCCACCACTGAGGCTGATGGTGTTAAGTTATTAATAGAAGCTGTAAAGAATACATCTGTTATTACTGATAAGAAACGTCAAGATCTTAAGAAAGTTATCAACACAATTCTTACTGATAAGAGGTTGTCAGCTAATGCAACTGATGCAACTAAAGAGCAATTTGAGATTTTCCGCAACATGTTATAATCTCCATATTTTGATATAATATAAGCAGTATGTCGGTGTATAAAGTTCCTCAAGATGTCGAGGCGGAGGACAAACTGCTCGGGCCGTTTAGTTTCCGACAGTTTGTGTTCTTAATTATAGCTGTTATCGGAATCGCTATTGCGTACGGTTTGAGTACAATTTTACTACCTTTGGCAATAATTCCTGTGCCGATAATTTTATTCTTTGGAGCGCTGGCTTTACCGCTTAAAAAAGATCAGCCAATGGAAGTTTATTTGGCAGCAGTCATTTCTTTTATGCTAAAACCAAAAAAGCGACTATGGCAGCCTGATGGAATTGAAAGACTAGTCGAAGTTATCGCGCCAAAAGTCGAGGAGAAGACTTACGGTAATAATTACGATCAAGCCGAAGTCCAGCGAAGATTGTCATATTTAGCGAATCTGGTAGACAGTCAAGGTTGGTCAATTCGTGGCGTCAATAATCCGAATAGCTCGATGCGTGCCGATTTATTCAACGAAGGGCAAGCGGCTAACGACATATTGGATGAAAATAGTGCTACGGCGCAAAATATCAATCACTTGATAAATCAGTCAGATGTTCGTAGGCGACAAGAAGTTATCCAAAAGATGCAAACAGGGCAATCTGCTACGCCACCTCCTACGCAAACACCTCAATCATCTCAACCAGATAATCCTGCTCCAGCCACACCACTACAAATGAATCCGTACCCAACAATGCGTCAATCTGTATTAAATCCAGTGTCCGGACGGCCTGCTGCAAACACTCCAGTTCAAACTCAACCGACAGCCACGCCGCAAGCTAGCGTAAACGAGGTGCCACCTGCTATAATAGAACTGGCAAATAACCGCGACCTCTCGATTGAAACGATTGCGCGTGAGGCAAATCGAATTCAGCAAGAAAATAAATTATCAGATGAGGAAGTGGTGATTTCACTACGTTAGGTGGGGTTTATGCAACCAGAGTTACAAAATCAACAATCTTATCAGCAGGTTCCGCAAACCAATGCGGCTCTTCCTGGTGTCTCTCAGCAGCCATCAGGGGCAATTGGTTCGGGACCAAATCCAACCACGCCAACTCCAGATAAGACTCCTGACGACAAGAGGCAAAAAGGACCAATTAGCACCCAGAATACGCTACTTTTCTCTGAAATGCGCGAAAATATGATCATTATGAGTGATGGTAGTTTTCGGGCGGTAGTGGAATGTGAATCGATCAACTTTGATCTGATGAGTTCACGCGAAAGAGAGGGAATTGAGTTCAGCTATCAAAACTTTATCAACTCTCTATATTTCCCAATTCAAGTTCTTATCCGTTCACGCCGCGTGGACATTGGCCCATATCTGGACAGATTGGCTGAAATTCGCCGCAATCAAGACAATATGCTTCTCAACGTCTTAATGGACGATTATATGGATTTCATTGATATTCTGGCACAAGAGGCAAACATTATGGATAAGAGTTTTTATGTTGTCGTTCCATATTATCCAGCTGGCGAGGAAAATGCCTTCAAACAACAGACTAAGGGATTGTTCAATAGCTTCTTCAGTGGAAAAAAAGAGGCAACCGTAACAAAAATTGACCAAGTCACCTACACCAAAGCCAAAGATGAAATTAAAAACCGCATTGATTCGGTTATGAATGGCCTATTCCAAATGGGCGTAAAAAGCTGGCAATTAAATACCAGGCAACTGGGTGAGCTGTTCTACACTTCATATAATCCCGACACATCGTCACGTGAATCGCTAGAGGACATTGACCCGAGCGAGCTTACGACCACTTACGTAACTAAGGGAACTGGTCCATCACCGAGAGGAGGAAGGTCATAATGGCAAAGAAGAAATTAGATGCCGTTGATATTGCTGCTCAACAACGAGCAAGGGAGCAAGCCGAAGTCGAGCAGGCCTTCTTAACTGGCGTTCGAACTCTGCGTGATTTTATCGCGCCAAGTAGTATTGAGCTTCATTCTGACCATTTCCGACTTGGCTCAAAATATGGCCGCACAATGTATGTTTATGGCTATCCTCGTCAAATCTACACTGGCTGGCTTAGCTCAATCATTAACATCGATGAAGTGCTAGACATTAGTATGTTTATTTATCCAGTCGATACGCAAATTGTCCTGAATAACCTGCGCAAAAAAGTTACTCAGCTGGAAGCAACCATGAATATCAACATGGAAAAGGGAAAGGTGCGCGATCCAGGCTTGGAAGCGGCTTTGCAAGACGCCGAAGAATTGCGCGATCAATTGCAGATTGGCGCCGAAAAGTTCTTCCGCTACGGCTTATATATTACGCTTTACGCCGACAGCTTGGACGAGCTAAACTTCATCCAGCATAAAATTGAAACTATTTTTGGCCAGCAATTGGTGTTCTCAAAAGTAGCTTCCAGCCAGCAGGAGCAGGGATTGAATAGTTCTATTCCACAATTGACTGATGAACTACAGATTCGCCGCAACATGAACACTGGCGCAATTTCAACCAGCTTCCCATTCACTTCAGCCGATTTAACGGACAATAAGGGCGTACTTTACGGAATTAATATGCATAATAATGGCCTGGTGATTTTTGACAGATTCTCTCTGGAAAACGCCAATATGGTCGTGTTTGCTAAGTCTGGTGCTGGTAAATCATTTACCGTTAAATTGGAAGCTTTGAGAAGTATGATGGTTGGGGCTGATATTGTGATTATTGACCCAGAAAATGAGTATCAAAAACTATGCGACGCAGTTGGCGGCAGTTATATTCGATTGAGTTTAAGTAGCGACACGAGAATCAATCCGTTTGATTTGCCGCGTGTTATTGATACTGATGAGGCAGATGACGCACTGCGTGCTAACTTAGTTACACTACATGGGCTACTCAGGCAAATGCTGGGCGGCGCAGGAGTAGGGGCTGGCGGTCAAGTCGTAGCAGGACTATCACCAGCGGAAGAAGCTGATATTGATCAAGCATTGATTGACACTTACGCGCGCGTTGGTATTACTTCGGACCCATTGACGCACAATTCTACGCCACCGACGATTTCCGACTTATATGACACCTTGCTTCACATGGGCGGAACCGGCCCAAGTCTGGCTCAGCGACTTCGCAAATTTACCTCTGGAACGTTTGCGGGAATATTCTCGCAACAGAGTAATATTGATATTAATAATAATATGGTTGTCTTTAACATTCGTGACTTGGAAGATGAACTGCGACCAACGGCGATGTATATTGTTCTGAATCACATCTGGAATATTACGCGTACCGACCAGAGGAAACGTATGCTGATTGTTGACGAGGCTTGGCAATTGATGAAATATGACGATTCTGCCAACTTCTTATTCTCATTAGCCAAGCGCGCCCGCAAATATCAATTAGGCTTAACGACTATCACACAGGACGTGGAAGACTTCGTCGGAAGTAAAATGGGGCGAGCAATCGTTTCCAACTCTTCAATGCAGCTACTTTTGAAGCAGTCTGCCAGCGCCGTTGACGTTTTGGCGCAAGTGTTTAAATTGACAGATGAAGAGCAGAAACGACTAGCCAATTTCCCAGTTGGGCAAGGGTTATTCTTTGCTGGACAAAATCACGTTCACATTCAGATTCAGGCTAGCGATACCGAGTATAATTTGATCAATACAAATCCTGTATCGCAACAAATAAAACCGTCAGATTTGCCAATCGGCGGCTACGGAGCGGTGTAGAAAAATAGCGAGAAAATATGGCACGAGTTGATTATACGACGGATTCCGAAACTGACAGCAGATTAAATCCTGCTGAGCAGGCTAAGTTTGATCAAATCTCGGCTGGTTATGACAGTGGGTCAGAGTTAAGTGATCGCGAAAAAGATGCCATAAATGACCTTGAATCTCAGTTTGATAATAAAGATTCGGATTTGAATCCTAATCAAAACGATTCCGCCAGCGCTGCTGTTAATGACCAAGAATCTTCTGTTCCAGGCAACGGTTTTTATCAGCCATCTGCGGGAAAAAAGAAAAGTCCAGTAACGTTCAAATCTTTGCTGAAAAAACGCGGACCAATTGCAATAATTGCTGGAATATTGGGACTGGGTGGTGGAATTCTGGGAATATTCCTTAGTCCAGCGACAATGTTACAAAATATTATGGAGAATTTCACCTGGAAAAACGACTCCGCTTCAGTTGCTAAAGAATCTCGCATGAAAAAAGTCATGAATAAAATGATCGGAGCCAGTGATGACGCAGGAATTTGCAATAATAAGAAAATTAAATGCAAAACAGGAAGATTATCCAACAAAGCTCTTAAGAAATTCAAGAAATCCGGATTAATTCCAGTTGATGCTGATGGCAAAGAAATGGACATAAAAGGAAGAGGATACCCAGAAAAAAATCCAACTCACTGGAAGGTGGAAGGATTAAACGATGGGAAACCTATTGAGTCGTCGAAATTAAAAGACGAATTGCTAAAGAAAGAGAATCGTAAAATTGCCAGTAAAGTCTATGGCAGAACCGGCTTATTTAAAATGCGTTTCCGCGCCTGGACAGGGAAACATATAAGTAAGCTTTACGATAAATTCAACCTTAAAAGAAATAATGCAATTTCAAAAATTGACAAAAAACTTGGTATAAAAGAAAAAAGAGAGAAATTTAAAGAAAAATTACCAAAGTTTAAAGCTGGTAGTGCTAGTAAAAATATTAGCGATGGTGTTGATAAGTTGGAGGGTAAGCTGAAAAAAGGTGGCCTAGCTTATGCTATTAGCGCAGGGGCTTGTGCTGTAGTAAAAATCCCAAATCTTATTGCGTCAGGTGTAGCAGCAATTCAGTTAGCTCCACTATTAGGCATAGTTATGGATGTTATCCTATCCCCTGGATCTCAAGCTAAGGCTTCTGGACTCGACTCTAGTGGCGGTGGATTCTCTCAAGAAACGATGGAAACCATCGGCACTATGCTAACCGAAAGAGGAAAGATGAAAGGGTCCGATAACGCCGAAGGATCGGCATTAGATTCTCCGTATTTACTAGCAGCAATGGGCGTAAATAACGACAAGCCTGGAATTGCAAAAAACTACATTCCTGGATATTCAGTAGCTACGAATCCTATAGTCCAAGGCTTTAATGAAGCTAAAGAAGCCACTGAAGGTGTATGCGATTATATATTAAGTCCAGTAGCCATGTATGCCTCTATGGCAGTAGAGGCAGCAGTCTCAGCCTCTACTGGCGGTATAAGTGCGATAGTTAGTTGGGTAGGTAAGGCAGCGCTATCTGAAGTGACTAAAAAAGTACTCGAATATGCAGTTGGCGACCAAGTTAAAACAATTCTTGAAGAACTAGCAAAGAAATTTCTTGCACCAAATAATGCTCAATATAAGGATTTGGGTGACTCACTTGGTGTTGGAGCGGCGGCGTTCTTTGCAAGCGGATCTATGGGACAGATGTTACCAGGGCTTAAAATGAGCCAATTAGCAGAATTCAACGGAATCCAAATAGCAAACGAAGAATTCCAAAAAGAAATGGATATCGCCTCCTTAAGTCCATTTGATACATCCAGTAAATATACATTCTTAGGTAGTATATTCCATAATATGGGCAATATGATGATAGCTAATGGAACTTATAGTAAAACTCCAGTAGCAATGCTATCTAACATTCTCAGACTACCTTCTATGGCATTATCTTATTCATCTACTGCAAAAGCAGCAAGCGGTATGTATTCTGATAAATATTGTGGATACGCAAAAGACTTTTATATGGGCAGCGGATCATCGGAAGATCCAGCCGTGAATATGGCAGGATTACCGTGTACTGGCATAACCAACAGCCAGGCAAACATGTCAGTAGAGGAGGCTATTCAAATTGCCGAAGATGAAGGATGGATACAGAAAGATATGGACATTCCAGATGGCGCAGATATATCCGATCTCATGAATAATGGATACATAGTTAAAGATACTCCTCTTCATGACTTTGTAGAAGGCTGTGGAGATGCCAGCACCGGAAGCTATTGGTTTAGTAATGGCGGGTGTACAGCGCCATCAGATTCAACACGTGTCGCAAAAATTACTGAAAAAACATATAAAGATGGAGAAGGGAAAGCTATTACCAATGAGTCATTTGAAACTGAAAATTCCGCTAAGCAATACGACGATAGAAAGCTTTCCGCAATGTCAGTATTGCTAATTGATTTCCAAATTGCCCAATCAATCAATGGCGAAGATGACGAAGAAGATGCCCCTTCAACCACAGCTAAAGCTCCAGACAATGGCGAGGCAGTTGGCGAGCCGCAATTAGAAGAAGCACAGGCCGAATGGGGCAGCTATGAAAATGGTAAAATTCCAGACTCAGAATTGCAAACTCTATCTTTCTCGTCAGGCAGTAAAATGAATAAGAAAGCTGCAGCGGCTATGGAAGAAATGAATAAAGCGTATAAAGCCGATAACGGATCAGACTTAACAATTAATGAGGCGTATCGAGATTGTGCAACGCAAATTAGATATAGTAAAGAGCTAGGATCAAGAGCAGCTCCAGCTCCTCCGTGCGTATCAAACCATGGCTGGGGACTTGCTGCAGATATTGAAGTTGGCGCGTTTGGGTCTTCTATATATAATTGGCTAAAGGCTAACGCCCACAAATACGGTTATGTACATCCCGCTTGGGCTGAGCCGGGTGGGAGTAACCCCGAACAATGGCACTGGGAATATGCAAGGAAGGTTTAATGAATAAAGAAAATAAAGTTATCCTAATATCATCCGTATTATTTTTAATAAGTATTACGGCAACTTTCCTTATTATTAAAAACCCTGACAGCAATCAATACACGACTATTCTGTCATCATCCCAAAACGCTAACGAGAATCCAAGTAATCAAAATAACACCCACGAGCAATCATCAGAGCAAAAAGTTATCACCGAATTACTAGATTCTACATCCAGTGCCTACGGTAACCGCAAATTAAAGAAGTATTCAATAGTAAAAGAGCAGGGCGAATTTAAGTTGGTTGCGCTAGAAATTTATAGCGAGAAAATCAAATCTACCTACAACACGTATGCAGTCCTAAGAAACAATTCGGTCATAACAGGCGTTAATGATAGAAAATCCCCAGACGCCTTAAAAAGTATTAGCGTTCCTGCAGATATTATAAACGAATATAAAAGGAACCAGTCTGATGTATAAAAAGTTGTCTATCGCTCTTTGCTTTGCTATATCTTTTGCTATTACTATACAACCAGTATCTTTAGCGGCAGGATATCCCGATTCATACGTAACAAACGATATTCTTTGGTATAAAGAAAATGATTCAACAACTTGTTCCGGATCATCTTCTAACGGAGTATCAGGATCTGATAACCAAGAAAAGATTTGGGGATATCTACGCAACGCAGGATTAAGCGCCGAACAAACAGCTGGCGTGATGGCTAATATTCAGGCAGAGTCAGGATTTAGTCCTACCAGACACGAAGTAGGTCAAGGATGGGGGTCTGGTGGCTGGGGACTCGCCCAGTGGACGTTCGGAAGGCGAACGCTTATAGCTAATAAAATACCGTCTGAACTAAAAAAATATTACAGCCAAGAGTATGGTGGCGCACCTAACGACAAGGGTATGGTCGATTCTATTCCAGTGGAAGACAACGACAAGCTATTGATCTTCGAATTAGAGTATTTAGTGCAAGAAGGGACAGAAAGGCCCGTTACTGCTCGTGGATTTGGTACCGCTTCAAATTCATGGGAATTATTAAAAACCCTGAAGACAGTTGATGATGCCACTGTTTTTTGGCATGACGATTTTGAAAAATCAGCCATGACAAAAGATGACGTTAAAAATATACGCGGTGCCGCCGCACAAAAAATCTATGAAAGGTTTAATGGTACAGGCGGAAGTGGAGGAGGATGCTCTTCATCAAACGGTGGCGGCGACTTTATCGACTATGTCAAACGTTATGCCTGGCCAGAAAAAAGGGTTCGTACAGATAAAAAACCTGAATATGCAGAAGCTATAGAAAAAGCGAAAAAAGAGAACAGATTTACTGGCGGTACGTGTTATGGCGGCGGTGTCGATTGTGGCGCGTTTGTAACAACAATTTTGAACGATAGTGGGTTTGATAAAAATTACAACTATGGAGGTGAGGGCGGCAAGGCTGGACCGACTGGCGTACAGAGAGCGTGGGCAGAAGCCAACTGGCAAACTCTTGGCAACGGTAGCTCAATCAACGTAGCAGACCTTAAACCCGGTGATGTCGCCCATAGTCCAGGACATACATTTGTTTTTGTTGGTAATATAGACGGATTTGACTCAAATATAGCGTCCGCCTCATTGTGCGAATACGCCCCAAAAGCAGGCGGCGAGAGTTTAACATCACCAAGCGTAACTTGGTTTAGGAAGAAATGATGAATAAAAAAATAATTAGCAGTATATTAATATTATTATCAGCCAGTACATTAGTATATGGCGTCATAACCTACGTAAATAGATATGACACCACTCCAGTTTATCTACTAACCTCGCCCGATAAGGCTGAAATTACTACTGATAGTCAAAAATTTATCGGCTCGCAAGTCGTATATTTAAAACCAGGAACATACAATTTTAAAGCATCAAGAAGTGGCTTTAAAGATGAGAATATTAATATCGAAGTAAAGAAGGGTAATCCGCTAAGGATAATTTTTGCGCTCACACCTACGACAGAGGAGGCTATTAAAGAATTACAGTCTTCGTCTAAAACGTCAGAAATAGACAGAGCTACGACGGACAGACTTGCTAATGAACAAAAAAAGCTGGAAGACGCCAATCCTATAATTAAAAAATTACCAATAAAAAACTTAATTTATTCAATTGGATATAAGGCAGACCCTAATCATAAGAATGGAGTTATCGTAGAAATCGATACTATAGAAGGATATAGAAATGCTGCTCTCAATAAGATTAAAGAGCAGGGATTTGACCCGTCAAAACTAAATATTACATTTAGAAACTACGCTAATACATTTACGGAGTAATTATGAATCGAAGGAATATCATCATCGGCAGCATTACATTAGCAATATTAACATTAATATTGCTAGCGATTATATTCATTCAGCCAACGCATACTATATCTATAACTTTCGACAAGGAAAACCTATCGGCGAAAATATATCGCAACACAGGTAAAAGCACTTCCGAAATTACGTCGATAAACGGTAGTTCTAAGATACAGTTATCAGACGGCAAATACATAATAAAAACATCATCTAAATCTGGTTCTATCAATGAGAATTCCACGGAATTTACTGTAAAAGGATCGGATGAAAATATATCTGTAAAAACTGAATATAGCCAAAAATTCATGTCTAGTAAAATAAATGAATATAGAAGTGATATTTTAGAGGTATTATTTGCCAAATATCCAGAGTTAAAATCATCTTTTATACTTCAAAAAGAAATTATCCTAGGAAATAACGCGGACTGGTATGCAGCCAGTTATCAGAGAGGCGTCATAGATAGAAATTCCGGCGATATATACACTGTTATTCTGAAGAAAGAAAATAACAAATGGGTGATTAAAACTAAGCCACAAATAATCAATACTATATACAACACCAAAGATATACCAGAAGATATTTTATCAGAAACAGCCTCCAGATTATCTCCGTTCTCTACTAGCTCTTAAGAGGCATAATAATGTGCGTATAATCAGGATTTTTTACTTGCTCGCGAATTACACACGGCGACAATTTGCCATTGAACGAAAATACGATTTCATCCGCGTCAATAATATTCAAAACTTCCGTTAGATAGCGTGAATTAAGAGTAACTTGACCATCTGCGGATATTTTGGCTGTTGCCTCTGAGGTGTTCTCGCCAAGTTCAGACGCAATCGAATGAATAGAAAGCAGAGAATTTTCCTCTGATGCTGTAATTGTAATTCCACCACCAGATTCACGCGCAAATAACGCCGCAATTTTCGTAACTCGACTAAAATCAGACTTCTTAATAACAATCTCAGTTTCCGCGGTTGCTGGAATCAATTGGCGATAATCGGGAAATTTCCCGTCAATCAATCGGCTAACAATTTCCATATCTCCCGTCTTAAAACAAACTTGAGAATCGTCAAAAAGAACCGTAATTTTCTTCTCATCGCCGACACTTTTACTGACTTCCGCCAGAGTAGACGCAGGAATGATCGCTGAAACTTCATTATCCGACTTTATCAGACGCTTTTCTGCCAGCCTGTAGCCATCAGTAGCAGCCAAGTATAGCGATCCTTCATAATTATGCCAATAAACTCCCGTGAGTACCGCTCGCGTAACGTCAGAACTAACAGCCAACTTCGTTTGGACTATGGCTTTCTTAAGATCCTCGACATCAATTTCATATTGCATAGCGGTTTTTTCATCAATTGTAGGCAGCTCAGGATACTCATCAGCCACCACGCCATTGATAACTGATGAGAATTTTCCTGAAGTTATATGCAAATGCTCGTTTTTAGTTTCAAGTTCCACTGGGCCGCTCGGTAAGTTTGTAATGAATTCTGACACCAATCGGGCAGGGATTGTAATGGATCCATGATCCTCAATTTTCGCGCCAATGTATTGAGTGGAAGCAATTTCCAAATTTGTTCCAGCAATCAATAATCTTCCTCCGTCAGTGCGAAGTAAAATATTATTCAATATCGGCAGTTCATTACGACTTGATGCGATATCTTTGATTAGATTAAGTGCTTTTGCAAGTTTTTCTTGGGTGACTGATACTTTCATTATACTTTCCTTAATTTTTAATTAGTCTTAATAGTAATAGGTGCTGTGGAAACTGGGTAAAAAATGTGTTCAAACAGGGGTAGAGTGGCGATAAAATAGGTGGAAAACTCTGTGTGCTATTTGTGGACTTTATAGTGGATATTTGTGCATTATTCCACTGTCTGCTGACTTGTCGTTTTCTTTCCACAGATCTGTGTGTTGGTAAGTCACCGCAAAAACACAACATCTGCACAGCTTTTCCACAATTAATGAACATATAATTTATCCTTAATATCATTTATCTGTTCGCGAATACTGACATTAGTAAGAATTTCTTTAGTAATCTTTTCAATTGAATGCATAGCGGTCGTGTGGTCTTTTCGTCCAAGCTCTTGGGCAATTTTCGGAAAACTCATTTTCAGTTCACTACGCAGAAGGAACATCGCAATTTGTCTTGGCATGGCGATAAATTTATCTCGCCTGGATGAGCACATATCTTTTACATCAATATTATAATAGCGCGCCGTCTTATCAATTATTTGTTTGGCGGTTATATGTTGCGGTCTATTGCGTTTAATATCTCCCAAAATTCCTTCAGCCGCCGCTAAATCAGGAGTGAAATTCTGCATTTCCGCATAAGCAAGCAATCGATTCAAAGCGCCTTCCAGTTCGCGAATATTCGTCTTAAAGTTGGTCGCCAGATATTCTACGACATCGGAATCTAGTTCAGTGTTGCTAAGTTCAGCTTTTGCTTTAACAATAGCGCAACGAGTTTCATAATCGGGCATCTGAATATCAATCGCCATACCCCATTCAAATCGACTACGCAAACGATCGGTTAGAGTAGGAATACTCTTCGGCGGTTTGTCTGAGCTAATAATGATTTGCTTGTTGTTTTGATGAAGATCATTAAATGTATGGAAAAATTCGTCCTGAGTTTTTTCTTTTCCAGCGATAAATTGCATATCATCGACAATCAATACATCGACATTGCGATATTTATCAGAAAAACCTTTTTTCTTGAAACGAATAGAATCCAGAAACTCATTAACAAACGTTTCTGTAGTAATGTAAAGCACGCGCGCCGAAGATTGTTTTTTAACTATCTCGTTACCAACAGCTTGCATTAAGTGGGTTTTACCAAGTCCAGAGCCTCCGTAAAGATAGAGCGGATTATATTTTTCTCCTGGATGTGCGGCGACCGCTTGGCAGGCAGCATAGGCCAAATCGTTACTTGAGCCAACGATGAAGTTGTCAAAGGTATACCTGGGGTTAAGATTACTAGAGTGGGATTTCCTCGATGGTAGAATCAGCGGCTTCGCTGTTTCTTGTTGTCCACTTTTATCAACTTCACGATTAACGCGCGGTTTTTTATTACTAGATTCGACGTTATAAGAAATAGACGGAGCATTGATGCCGTTGTGAGCCAAGGCCTCTAATATTTGCGGGTGAAATCGCTTTTCAAGTTGAGTTCTAGCAAAAATATTCGGCGCAATTATAAGAACTTCTTTTTCGGAGATTATTTCCAATTTGGTATTTTTAAACCACGCAGTAAACGACGAAGACGATACAGTTACTTCAATCTCACCTAAAACACCCTGCCAAACCGCATGACTATCCACGAAAATTACTCCCTCAAATTCTGTTAACTGTCTTTACTATAGCAAATAAGGGGAGTTTTCCACAAGTATAAACGGAGTAGAAAGGTTACTATTCAAAACAGGGGTGGAGTTTTCCACAATTAAAATTCTCATCTGTTAAAATTGTGGAAAAATATACGTCGATAGTGGAAAAGTTATTGTCGACTTGCAAAAAGTACTGAAAGAATATATACTATTCATTGATATGCCAAAGCGAACATTTCAACCACACACCCGACACCGCGCAAAGACGCACGGTTTTAGGGCACGAGTTTCTACCAAGGCTGGTAGGATGGTTTTGAAGCGCCGCCGCCTAAAGGGCCGCGCTAAAATTGCTATTTAATTAATAGCTAAAAATTATCCCGTCGATGAAGGCGGGATTTTTTGATATAATTGTAAAATATGTTACAACAATGTAATCGTTTTCATGGTCATGGCAGTCTTAAGTTTGTCTATAAAAATGGACAAGCGGTTCGTTCGTCTATAGCCACGATAAAATACGTGAAGAACCCATATCGAAATCACAGCAGGTTTGCGGTTGTTGTCAGTAAAAAAGTCCTAAAATCAGCGGTGCGTCGGAATCGTATACGCCGACGTGTTTATGAAATTATTCGCTTGGAGCTGCCTAATATGAAAAATGACCAAGATGTGGCTGTTATTATATTTTCGGCGGAAGTTTTATCGATGCCACATAAAGATCTAAAACAGACAATAAAGAATCTTTTCTCTCAAGCTCAACTGTATAAATAGGCGCTTTTTTGCTATAATTAAGACATGAGTTTTTTTGATGAGTTTATTGTTCGACCGATTTTAAATTTGCTAATGGCTATTTATAGTCTGATTCCGGATTTTGGTGTTAGCGTCATTATCTTTACGATTATTGTAAGACTTTTACTTTGGCCGCTAATTAAGAAGCAGCTTCATCAAGCAAAAGCCATGCGTAAAATGCAGCCAGAGCTAGCAAAACTTAAAAAACAATACGCAAAAAATCCGCAAATGCGTAACCTAGCGATGATGGAGCTTTATAAAAAACACAACGTCAGTGCCTTTGGTTCAATTGGCGTTATGATTATTCAGTTACCAATTTTGATTGCGATGTATCGAGTGGTGCAGATTTTCGTTTCTAGCCGCGCCGACTTAGGAAAATATGTTTATGATTTTATGAAAAATCTGCCGGTTGCTAATAATCTAGTAAATAATCCAGATCAATTTAATCAGAATTTTCTGGGAATTATAGATTTGACACAACACGCGGTATCAAAGAATGGAATTGTTGTTGGCTTGGTTATTTTGGCGGCAGTTGCGGCATATTTGCAATATTTAACTTCAAAACAATTGTCACCCCAATCTGACAGCAATCGTAAGTTGCGTGACATTTTAGCTGAGGCTGGCGATGGAAAAGAGGCAGATCAGGCGGAAGTAAATGCCATTATGACACGAAAAATGATGAAATTTATGCCAGTAATGATGTTCTTTGTGATTGTGTATTTGCCGGCAGCCTTGGCTCTTTATTTGACAACAGCCAGCGCCGTGGGATATCTCCAGAACTATATCATCTTCAAGCAAGACTCTAAAGAAATGCAAGAAATTGCAGATAAAAAATCATCCCAAAAATCTAAAGCATCGACAAAAATCGATAAACGTGTTAAAAAGGCTACAGAAGCCAGGGTAACTCGAATCAAGGCTAAGGATTAAGGAGGATTTATGGATCAAATTGAAACAGTTGAATTTGTAAAAAAATATTTAGAGGATTTGCTAACGTTCTTTGACTTGAATCTGGAAGTTTCGGTAAAAATCGAAGATGGAATTGTTGTAGCTTCAATTCCGCATAGCGAGCGAAGTAGTATTTTAATCGGTAGAAATGCGGAAACATTGCGTAGTATTCAGAACCTTTTGTCGACAGCTCTTCATCATAAAGAAGCGTCAACTGTTCGAGTTAATTTGGATATTGCGGACTATAAAAAGCAGCACGCTGAAAAAATTGCCGAAAAGGCGCGCGGCTGGATTGAGGAAGTCCGTCGAACTGGTGAATCAAAGGTGGTGGATTTGAATGCCGCTGATCGCTGGACGGTGCATCACTTGGCTGGTGAATATAGCGATATTGATACGCATTCTGAAGGTGAAGGTCGCGAACGACGGCTGATTATTAGTCAGAAGAGTTCTTAGCATCCTTAAAGACTATTCTGGAATATAGAACGTAATTCCAAACGAGGCTGACTACTGTAGCGGCTAGCTTGCTAATCAATAGGGCAAGTGATTTGTTCAGTCCAAAGTTTATGAATATAGGTGTAATAATAGTGATGATAATTGTTTGGATTACCCATAAACCAAATAGTGTAACTGCGGCGAATAAAAGAAATTGTTTTTTCAAGTTTTGGGATGTTGACTTGAAAGTATATTTTTTATTTGCAAAAAATGAGAACAAAAAAGCAACGAATGTTGATATGAAATTAGCAAACTCTTTTGGAATATTTAAGAAGATTGTTAGGCTAAAAAGTATGCCAAAATCTAGTACTGTATTAGTACTGCCAACGATAAGAAACCTGAATTTATCGGCGTGTTTTTTTAATATTTCCTGCATGATACTCCTCTATTAAATATAATGGTCTGTTTTTTGTTTCAATAAATATTCGTCCTACATATTCACCAATTATACCTAAGGATAATAACTGAACTCCGCCGAGGAATAAGATGACTGCCATTAAGGAAGAATACCCAGCGCCAGTAGAAACTCCGAACAAAGGGCGAACTAAAAGATAAATAATCCAGACAAAAGCAATGAACGAAATGATGAATCCAAAAATAGTTGCCATTCGTAGCGGTGCAGTAGTAAAGCTGGTGATTCCGTCAATTGCCAAGTTGAGTAGTTTTCGGTAATTCCATTTGGTTTGACCGGCTAATCTGGGATCGCGATCATAAAATATCTCTTTTTTCCTATAGCCAATCCAGCTAAAAATTGCTTTTGTATTGCGCTGAGATTCGCGGAATTTTTGCAAAGCCTCAATGCATCGGCGATCCAGCAAGCGAAAATCTCCAGTGTCGACCTGAATGGGGATGTTGGTTGATTTTTGCAATATTCTGTAATACCATTGGCTGGTTTTTTTCTTCAGCCAGGTTTCGCCTTGTCGATTATTGCGGCGAGCATAGACGTCATCGTAACCATCTTCCCAATACGAAATCATTTCCTGGATGAGCTCCGGCGGGTCTTGTAAATCTGCATCGATAATCACCAGAGCGTCACTTTTTACGTGGTCAATTCCAGCTATCATGGCAATTTCCTTACCGAAGTTTCGCGATAGATTTATGTAGCTAATCCGAGAATCTTTTTTCGATTGCTCGGCTATGATTGAAAAAGATTTATCGGTGCTGCCGTCGTTTATGAAGAGAAATTCGAATTGATAATTGGGTGTGTTTTTTGTAAATTCGTCCAAGCGCTTAAATAATTGCGGTAAAACAGATTCTTCATTGTAGACAGGAATGAGAAGGGTGATGGTTTTCATGGTATTAAATATATTATTTTATTCTGAAAAAATGCTTAAATTTTAATAATCCAGTTTGATTTGGCAGTGGTCCATCGTGGATAATATTACGAATATAGTCGACGGAAACCTTACGATTTTTTTGGATATAAAAACGTTTTTTATAAGCTGCCGGTTTGTGAATAATTGATACTAAAGCGCCCTTGAATGCGGGCCAACCGTTGCCGTGGCGAATTGCGCTGGCAAAAATCAACCAATATGTCAGTAAAAATCGTATGCCAATATACCAAAATAGTTTACCCGGAACATTTTTAATGAAGACTAACGGCAAGTTTTTAAAAGTATTGTAGACAGCTAATCCGGGAACTTTTTTACTACTAGCGCCAACTTTATGATAAGCGATAGCCTTGGGCGTGAAGCGAACTTTCCAGCCGGCTAATTGTGCTCGGAAGCTTAAATCGACATCCTCATAATACATGAAGAAATCTTCATCAAACATATCTATATTATCAAAGATTTTTGCACGATAAATGGCTCCACCACCAGTCGCTCCAAATATTTCTCCAGACTTAGCTGGCGCGTTTTTTATTGGCTCATCACGATTTCTTGGTCCAGGAAGTCCCCAGGTTGTATAAAAATCACCAGTTGTGTCAAGAGTCTTGCCGTCTCGCCTCTGTAAAATTCCAGTTACAATACCGCACTGTGGGTATTTTGATAATTGATAAGTGAGAGATTCGCACCAATTTTTATCAGCTATCGCATCCGGATTAAGTACACCAATATATTCAAAGTTGTTTTTTAGAGCATAGATTAATCCTGTATTAATTCCTCCCGCGAATCCTAGATTATCTGAGTTTTTGAGCAAAATAATCTTTTCTTTTTTATGCGACGATATATATTCTTCAAATACGGCAACAGAATCGTCGCTACTATTATTATCTACTATAACAATAGTAGGTTTTAGAGTTTGTTTTATTAATGAATCGACACATTCTATGGCGTCATCAGATCCATTCCAGTTAAGAACTATAATTGCAAGTCTATTCATAATGTTCTTTTTGTATTGTATAATAGGTGATGTATATTATGAAGTGGCTAGAGGTTTTTAATAGAAAAAATAGGATTCTCTTAAGGGAATTAGTTATTACGGATTTTAAATTGAGATATCAGGGTTCTGCTCTCGGATATGTATGGAGTGTTCTTAAGCCGCTTTTTCTATTTTCGATATTGTATGTAGTTTTTGATAAATTTTTAGGAGTAGGAAGGAATATAGAACATTTTCCAGTGTATTTATTGCTGGGGATAATTTTATGGAACTTCTTCGTAGAAGCAACTAATCAAGGACTAAACTCTATAGTAGGTCGAGGTGACCTACTCAGAAAGATTAATTTTCCTAAATATATTGTTGTAATTTCTGGAACTGTATCCTCATTGATAAATTTGCTATTTAATATGATAGTGGTGCTTTTATTTGTGTTAGTAAATGGAGTTCAATTATCATGGATGTCGCTATTAATCATACCACTAATAATTGAACTGTATATATTTGCTTTAGGAGTGGCTTTTTTCTTGTCCGCTCTTAATGTTAAGTCGCGAGATACTGGATATCTATGGGAGGTATTTACTCAGGCTGCATTTTATGCCACCCCTGTTATTTATCCAATGCAGATGGTTTCACAGAAGAGTAATTTTGCTGTTGATCTGTTGTTTCTTAATCCTGTTGCACAAATTATTCAAGATAGTAGATATGTGCTTATAACTAAAGATACGATGATTATGTGGAATAGATTAAGCCCGCTAATGATGTCTGTACCGTTTTTAGCTATAGCTATAATAGTTCTGTTTGCGGTTTGGTATTTTAAGAAGCAGTCAAAGACATTTGCGGAGGAGATTTAGGATATATGAAGGACGTAGTTATAGAAGTTAACTCTCTTACTAAGACTTTTAAGATACCAACAGAGTCTAGTAACGGGATTAAACAGAAGACCATTAATTACGTTAAAGGCAAAAAAGGCTACAGGGAATTTACGCCATTAAAAAATATATCTTTTGATATTAAAAAAGGTGAATTTTTTGGAATAGTTGGTAAAAATGGTTCAGGTAAGAGTACTTTATTGAAGTCTATAGCTCAAATTTATTCTCCGACGAAGGGTTCAGTACGAGTAAATGGATCTCTTGTCCCGTTTATCGAGCTGGGTGTTGGTTTTAATCCAGAATTAACAGGTAGAGAAAATGTATTTTTAAATGGAGCTTTACTGGGATTTAGTCATAAAGAGATGGAACTGATGTATGATGATATTGTTGAATTCTCTGAGTTGGCAGATTTTATGGAAGAGAAGCTTAAGAATTACTCATCAGGGATGCAGGTTAGGTTAGCTTTCTCTGTAGCCATTAAAGCTCGTGGCGATATTTTAATGCTTGATGAAGTGTTGGCTGTAGGGGACGCGGCTTTTCAGCAGAAGTGTTTTGATTATTTTGAAAAAGTTAAACGTAGTAATCAGACTGTGGTTTTTGTGACGCATGATATGAATGCTGTGCGTAGATTTTGCTCGAGAGCCATGTATATAGAAAATGGAAAGATAAAACATATTGGATCACCTCAGGAAATTGCCGATATATATACGGAGGTTAATATGGATGCGGTTACTAGTGCAGAAGAAGAATCTCATGACGATTCAGTTAGTATGTCTGTTGATATACCTAGTAAAAAAAATTTTACGCAAGAAGACTCGATTGATATTGGTGTAACTGTAGACGGTATTGCTGAAGATGTTTTTGTGAATATATCCTTTGTATACGGAGGTTTTGTATTTGCTGATCGCAACTGTAGAGATACTCCTAGTGACTTCATACAAAACAATAGGAGGATTAATTTCAATCAGAGTTTGGACGGCTTTAATCCTGGCAAATATGATATTCATATGTCATTACACCGCAGGGCTGATGATGGCATAATTAAACATTTGCCACGAGCATTTTCGTTTATTATTACAGGCAAGGATGATTTTCGTGATGGTCCAATGAGAATAATGGGAAAGTGGAGTGTAAAGAAGAGGGGATAAAGTCAGATGAAAAATAAGATTATAAAGAGTGCTAAATTTGTTGTTAGAGCAACATTGCATCCGTCATACGGTAGTGAACAAGTAAGGTTGTTTCGTGACCGTAGATTTATTAATAAGAAACGATATGAAGATTATATTAAATGGTTTGATAAGCATAAAGTCACCGATGAGCAACTTAAGTTACAAAGAAGATATTCCAAGGAATTTAAGCAACGTCCATTGATTAGTATTTTGTTACCGACATATAATACAAATCCAGTATATCTGCGTAGCTGTATTGATTCTGTTCTATCTCAGAGTTATGACAACTGGGAGTTGTGTATTTCTGATGATAATTCTACTAGTGATCAAACAAAGAGTGTTATAAATGAATATGTAGAAAAGTATAATAATATTAAGGCTACATTTCGTAAAGAAAATGGTCATATATCAAAGTCATCTAATACAGCTCTTTCGATGGCGAAAGGTGACTATATATCATTACTCGATCATGATGACATCTTACCTCCCAATGCCTTGTTCGAAGTGGTTGATGTTATAAATAAAAATCCTGACGTAGATCTTATTTATACGGATGAAGACAAGATCGATAGTGATGGTATTCATATAGAACCATTTTTTAAACCTGACTGGAGTCCTGATTTTATGAATTCATGCAACATGGTAACGCATTTTGCTACCATAAAAGCAGGTGTAATTAGAAGTGTTAATGGATTTACTGTCGGAACGCATGGCGCGCAAGATTGGGATTTATTTTTGAAGATTTCTGTTAAAACTAATAATATTTATCATATTCCGAAAATTTTATATCATTGGCGTAAATCTGAGACATCTACTGCTATGAATGCTGATAGTAAACCATATGCTTATATAAATCAAAAGAATGTCCTTCGTAGTAGTGTGAGACAAAGAAGAGAAAATGCTTATATAGATTCTCATGTTGCGTTAGGATTTTGGCGTAAAAAATATGTAATCCCGACAAATCCGTTGGTGTCAATTATCATACCAACCAAGGATAATTTTAGATATATAAAAAAATGCATAGATTCAATTATTGAAAATACCTCGTATCCATATTTTGAAATAATAATTGTAGATACGGGATCTACAGATTATCGAGTAAATGATTTTTATGAAAAATTAATAGATAATAATGACAATGTGCATGTTATTAAATATAAGAAGAAATTCAATTTTTCAGATGCATGTAACTATGGTGCAAATAATTCTAGTGGAGAATATCTGCTATTTCTTAATAATGACACGGAGGTTATTACTCACGACTGGATCCAGTCATTGCTTGAGCATGCTCAGCGTCCAGAAATAGGGATGGTTGGACCTAAGCTTATATTTGAGGATAAGACAATACAGCATGCTGGAATAGTCTTATCTGAAAGAGATATCGCATTCCATCCGTTTTACGGTCAGGATGAGCGTACAGATATATTTACATATATTTATACCGCCAATATTCGTAATGTATCGGCAGTAACTGGTGCTTGTTGTATGATTAGTCGTGATAAGTTCAACAAGGTGGGCGGGTTTGATAATAAACTTCGTATAACGTATAACGATGTAGATCTTAACCTTAAATTACGCAAAGAAGGCTATTATAATGTCTACACTCCATACGCTGAGTTATTCCATTATGAGTCTAAGAGTGTTGGTCGCATAAACACGAGCGAGAGAGATACTAGCGAACTAGAGAATGCCCAAAAAGAGATGCGTAAGAGATGGGGTGAATACTTGAAGAGGGATCCATTCTATAATGATAATTTTGAGCAATTTGGTCCGGGCTATAGGTTGCCCGAATAACGTTAACTATTAACTATAAATAACCGCGATAGTAAGTTGTGCTGCCGCGGTTATTTATATTATTTACGATGTAAAGATGTATGAGCTATTATACTTAGTATATTCCTGATGATGTAGATATGTGGCTAGCCCATGATTGTTGACCGTCGCCCCATCCATGTACTTCGACGGTATTATTGGTTGTACCTCTGTATTTGACATAATAGATGGTGTCTTTTCCTCTTCCTTGCAAGTCGGCTACTACTATGTCATTTGACCCTATTACATAGCCAGATTCTGGGTAATTACTTGCGGTGTGACGTACCCAATTTTTTAATGAAGAATCCCACACGTGAAATTCGATAAGACCGCTCGTAGTATTGTCGTATTTAACATATATGAATTCATCTTTTTTATCTCCATCAAGATCTGCCGCAATAACTCTTCCTGTGTTCATGCTAGCTGAAGGGTGGCTTGTTGCTGTGTGTCTAAACCAACTAGTTCCATTATTATTCCAACCATGCACTTCAATCATGCCGGAATTAGTCTGCTCATAATTAATCAGATAATATTCGTCATTACCATCGCCATCAGTATCTGCTGTTATAACTTCAGAAAATAGAGGATCAATAGGTCCGGCAGATGTTGCAGTGTGAGCTAGCCAACGCAATCCATCTTGAGTCCACGTATGAAACTCTACTCTACCACTTGCAGTTCCATTATAGTCAACCTTTGTTAATACGGTATTTTTGCTATTAACCTTCCTTGATATAACCTTGCTGTACTGCTGATTAAAGGTATATGAGTTTGTCGCTGTATGCTGAGACCATGCCTGTAAGTTACTATTGGCCCATGTGTGCATTTCGGCACATTTACTGCCAGTATTATTAGGGACGGATATAGTTAAGGTGTCATTATTTCCATTTATCCTAGTTGGTATAATTCTAGCGCCAGTTTCTACGTTAGGTATATTCTGTCCGTTTTTACAAGAGAATGAACTGCTTGATCTAGTATCTCCAAACCAGTCCGTAAAGTAATTATAAAAGTTACGATTACCATAGGCGCTACATCCATCACCTACGCCATACCCAGATGACATAGCAGCGGCATTTGGTTGATATGGTGTATAACTATAAAGAGCGGCGGTTGTCCAATTCTGAATATTTACATTAGATCCTCCGCAAGCAGCATTCGGACTCCATAGAACGAAATTTATGCCTGTTGTATATGGTGAACCCCAATTAGGATTACGTGTTATTATGTAGTGAAAGTGTTTCGCTGCCCATTCTAGCTGGTTTTCTAGACCAAAATATTTACTATCACACGCGGCGGTGTCTGGACATCCATAGCCAGTTGCGCTTTTGAATTGCCCACGAGTTGGCCACGTGTCAGTAACTAGGGCTTGCTCTTTTTGGAGCAAAACTATTAAAAGCTGTGGGTTTACATGATATTTTTGAGAGATATCAAAGATTAATTGAGCAGCGCTTCTTCCATCTTTTGTTTTATAATCACGGAGACAGGTATATGGAGGGCTATGCCACCCTTTCGATGCGGCATACTGAGCGCGAGTTATATCAGGTCTTCCAAACTCACTGGCTGGTTTGGCACCATTTGTATCACATTGGGGAACTTTACTATTTAAAAATGACTGAATTTGGTCTGCGCTCATGGATCCGTAATTTGTCGCTACGGCATCATCCATAATATTGCCTGGGTCAAAATCATTTAATACTGCAGATGCTGGCGTAGAAGATAATATCGTTCCTAAGCACATTGACGTAAGTATGCCTAATTTTAATATTAATTTCTTCATATAGTTATTTCTCCTTCAGCATCTCCAGTCACGTTGTTGTCTTCGTAATGAATGTTTATTGTCCATTTTCCAGGTGATAATTGAGATAACGGAACGTTAAATCCTTTACAGCTAGACGTACTTGGTCCAGCTTGCAGCTCTACACTATTGGAATACGTTTGTCCGCTAGTATTGTGCATTGATAACGTACATCTTCCGCTTGATGATATAGTTTGGATCAAACTACGGATATAAAGAGTGTTTGAATCTTTATCGACTGTTGTAGTTGTTATGCTTACTCCAACTGTTGGTTTTTTACCGTTGGATGATGGAGTCGGTTCTGGCGAAGGATCGCTTCCTTGTAGTGTTTTAGATTTTTGACCTGATGACTCTTTTTCTGACTTATTGGATGCATCATTTAATGATCTTTTTTTTATGTCTTGACCAGCTGTTTTTTGTTCCTCGGTGACTGTGCTAAATTGATTTTGAGTAAAAGGCCAGAGATTAAGCTTATAGGAGATTAAGCTATAGCTCGTTATAGATAATAGTATGACAGCTATCAGGATTAATACTTTATTTTTTTTATTTTGTTTTTTCTGTATTTTCATAATTTTGTTACCTAATCAACACTACTATAGCAGATATAGATAAAACGGTAAAGCTTTAAAAAGTTCTTTTATAGAATAAAATATCTCCATTATGTACAGTGACTTTATCGATTAGTTCATAGCAAGGTAGCTGTAGTGGCGTCGTAGATAACACACGAGTAACAGATTTTCCCATATGATTGCTACAACTCAATTTTGCAATAAATACGTCCGGCTGAATAAGTACGAGATCTTTGTCTATGGTATCAGATAGAAGTATATGTGCATACCTGTTGTAAATTGTCTTATCTTTTGATACTTTTGACCAGAAATCTTTATCAGGGTAAGTATTGACTCCCGTAATTGATTTCCTATTTGCCATTTGAGGGAAATTTTCTAGCACGCTTGTGCCGGACAATCCCCATGTGTCGTCACTAGACGAGGTAGAGATAATCTTTTTGGTTATAATATTATCGTTATATCCGCTTCCTAGACCTCTATATAACGGCTGTATAGTTATTGTTGACATTATACATAAAGAAGAGAGCACCAACAGTCCGAGTTTTTCCTTTTTTATAAACATAAGGGCTAGTCCACCAGAAAGACTTATTGCGGCTAGTAATAATAAGCGAAGATCCCCGGCAAAGTTACGATTGAACTTTACGACATACACGATGGTGCAGACATAAATGATAATCACTATTGTTGAATATAGATATGGTAAATAGCGATATTGTGATGAAAATTTTATAGTATTGGCAAGCGTGTATATTAATGAAAAGATTCCTATAAAACCTAATCCAAGTTGCAATCTTGTTATTGGTACAAGATGCATCATGAAAGGTTTTGCTATTGAAGAGAATCCTGGAATAAATAAATGAGATATGAATATTAAGCAGGAGACAAAAATAGCAACTCCAACCCAATCTATAGTTTTATTTTTACGCCATTTGCTATATAAAATAAACAGTATAGGAATGATAAATGCAAAAGGCGTGATAATGAATGCAGACATTTCACTTTGATTGATGGATCCTTTACTTGGATCTATCGATGAAATGGATGTGTTATCCATAAGCCGGTATTGGCTATAGCCAGTGAGACCGATTAGGTCAGCCTGTGATGGAGTTCCCGAATTTACGAATCGTGCCCCGGGATAATCTGTACCAGAAATGGCTTGTACGGCATCTATTCTGGTGATTAAAAATATACCAACTATGCCGATCGCCGCTAGAGTAGATCCTACTATGAAAGCTGCATTTACATATAGTATTTTTCGCACTTTTTTGGGTGCTTTTTTCCAAGTATTTATATAATAGCCAATCGCCACTAGAAATACAGTGATGACAACAGGTATCTGAAAGGCTGGATACAATAGTAGGGCGAAGCTTACCATTGAATAGGTTAATAAAAGTGATAGTGTGAGATTCGATATTATATCACCATGTTTATATCTCTTTAAAAAAGACAAAGATTTATTTTCTATTAATTTCATTATTAATAGCAATATGACAATTCCCCAGACGATACTCATTATAGTAATGGTTTGATACCACCAGAATATAAAAGGAGTGAAAGAGCCTATGATAGCGATAGATCCCGACAGTACGTATTTATTGGGAAGAAATTTTAACGATAGAAAGTATATACTTAATAGCAATGATGCTAATAATAACCACCATTTAAAGGCAAAAGCAAACTCGAAAGGAACTATTAAAAAGGCAAGATTTTGAGGTCGGAATACTGTTGACCATTCTTTATATGGAGCATCGGACACAAGGCTCATATTCTTGCCAGAATTACCAAAGTTCTTGTTTATTAGTGGATATCCAGCTTCTTTTTGTGCAATTGTGAATTGTGTAACGACCAGCCACTCGTCGCTGCGAATAGGTCGAGCTTCGCCTGATATGAGATTAGATGATTTGCCATTAAGGAAAGAGTCATAATATAAGCCAAATGAAGATCCAGATATCTTAAATCCTGTCGCAAAAATTAGACAAAAGATAATAGTAGACGGGAAAATCCATTTTTTATACGAATCGTCTTTTAATTTTGTAAAAATAGAACATAGAACTTGCATAACATTTATTAGTATACAGTAAAAATAGCAAGTATAAAGATTGTGTTTTTTTGAGAACAAGACTAAAAAACGAAAAATAAAAAATGAGTAATGTGCTATAATTGTTGAAGGTAGTAAGAGTATAAGGAGGCTACGTAATGATAAATATTGCATCACCCGTTATAGAGGAAGAAGAGCGTCGGGCAGTAAATGAAGTTATAGAGTCAGGTATGCTGGCTCAGGGTCCGAAAGTCGCTGAACTTGAAGAGAGTTGGGCTAAATATTGTGGAGTGAAACATGCTTTAGCTGTAAATAGCGGTACGGCTGCTATTCACTGTGCTTTATATGCTGCAGGAGTTGGTGAAGGTGATGAAGTTATCACTACGCCATACAGCTTTATTGCTACGATCAACCCTATACTAATGTTGGGTGCTCGACCAGTTCTTGTAGACATAGATGAGGAGACATTTAATATCGATGTTTCAAAAATAGAAGCAGCTATTACGGACAAGACTAAGGCTATAATTCCAGTTGATTTGTATGGTCAACCTTGCGACTGGAAGGAGTTGCGAGAAATTGCAGATAAGCACGAACTCAAAATTATTGAAGATGCATGTCAGGCAATTGGCGCAGAATATGACGGCGTGAAAACTGGTGCCTTGGGTGATTTTGGATGTTTTTCACTGTATGCTACAAAGAATATTATGTGTGGTGAAGGTGGCGTTGTTACCACTAATAGTGATGATGCTGCGGCTGCTATTCGCTCATTCAGGCAGCACGGAATGACTTCATCTTACGAGTACGCTGATTTAGGATATAACTATCGTATGTCAGACTTGCACGGTGCTATCGCCGTTGAGCAATTAAAGAAAGTAGAAGACTTTACGAATAGGCGACAACATAACGCTAATATGTTAAATGAAGCGTTGGCTGGAATTGAAAAGATAGTCTTACCGAAGATTGCAAGCAACAGAAATCACGTATATCACCAATATACTATTTTACTAGATAAGGGTATACGAAGAGATGATTTTATAGCTAAATTAAGAGAAAAAGGAGTTGGTGCTGGAGTTTATTATCCAAAACCGTTGCACGTATATCCACATATTTCAAAACTTGGGTATAAAGTGGGAGATTTTCCTGTTGCTGAAGATCTGGCTGCAAGAGTCGTGTCTTTGCCTGTTCATCCAAAAGTTACAGATGCTGATATTGAAGTAATTGCTAGCGCAATTAAGGAAGCCGTAAATGACTAATAATAAAGAAGGTAAAATAAGGGTTGCTGTCATTGGCACTGGAAATATGGGGCGCAATCATGTGCGTAATTATTTCATGCTTCCAGAATCTGAGCTAGTGGCAATAGCAGACGTTAATCCAGCCGCGAAATCGTTAGCTGACGAATACAAAACAAAATTCTTTACTGATTACAAGGAAATGCTTGAGAAAGTTCATCCAGATGCTGTGTCTGTGGTTGTACCTACTCCATTTCATCTTGAAGTTGCAACTGAGGTGATGTCTCGAGGTATTAATTGTATGCTTGAAAAACCAATTGCATCTTCGGTGGAAGAGGCTGATAAACTAATTGCTTGTGCTGAGGAAAATGGAGTTACGTTTACAGTTGGTCATATAGAGAGGTTTAATCCAGTCATTAAGAAGCTGAAACAGATGATCGATGACAATGCTATAGGTGACATAACATCGGTAGTATGTAAGCGTGTTGGTGGTTTTCCTGCTGTTGAGCCAAAAACGGATGTAATTATTGACCTTGCGGTTCATGACGTTGATATAGTTAATTATCTATTGGGACAAAAACCTAAAGCTATTCATAGCCACGGATCGCGTACTCGTCATAGTAAAAAAATTGATTCAGCAGAAATATTAATGGATTATGGTAGAGCGTCAGGATTTATTCAGGCTAATTGGCTGACTCCAGTAAAAATTCGTACCATCGCACTGACTGGATCGTTAGGTTATCTAGAGGCTAATTATATAACACAGGAACTTACATATTATAAACATAATATGAAAGAGATCCAGAAAGATGGATTTACTGAATTTGTTTTGCAGGTTGGTGATCCAGAAAAGCGTGTGATAAAAGTTGATTTTGAAGAGCCTTTAGCTGCTGAATTGAAAGCTTTTATGGCTAAATCTATGGGCAGGACGGCATCAATTGTTGATCCGGTAGATGCGCGCGAAGCGTTAAAAATATCATTAGAGGCTGTTGCGCCTTTTGACGTTAAATAGGAGGATAATATGAAAAGAATTTTAGTAACAGGTGCTGGTGGATCGCCTTCTGCAAACTTTATTCGATCTCTTAGGGCTGCGGATGAAGAATATTACATTGTTGGCACAGATGCTGATAAATATTATTTACAGCGTGCTGAAGTTGATGTTAAATATCTAGCACCGTTGGCAAACGACCCAAAGTACATTGATTTTTTGAATTACATTATAGAGAAGGAAAATATTGAGTTTGTACACGCTCAAAACGATGTTGAGGTTGGGTTTTTGAGCGAGAATCGAGAGAAAATTAAAGCCAAAACATTCTTTCCAGCCAAGGAAACCGTTAAAATCCTTCAAGATAAGTTTGAGTCGTTTAAACTATGGGAGAAGGCCGGCATTAAAGTTCCTAAGACTAAACTAATTGAAGGTAAAGATACTGATTTAGATGCTCTATTAGAGGAGATGGGTGGGTCTATGTGGATTCGCGCAATATCAGGAGCTGGTGGTCGTGGATCTCTTCCAGTTCACGATGTTAAGACTGCTAAGAACTGGTTAGATTTCCAAGAGAAAAATGGCTCTTGGTCTGGTAATTTTACAGTATCAGAATTGCTTGAACCAGAGACGGTTACTTGGATGTCGTTATGGAAAGATGGCGAGTTAGTTGTTGCCCAGGGACGCAAGCGCTTATATTGGGAGTTGTCAAAAATTTCTCCATCAGGTGTCACTGGTGCTACTGGAACGGGATTAACTTATTCGGACGCTGAACTTGATGATATTGCTCGTAGGGCTGTGTTGGCTGTTGATAGTAGGCCAGATGGTCTATTTGGTGTGGATATGGCTTACGACAAAAATGGTGTACCAAATCCAACAGAAATTAATATTGGACGATTCTTTACGACTCACGAATTCTTTACACAAGCGGGTCTTAATATGCCTGAAATGTTTGTTAAGCTTGGCTATGGTGAAGAGATTCCCGCGATTGATAACAATACCAATCCTCTACCAGATGGTTTAGTATGGATTCGAGGAATGGATTTCCGACCAGTTTTGTCGGATATGGGAGTTGTAGAAGAGAGTGTTGCTCAGCGTGATCGTATCCTTAAGGAAATATCATAGGTGAAAATTCTCGTTACCGGCGCATCTGGTTTTGTTGGCAGGCGTTTTTTGGAAATGGCGCCTGCCAGCTGGGAGATAATTTGTTTAGGCAGATCCAATGTTGATTATGATGATGTTAAGTGGGTTGAATGCGACTTGTCTAGTAAGGAGAGCTCAAAGATAGCTGCTGATGTATTGGCTGATAAAGAGTTTGACGCTATAGTTCATTTGGCGGCTTTTGTACCAAAAAAATCTATCGAAGACAGTTTAGAGAAGTGTAAAGAAGGTAATATAGATGGGACTATTAATCTTCTAACGTATTTCGGCAAAAAGGCAAAAAAGATTGTTATCGGCAGTACTGTAGAAGCTTATGATAAAACAAAAATTAGTGGTCCGATTACGGAAGATAATGTCGTGTCTGGTAGTTCATATTATAGTTCCACTAAGATAGCTAGCGAAGTAATTGCTCAATCATTTGCGCAAAAAAATAACAAAGAGCTTACCATTCTGCGATTTTCAATAATGTATGGCGGATATGATCCAATTGCTAGGGCTATCCCTAATTTTATTAGGGCGGCTAAGTCTGGAGATAATCTGACTATCAATGGTCCACTAGTTCTTCGCGACTATGTGCATATTGACGATGTAGCTAGTAGTATTATATGTGCAGTTAATTCGGCGGGCGCTGGGGTAATCAATATTGGGACGGGTAGGGGAGTCTCTATTAAAGAAACAGCGGAGTCAATTATTAAAAGTATGCGATCGAGTAGCTGTATAAATATTATGTCCGATAGCGGTGGTTGCGATATAGTTATTGATATATCAAAGGCAGAGAGTCTACTTGATTATCATCCTAAAGTGTTCTTTCCAGATAAAATTAAGGATATGGGCGACCTCTATGAAAATTGCAAATAGAAATATATTTATAGATTTTGACGGTACTTTGGTCGATATTGCTCCTCGTCATTATAGAGTATATAAGAAGTGTGTCGAAAAAATGGGTGGAACACCTCTTGATCAGAAGAAATATTGGGAATTGAAACGTGATAATATTTCCTGGAATGAATTATTGCCGATGAGTGGGCTTGAGGTAAATAATAGGGATGATTATCTCAAATTATTTATTGATCGCATAGAATCATTGGAGGAGTTGTATAGAGATGAGCTTTTTGTAGATAGTTTGTCTGCGCTAAAAAAGCTATCCTCGAATGACAATAAGCTATATCTACTTAGTTTAAGGCGAAATTCAGACGCTCTAGATAAGCAGATTGAAAAGTTGGGAATTGGGTGCTTTTTTGAGAAAATTTTATCAGGACATAGTGACACAAAAGAAGGCACATTATTAAAAAAGGCAGATATAATTAAGCAAACAATAGATAATCCCGGAGACTCTATTATTATTGGAGATACTGAAGCTGATGTTGCTGCGGCTCAGCAGCTCAATGCGACCAGTATTGCTCTTTTGAGTGGAATTCGTAGTAAGGAGTTCTTGAAATCAATGGAGCCAGACTATTTAGTTGACGGTATTGGTGACGTAGCTAACATTAATTTTTAATCTGGTAACCTATTTCTTAAAGTTATTATTTTCATTGGATACGTCGATTGTAAGAGCCGTCAACGTTAGCTGTATTCCTAGTATAAACGGTAGTACAGCCAACATTACGCTGCCTGCGGTCGGTGATTGGTGGGCGAATAACTTAACATACAACAAAAATATAGCCAATAATAGCGATATTATTAAGAAGAACATACCCGTGAATAGGAATAGTGCTACAGGATGAAAACCATATAATACATATTTGTAATAAATCCTGCGCCAGAATCCTTTCCATACGGCCTTTAGATTTCTCCAGGCTGTCGGGATTAGTTTGATGGTTGATTTTTCGTCGCCGTAATGTGCTGGTACAGCATGGTCAATGACTTTAGCGTTAGCTATCGATAGAGCAGTCAGCATGCTAGTTTCGTAATCATAACGTTTTTCTACTATAGAAAAATCGACTTTTTCGATTATTTCACGACGCAGCCAACCGCACCCGTTAGTGATGTCTGTAATAGAATAATACCCAGTAGAAAATTTGGTAAGTAGAGATATGAATATATTTCCAAATTGGCGATATTTTGGCATAGTTTTGAAGGCTTCTCGATGGAAAAACCTACTTGCTTTTACGTAGTCTGCTGATTGATCTATGAAGTTATCTAACATTGCCTTTAGATATGATGAATCAAACTGATCATCTCCTGCGACTATACCGATAGCTGTTGCTTTAGTATTTTTTATCGCATAATCATATCCAGCGATAAGAGCTCCTCCGACACCTTGATTTACCTTATTATCAACAACAATAAGCTTACCGTATTGTTTTTTTAGTTTGTTCAAAACTCCAATAGTGTTGTCGGTGCTAGCGTCATTGACGGCTATAATATGATCTATATATTCTGGTATTTTCTTTATTGTTTGAGTAATCATTTTCTCTTCGTTATAACAAGGTATAACGACTGCGGTCTCTAGTTTTCTGTACATATAATCAATTATACTACAATCGTATATGCATTATGAACGAATATGATATTCTTAATAAAGACAATATGAAAAATAGTATATTTTTAAAAATCTTTTTATTTCTTGTTGTAGGTGGTATTACATTACTAATAGACGCGTCAATATCGTATATTTTATATCACAATATACATTTGCCGGCTTTTTTGGCTAGTGGTATCGGCTTTTTGTCGGGATTTGTTTTTAACTTTCCTGTGAATCGTAAGAAAGTTTTTAATCATAGTCAATATGATAGATTCTCTTTAAGGTCGCAAATTATTCTCTATGCATTACTTAGTATTTTCAATATGGTGGCAACTTCAGTAATTATTGCTACGTTAGTAAACTCTAACGTGCTGGATATCCAATGGGCAAAAGTTGTAGTTACTGCAGTATTTGCAATTTGGAACTTTCTGGTTTTTAATTTATTTATTTTCTCGAAGAATAATGACAAAAATGTGGAATAAAAAATGGCTTATTCTAACTAGGGATGATTTAACTAAGAATACTATATATAATGCCCTAGGCTATGACAGAGCTGTGGTTGTGAATGTGGACGGATTGTCTACGAACGATGTAGTTAGTGCTTGTAAGAGCTTATAGATATTTGCCGTACCCAGATTTTTTTAATGGTTCGGCAAGTATTTCTAACTGCTCCTTGGAAATCCAACCGTTTTGAAAGGCGGTCACTTCGGGTGATCCGACTATTTGTCCAGTCCTTGTTTGGATTACACGTACAAAATCTTCGGCATCGGTTAAGCTATTTATCGTGCCAGTATCAAGCCATACGTCACCGTTGTCTAAAGTCTGCACTTTGAGTTTTTTGCGATGTAGATATTCAGCGTTTACGGATGTTATCTCCAGTTCTCCTCGGTCGGATGGCTTTACATTTTTAGCAATATCTATTACATCGTTATCATAAAAATATAGACCTACCACTGCAAAATTGGATTTTGGATGCACTGGTTTTTCCTCAATGGAAACAGCTTGATTATTCTCGTTAAATTCAACCACTCCATAGCGTTCAGGATCAAGTACTTTATATGCAAATACAATGCCGCCGTCGGGGTCTGTGCACTCTTGTAGTGAATTATCAAGGGCGGCTCCGTAGAATATGTTGTCGCCAAGTATTAGCGCCACTTTATCATTGCCGATAAAGTTTTCACCAATAATAAAAGCTTGCGCTAGACCGTCTGGTGTAGGTTGAACAGCGTATTCTAAATTTATGCCCCACTGCGAGCCATCACCAAGAAGTTTCTTGAAGCCGTTTTGATCGTCTGGAGTGGTGATTATTAAAATATCACGAATTCCTGCTTGCATTAACGTGGTTAGCGGATAGTAAACCATTGGCTTGTCGTAAATAGGCATCAACTGTTTACTTATGGCTTTTGTAATTGGCCATAGACGCGTACCTGATCCACCCGCTAAAATTATTCCCTTCATCATATTCTCCTTTGTGTTGTATGATTATATATCTATGATTCGACAGTATCAAGGTTAAACGGTTTTGAGATTAATGGAGGTTGTATTTTTTAGGCGTTGTTTGAGATGTATTGCCTTAGGTCTTCCTCCCAGTTACGGCTTTGAAATCCTGTAGAGTGTAGTTTATCTAGACTCATATCACTATTGAGCGGTCGTGGCGCAACTCCAGGCTTGTTGGCAAAATATTCTGCGGTAGTTGTATTAGAAACGATTAAGTCTTTATGATTAGATAATTCAAATATTTTTCTAGTAATGTCTGCCCAAGAAGCGAGTGGTCCGTCATTCGTTGCATTGTAAGTTCCGAATGGAGCTTTAGTTGACAATAAATGATCTATAATACGCACTAGCTCACTGGTGAACGTTAAGCGACCTATTTGGTCATTAACAACGGTTGGCGAGATGTTTTTTTCCGCCAATCCGAGCATGGTGCGGACAAAATTTTTGCCTTCACCAATTACCCATGTGGATCGAAGTAGATAGAAGCGGTCTAATTGTTCGACCAATAGGTCTCCTGCGGCCTTACTCTGACCATAGACACTAAGCGGGCTAAGCGGCTCGTCCTCTGTGTGGGGTTTTTGGGTTCCGTCGAATACGTAATCGCTGGAAATGTGAACCATTGTCATATCATATTTTCGGCATACTCGAGTAAGATTAGACACTGCAGATGCATTAACTTTCCAAGACGCTACGCGGCCTTCTTCGGTTTCTGCTCCATCGACATTAGTAAAGGCAGCAGCGTTAAGTACAATATCAATGTTGGACCAGTCAAAAGATTCAACTGATTCTAAGTTTGTGATATCAAGAGTGTCAATGTCAGCAGATTTGGCATTAGGGTATTGTCTTTGTAGGGCTAATCCTAGTTGCCCGTTAGCACCAATAATGAAAATTTTATTATCGTCCATAATTTTATACCTCCATAGGAATTACATTATTTAATAGTGGATGTGCGGCATCTTTTTCGGAAATAATTGCTTGATCCTTGTCAATTGGCCAGTTGATATTTAGCTCTGGATCAAATAAATTAACAAAAGTATATTTAGCATCTGGGAACCAATGAGCGTCAACTAGATATGTGTAGGCTACATTATCATCAAGTGTTTGATAGCCGTTAGCTACGCCTTTAGGGACGAAAATTGCCGTACCCGGATTAATCTCGTGCGTGAAAACTTGGCCGAAGCTATCTCCTTTACGAAGGTCACACCAAGCTCCAAAAACACGCCCATTGGCTGTTGAAATGAATTTATTCCAAGGCTCAGCATGAAGTCCACGAGTGGCGCCAGTTTTGTCATTGAAACTGATATTGTTTTGTACGATATTGAACGATGGCAAGCCTAAGGCTTCCATTTTTTCTTTTTGATAATTCTCTTTGAACCAGCCGCGATTGTCGCCATGTACGGGTAATTTAATAACAAATAACCCTGGAATTGACGATTTAGTAACTGTAAGTTCATTGTAATCAGTTGGGTCAAACATAACTATTGTCCTTGTTTTGCATAAGCTGCTTCAACGGCGTCTTTTTGGGTGCGCCACCAGTCTTCGTGCTCGCGGTACCAGTTAATAGTTTGCATTAGTCCATCGTGCATACCGGTTTTATTATCTGTGTATTGCGGTTGCCATCCTAACTCGCGGCGTAACTTGCTGGAATCCATTGCGTAGCGCATATCGTGACCTGGACGATCGTTGACATGTTCGTACCAATCTTTACCTTTACCCATTAGCTCACAAATCAATTCAATCACCATCTTATTATTAACGTGATCATTATCTGCGCCGATGATATAGGTCTCACCCAGTTCGCCTTTTTCTAAGATGAGATGAACCGCCGAGTTGTGGTCATCAACATGAATCCAGTCACGGACTTGTTCGCCAGTACCGTAAAGTTTTGGCTTGATATCACTTAAAATATTGGTAATCTGACGCGGAATAAATTTTTCAATGTGTTGGTATGGTCCGTAATTGTTAGAGCAGTTTGAGATAGTTGCTTTAATACCGAAACTACGAATCCAGGCACGAACTAGCATGTCGCTGGAAGCTTTAGTACTAGAGTAGGGACTGGAAGGTTTGTATGGAGTGTCCTCTGTGAAGCGATTTGGATCATCAAGCTCTAGATCGCCAAAAACCTCATCAGTTGAGATGTGATGTAGTCTCTTATTATGTTTTCGAATAGCCTCTAGAATGGTATATGTGCCAATTATATTTGTTTCAACAAATGGCCATGGATTACGTAAAGAATTATCATTGTGACTTTCGGCAGCGAAGTGCACAACTATGTCATTTTCAGCGACTAATTTGTCTATTAATTCGGCGTCACAAATATCGCCCTCTACGAATGTAATTTGGTCAGCTACAGTTTCCAAATTAGCACGATTTCCGGCGTAGGTTAATTTGTCAATAACAGTGACTTCATATTCTGGCTTGTGTTTTACGGTGTAATGCACAAAATTCGAGCCAATGAATCCCGCGCCTCCCGTGACTAGCATCTTTGTCATAAGTATAGTATATCAGGTATAATAGAGAAGTTATAGAGGAGGATATTATGAAAGTTGTAATTGTTAGCGGCTATTTTAATCCATTACACGGTGGGCATTTAGATATGATTGAGGCGGCTGCAAAAATGGGTGATTATTTGATTGTAGTGGTGAATAATGACAAACAGCAATTGCTAAAAAAAGGAAAAATTATCCTTAATGAAGAAAATCGACTCCGCTTAATGCGAGCATTAAAAGGCGTGGATCAGGTGATGCTTTCTATTGATGAGAATCCTCCGGTTACAGAAACCTTAGAAATGGTCGCTCAGCAATATCCGGGATGTCAATTGGTGTTTGCAAATGGTGGCGATAGATCGGCACCGGAAGTTGTTCCAGAGCGTGATGTTTGCGAAAAGTACAATATTGAAATGGTCTATGGAGTTGGCGGCTCAAATAAAGCAGACTCGTCTACTCGAATTAATCAAGCTACTGGACAGGAAAGCTAATCTCAGCTTTTCCGACCATATTTTTCATATACAGCCAAAGTTTGCTCGGCCATGCGTTGCCATGAAAATGTCTTAACGTGTTTCTTGCCTTTTTTAACGAGTTCATTGCGTAATTTGTCGTCAGATAAGATGTCGTCAATTGATTTTGCTATATCCTCGACACTGAAAGGGTCAAAATAGTGAGCGGCATCGCCGTGGGTTTCTGGTAGGCAAGTGGCTGTGCTTGATGCGACTGGCGCGCCGTGTAGCATTGCCTCTAATCCTGGCAAACCAAATCCTTCACTGAGCGAAGGGAAGCAATAAACTGCCGTATTTTCGTACATCCAGCGCAATTGCTCGTCTGATATAAAGCCGGTAAACACGACGTTTTTAATTCCACGCTCATTTACATATGTCTCGTGGCGAACGTAATTACTATCTTTTTTACCCGCCAAAGCCAGTGTTAAATCTGGATATTTTTTTTGCAACAAAGCAAAAGCGTCAATTAGCCGTCGAAGGTTTTTATGTGGTGTTGGTCTACCGATATACATAATAAATTTTTTACCAATCAACTCGTCAACAGGTTCGTTGCCTTTTGGTAACTCATCCGCAGATTCCAAAGTTACAGTAATTTTCTCTGGGTTTACGCCGGTGAATTTAATCAAATCATTTTTTACGAAGTTAGAAATTGTGATGATGTGTGAAGATTTTTTCGCAACTTTTTTATTGACCCATTTGTAAATTTGCTGCTTAATCCAAAAAACGACAGGATTTTTATCTGGATTCCTGAATCTAACAGTAGTCAAATCTTGCATCGTAGTAACAACTGGGCTGGAATTATACCAAACAGGTTGCTGAACCATCGCAAAATGAACTAAGTCTGGATGGAGACTTTCAAGTTGTTTTTTAAAGCCGATTTGTTCAGCAAAAGTGTATTCTTTATATGGGCAAATAACTTTTTTAAAGTGTGAGTTGCTCGGCTGCCAACTATCAAAATCCTTTGACTTGAGCAGAATAACATAATCGTTTTTATTATCAATTTTCTGCAAATAATGAATCAGCCGTTCGATGTACCGACCGGTACTAGTCCTTAATGTTCGGGCGTCAATTACGATTTTCACGATAATGTTCCTTCCATGATTTATCAACTATATTTTTTATCGCTTTATGGAAAATTGCAGCTGAAAATTCGTTGGCTGTGGCTGAGATTTTTGTTGGTGAAACTTTTTTACTAGGAAGTTTCTCTAAGGTTTTTATCAATGAAGAATCTGTTTGCTCAGAAAAGAACCAGCCGTTTTTCTCAGATTTTATATAATCAAGTGCGCCGCCAGCTTCATACGCAACCACTGGAATACCAGATGCCAACGCTTCAACTGGCGCGATTCCAAAATCTTCGTGTGAACAAAAAATAAATAAATCTGCTTTTTTAATATATTTTTCTCGTGTGGCATTATCGACAAATCCTAAGAAATTAGTATGTTTATCGGCGATATTTTTTAGATTATCAACATCTGGACCTTTTCCAATAATATCTAATTGCCAGCCAAGTTTCTGGCAAGCTTTAATAGCAATGTCAAGCCGTTTCATTGGTACAATTCGCCCCCAAATTAGACAGCGAGGTTTTTTTGGGATGGATGTTTGCTTGCGATTTTTAGCAAGTGGCGAAAAGCTCGATACGTCAATTGGCGGAAAAATAACCGTGCTTTTTCGCTGGTAAAACTCTTCAATATCAGCCTGAATTCCCGTAGAGTTGGCGATAAAAACATCAACTTGCTGAGCGGCGTTAAAATCTCGTTTTTTCAGTGGTCGGACTAGGGTTTTTAAGCCTAGGCGCGCCAGCCATTGCGGACGGAAACTTGGTCGTTTAATGTATTCGTCGTAGTGCCGCCAATAAAAATGCGTTGGCGTGTGACAGTAACAAATATGAAGTTGATCTGGTCTGGATTTGCGGACGAATTTTGCCTCGCCATTTCCCGAACTGGAGATGATAATGTCAAATTCGCTAAGATCAAGCTTAGCAAACCACCATTGTCTAAGAAGTGGCAACAATCGTCGGATTTTTGAAAACGGCCATCTTTGTAAATAGCCAGTAACAACTTTATTGTCTAGCCTTTCTCGCCATTCATCGCTACAAAAAGAAGTGTAAATTGGCGCATCTGGGTACAATCTGTGAATTTCCAAAACGACTTTTTCGGCTCCGCCGCCGTAAATCCAATCGTGAACTATGGCAATTTTTGGCTTACTCATTAATTATCTTTCTGGAAAATAACCAAGCATGTTTTTAATAAAATTGTGATATCTAGCCAGATACTCCAGTTCTGGACGTAATATAAGTCAATTCGTCGACGCTCTTCAAAGCTAATACTGCGCCGACCAGACACTACTGCAAGTCCAGTTAATCCAGATTTGACCGCTAATAAAACATGTTTTTTGTCGTAGGCGCTTAACTCGTGCGGTACCAGCGCTCGCGGTCCGACTAGGCTGATATCGCCCTTTACGACGTTGAATAATTGTGGCAATTCATCAAGACTGAAGCGACGAATAAATCGACCAACTGGTGTCACGCGAAAATCATGATCAAGTTTGTCGCCGTTTTTACGGTATTCTTCAATTAGCTCAGGTTTACCAACCATTCGAAAGACTTCTTCGTCAGTTTTGCCGTCAAACTTTGCATAATGTGAGCGAAATTTGTAGACCTTAAATGGTCGATTGTAGCGAGTGAGACGTTTCTGTTGTTTGCCGTGCATTAAAATCGGTCCTGCTGGGTCGCTGATTTTTACGGCAATTGCCACTAAAAGCATAATTGGCGAGGCGATGATAATCCCGGCTGTTCCACCGATGATATCCATAATTCGCTTCACAATTCGCCCATAGCCCATTAGCGGCGTCGGATGAGTGTGAATTAGCGGCACGGAGTCGATGATATCAATAGTGTGTTTGGTGGTCATAATTCCGTCGAATTCCGGCGCTTGATAAAAATCCAGATAATGTTTCTGGGCAATTTGATAATGTTCGCTAACGTTTTTTGAGTCGGTTTGGATAATAACATCAATTTTATCCATGGTGAGCGCCGATTCTAATGACGAGCGTCGAAGTTTTTTTAATTCAATAGGAATGAACTGGGTTTGCGCAATAATTCCGCTAATTTTAAAGCCAGTTAACGGATTGGTTTCTATAAAATCAGCCAAAACGTGAGTCAAATCACAATTGCCAATTAATATAACACGACGCGCCCCTAAGCCGCGCTTTAATAGTTTCAGGCGGACAATATTGGCGGCGCTGCGGAAAATCATTAGTAAGATGAAGCCAATTCCAGTGGCATAAACCGCGACAAGCTTGGCTGGGAATAATGGAGTATTGGTAAAGAACGCCACAGAAATCATAATCATAATTCCAGTTATTGACGCTAAAAGTATTCGTCCGAAGTTTCGTAATGGGTGCGTGTAAACCTCTCGGTCATATAGGCCAAAGAAGTAGAACATCACGATCCACAACGGCAGCGTCATAAAAATGGAGGTGATAAAATCCATAGCATTGATGCTGATATGGAATGGTCTAGGATCCAGGGAAATTCGCAAAATATAGGCAATAGTAAATGCGCTTAATAAAGCTATGATATCAAGAACGACCAGAACAATTTTGAAGTAAAAATCAGACTTTTTCCGCATAATCTCTGGGGTAATTATACAAAAATATGCCGATTATAGCAAAACAATGAATCGTATTTATAAAACTGCCAAAAAACCAGAAATGCACAAACATCGCGATGGTTAGAGATAAGATAAATTGAGCTTTAATTTTACGGATGTTTTTTATGGCGAAAAATATAATTATCAATGGGACAATTAGAAGGGAGAATAGCCCGATGATTCCTAAGCCGCTGAGTAATAATATGTAAAAAACGTAGACCGTTTGGTCTGTTGGAACGTTTACGTGAAGGTGTTTTTGGATGAAATTACCGAGATTGCCGAGTCCAACGCCGAAGAAGAATGTTCGCGGCGATGATAGCCAAGATTTTATGGCTAAGTCACTGGCGCTGAGTCTGTCGTTGGCGGAAGCTTCAACGAAACCAGCGGGCTGGAAAGAATTGTTGCTTGACGGAACGTTTTCAGTGGGTTTTGGCGACGGATTTTTGGCGACGGATTTTTGCGGAATCTTAATTTTTCCGAGAGATAATTGATCAACCATACTGACGAAGGTATTGTGTGTAATAAAAGGCGTATTGGCATATCTAATGTTGGCTGATGAGAATAATAAGGCGAATCCGAGTAATAATCCAGCGAAGATGATTGGAAGTTTTTTACGAATAAAAGATGCATCAATTCGTTTTATGAAAGCGATTATCAATAAGGCTGTTATGGCGATAAAAATTGCCAAAAATCCGCCACGGGAAAATGTTAAAGATATGGCGAGAGTTGTGAAAAATAGGCTAAATTTGGCTAAGCGATATTTTGATTGAAAGAGCGCAAGGAAAAATGCTGGAAGTAGAGAATTGGCGAAGAACTGAGGTTCTGCGGCGAATAAATTAATTCGCGGAAACCCAAAAACGTCGGCTTTACAACCAGCGCAAAGCGTACCAAATCCTGTTGGTTCAAAAGTGGTGACGACGAGCTGAATGATTGCTAAAATCCCAAAAACCAGCCCGCTCCATAATCCGACATTGATGAGTTTACGTTTTTCTGATTTTGACAATTCGCTGTAAATTAAGCCAGCGGATAATCCGACGGTGAGTAAGAATAATAGCGATAACGAATATAACGCGGTGCGCAGGCGTGCTTCTGCGAAAAATATTCCGACGACGATGGCGATAAAAATTGCCAAAAATCCGCCGATTAGCCATCGGTTTTTCAACAATTCTTGGCGTTTTTTAAGTAGCAAGGGCAAGGAAAATAATAGTAGGCTTACGGCAACGATTTGATATAATCCTATGCGCAGTGATGGGAAATTCAGAATTGATAAGCCTACGCTGGGATGTAGGGCGAAGCCACCGCCAAAAATAATAATAGCCAATAGCCAGAATCGAACGTCGTTAATGTATTTTTTTGCCATATTTTAAGTATAGCGTATGGTGTATACTTTAGATATGAAACTGACGAAAAAGCAAAAAATAATGTTGGATTTTATCGATGGGTTTATAAAGGGCAATGGCTATAGTCCGACGCTTCGGGAAATTATGCGCGCCTTGGGCTATAAATCGGTGTCGACGGTAGCAAAACACGTTGATAATTTGGTGGCTGCGGGATTTTTAGAGAAGCAGGACGGCGAAGTTAGATCTTTGACGCTGAGCAGTGAGAAAAAAGAAGTTTGGTGGCAAAATTTAGCGAAAGAAATTAAGAAGAGAGAAGCCGAGGACGACGAAAAATCACGCTCGGAAGTGGAGATTTTAAAAAAAGCATTGGAAATTGTCCGTCAGTAACTTTACAACTATTCAAAAACTCGCTATAATACAAGACATATTCCGGCATAGCTCAGTGGTAGAGCGGTTGGCTGTTAACCAATAGGTCGCTGGTTCGAGCCCAGCTGCCGGAGCCAAATCGAATTTTAAGACTTCAACAAGTATAGTTGAGGTCTTTTTTATTGGAGGGGATGTTATTTCTCAAAGCCTTACTCTTTTACTTTAATTATTTCTATAATAGTAAATAATGTAAATGCTTATTCTGATATAATTAAAGAGTAAATAATTAACAAAGGATAAAAGCAATGCCAATGAAAATAGTATCACTGTTTTCGGGAGCTGGAGGCTTGGACCTTGGTTTTGAAAATGCTGGTTTCCAGATTATCTGGGCTAACGAGTATGACAAGACTATTTGGGATACCTTCCAGTATAATTTCCCGCACACAATATTAGACAAACGTAGTATTACAGACGTCCCTGAGAACGAAGTACCAGATTGCGATGGTTTGCTTGGCGGTCCTCCCTGTCAGAGTTGGAGTGAGGCTGGTGCGGGTCGTGGAATAGCCGATAAAAGAGGACGCCTTTTTAACGACTATATTCGCATTCTTAAAGCAAAGCAGCCAAAGTTCTTTCTTGTTGAAAATGTTTCTGGTATTCTCGCTCCAAAGCACTCCGAAAGCTTCAATGGTTTTCTTAAAGATTTTGAGGAAGCTGGGTATAATATTAGCTGGAAGCTTGTCAATGCAAATGACTACAATGTTCCAGAGGACCGTCTGCGTGTAATCATAGTGGGTTATCGTAAGGATTTAAATCGTACATTTACATTTCCGGAGCCAAATGAATATAAACCTAATCTCAGAGATGCAATTGGTGATTTGCCAGAGGCGATACCCGCTCTTGAAAAAAATAAGACAAATGGCGAACTTGAAATTGATAACCACGAGTATATGATAGGTGGATTTTCGCCGATTTTTATGTCAAGAAACAGGGTTCGCTCTTGGGATGAGCCGTCGTTTACTATTCAGGCTGGCGGACGACAAGCCCCGTTACATCCTAAAGCACCAAAGATGGTTAAGGTTGAGCCTAATAAGCAGATATTTTGTGAAGGCAAGGAACACATGTATAGACGCTTAAGTGTGCGAGAGGCCGCTAGAATACAAACATTTCCGGATAGTTACAAGTTTTTATATAGGGATGTAGCAAACGGATATAAGATGGTAGGTAATGCCGTTCCAGTTAATCTTGCTAATGCTATTGCCGAGCAGATAAAGAAGGAGCTTAAAGACGTATGGACGAAGACAGAAGCACAATCAACTCAACAATAAAAGGTAAGGCATATGAGTATGCTTGTCTTACTGCTCTGGTAGAGATGGTTCAACTAATCCGTCCTGTTGAGATTGTAGAGAATAATAGTTTTCTTATTGCTCGCGGCAGGTATCTAAATGATATTACGGAAGAAGAACGTAATGATATGCTTACTTCAGCAAAAGCGGGCATTGAAGCAATAATAAAAATGGAGCCAAAGATTACAGAAGATGGACAAGATAAACTTACTGTTTCGCTTCAGTCTGATGATGTGGCAAAATTAGGTGACATTAGAGACGTGCTGATAATCAGGCGGGATGTCCAGTGGGAAATAGGTGTATCTGTAAAACATAACCACGAAGCCTTGAAGCATTCAAGACTTAGTGCGAAGTTAGATTTCGGGAAATCTTGGTTTGGTATACCTTCATCTTCTATGTATTTTGAAGAAATATCCTTAATTTTTTCGGAATTGCAAGATCTAAAAAACAGAAAAGTGAAATGGCGAGAACTGCCAGATAAGGAGCATAGTATATATGTGCCGATTTTGAATGCATTTATAGAGGAATTGCAACGAGCCTATGAAAAATATGGCGACGATGTTACTGCTGGGCTTGTGAAGTATCTTCTAGGTAGTAATGGAAACGATTATTACAAGCTTATTCACTACAAAAATCATACGACAAGAGTTATACCCTTTAATTTATTTGGTACACTTAATCAGTCTAGTAATTCAAAGGAACCTGATATTGTAATACCTGACATAGAATTGCCTACACGGATAATTGAACTGTCATTTAAGGATGGTTCAAAAACTACGGTTCATTTAACTATGAATAATGGTTGGGCTATATCATTTAGAATACACAACGCTAGTACGATTGTTGAGCCAAGCCTTAAGTTTGATATTAAGTTGTTTGGTCAGCCATCGAGTCTATTCTTTATTGATGTGGATTGGTAGGTAGGTGATGACCATGAATAACACTTATTGCGATGGTATGTGGGCTAGATTTCTTCCTAGTCAATGTCTGCGGGATGATTTTAAGAGCAGCCCAAAGAGTAATGACTTAAAGGATATTTTTAACTTTGCTTATGGCTTGACGGATGACGCTGAAGATTTTGAGCGGCGATTTCCAGTGATTGCGCACATTGATCTTTATGGACATACCGCTGTAGACGGCTACTCATATGTTCGGCTGGTAAAAAATGAATTGCCAGAGATAAGAACGTTAGCGGAAGAGGAACGAGAGGTTGGCGTTGTTAAGCAGATAGATAATTTGATGAGGTTTATAAAACTGGGCGTCAATAACGTAGATGGCGATGTAGTTTTATTGATCTTTGATGGTATGTAAAACAATAAAAACCAACTCCTCAATAAAAAATTACCACCTCATCACGGGGTGGTAATTTTATGTAGCCTCTGGTTAGCGTAGAATGAATAGTCCTGCGGCAACTAATGCTAGGGTGGCGATAACACCTAAGAAGGCATTAAATCCTGTGTTTGCAAGTAGTCCGCTTACAGCATTCTGAGGCTTATTAGCTGGATTATGAGCGGCAGCTGACGGATTTCCAGGCTGAGGCTGAGGTTGTGGCTGCGGCTGTGGCTGAACCGCCCTAGGAATCGCTGATGTGTCGATATCTATAATGCCACTAAATACAGCTAAAAATGATGTTCCATGTATAACAAACTGATCTGTCCAACGAGTATTCAATATAGGGGATGTTCCGTTGGCTGGTAGTGATGTTATCTTAATATTTCCAAGAGTTGCTGGGTCGTTGATGACATCTGCTGATCCACCATGTACATAAGGTGAACTTCCCGTCAAACTTCTCACTGGTGAAACAAATGATTTGTCGTTAGGTTTAACAGTAATCCGCTGATCTTCAAGATGTAGAGAAGTTAGAGATGTTAATCCGGCTAGTGGACTTATGTCGGCGATGGCATTTTCTTTTAGGGATAGAGTCTTTAGGGAAGTTAGACCAGATAGTGGGTTTAGGTTCGAGATTGAGTTGTGATTTAACGACAAATTCTGAAGATTCTTAGCAGCTTCTATTCCAGATAGGTCGGTAATGTTTGAGTTGTCTAAGTTAAGATCTGTCAATTTTTCCAACTCTACGTCAGTAATTTTTTGATTTGCTGTGCGAGTTGTACCAAGTTTTTCTCCCAGTTTTTCATTAAGCAACTTGCGTAAATTGTTATCTGGCACGTTGACTTCCTTAGCTGTTCGCCTTTCGTATACGCGGACATAGTCGATTGACATAGTTGCTGGGAAGCCTTCTCCATTTGCAGCTCCTACTGAGCTGGTAGGATCATCCCATGGTGAATCAATGTAATTGCCTCCAATGGCTAAGTTAAGTCGCAAGAAGAAGTTCTGATCAAATGGTCCATTAGGACTTCCTGTGGAGTTTGAATTCTTAAATTCGGTAATTGTGTGATGTAGCTCTCCGTCAATGAAGTATTCAAGTTTACCTTCAGTCCATTTTACGCCGTATGTGTGCCACTCCGTAGTATCATTAGTGCCGAACTTACTTGATGGAATAACTCCTTGGCGGTTTCTGTGACTACCAGTTTGACCGGTCGGCGTATTCTTGTCTCGCCAGTGTGCGTCAGAAGCAGCAAATTGGTGATTAGAGCCTTTTGCCTCTACGATGTCGATCTCGCCCCAGTCAGGCCAACCAGCACTGTACGGAGAGTTATTAGGACTCATCCAAAAACCAGGCCAAGTACTCTTATTCTTTGGCATTTTTATACGAGCTTCAATGTAGCCATATTTAAAATATGCCTTATTTTTCGTCTGTACGAATCCGGAAGTGAAGTCACCAGTTTTAGTGTTACCGCCAGTACAGGTTGCTCCTGGTTTATGTAGTCCAATTAGATTTAAGCTGCCGCCACTGACATTAATGTTTTCATCTGATCTCGTGTAGCAGCTTCGAACTTGTTGATTTTCGTCTTTCCATCCGCCATTAAGAGCTGTCCATTTGGTCCCATCTAGCGAATTTCCGTCAAACTCGTCACGCCAAACAGGTTCTGGATTCCAGTTTTCACTATCTGTTGGCGGATATGGACTTCCTATACCTTTGGCGTTGTCCATTGGCAGAGTAAATAATGCCCCACCAACAAGAACACTAACAGTCATTACCGCAGTTACTATTTTAACTTTTGTATTAAAAAAACGTCTTTTTATTAACATTTTTTGTTTTCTCCCAAATATTTTTTATCCATCGCTAGTGTAACAATAAGCGGAATAAAAGTAAAGACTATTATGTAGTTATTTTAACAACATAGCTGTAGAAGCGCTGAATACTGAGGTTTTAAGCTGAAATAAAAAAATTGTCACCCCGTAATGAGATGACAATTTTCCTGTAAACACCTAAGCTAATTAGCGATTAATCGATAGGTTTATTGACTTTAGAGATTTGATGTTGGAAACCGCTCTTAGGTCGAAGACGGAGTTGTTCTTAAGAGATAAGGACTTAAGGTTTTTAGCCGCCTCTAAGCCTGTTAAATCGTGAATTTTTTCTGCTTCTGATGCGTCGTCAGCTGCATCCAAGTTAAGATCTGTCAATTTTTCCAACTCTACGTCAGTAATTTTTTGATCGTCTTTACGATTAGTGTTAAGCGCTGTTGACAGTTTTTTATTAAGTTGAGTGCGCAAATTGTTATCTGGTACGTTTATTTCCTTAGCTGTTCGCCTTTCGTATACGCGGACGTAATCGATTGACATAGTTGCTGGGAATGACTTTGGATATTTAGCTAAGGCGTTGTAGGCGTTTGACCATTTACTGCCTTTACCGTCGATGTAATCACCGCCGATTGCTAAGTTAAGTCGCAAGAAGAATGGTTGATCAAACGGACCATAAGGCGTGTTTGCTGCGTTTGGCTGATCGAATCCGTTGACGGTGTGGAACTTTACGCCGTCAATGTAATACTCCAATTTTCCTTCAGTCCATTTTACGCCGTACGTGTGCCACTGAGTGGTGTCTTTAAATCCAGCTGGCAAATCCTTGCCTTGGGCATGTTTTTTATTGTATGTTGAAAGTCCCCAGTGAGCGTCTGAGGCGGCGTAATCTAAGTTAGAACCTTTAGTTTCTACGATGTCAATTTCGCCACTGCGAGGCCAACTGCCATATGTAGGTTTATCAGGACTCATCCAAAAACCAGGCCAAGTACTCTTATTATTTGGCATTTTTATGCGAGCCTCGATGTAGCCGTAAGTCCAAGACTTCTTACCCTTCGTTTCTACGAATCCAGAGGTGAAGTTGCCGCTTTTTTCATTTCCTTTACAACGCGCGCCAGGCTTGTATAGTCCTACTAAGTTTAGGCTGCCGTTTTTAACATTCACATTCTCTTCGCTCCTACTGTAGCAGCTTTGGACGTTATTAGCGCTCCATCCGCTGCCGTATATATTCCAAGATTCTTTATCTAACGATGTACCGTCAAATTCATCACGCCAAATAGGTTCTGTGTTCCAGTGAGTACTGTCATTTAATGGATAATCATCGCTGACGACACTCTTAGCTTGTCCAGTTGGCAAGGTAAGTAGTGATCCACTAATGAATAGTCCAGCGGCTATTACTCCAGTTAATATTTTAACTTTTGTATTTAAAAAGCGTTTTCTTATTAACATACACTCCCCTTAAATTTACGTTAAAAACCAATTATAACAATAAGTGCAATAAAAGCAAAAGCGAAATTTGAGAAGTTCTATCGCGCAGATGCGACAAGTCAAATTAATAGAACAGATAGAGTATATAGTTTTTTGTTGTATTTTATACAATTATGCTTGTAAAAATTATTTAGCGATGATATTGTGAATGCGTAAACTAAATTAAAAATACAAACATGTATGGGGGGGAAACAAAAATGGGTGTTTCTTATACTAAATTAGCCAGTATTGTGGCTGTGGCTGCTGTCGTTGGAGCGGTGGTATTCCATCAGCCAGTTAATGCTGCACCAGCTACATTTACTTGGACTGGCGCAGCTGGTGATCATAAAATGTCAACCGCTGGTAACTGGGAAGAAGGTGCAGTGCCAACAGCAGGTTCTAAGCTGGTATTTAAGTGTGTTGAGCAGATTGATGGAATAGTCGTTAAGAACGATTTAACGGTAGCTCTGTCAGGATTAGAGACTAAAAAGGGTAATCTTCCTGCTGGTAGGTCGTGCGCCAGCTATCATATTGATAAGATGCAATTTACGCCAGATGCTGAATTTACTGGTGGCCGGACTACTAACAATGATGGAGACAATCGTAAAATACCGTTTGTTCATGTTGACACCGTCACTGGCTTGTCAAACCTGAAATCGAATGGATTTGATGGTGTATTTAAGAACAAACCGACAATAAACCGTCTTGAGGTTACTAATGTTGGATGTAATAAGATAACTGAGGATATAAAAGCTGCAGAAAAAATTGTCGGAGAAAATGCTAGTGTGTCGCTAGATGGCGCTAATAATATCTTGGTTAAAAATAAAGGCCGGTTAAGGATTAATGGTGGTTTTTTTGAGAATAATGGCTATTATACTAATGCCGATGAGACAAGTGCTAGTAAGATTACTTTTGAAAATGGTGCAATGATTTCTCGTGGGATATTAGGTTGTGGAGTAGACATTATCAATGATGTTAGTCCAGACTTAACGACTGTTCTGTCTGGTGATATTGTACTTAACGGTGATGTTGAATATAAGCTAGATCCGAATATTACATTAAAGATCACAGGAAAACTTAGCGGCCCTGGTAAGCTAATTGCCCATAGAGATAATGAAGGTAATGTGCTAGTTGAGTCTTCAAATAATACCAGCGGCACCCCGAATGGTCGGTACGGTAGTACTCATGAGCCTAAATTAATAAAATTAGACGGCGACACAAGGGATATTGTGTCTGTTAAAAAAGGTGAAACAGCTTTACTAAATGGTCATCGTCAAGAGGTGGCTGTTAGTGAAGGCGGTGTGTTAAGCGGTGACGGTATTATAGATAATATTTATTCATACGGTGTTGTTTCTCCGGGTAACAATTCAATAGGTAAAATTACTGCAGATGGAAGTTTCGCTATATATAATAACGGTGTTTATAAGGTGAAAATTCTAGATAAAGATCATTATGACCAGATGGATGCAGGTTACTTCGGTGTGATAGGTGATGGTAGATTAGACTTAACACTCTTAGAGGGTGGTGTCGTTAAGGAGGGTGATACCTTTACGATTGTTAATCATACTGAATCTGGCCCTGTTCAAGGAACGTTTAAGGACTTACCGGAAGGTGCAGAAATAACTGTAAGTGGCGTAACCTTTAAGATTAGTTATGTTGGCGGTGACGGTAATGATGTTGTACTGACGGCACTGAAAGTTTCGAAAGCTTCGGAAGCTTCGAAAGCTCCGAAAGTTCCAAACACAGGTGGTGAAAAATTGGCTGTTAACTTGATTGGCGCTATAGCTGGAATAGCTTCAGCGGCGGCATTGCTGATTGTAGCAAAGCGAAAAAGCTTTAATAAGAAATAAAACCAAAATTAAAAGCGGGACAGACGCGTCGTAAGCAGTTTGATGCAGGGCGTGTCTGTTTACCGCAGTAAAAAACAGACAATGATACAAAGAGAACGAAAAATTAATCGCAGTTTGCAGACGCCATTAAGAGCGAGGGGGCGAGTGACTATACCTCGGCGTGGATTGGCAAGTAATGTTGTCGCTAATACTGTCAGTAATGTGAATACGAAGAACATTGTTGACGTTGTGCGCCCTTCCGCACCAGCCAAGGTGAGGCAGACCCAGCAATCCAAGGTGAGGCCGACCCAGCAATATGCGAAAAAACCAATAAATCATGCACGAATTAATAAAAGATTAGCTCGTTCGGCTCGTTTGTTAATTATTTGTAAAAAATCAATAGCTAATGGTTGCCGTGACGGTAAAAAAAGGCACACCAAGCGGTATTTACAAAATATTTTAGGTAGCAACTTTTGTAAAAAAGTACCTAGTTTTGCGGCTTCTGCTCTTTTGATAATCTCGATATATTCGTTTGCTGACTCCTGGTTGCTTAATAATCGAATAAAAAACGCTGTAAATGCGACGCCGGTAGCTGCACGTAGTGATAATCTGGATGATCGAAAAAATAGTGAAGGTAAAGACGAGACCAAAGTGTCTGATGATGCTATTGCCAAATATAAGGTTGCTGCAGATTTGCCGCGAGTCATTACCATTGAGAAGTTGGGGGTTAAGGCTAGGGTTTTGCAGATGAACGTCAATTCGGACGGCTCAATGCAGTCTCCTATAAATATTTTTGATGCAGGATGGTACACTGGTAGCGTTAAGCCAGGTCAGCCAGGGGCATCTATTATTGTCGGACATGCGTCGGGTACAACTTTGGGTGGAGTTTTTAATAAGCTAGAGACTTTGAATGCCGGTGATACGATTAGTGTCGAGCGTGGCGACGGTAAAATACTGCGCTATCAGGTAATAAAAAAACAAACAGTTAAATTGTCCGATGTGGATATGAATAGTTTTATTCGGCCAGCTGATGGTGTATCTGAGGGTTTGAATTTGATGACATGTGCAGGAGAATGGATAAAAAATTCTCAAACTCGTAATAGCCGAGTAATGATATTCACCAAGCGGATTTAAGCTGTCTGATGCTATAATTTATACATGGAAACATTGCCGGATCACGATAAATTATTAACCGACAGAGCCTTGCAGTGTGCGGCGGCGGAGCTAAATGTTGATTCATCTGAATTACGGATCACGCCAGTAAGTGGCGGCTTTTCGCTTAATCGTCGAGCGTTAGTGTCATCTGGTGATCGAACGATTTTCGTTAAAGAAGTTGATGCTAATTTATTGTCGGATGAGGGTGAGCGGGAGCTAGGCTGGCTAAAAAAAGATTATGCAGTAACGCGTTTGTTGCAGAAAACTTATCCGCAATATGTTGCTGATTGGACTGAATTGGCTGATGATGGTCACGTGTTGATGACGAGCAGTTACGCTTCGTCAGATGGGTGGTTGTGGCAACCTCCGACGGATAACTCTGTCGCGGAACACTATATTTCGACGGTGATAACCGCGGTTCGCGAGTTGGAAAAAATAAAATTGCCGCAGGAGTTGATTGAAGAACTGCAACTACAACCGTTTGCGACGGAAAAGCTTGGCTTAGATGATGGGATTGATCAGATTATTGCTGATGCTGATATTCGTCGTCGATTGATTAATAACTATCAAAAACTATTACCAAATCAGTTGGAGATTAATCAGCGGCGTTGTCAGGCTATAATTGAGCTGTTAGAAAAGCGCGATGAGTTGATTGATATTTCGGTGCGCGCTAAAGAATTTGCCAAGCAGACGGAAGATTGCTTTAATCATTCGGATGTTCGTAGTGATAATTTGGCATTTAATCCGCAAACTGGCGAGTTGAAGTTGGTTGACTGGAACTGGGCTTCCTATGTGCCCCAGGGATCTGGTGCGACAGAATTTCTGATTGATATGGCGCGCCATGGTCATGACGTAACGCCGTGGCTAGGTGAGTTGAACGCGGAAATGCTGGCGTCATTTGTCGGATTTTTCCTTACGCGTAGCCTCAAGCCACCACTCAAGCCGGGTGATAATCTTCGTCAAATGCAGGCGCTATCGGCGGCTGTTGCTTATGATTTACTGGAGCGTATGTGACGGACTCTCATCCACTAATCATTCTCCGCGGTAATTCTGGTTGCGGCAAAACTAGCACGGCGCGCTTACTCCAGCGTCAACTAGGCTACGGCACGATGTTGGTGTCACAGGATGTGGTGCGCCGGGAAATACTGCGTGTGAAAGATAGCGAAAACAATCCGGCGATTCAGCTGATTTACGATCTATGTATGTATGGCAATAACGTTGGTTATACGGTGATTTTGGAGGGTATTTTGAGTAATAAAAAATACGGCGCGATGCTGTGCCGGCTGCTGGATGATTTTCAGGGTGAAAAACTGATTTATTATTTTGACGTATCGTTTGAGGAAACGGTGCGCCGCCACGCTACCAAGCCAAACGCTCATGAATTTGGCGAATTAGAAATGAGCCAGTGGTGGAAAGATCAAGATGTTTTGAATGTACCAGGCGAGCAGCGAATCGGTGAACAGCTGTCTCAGGCAGAAATTGTCGATCTGATTCACCGCGACGTTTTGGTATTATCAGAGGGAGTAAATACTTCCGCATCTCGTATGTAAATAATACAATGTACTTTCATTGACAGACGCTATATATCGCGTGTATATTCAATATTAAGCACTACATATGGTGTTTTAGAAAATAAATAACGTTTTTTGCAACACGTACCCACTGGAGAGGTTGGGCTAGTTTGCTATTTTTATAAATAAGGAGGGGGAATGTATAAATCAATTAAAAAACGCGACGGTCGAACTGCTAAATTTGATCGGAAAAAAATTGAAAAAGCAATTGAAAAAGCAGGACTGGAAACTGGTGAATTTGACGCCGCTCAAGCAGTTGAATTGACCGACAAGGTTTTGGGTGTTTTGGAAACTCGTAACCAAAAGCGTCTACCAAGCGTTGAAGATATTCAGGACATTGTTGAGGATGCGTTGATTGACTCTAAGTTTAAGAAGACTGCAAAGGCGTACATTATTTACCGCGATCAGCATAAAAAATTGCGCGAAATTACTTCTAATGCACACGTTGATTTGATTGATAAATATCTGGAAAATTTGGACTGGAAAGTTAATGAAAACTCTAATATGGGCTACAGCCTTCAGGGTTTGAATAACTATGTTTCAGCGGAGATTACGAAGACTTACTGGCTGGATAAAATTTATACATCGAAGATTGGACAAGCTCACAAAGAAGGCGACTTGCACATTCACGACCTTAACTTGCTAAGTGTTTATTGTGTTGGCTGGGACTTGACTGACTTATTACAAGAAGGATTTACTGGCGTGGCTGGTAAGGTTGCCTCTAAGCCAGCTAAGCATTTCCGATCAGCGCTTGGTCAAGTCGTAAACTTCTTTTATACATTACAGGGAGAAGCGGCTGGTGCGCAGGCTTTCTCTGATTTTGATACACTATTAGCGCCGTTTATTCGCGCCGACAAATTGAGCTACGAGGAAGTAAAACAGGCTATTCAGGAATTCGTCTTTAATGTCAACGTGCCGACTCGTGTTGGTTTCCAGACGCCGTTTACCAACATCACGCTTGATCTTGAATGTCCAAAGCATATGGCAGATAATCCAGTGATTATTGGTGGCGAGATGCAGGACACGACTTATGGCGAATATCAAGAAGAAATGAATATGTTAAACAAGGCGCTGTTGGAGGTTCTTTCTGAGGGTGACGCTAATGGTCGCGTGTTTACCTTCCCAATCCCAACGGTTAATATCACCAAGGATTTCAATTGGGATAATCCGGTGATTGAAAGTTTGTGGGAAGCCAGTGCTAAATACGGCATTCCGTACTTCTCAAACTTCATTAATTCCGACATGGATCCAGAAGATGCGCGCTCGATGTGTTGTCGATTGCGTATAGATAATCGTCAATTGGAATATCGTGGCGGCGGATTATTCGGCTCAAATCCAATGACTGGTTCGGTTGGTGTGGTAACGATAAACTTGCCACGACTGGCGCTAAAATCTAAGAATGAGAAAGAATTCTTTAAGGGGTTGGCTGAACTTATGGATATGGCAAAGGACAGTTTGGAGACCAAGCGTAAAGTTTTGGAGCGATTGACCGACGCTAATTTGTATCCGTACACCAAGTTTTATTTGCGAAACATTAAACAGCGTTTCAATCAATATTGGAAGAACCATTTTTCAACTATCGGTTTGATCGGCACGAACGAGGCGGCGCTTAATTTACTAGGCGTTGATATTGGCACGGAAAAAGGTAAGGCTTTTGCTGAGAAAACTCTTGATTTTATGCGCGATCGTTTGGTGGAATATCAGAAGGAAACTGGCAATAATTACAATCTTGAGGCAACGCCAGCTGAAGGCACGACGTATCGATTGGCGCAGCTTGATAAAGCTAGTTTCCCAGATCGAGCGCACTTTGCTAATGGAATTGGCGCGGAAGTTAAATGTCCGTTCTATACCAACTCTAGCCACTTGCCAGTTAACTACACAGATGACTTGTTTGAATTGATGGATCTTCAGGACAATTTGCAAACCAAGTACACGGGCGGCACGGTGATTCACTTCTTCTTAGGTGAGCGCATGGATGATCCGCAAACTTTGAAAAAATTGGTGAAAACGATTTGTGAAAATTACAAACTGCCATACTTCACGTTCAGCCCGAGCTTCTCAATTTGTAAGAATCACGGCTATATTGTTGGTGAGCATCCAGAATGTCCAAAGTGTGGTGAAGCGACTGAAGTTTACTCACGTGTGGTTGGTTTCTTGCGTCCAGTTTCTCAATGGAATAAGGGCAAGCAAGCGGAATTTGAAATGAGGGAGCATTATGACGATGCCGCCGAACACCAGCGACTTAGCGCCGTCGCGGCAGCTTAAGGTGTCAATTGGTGGAATTCAGAAGCTGTCGCTCGTGGATTATCCAGGGCACGTGGCGGCAGCTCTGTTTCTCTCTGGTTGCAATATGCGGTGCGGTTATTGCCATAATCCTGAATTAGTATTGCCTGAACGGTTAGCGCCGAGTATTCCAGTTGATGAAGTGATGATATTTCTAAAATCGCGAGTTGGTCGGCTGGACGGCGTGGTGATTTCTGGCGGTGAACCAACGATGAGTGAAGATTTACCAGAATTATGTCGGATGATTAAGAAACTTGGTTTTGATATTAAATTGGATACCAATGGTACGCATCCAGATATAGTTCGCGGAATGGTTGAAGAAGGGCTGATTAATTTTATTGCGATGGACGTGAAAGGTCCGCTGGAAAAATATGTTGAAATTGCGGCGCGACCGATTGATCTGGAAGCGATCAAGGAGAATGTTCGGTTGATGATTGATTCGGGAATTGATCACGAATTCCGTACGACGATTGTCCGCGAGCAATTGGAAGTTAGCGATTTTGAGAAGATTGGCGAGCTAGTTAAGGGCGCGAAGAGATTTGCCTTGCAACATTTTCGCACTGGCACGACAATTAGTCCAAAGTTTGCGAATTACCACACTTTTACTGACGAAGAATTTAGAGAAGCTCAGAAAATAATGGAAAGGTACGTTGGAGAATGCGTGATTCATTAGAGGTTGAAATTGTGCGCGTCCGTCAGGAAAATCCTGAAGTGAAGACGTTATATTTTGCGCGACCGTTTGACTTTACCGCCGGACAATATATTACGGTTTTTATTGATGGTAGTAGTGTGCGTGAAGGGAAGGCTTATAGCATTTCTTCTACTCCTGACGATGATCTAATGTCAATTACCGTGAAGAATGTTGGTGGTGAATTTTCTAGCTATTTATGTTCACGGAATGTTGGCGATAAATTACAAATTAGCCACGCTTACGGTGATTTTAATCCGCAGACGGAAAGTCCTTTGGTCGGAATTGCTGCGGGCTGCGGACTTAGTCCAATTTGGAGCGTTATGGCAAGTTCTAGCCAGCCGACGTTTTTATATTTTAGTCAAAAATCGCCAGAATATATGGTTTTTGAAAATGAGCTAGCGGCGTCAAATATTAAAGTGAAGAAGTTCAGTACTCGCCAGCAAGTTGAGGAAAAAGATGGTTGGTTTAATGGTCGATTTAATGTGGAAAAAATTGTTCATGAAATGCCAGAAGATGCGCATTTTTTGGTCTGTGGAAGTTTGCCGTTTGTTAGAGATGTTTGGCAAAAATTATCCGCCGCCGGTGTGAGCGAATTAAAAATTTCAACGGAGACGTTTTTTGAGCAATGAACGAAGGTTTGGCAAATGGAGCGGGCGATTTTAATGTTTTCTCGGCGTTGAATGGCGATGCTAATTTTCAGGATTTATCTTCAGAAATTGACGATAATGCGACTGAATTAAATTTAGTAGAAGCGGTTGCTAGCGGTGAGAAAATTGATACGTCATTTGCCGAAGAAAATGAAGCGGAAACAACAGAAGAATGTTTGGACACTGAAAGACGATCGGAAATTTGCCAAAACGTAGCCAGTGCAGCGTGCGACAGTTGCGCTGCGGCAGGAAACTGTCCGATATTAAGAATGCGAAATTTTGCCAAAGATAATTTACAGCCGGCAGCAGAAGAACCGAAGAGCTATTTATCTGACTTAATGAATGATGATTGTGATTTTGTTGTTGCTGGATATGTCAGTGCTGATAATGAAGAGAAGCCGCTCGAGTCGATTGAAAAAGATAGTCCATCAGAAAATGAAAAAACTGAATCTGTATCAGAAGAACCTGCGGTTAAGTCGGAAGCGAGCGATAATGATGCGTCGATACGCGTGTCGGCGGAAAATAATGAAGTGAACAAATCGACGGATGATGAATGTTTGAATAGCGAGAGTGCGTCATCGGAAAATATTCCAAGCGCGAAAATGATCAAAGAAAATATCCCGCCGAAAATCAACGAAGAGCCGGAGGAGACTGAGGTGGCTAGTCAAATTAACTTGATGGACTCGGAAGACGTCGATGAAAAAATAGATATGTCTTCTGAGAATCAAGCCCCGACTGTTGATAAAGAGGATAAATTGCCGAGAGAATTACCTATAAAGAAAGATAGCTATATAGGGGCTGAAAATAATATAAACTCTGCACCGATTTTGGAAGATTCTACTCCAAGGGAAGATCTGGTCGAGAAAGCTATTTCTAATGAGCCAAATTCCTTGCCAGTGTGTGATTTTGTTCAAGTCAATAATGAAATTGATATGGCGATGAATGACAATAATAATGCGCCAGCTGAGGTGGAGTTGAGCGATGAGGCTGTGCGTAAAAGAATTGAATCTGCTGAATTGGCAGAAAATAAGGAGGATTCGCCAATTTTACCACAACGTGATTTTGAAGAGCGTGAAGTATGTTTCGAAGATTCAGAGAATATTGCTATGGACGAAGATTTTGACAATTGTATGGTCGTGAATGAAACAGATAATATGGCAGATGATTTGGGTGATTGTGCAGAATTGGGCGAAGAAGTTACGCGTGAATCGGAAGAATTACCGACCAGCAAGTCTGAAGTAATAGGACAATTTATTCCCGATCTGAAATTAGCCGATGATGAAATTGATCGAAATAATATTGTCGATAAGGTTGTAAAAAAAGTTGCGGAAAAAGCTGAATTGGCTGAAGAATGTAGCGAATTGGTTATTACGGATAATTGCGATGAGGTAAAATGCTCTGTAAAAATCGAAGAGTCGAGCGATTATTGTGATGACATTGATAATGTTTTGAAAGAGGATTTAAATACTCCAGTTTTTCAAGAAATTCCTACTCTGCCAGACAATTCATCGGAGGAAAAAGCTAGTTATAATTGTGGCGAAGACGTCGCCAATAATACAAATATATCCGGCGTTTATTCGGGGCTTTGGGTTGATGATAGTCCGTTGAATCCGGAAGATGATAAGACTTCGAACATTAGTTATAATTCTAGCGTACTTTCTCAGCTGATAACATTAGTTGGTTCGTTGGCGGTTAGAATTGTCTTCAAGAAACAAGAAGGATTGTGTAAATAGATATATAATAAGCGTATGAATGATAAAGAAAATATTATTAGTGTCGCTCGTGCCATTATTCGCATTGGTGACGCCGCTGAAAAAGCCAAAGATTATGGTTTGTCGAAATCGCTAGAGGAAATGGTTGATCAGTTGGCTCGACATAACGTTAAAGACGCTGAGGTTGATATTCAGTTGCTATTGGAATATGTTAAGTCATTGAACGATTGTGAATATTGCCGAGAATCTAACGGTGAGATGAGCACTGCCGATTTGGTAGATGAAATAAATCAACAATTAGCGCGTCTTAGTCAGGAGCAAGTGGATAATTCTAGTAAATTGGCTTTGGAATTTGAGCCGACAGTTCACTTAGTGACTGCGAATTATGCCAAGGATGAGAATGGGACGACTTCTGGCGTATCAATAGCTTTGGTTTTTAATAGAGACGGCTCGGTAAGTGCGCCGCGTGACCATTTCTTGAATGCGGAATTGCTTAATTATTTTAACGATAAGCATCAGGTCAATTATCAATTTATTGAAAATCATTTACCACCGAAACTTCAGGGTTATCAATTAGTTACGGGAACGGCGGAGGTGCGAGAAATCTTGCCGCGGGAATTGGAAGTGATAAATTTTTAAGGTTTTATGAAAATCTCCGTACACATTAAACCAAATTCTCGCCATCGTGAGGAAGTTGTGAAAAATGACGACGACACATTGACGGTTTATATCAAAGCTCCAGCAATTGAAGGTCGAGCCAACGCGGCGACTATTAAATTATTGGCAAAACATTTTAAGGTTGCGCCGTCCAAAGTTAAATTAGTGCGCGGTGCAACTTCGAAATATAAGCTGTTTGACATTACGGATAATGCATAGAGATTCAAGGGTGCTATAATACAAACTAGATAAGTTAAAAAAGAAGAACAATAGTGAAAATAGATATTCATTGTCATACCAAAAAGATTCGTAGTGGTGAGCCGGAGTCTCGAGCGGTAACAAAGGAAGTATTCTCAAAAAGTATACAAGATGCGGAAGTTGGCATAGTTGCGATAACAGACCATGACGTTTTTGATAAAGAACAGTATGATGAGTTTGTTAAGTGTGTAGGTAGTAACTTTCAAATATGGCCCGGGATTGAACTAGACACTAGCCATAATGGAAACAAGTTTCATCTTATTTTAGTGGGCGACCCAGACGATGTGGACATTTTTGATGAAAAAGTAAAACAGCTTACTAATGGCAAGTCTGGTGATTTCACTATAGAATTAGATAATATAATCAGCCATTTTTCAGGCGAGAACATTCTCTATATTCCGCATTTTGGTAGTAAAAGACCCGCTATATCAGAGGATAATTTGAAATACCTCAAAGAGAGGCTTGGCGAAAAATCATCTCTAGTCATAGTGGAGGATACAAATATTCGCTCTGCGGGAATTCTTGCTAATCACGGATTCAACGCCATAACTGGTAGTGATGTAAGAGATTGGGGTAAGTACAGTGATTGTGATGTGTCGAGCTTAAGACTTCCAGTTGATACATTTAAACAATTTTGTCTTTTTCTAGATAGAGACAAATCAACAATAGAGACAATGCTAAATAAAACCTCTAACTATGAGTATACAGGCAGACCTAAAGAAGACGATCCTAGTATTACAATACCAGTCAAATTATACAATGAGGTGAATATACTTTTTGGAGACAAAGGTCTTGGTAAAACCAATATTCTTAAAAGCGTAAGGAAAGAAGCTGAGGCGGGCGGTAAGATAGTATCTACGTATATTGCTAGTGAGAAAGATGATTATTTTAATGAGCTTCTTGATGTTTCTGATATGGACAGAACTGCTAATAAATTGGGCATGGACGCATGTGAAAAAGAGTTCGCACGTATAAAGGAATGGAGTGACAAAACGCCCACATCTCTTCAGCTTTACGCTGATCATGCTAAATCAGCCGAAACACGTAAAGCTAAAAATAAGCTTAAATTATCCGACACAGAGCAGATTGATGATTATGATAGCAGAAAGTCAACAGGGGTCATTAATGATAGAAATAAGTACAAGGAATATGCGCAATCCATAAAGCAAATAGCTGCCCGTTATGTAAGTGACAGTGAATTAACTAGCTTCGAAGAGGCGATCGACGGTCTTTATGACAAAATAACTGAGGAAGTCAGGAATGAGTTAATATTGAAATATACGACCGATTTATATAATCATGCAATTAGATTCATCAATAACAAAGTGTCTGAAAAAACCGATACAGCGTCAAAGCCTGATTCTCCAGGATTCACGCAATATGCTAGGAATAAACTTGAACTTAAACAATCACTAGATAAAATTACAGACTTTCTTAAACTAAAAGATAAAAAATACACTGAATCATTTAGGATAGGTGAACTGGGTGATAAGGGTGATCTATACATCCAAAATGAGTGGAGTATGCTTGGTAAGACGGGGTATGAGAAATACGATAGTTCCCCTGTTAAAATAGAAAAACTAAAAGACGCCAGAGAGAATTTGAATAAGCTGAAACGCAAAGTATCTTCCGATGATATAGAAGATGCACTTGATAAGTGCAAGGCTAGTCTTGATCAAATTAATAGCCTAGACGTGTTTGTGGGGTTAAGAAAGTACCCGACACTTAATGACGATGGAGAAGAATATTCTCCATCTAACGGTGAAAAGGCGATAATTGCGATCCAGCGGACACTAGATCATGATGATGCGGATTTCTATGTCTTGGATGAGCCTGAGTTAAGTCTAGGGGGAGAATATATAGATAACGTCATTAGAGAGAAAATAAGCAAGCTTGGTAGGGCAAAAAAGACAGTCTTTATAGCGACACATAATGCTAATATAGCCGTTAGAACCTTGCCGTATACTTCTATATATCGAAAATATGATAAAGGAGAATATAAGACATACGTAGGTAATCCATTTACAAATAAATTGTTAAATATTAACAATGATAATGATGTGTTATCTTGGAGGGAAGAAAGTATGCGCACCCTTGAAGGTGGAGAAGCGGCATTTAAGAATAGAGGGGAAATATATGAATCAGGCAAGTAATAATAGTTCAAAAGCAGCAGAGATAAGAACAAGACTTTTCCAGGAAAATGATACTTGTAAATTAGAGTTTATATTTCCAGACGGCAATAAGATAGATATAAATACAGAAGAACCAGATACTGAAAAAAACTTGAAGAAAGTTTTTAACAAAATAATAAAATTATTATTGAAAGAAGATGTTGAAATCAAAGATCTCCAGAAGGATGGTGGTTCTGGGATGGCTAAAGAGGTATTTGGTGAATATATAGAGTCTCTAAATAAAGAAGTTCAGAGTATACGAGATGAGATAAAAAATAGTCTATAGACTAGTAAGAAACGTTGACCTTTACGGATAAACGGCGCCCGGTGTCATATCGCCGATTAAATTTTGTACCGTTACGAATGAATAGCCTTGTTGTTTGAGTGAATCAAGGATGCAAGGAACGGCATTCACGGATGTCTGATGAATGTCGTGCATTAAAATCACAGCTCCGTTGCGAGCGCCAGCGACAGCCCTTGAACAGACGATTTCGCTATTACGATCAGCCCAATCGCGCGTATCGACAGACCAAACAACTGCCGACATTCCGCGCTGACGGAATTGCTCCAAAACCGCCCGATTAAACGCGCCGTATGGTGGACGTATGATATTAGGCTTGGTGCCGACGGCTTGTTTTATGGTGTTATTCGTCTGGTCAATTTCGCTAGATAGTTGCTCTATTGAAATCTTATTTAACTCTGGATGCGACCAAGAATGATTGCCTAATTGATGTCCGCGCGACTGCATACGGCGTAATGTATTGGCGCGTGCTGAAACTTTGCTGCCGATTAGGAAAAATGTCGCCTTGGCGTCGTACTTATCCAATATATCCAACAGTTTTTCGGTGTATGGTCCGGGTCCGTCATCAAAAGTTAAAGCAATTGTTTTATTTGCAACGATAGGTGTTGGAGCTGCGGGCGCTGGTTTTGGTTTTTCTGCAGGTTTGGGGATGTTGGCGAATTTTCTCGCCGTTGGGTTTTGTAGATATTTAGAGACGGAGGAAATTGGCACGGTAATTGTCAATTCTCCGTAAGATGATGGCAGTAGCGACGCCTGACCGAGTGGCCAAGCCAATGAATTGCCGTTATTGGTGATGATGAAATTAGACAAAGCTTCTTTATTTATGATTTCATGCAGGTCAATTTCTGGCTGTTGGCGTTGTTTGATGGTCTGAGAAATATTATCTTTGGCAGCGGATATGATTGCTTCGGCGGCTTCATCGGACTGTTCTATAAAATCAGCTAAGCCGACAACTTCGCCAGATTTTTTGTCGAAAGTCCAAAATTGCGTCATTGATGCTGGATGTGCGCCGTTCATATCCTGCTTAATATTGACGACAATTGACAGCGCTTCTGAAGTGTTGTGCGTGACTTGATAGCCAATTGTTTCGGTCATTGGCTTATCAAAAACTGTCGCCAGTAAAACCGTATTTTGAAAATCGCGATCAATTTTATCAATCGACTCGCTAATTAAGCGATTAATCTTTTCATTTTCCGTGATCGGATATTCAATTGAAACTTTTTCCCGTTTGTTATCTCTGGTGACAAATTTTGAGCGAATGCCAGAATATTTCGAATCGGCAAAATAATACTTTTCGTCAGATGGCGCAGTCGTTTGTCGCGAGTGTGATTGATTGAGGAAATATATCCCAAATAGCCCTGCCGAAAATAGCAATATCAAAAACGGTATGATAATAAATAGTTTTTTCGATTTTGGTTTTGCTTTTTTTCTCTGAATGCGCATAGTATAAGTATAGCACTAGTATTTTGGTTTTGTTATTATCGATGATAAATGAAGATTAATCTTCCGCATTAAGTAATCTAATTTCTTTCCCAATGATGTTCTTATCCGGCACGTTTTTTCCGCTTTATCTATTTCCAGAATGGTTGCGAAGTGTTGCTCAGTTTATCCCTCTGACTCCAGTTACGGACGGATTCCGGTTAATTATAACTGAACATGCAAGTTTTATGGAAGTTTTACCACAATTTGGCATTGTCGCGGCTTGGACTTTCGCGATTTACCTCGTGGCTATTAAATTATTTAGGTGGGAATAATTATCTCAATGAAAATAGCCCGCCGAACGAGCTCAAGCTGAATGCGGATCTTTCAATCCGAGAAACAAGTAACTGTCTCAATCAGATTGTTATATAGCACACTAAAATAAAAAATATCAACTTACTCGTATGGTTGCTAACCATATGTCGATTGCAGTATAAAAACTCTCGGGGTTACTTCGAAATATCTTACGTCGTAGTTGTGATAAAATACGCTCATGTAAGGAATGTGGTCGGTAGACGCGCAGACGTCGCAGTGGTGCCATGGTTGTTGTGCTTGACTTGCCATCCCAGCAAGCCATAGGCAACATTGGTGTAAGCCTAATATCTATTGATGGGTCGACATCGTACGCAAATTCATCAATAAACACGCGTAGTATCACATGCCTCTCATATTGTTGGCGGCGAATTTTGAGGATGTGTTCGGGGATCTGCAGGTCTTGCCAGTCAAAAACACCAATTAGCAATTGACTGGTAATGCCGATGTGCTGCAGTTCTTGTTTCAAGAGTACGCATTTTTGGTAACACGACCACACCTCATCGCTGCCACTTGTTCCGTAGGGTAAGTCGCGAATCTTTTCAAATACTTTAATTGCTTTTTTGACTCTCATGATAGGTAGAAAATGGGACTACGTCTATGATATCACCGGAATGATCGCTCAACGTTAACTCTTTTGTAACAAGCTAGTGTATAATATAGCACATGAAGTGGCTCGATGATATAGTAAATACGTTTCAGGATGCTAATAAAGATATTTTGGTTGCCTCGGGCGCATCGCCGTCAGGTGTGTATCATGTGGGTCATCTGCGTGAAATTGTCATCGCTGATGCCGTAGTGCGGGCGCTGAAGCAAGCAGGCATTCGGGCGCGCCACGTTCACGTTTCAGACAATCTCGACGCCTTTCGTAAGGTGCCGGTTAATTTGCCAGCTAGTTATGAGCAGTACTTGGGTATGCCGCTTTGCATGGTGCCGTCACCAGATGATCGGTACGATTCGTGGGGGGATTTTTGCCTGAAGCCATTTCTTGATAGTGCTGATAAAATTGGTGTGACTATGGACGTGGTCTATGCCAGCGATAAATATCGGAGCGGGTTTTTTGTGTCGGCCATCGAGCGCTCGCTGAGCCGCATTGACAAGGCTAAGTCGGCTATCCAGGAAGTGTCGGGTCGGCAACTGGATGATCAGTGGTCGCCAATTCAAATCATGGAACATGGTCGTCTTAAAAATCGTCAGTTTGTCAGAATGGATAGCGATACAAAAACAATTACCTATCGTGGCCAAGACGGCTCGGAGCACACAGTTCGGTATGATGACGGGCAAGTAAAGTTGGATTGGCGACTGGACTGGCCGGGGCGGTGGTGGCTGCTCGGCATTGATATCGAGCCGTTTGGTCGTGACCACGCGACGAAGGGCGGTTCGTATGATACCGGCAAACGGATCGCTCGCGAGGTTTATGACATTGATGCGCCAGTACCAGTGCCATATGAATTTATTAATCGCACCGGTGATACGAAAAAGATGAGCGCCAGCAAGGGTACTGGCGTGAACGCACACGACGTTGTTGATATGCTGCCGCCTGAGGTAGTGCGCTACTTTATCCTTCGATATTCGCCAGCCAAGCGGTTGTATTTTGACGAGACCGATAGCCTGGTGCGGCTGGTTGATGACTTCGCGGCGATGAAGCAGCATCCGCAAAATGAGCTTGATAAACAGCTATTATTCTTGTGTACTGACGGGCTAGATCAGCCAGCGGTCGGCTCAATTCCATTCTCGCATCTGGTTATTTCATACCAAGCGGCGCTGTGCGACATGGTAAAAACAGTAGAGATTTTGCGGCGCAGTTCGGAATATGCCCACATCGTCGACGAGGAAGAAGCAGTGATCATCACAGAACTAGGCTATGTCAGTCGGTGGCTGGAAAAGTGGGCGCCCGAGTCATTGAAGTTTCGTCTGACGGACGAGGTAAATCCCGATAAGTTCTCGCCAGAGCAAAAAGAATACTTGAGGCGATTAGCTGACGATATCGCCGAGGCGCCGGCTGGGGCTGATGGTAACTGGTTTCATCAAGCAATTTATGCCTACAAAGAGAGCGGTTTGCTGCCGCCGCGAGAGCTCTTCACCACCATCTACCGCGTGCTCATTGGCAAAGATTCCGGGCCGCGCGCTGGCTGGTTCTTATCGATTTTGCCGCGGGATTGGTTGATTGAGCGATTGCGACTAGTCAAGTAGAAGCCCGTCTAGTGATTAAGCTTTTCAGGTGAAAATGGGGAGCAAAACTCTAATCGTCTGGCGGTTTTATTAAAATATATCGGTAGTTTGCCCGTTTTCGCTTGCTTTTTATCGAATAGCCGTATCTGTCGCTTAAAACATTCTTTCTGTTTTCGAAAACAGCTTTTATGTTTTGGAAAAATGCCTTTCTATTTTGTGCGATTTTTACCGTTTTCCATAATGCTAACGCTGTATTACAATTAGACTAGCTATAGTGAAGCTACATCAGAAGGGGAAATTATGACATTTGAAGAAGCGCAAGAACTAGTGATGAATCATATTCGCGCGCGGAAGTGGGATACGACGTTATGAAAAAAGAGGTTTGGTATGAATAAAAAACTTATTGCGATTATTTCCGTCATAATCATCTTGTGCGGCGCTGCGGCTGGGCTGTGGCATAACCGCCAGCATTCTGCCGAGCAGCCGAAGACTCCGTCTACTAACGTGTCCGCCGCCGCCAAATTCAAGTCAGAATATCCGCGAGTGGCGGCGAATAATCGCTTCGTTTATGCCAGCGATAAAGAAATCCTCGATATCTTTGATAACGGCAGCGGCGTGGTTTTCTTGGGCTTTCCGCAATGTCCGTGGTGCCAGCATTTGAGTGAACACGTTGATCGGGCGGCTCAGGCTGAAGGTATTGATAAAATATACTATTTGAATATTCGCGATGCTCGCGCTAGCAACAACGGAGTTTACCAAAAATTGGTCAAGAAATTAGAACCGTATTTGGAAAAAGATAAAAATGGCAATCCTCGAATATTTGTGCCTGATGTATCGATTGTCAAGAACGGCAAGATTATCGGCCGCTACAAAGAGGAATCAACTGGCGACGATAATATCACGCCAGATAAATATTGGACTAACGAAAGAATAGAGCGGACTTTATCTCAACTGCGTGGATTTATGAGTCAACTGAAATAGTGACAATTATTCGACGCCGCCGGCCTTAAGAATACTTCTTAATCCGTTTTCTCCACCGACGAATCCGCTGGTTTGATAATCGTTAATAACCATGTACGGCAAGCCATTCACGCCAAGAGAAAGAGCTTTTTGTGTATTATTATCAATTTCTTTTTGGTGCGGTTTTTTAGTCATACAATCAGAAAATTGCGATTCATTCATGCTGACATTTTTGGCGGAAGTTAGGAAATATTCTAGCGGAAGAGCAGGGATTTTTTTTGGCACAGCAACGTTTTTTACGCCGATTCCTTTGTCGAAATAGTCACTTTTAATGCGCGGGACGATATCGTGGGTGTACTGCCAATATTTATCTTGATCAGCAGCACAAAACGCAGCGTGAGCGCCAGTTTCTGTATTGTTAGTAACTTCCTTTAAGAGGGTAACTACGCGATGTTCATAACGAACTTTTCCGGATTTAATATAGTCATTTTTGAAGAATTCTGTGCTGGTTGCGGCTTCGACCTCGGCGCAAAATGAACAAAAATAGTCAGTGTAATCAATGAATACGTTTTTCGCGTCAGCGGATCCTTGTGACATTTTTTCATTCCACGGTTTATTATTGCCAATGTGACGATTCGGCGGACGATTGACAATTCCATAGATAAACAAAGCTACAATTCCCACGATTACAATTCCCGAAAGAACCCAAATAAGCGCTATGCCTGATGATTTTTGTCGATTCATATTTTCTCCTGTTTAGATAATTCTGTGTACATAAAAATAATTTGACCTGATTTATATAGCGAGAATAAACTGAGCAGCAAAGCTAATAAAAGGACTATTATGCTGGCGATATTTGCGGCGGTGGCGGCGGCAGCTCCCGAGAAAAATAGGGTTACAATTGGCAAGATTAGTGATGTTCCGCAGGGAACGCAGCCAAGTCCAATTGTTGCGGCAATTGATGCGATTCCGCTTAGTCCGACTTGTCGAGATACAGTTTTTTCATTGTCGCGATTATTCTTTGCTGTAAAAATTACAGCGGCGATCGATATACCTTGAAGAATTGATACCACCATAAGCAGCGCGCCATTTAGTGAAGTGAAACTTTGCTTGAAGATGTCTATAATCATCGAACCGAGCAGCGCGATTTTATCGAGGACTGGCAGGCGTGATGTCATCAGCGGGCCGTAAAAATTGGCGTTGATTGCGAAATAAATTATCACGGCGAAGGCGACGGTAGCGACAATTGTTATTAGGAAATATTTCGGCGAACCAAGCATTCTGCCGACTCCTAAAAGCGCTGATTTGATGGATTCCTGCTTGCTGCGAATTTGATCCATACATCTATTATACGATATTCGTAAAGGCAATTCGATCGTCTGCGGCAGTAACTTTTACCGTATCTCCGTCGTGAATTCGCCCGTCAATCAGTTCGAGCGCTAAAGGATCAAGCACGCGTTTTTGAATCAAACGCTTAAGTGGTCGAGCGCCGAAACTTGGGTCGTAGCCGTCTCGCGCCAACATATCACGAACGCTATTGTCAAAATTCAGCATTATGTCGCGACTATCCTTCACTTGGCGAACAACTTTTTCTAATTGCACGTCAACAATTGCACGCATCGATTCAGGACGGATTCGGTCAAAAATCACGATGTCATCAATTCGGTTTAAGAATTCTGGGCGGAAATGACCACGAAGTGTCTCTAAAATTTGATTGTCGAGAGAGCTAATGTCGTCGCCCGTGTAGTCCATAATCATTTGCGATCCGACGTTGCTGGTCATGATGATAATGGTGTTGCTAAAGTCAATCGTTCGTCCTTGTCCGTCCGTCAATCGACCATCGTCCAAAACTTGCAATAGAACGTTAAACACGTCGGGGTGTGCTTTTTCGATTTCGTCAAACAAAACCACGCTATAAGGGCGTCGTCTAACGGCTTCCGTCAATTGACCGCCCTGATCGTAGCCGACATATCCTGGAGGCGAACCGATCAATCTGGCTACGGCGTGACGCTCCATGTATTCGCTCATATCAATTCGAATCATGGCGTGTTCGTCATTGAATAATTCACGGCATAAACTGCGCGCGACTTCTGTTTTTCCCACGCCAGTAGGGCCGAGGAATAGGAATGAGCCAATCGGTCGATTGATATCGCCAAGTCCAGCGCGTGACCTACGAATGGCGCTTGCTACAGCTGCTACAGCACGATCTTGCCCGATGACTTGGCGGCTGATCGATTCTTCCAGTTTGGTCAATTTGCTGGATTCGCTTTCCATCAATCGCTCCACCGGAATTCCGGTCCAGCGCGCTACCACGCCAGCAATATCGTCAGGCGTAACTTCTTCGCGGAGTAATCGGTCGTGAGTTGGAATTGCCGCTAGCTCCTCGCGGGCGCTTGCTAATTTTTTCTCCAGCTCCGGTAGATCGCCATATTTAATGCGGCTGGCGGTGGCTAAATCTGCATCGCGTTCAGCAATTTCTAATTGTGAGCGCAGATTGTCCATTTTTTCGGTAGTCGTGTTGACGGTTTGCAAAATGTCTTTTTCGTGCTGCCATTTTTTATCAATCACTTCGGCTTTTGCGCGAATCTCGGCAATTTGCTCCTTGATTTCATCTTTGCGAATATTGGCGTGGTCGGATTTGTCCTTTTTCAGTGCCGCTTCCTCGATTTCCAATTGCAAGCGTCTATTGTTCAATCGATCCAGCGCAATTGGCACGCTTTCTAATTGCATTTTGAGTGAGCTGGTCGCCTCATCAAGTAAATCTACCGCTTTATCGGGCAAGAATCGGTCGGGCAAATATCTGGTGGACAATCTGGCGGCTGCCACGATTGCGTCATCAGCGATTTTTACTCCATGGTGAATTTCGTATTTTTCCTTCAATCCGCGCAAAATGGCGACAGTGTCGTCAAAGCTTGGTTCGCCAACGTAAACTGGTTGGAATCTTCGTTCTAGAGCGGCATCTTTTTCGACATATTGGCGATATTCAGCGAGTGTCGTCGCGCCAATCATGTGCAATTTTCCGCGAGCCAGCGCTGGCTTTAACATATTGCCCGCGTCCATACTGCCTTCGCTTTTTCCAGCACCAACCATGGTGTGAATCTCATCGACAAAAAGAATAATCTCACCAGCCGCTTCTTCTACTTCTTTTAGAACAGCCTTCAGTCGATCCTCAAATTGTCCGCGGAAACTAGCGCCCGCCAGAAGACTGGAAATTTCTAGGGAAATTAGTCGTTTATCTTTTAGTGAGGCGGGAACGTTGCCTTTGACAATTCGTTGCGCCAACGCCTCAACAATTGCGGTTTTACCAACTCCCGGCTCACCGATGAGAACGGGATTGTTTTTAGTGCGGCGACTTAAAATCTGCACAGTGCGTCGAATTTCTTCATCTCGACCGATCACTGGATCGAGTTTACCTTCGCGCGCTAACGCCGTTATGTCTGTACCAAATTTTTCGAGTGGTTTAGCTGTTTCTTCTTGATTCATGTTTGGTGGCATAAAATCCTCCTTTTGGTTTTTAGTCCTAATTTGTTGCGCCCCAGTAAAATACAGAATGGTGAAACTTGATGTAGTTATCATAACAAATTAGCACTCTCGGTGCAAGAGTGCTAATAAAATAAATAGTCATTTTGTGATATGTTAAATGTATGAATATTCTTGTCACTGGTGGCGCTGGATATATCGGCAGTCACACAATCATCGAACTATTGTCATCAAATCATAAAGTAGTGGTGGTCGATAACTTATCAAATTCGTCCGTTGAAAGTCTGAGGCGAGTTGAAGAAATCACTGGTCAATCAATACCGTTTCACGAATTCGATTTGTGTGATCATCAGCGACTATCAGAATTGTTTAAATCTGAGAAAATTGACGCTGTGATTCACTTTGCTGGGTTGAAGGCGGTTGGTGAATCGGTTGAAAAGGCGCTTCTTTACTATAAAAATAACCTTGAAAGCACGTTGGTTTTGCTTGATGTGATGCAAGAATTTGACGTGAAGAAATTGGTGTTTTCTAGTTCGGCAACAGTTTATGGCGATCCAGCTAAATTGCCAATTACCGAAGATATGCCGTTGTCTGCCACAAATCCATATGGCCAAACAAAGTTGATGATTGAGCAAATGCTTCGCGATATTTCTGCGACAAATCAAAATTGGCAATTTACATCTCTCCGCTATTTTAATCCAGTTGGCGCGCATCCGAGTGGTCGCATCGGGGAAAATCCCTCAGGAATCCCAAATAATCTTCTGCCGTTTGTGTCACAAGTTGCTGTTGGTAAGCGAGAGTATTTGAGCGTTTTTGGTGACGATTATGACACCCCAGATGGAACTGGCGTGCGTGATTATATTCACGTGGTTGATTTGGCAAAGGCTCACGTGGCAGCTCTGGAGAATTTGGGCCGACCGAACGAATATAAAGTCTATAATATCGGCACCGGTCGTGGCACTTCAGTTTTGGAATTAGTGAAGGCGTTTGAGAAAGCTTCTGGTCATGATGTTCCGTATCAAGTCACCCCGCGCCGAGCAGGTGACATTGCGACGTGCTATGCAGACCCAGGCTTGGCGGAAAGAGAGTTAGGCTGGCGAGCAGAACTGACAATTGAAGATGCTTGCCGTGACGCTTGGAATTGGCAGAGCAATAATCCAAATGGCTACAATGGCTAATTGCCAGATTTGGTGAAAATCTTATTTTCGTAATAAGCGGAACGTTTGGAAAGTTCTGAATTTAAGTTTTCAATTCCGCCGTATTGTTCGACTAAGGTTTTCTTTCCAGAAAATAAGTTTGTGCCCAGACCTAATCGGTCGCCGTCAATTTCAACTCCCAGCGCAGCCAAAGTTGACGGATACATATCGAATGTCGTGAATTGACGATTCTTTGAGTGGCTAGTCGAAATGGCTGGATTTATAAACGTGTTGTAAATGGTTCGTTGATAATTAGTTCCGCCAATTTTTTCGTCGTAGTATGAAGTCTGCATTCCTAAATGGTCGCCAGAAATAATAATTGTGGTGTTTTCGTAAAATGGCTGAGATTTAACCCAATTGACGAATGCGGCGACCTGTTTTGAAGAACAAGCGTGAACGTTATCGTATTGATTACTGAAGGTTTTAGCGCAGGTTTCATCCAAATAGCCATCGGTAAAATGCGTGTCGGCGGTCAATAATTGCAAGTTAAATGGCTTGTCTGACGCCGCCAAACGCGAGGCTTCTTCGCGGGCAAATTGGAATAATTTTTTATCTTCATAACCCCACCAAACTTTGTAATCTTCGGATATTTTTCCGTGTTTTTTGGCGTAATTGTAATCTTCGATATTGAAGTTGCCGTGTTGAGTTAATAATTTATCGCGTCCGCCAAAACTTGCTTCAGAGCCCATAATGAACGTTTGATTATAGCCTTGTTTTTCTAAAATCTCACCAAGACTATAAGCGCCTGGCAAGAACTTTTTAAACTCGCCCAGGGCGTTATGGTCGCGTCCGCCGACCAAGTTTTCTTTCAGTGGGACGCCAGCAGATTGCGCAGCCATTCCTGCTACAGTCCAGCCAGTGTTTGTTGCAGGCAAAGCGCCGCCAACACCGGATGCTTTGTTTGAGAATGAGGTATTTTTTAACGCCAATTCTTCCAGCTCTGGAATGATGGAGGTTTCGGAGCTGCCGCCATTAGCCTTTGATGCTAAAGTGTTTTCCATTGACTCTAAATAGATGTATATTAAGTTGCGCTTTTTCTCTGGGAAAGTCAATTTGGCGGTTTTTGGATTGACGTAATTTTCTTCGTATAATTTGGTCGATTGGGTCAGGGCGTAAATATAGTTAGGGATGCCGAAACTTTGAATTAGAAGGACGATCGCAATTAAAAACATACTTAGCGAGTAAATTGCTTGATTTCGTAATCTCAAAAATGACAGGGTAAATTTTCGTGATGATTTGATTTTTTTCAAACAGAAGGCGATTATGCGATTGATGAAAGAGATCGATTTGTCGAACATTGGGATTAATAAGGCGCCGAATAATAGGAAAACCAGCGGAAGATTTTGCAGGACGGCCGACCATAAATTGTCAGATTTGCCACCAGCTAATCCGTTGACGAAATAAAAAATTATCTCGTCGATTTGTGAATCTTTAAAGACTATATATTTATAGCGCGCCGCAATTAAGCAAAATGCTGCCAAAAAAAGCAAGATGATTGATATTGATTTAATCCAGAAACGTTTGGTAAATTTAATTTTTCTCACCATTCTATTATATCACTTACGTTTTTTGAGGATGAAGGGGTATAATAAAAGCATGAGCAAGAATAAGACGCGCACATTCGGAATTAGTTGGTGGATTGGGCTGGTTTTATTTGCGGGGATGATTTGTTTGATGTTGGGCGATATTTTACATCGAGATGGCGTAATTGGCTCAAAAACTGATGTTTTGGTGATGGGTACGAATGCTGGATTTAAGCCGTTTGAATATATTGATAATAATCAAGTGGTTGGCTTTGACGTTGATCTAGCGAGGGAAATTGCTAAAAGCTTGGGTAAGGATTTGAAGGTCGAAGACATGTCGTTTGATGGGCTACTTCCGGCGCTGGATAGTGGGCAAATTGATATGGTGGCGGCTGGAATGACAGTGACGCCTGAGCGAGAAAAAAATGCGCTGTTTTCAGATCCGTATTATTCGGCGTCACAGAGAATAATTGTTAAAAAGGGCAGTCCGATTCGCAATAAATATCAATTGCCAGGGCGAAAAATTGGCGTACAGCTGGGTACGACTGGCGATACCTTGGCGTCTAAAATTGCTGGAGCATCAGTCACACAATTTCAAACCGCTCCAAGTGTTTTGCAGGAATTAAGTTCGGGAAAAATTGAAGCGGTCATTCTGGACGACGCTCCCGCAAGGCAATATTCGGCTGGATTTTCTGACTTAGAAATTTTACCGGGCGCGCTCAGTGATGAAAGTTATGCGATTGCTATTAAAAAAGATAATAAAGACCTCTTAGAAAAGGTTAATAAAGAAATTGCCAAGATGAAAAAAGATGGTCGCTATGAAAAGCTGATCCGCAAATATTTTGGTGAGGAGGCTAAATCGTGAATTTTTGGGAAGTGATTTTTGGCGGCGGTCGATGGCTATTTTTATGGCATGGATTAGAGGTGACGCTGGTTTTGACTGTGTTGTCGCTTATTTTAGGGTCGGCAATTGGTGTGCTTGTCGCCCTGATGCGAACGTCGAATTTACGACCATTTGGCAGGATGAAAACAAGCAGACTCGCGAACTTTAATCCGCTGGCTAGTCTGGGAAAAATTTATGTCGATATCATTCGCGGCACGCCACTTTTGGTTCAACTATTGATTATGTATTACGTCGTTTTTGGGTCGTATCAATTTATGCCGAAGATTTTTGTGGCGGCGGTGGCGTTCGGGATAAATAGCGGAGCGTACATCGCTGAGATTATCCGTGGCGGAATTCAGAGTATTGACAAGGGGCAAATGGAAGCGGCTAGGTCTTTGGGTCTGAGTAATTGGCAGGCAATGCGGCTAGTCATTTTGCCACAAGCAATGAGAAATTCATTGCCGGCGTTGATTAGTGAATTTATCGCGCTGTTAAAGGAAACTTCGGTTGTTGGTTGGATTGGTCTGAATGATATTATGCGAGGCGCGGACAATATTCGTTTTCAGACGGCGACAGCTTTTCAGTCGCTATTTGCCGCTGCGGCGATGTACTTAATTTTGACGGCGATTTTTACGCGAGTAATGGCGCGAGTAGAAAGGAAATTAAAACATGACGATGATCAGCGTTAAAAACTTGAAAAAAACGTTCGGCACAAATCGAGTTCTTCGCGATATTGACGTGGAAATTGAAGAGGGCGAGATTGTCGTGGTGGTTGGCTCGTCTGGTTCTGGCAAGTCGACATTCTTGCGTTGTCTGAACTTGCTGGAGGAGCCAACTTCGGGCGAGATTATTGTTGATGGAGTAAAAATTACTGATCCACACGTGAACTTGAATGCGTTGCGTCAGAATATTGGCATGGTTTTTCAGCAATTTAATCTGTTCCCGAATTTGAGCGTGATTGAAAATATTAAATTAGCTCCGAAAAAGCTGCGTAAATTTTCAGATCAAAAAGCGACAAAATTGGCGCGAAGCTTATTGGACGATGTTGGATTATTGGACAAAGCGGACGCTTCGCCGAATAGTTTGTCTGGCGGTCAAAAACAGCGAGTAGCAATTGCGCGGGCGCTAGCGATGGAGCCGAAAATTATGCTTTTTGATGAGCCAACTTCAGCACTAGACCCAGAGATGATTGGCGAAGTTCTGGACGTGATCAGGAAAGTTGCCAAAAAGGGAATGACGATGGTAATCGTGACGCACGAAATGAAATTTGCCCGCGAAGTTGGGACGCGGATGATTTTTCTGGATAAGGGAGAAATAATCGAAAATGGCACGCCAGCTCAGGTAATGGATCACCCGAAAACTGAACGTGCCAAAAAATTCTTCGCCAAATAGCCCGAGTGACCTTGCTATAATTCGCTTAGAACTGGAACTTCTGTCAATTTATTAACCAGCTGGTCCAGGTCAATCTCTGTCAGATAACTCGGTAAAATTCGCGTGGTTTTTGGATCAACAAAGCCGCATTCCGCCACTTCCTCGACGCCGTGCGATGTTTGCTCCAGGTTGATGTGCTGGTAATCTTGCCAGTTGGTGATGAGGAAGAAAAATTCCAATTGTTCATTCGGGCCGTGCGCTGATTGTTCACCTGATTCGGCGAATTGTTGTATAAATAACAACTTGCCAATTTCTGGTTTGACGCCAGTTTCTTCAATCATTTCTCGACGCAAGCCGTCCAGCAAGCCTTCGCCCATTTCTAAGCCGCCGCCCGGCGTACACCAAAAATCACGACCTTTGCCGGTGTTTGCGGTTAATTTTTGGCAGAAAATTTCGCCGTTTTCATTGATGATAATTCCGCGTACGTTTACTCTTCGTCGCATAAAACCTCCTTTGATTGCTAATAGCCAGAGGTTCAATTAAGCTGAACGTACGCCCAATAATTTCATGGTCGGGGTGACTGGATTTGAACCAGCGACCTCACCGTCCCGAACGGTGCGCGCTACCGAGCTGCGCCACACCCCGACGCTAAAAACAGTATAAAACTAACAGATATTTTTGTCCAATTGTAATTATTAAAATGAAATCAACTAGTCCTAAAATGATATAATATAAGATGGACTTAGAGCGTAAAGGACTATAAATGAAACATATTTTACGAATTTTTAGAGGCTATTGGTTGCTGTTTATTATCTTGATTGGATTCACGTATGGCGTTGTGATGGCGAATTTGTGGCTGCCGGATAAAATGTCGGAAATTGTCAATAACGGCATTATTAAACAAGATATGTCGGCGATTTGGAATAATGGCTTGACGATGATTTTAGTGACGGCGGCTGGTGGGTTTTGCTCAATTGTCGTGGGTTTTTTGGCGGCGCGAATTGCTACGGGAATGGCGCAAAAATTGCGATTGAAATTGTTTGAACGAATAGAAAGTTTTTCTTTGGCGGATTTTAACAAGTTTTCTACGGCGTCGCTGATTACGCGCTCAACGAACGATATTCAGCAGATTCAAACAACATCAATAATGCTGCTGAGACTGGCGTTAATGGCACCGATTATGGCAATTGGCGGTCTGCAAAAAGCCATGAATAATGCGCCAGACCTGAGCTGGATTATCGCTTTGGCGGTGTTCGTTTTGTTTGTGACTATCGCCGCGTTATTTACGATTGCCGTACCTAGGTTTAAGAAATTACAGACGCTGGTGGATAAACTTAATTTGGTGGCGCGGGAAAATTTGGTTGGACTGAAAGTTATTCGTGCGTTCCATAACGAGAAGATTGAGCAGAAAAAATTCCAAGAAGCCAATACGGAATTGAATAAGATGAATTTATTTGTGAACCGTTTGATGATGTTGCTTGATCCGATTATGACTTTAGTGATGAACTTTTCGAGTGTGGCAATTGTGTGGTTTGGCGCGCATTTGATAAGTAGTGGCAATTTGCAAATTGGTAATATGATGGCGTTTTTGGAATACGCGATGCAGGTGATAATCTCATTCTTGTTGCTGTCGATGGTGTTTATTATGGTGCCGCGAGCCGCCGTATCGGTGCGCCGAGTCGGAGAAGTTTTGGATACAATTCCGTCAATTATTGACCCGAAGTCTCCGAAAAAATTGCCAAAAGACGCCAAGGGAAAAATTGAATTTAAGGACGTTACATTTACTTATCCTGACGCGGATTTGCCAGTACTTTCGGATATTAATTTTGTAGCTGAACCTGGTCAGACAACGGCGTTTATTGGCAGCACTGGTTCGGGAAAGTCGACGTTGATTAATTTGATTCCTCATTTCTATGATGTTTCGGCGGGGCAGATTTTGCTTGATGATGTTGATATTAGAAATCTGAAATTGGAAGATTTGTCTGGTCAAATTGGTTACGTGCCGCAAAAAGGTGTGTTGTTTAGTGGGACGGTTGCTAGTAATATCAAATACGGCAACGCTGAGGCTAGTGATAAGTTGGTTGAAAAAGCGGCCAAAATTGCCCAAGCGGAAGAATTTATTAGCGAGTTAAAAAATGGTTATAAAAGTGAAATCGCTCAGGGCGGTAGCAATGTTTCTGGCGGTCAGCGTCAGCGTTTGTCGATTGCGAGGGCTATTGCGGTTGAGCCGAATGTTTACATTTTTGACGATTCGTTTTCGGCGCTTGACTTCAAGACCGATGCGAAGTTGCGGGCTGTGCTTGCGAAGGAAACTAAGAATAAAACTGTGTTAATTGTTGGCCAGCGAATTAATACGATTATGAATGCCGATAAAATTATTGTGCTTAATGAGGGAAAAATTGTTGGTCAGGGAACGCATCAGGAATTGATGAAAGATTGCGAAGTTTATCAAGAAATTGCCGCTTCGCAGCTCTCGGAAGATGATTTACAGAAAATGTCTATTGCTGCGAAAGGAGTGTTGTAATGTCTAGGCAAACCACGAAAAAACGTCAGCAAATACGAATGGGTGGTCCTATGGGCAGAATGGGCACTGGCGAAAAGTCTAAAGATTTCAAGGGAACGGTCAAGAAGCTGATTAAATATTTGTCGGATTTTCGATGGCAAATGTTGATGGTATTGGTTTTTGCAATTGGGAGCACGATTTTTGCGATTGCCAGCCCGAAGATTTTAGGCGGCGCGACGAATCAAATTGTTGATGATTATGCCAATATGAAAGCTTACGAGGCGATCACTAGTAAATTGCCAAAAGGTGTTTATTTACCGGCGGGAACTACTGGCGCGGACGTTTTGAACCGATTGCCGAATAAGTCGGAGATTGAAAAACAGATTCCATCCAGTCAGCTTGAGTCGATTAAAAGGCTAGATCTTAGTTGGCGTCCAGAATTTCATTTTGACGCTATTTGGCGAATTGTTATTTTGCTGATTGGGCTGTACGTACTGAGCGCGATTTTTCGTTATATTCAAACTTGGATGATGACCCAGGTGACGCAAACCGTAACTTTCAGGATGCGACAACAATTGTCCGAAAAAATAAATCGCTTGCCGCTGAGTTATTTCGATAAGCAAACTTACGGCGAAGTTCTTAGTCGCATAACTAATGATGTCGATACGATTAGTCAGACATTAAATCAGAGTTTGTCGCAAATTATAACTTCAACGGTTACGGTGTTGGGAATTTTGGTGATGATGTTTTCGATTAGCTGGCAGATGTCGCTAGTTGCGCTACTGGTGCTTCCGCTGGCGGGTGACGTGATTACGCTGATCGCAAAGAGCTCGCAAAAACAATTCTTGCGCCAGCAAACGCAGCTGGGCGAACTTAATGGCCACATTGAAGAAATGTATGGGGGTCATCAAGTGATGCGCGTTTTCAATGGTCAGAAGAAATCGATTGCTAAATTCTCTAAGATTAATAATCGGCTTCAGGAAAGTGCCTGGAAGGCTCAATTCTTTTCCGGATTGATTTATCCGATTATGAACTTCATTGGCAATATTGGCTATGTGGCGATGGCAATTCTGGGCGGATGGTTGGCAATTAACGGTCGGTTAAAAATCGGCGATATTCAGGCGTTTATTCAATACGTCGATCAGTTCAATCAGCCGCTGGTTCAGGTTGCTAATATCGCTAATATTTTGCAATCGACAGCTGCTGCCGCCGAGCGAGTGTTTGAGTTTTTGGACGAGCCAGAAGAAGCGATTGAATCGAATAACTTGGTAAAATTGTCTAACGTAAAAGGCGAAGTTGAATTCGACAACGTCGTCTTTGGTTATAAGCCAGACCAAACTATCATCAAAGGTTTGTCGGCGCACATTAAGCCAGGTCAGCGCGTGGCGATTGTCGGTCCGACTGGTGCCGGTAAAACGACGCTGGTTAACTTGCTAATGCGATTTTATGAGATTAATAGTGGTTCGATTAAAATTGACGGCGTGGATATTCGTAGAATGAAACGTAGCGATGTGTGTCAAATGTTTGGCATGGTGCTGCAAGATACGTGGCTGTTTAATGGCACAATTCGTCAGAATTTGATGTATGGCAATTCAAAAGCTACCGAGGAAGAGATGATAAAAACCGCCAAAGAAGCGCACGTTGATCATTTTGTGAGGTCGTTGCCGGGCGGCTATGATATGGTCTTGGGTGAGGAGGCTGCTAACATTTCCCAGGGAGAAAAGCAGCTGCTGACAATTGCCAGGGCAATGTTAGAGAAGGCGCCGATGTTGATTTTGGACGAAGCGACAAGCTCGGTTGATACGCGCACCGAAGTCCTTATCCAAAAAGCCATGGAGAAGTTGATGCAGGGGAAAACTAGCTTTGTTATCGCGCACCGTTTGAGTACCATTCGTGACGCTGATTTGATTTTGGTGGTTAAGGACGGGAATATCATTGAGCAGGGCAATCACGATACTCTGCTGAAGCAAAATGGATTTTACGCTGAGCTTTATAATAGTCAGTTTGCTGAGTGATTAATAATAAGCAAGACGAGGTGAAATATGATTCATAATTAACGTACTTCATATCTTACATCCTCAATAATTTCTCCATTATCATCTAAATAGCAGATACCCTGAACCTCTAAACGCTGCTTCGCATAATTGCCATTATTGTGATAAAGTTTTTCACCCAGGACTGACCATATGATAGTCAGTTCTTTTTTCTCAAGTTCTTTTATAAATTCATTTTTGTTTACTAATAAAGAATCTGAACTTAAGTATTTATCTAAATCGGTATTAAACATGCATATGTTTTTGTCTTTTGATTTATATATTCCTAAGTTATCAGTATCTTGTATGCTTAATAACTTTCTTATGGCTAAATTTGGACTATAAATTCTGATGCCTGTATTTCTAAGAGCTCGGTCATTCTCAAAACCGCCGCCAGAGTATTGAATAACAGGCTGTATAACCTTAAAGGGTGTTTGCTTGTCGGGAGTTATCCATCCATCGCTTGGCTCATAGATTGCTATAGTATCTTGATATGCAGAACTATTAGGGAACTCTGAAAGAAATACCGAATGGCTATGGTCAGCAGGCTGTGGTAGTGTATCGTTATAGAATCTTTTGTCTTTACTCCATCTTATAATTGTTTGTAAGTCTTTTTTGTAAACGACATACCCTTGGGTGCGGATCCATAGTTCGCGATATCTTCTATCGTCTTCATCTTCTGGGTTTTCTCTCTCACTCTTCCAAATCGCCCAGCTCAAGAGTGTAATAAAAGTCTTGTTACCATGTTTACTTTCTATTATAGTTTTTGGTCTTGGTATGTCTCCGGACGAAAATTGCCAGTTTTCTGTTCTCCACGCATTGTATGAAGGTTTCCACCAGATATCCTTTTTGTCATCATTTTTGTTTGTAAATTTTTCCAATAGTAATGGATCGACAGTAGGATCCAGATCTCTTGCATATGTCTGGTAGGCGCCCTTGAATATCTTGGAAGTATTGTCCAGCCAACTATCTTGAATATAGTGATAATTCGATCCTATCATTGCCAAGAATTCGTACAAGGCTATCCATTGGTATTTTTTACCTATACGCTCAACACTGTCATTTTGGAGGCGATCAAAACTACTACGACCTCTATCATATTCTTCATGAAGCTCTGGTCTCCATCCAAGCTTTATAACCCTGTCCATTATCCATCTACGCGCTATATTAATATCGTAATCTTCGAAGGCTTTAGTAAAGGTTTTTTTGCCGACGACGTAGGGTTTATATTTCTTATATTTGCCTTTTTTAAAAAATGATAGCGACCTTTCGAAGTTGTCTAATGCTTGTGTTACCTCATCGTCTGATATTTCTTGCTTGACAACAGTAGATTCAACAAAACTAAAATTAAAGCGGTTACTAAAACTTTTGGAGTAATATTCTTCTAATAGTTTCTTTTGTTTTTTAGAGAGTGACTTTTTGAACTTGTCAAAGCCTTTTCTAGAGGTGTTGGGGTTGGGCAATTTTTTGGATAGGGGAATGTTTGTGAACCCGCTTAAATAAGAACCTACTGTGTAATTACCAAAATCTGCTAAAGCGGCTCCACCTTCGCCATACATGAGCGATTCCCAGATCGAAAAATAATTATTATTATCATATTTTCTTCTAAGACTATCTATGTCTGGTATGTTATTTGGAAACTTATAGTATGCGAATGAGGGCTTAATTTTATTAAGGTCTACGTGAATATTATTCTTGTATTTTCGAATATATAGTTCAATTAATCCTTTCGCATAGTCGTCCAACAATGCGTCTGGTCTGCGATTTTTGTTTAGGAAGTGGTTTTTATAAATCCATACAACTAATGACTGAAATCCAGCCTTATCATGTGTATTTAACGAAACAACGCCATATGTTGCGGCAAATAATCTCTCGACTATATAGGGGTCGTCAATATCAATAAACATCTCTAGCAATTTTACTAGGACATCTTGGTGATACCTAAATAGCTGGATTAATGCTCTTGTTGATCGATCACGTAGGTCATTGTCCGTTGATGATAGAGTCCAGGCTAGGGCTATGCCGGTCAGCAGTATCGCCTCTTGGTCGCTGATGTCCCTTGGTAGCCTACTGATGCTCCAAGATTGGATTCTTGATAGGGCATTACCCTGTTCGCTGGTAGCGTTGAGTATGTATTGTTGGAACCACGAGTCTCTTTCTGCTAAATTAGTTCTACTCAATATTTCATGAAGTCTCAGTGCATTTAGTGGGTGATTGGGAACTACGGAAACATCAAATAAGCAGTCCATCACTTGATGTAGGTCATATATTGAATCGTTCATATATGTATTTATGTATTCTTTAATCTTGAACTCGTTGATATAGGAAGCCGTGCCTGTTTTCTTGTCAAAACCATCAAGTTCAACATCGCGCCATTTTATACTATTAAGGAACGCAGTCTTTATTCTATAATCATCTCTATATTTCTCTGGAATCACCCACACAAACTCAGCCTTATCTTTCTTGCACCGTTCCGGTATCTGTATTGACAGAGCTTCTAGTAGTCCAATGTTGTTTATGTTTTCATCCAAAAACTTTCCGTTTTCAAAGAATCTCTGAGCGCTCACTTTAGAGCTGATTTCATTCTCAGTGAGTATGGAACGAACGATTAGGTGGTCGCTAAAACGGTTGTAGGTAAATTTATATTTGCATTCAACTCTTTTATCATTTTCTCCGTATCTTGGATATTTTAATAGCAGACCGTACTTTTCCATTAATTTTAAGAGTTCTGATGCGCGACTAGATAATTTGGGGTCAGCCTTAATGATTTTTAATATATTATAGCGTGATATGACTGAGGTTCTGTTCTGACCCATCCATTTACCAACCTCCTTTATTACGTGTTTCCATAAATATTCTTTGCCTATTTTTATATTTAATTCTTTTGCTATCTTTTTTGACTGCACTTTTACGTATTGCTCAAAGACGTGTGTGGCACCCTTACCCTTAAATGTCTTATCTGTTTCACCTTCATAGGCTTCACAAAATATCATTAAAAACAACGGATTCCTGAACTCTGGATTAATAATTGGGATTTCTGGCATTTTCATCTTATAATGTTTGAAAAATGTAGATATGGCGTCCCACTCTATTTCGGAAAATCCAAAATGCTCTACTGTGTTATATTTTCTTCTGTTTGGTATCATTTTTTCATAACCATTGCGAACACTAACAACTAAAGACAGTCCTTTAATATCAAAAAGTTCTGAGAGTTGCGACCATTTTATAGCATCTGCCTCGTTGATGGCGTCTATAATCAAACAAACTCTCTCGGGTGAGGAATTAGCTAGAGACCTCAAGTCCTTTAGAAAACCTGCGCTAGTTGTGTAACCCATTAATTTCGCCATACACACTACGGGGTTTGTGTCTTCTATGCTTGCAAGTTCATCTGATAGAAAAATTAAGGTAGGTTTTTCAAGGCTAATTCGACTGTTGGCATAGTCGCAAAGTAAGTGGGTTTTTCCAATGCCAGCTTCGCCTTTTAGAATCATCCGTGGCGTAGAGAATAGATCTATCTTGACTCCATCATTGATGAAATCCAACAAGCTCCCCAGTGCCACATGAAGTGACCATATAGGACCTGTGTCAATGCTAATTTTTGCACACTCTTCCTTCTCTTGACGCTCTTTATCTTGGAGCTCTCTGAAAAACCAGTAAAGATCATTAGATAATTTTATGGCGATTTTTAGCTTCTTAGTTAATATACTCCATGATATATTTTCATTCTTTGATTTAGTTTTTAAACTTAATAATTTATCAATAACTGATTTTACATTTTTGTGTAGATGTTTTAATTCTTCCGTTTTGTCTGGGTAATCGACTTTACAATACGACAACGCTTTCCTCGTTTTATGGGCTAGTTTAAATAATTCAGTAAGATATTCAGGTTCTCGATTCAGGGCTTGAAGGCTCCTTCTTATGTTTTTGATTTCTAAATTAATATCACGACTATATCGTAAACCAGCACTACTATTGGCTCGTTTTAATCTTTCTTTTTGTGCTTGCGTATCTAGTCCCATAAGTAATATTCCTACCTATATACTGTATCGTGATACTATCAATTTATCTACTATTTTTAGCCACATAACTTATTTGTTATTTGGTTCGTTAGAAAATTGATAAATTTGTCGATATTTGGCGAACTATTTATAATTAAGTCATGAATATCACCGACCAACTCCTCACTAAATACCCGATCATTTCTGACCAAGTCGATATAAAAGAGCTTGGTGCGCTTTTAAGAGAGTTGGAAAAAACTTTATGCCGTGACGCCACTGGAAATATTGTGGAGTTTGGTTGTTATGTTGGCACGACTAGTCTATTTATTCGCCGATTATTGGACGCTTATGATTTTACGGGCGAGTTTCACGTTTACGATTCGTTTGCGGGATTGCCAGAAAAAACCCAGAAGGATAATAGCGCCGCGGGTGATCAATTTAAGGCTGGCGAGTTATTAGCGCCGCGTAAGACGTTTGTCCAGAATTTTAAGAAAGCAGGGTTGAAGTCACCGATTATTCACAAAGGCTGGTTTTCCGATTTTACTTCTGATGATGTGCCGGAAAATATTATGTTTGCGTTTTTTGATGGCGATTTTTATGAGTCAATTGTCGATTCTTTTCGGGTTTGTGAAAGTAAGTTTAATGAAGACGCGATAATTATTGTCGATGATTACGCAAATGAAGCTCTGCCGGGCGCCGCAAAAGCCACTGATGAATGGCTGAAGGTTAATCGACAATTCACGGTCAGGACTGAGGCCAGTCTGGCAATTATCTCCTCTTGCCCAAAAACATAAACGTGTTACAATTAAAACATCATTAATATAAACAGGGGAGGGTTGTGATGGACGAACCAATTCACATCACGTCTGAAATAGGAAAACTTAAGACCGTTCTATTGCATCGGCCAGGTGAAGAGCTGGAGAATTTGACGCCAGACTATCTGACCGATCTTTTATTTGACGATATTCCATATCTGAAAGTGGCGCAGGCTGAACACGATGCTTTTGCGGAAGCATTGAGAAGTCGTGGAATCGAAGTTTTGTATCTGGATCAATTGGTCGCCGAGGCAATTAGCACGGATCAATTGCGTGAACAATTCGTCGATGAAATGTTGGCTGCTTCTAAGCAGGATTCACGCCGTGTTACTCAAACATTGCGCCAATTCTTGTTGGACTTGCCAACTCACGCTATGATTCGCAAGATTATGGCTGGTGTTCGCAAGGATGAAATTACTTTGCCTCCAGATCAGCATCAGCAACTTCATAATATGATCGAGAAAAATCATTATCCGTTCTATCTCGACCCAATGCCAAACCTATACTTTACACGCGACCCAGCTGCCGCAATTGGTAATGGTTTGACAATCAACAAGATGCACTGGACGGCTCGTCGTCGTGAATCGCTATTTATGCGTTACATTATCGACCATCATCCACGTTTTGCTAATCGTGCGCCAGTTTGGTACAACCGTACAGAGAAATTCTCAATGGAAGGCGGCGACGAATTAATATTAAGCGATAAGGTTATGGCAATTGGTGTTTCAGAGCGAACAACTGCTGAGGCAATTGAAAAGATGGCAACCAAATTGTTTGCTGGCTCGAAATTCGAGAAAGTCATCGCTATGGAAATTCCAAAATCTCACGCCTTTATGCACCTAGACACCGTGTTTACGATGATTGATCGTGATAAGTTTACGATTCACCCAGAAATTCGCGACCATGGTGGCAGGATGAATTGTTTTATTTTGGAGAAGGTTGAAGGTCAGCCATTCCCACGAATTACACACGAAACAGATTTGGAGCACGTTCTGAGGGTTGCGCTGGGCTTGCCAAGTGTTACGTTGATTGAGTGTGGCGGTGGCGATCCGATTGCCGCTGCTCGCGAACAGTGGAATGACGGTTCAAACACTTTGGCGATTGCGCCAGGTGTTGTGGTGACTTATGATCGCAACTACGTAACTAACCAGAAATTGCGCGAAAACGGTATCGAAGTTATTGAAATTAGTGGTGCTGAGCTTGGACGCGGTCGTGGCGGTCCACGCTGTATGAGTATGCCGCTAGTACGAGAGGATGTATTCTAATGGCTCAGAGTTTGAAAGGACGATCGCTACTGACTTTAAGCGATTATACCGCTGAAGAGATTCGCTTGTTGTTAGATACGGCTCGTGAATATCGCCGATTGAAATATGCCGGCATTCCGCACCGAATTCATGAGGGTAAAAACGTGGCATTGTTGTTCGAAAAGGCTTCAACGCGAACGCGCTGCGCATTTACGGTGGCTGCTAATGACCTTGGAGTTGCGCCGGAATACCTCGGTAAAGATGATATTCAATTGGGTAAGAAAGAGACGGTTGAAGATACCGCTAAGGTTTTGGGTCGAATGTTTGATGGAATTGAATTCCGCGGCTTTGACCACGCAACTGTTGAGGAGTTGGCGCGTCACGCTGGCGTTCCAGTGTGGAATGGATTGACCGATAAGTTTCATCCAACACAGATTTTGGCTGACTTCATGACAATTGAAGAACATGTCGGAAAATTGAAAGGAACTAAGCTTGTATTTGTTGGCGATGGTCGCAACAATATGGCGAACTCGTTGATGATCGGCTCAGCTATTATGGGGCTTGATTTCCGCATTTTGGCACCTCGTGAATTGCATCCAGAGCAAGCTTTGGTTGATAAAGCAAATCACTTTGCCAGGTCAAGCCACGCGCGTATTACCGTCACTGACAACTTTGAAGAAGCTTTGCGTGGTGCCGATGTAATTTACACGGACGTTTGGGTTTCAATGGGCGAAGAAGACAAGTTTGCTGAGCGCATTAACCAATTGCGACATTTCCAAGTTAATCGCCAAATGATTAACTTGACAGGAAATCCTGAGGTCAAGTTTATGCACTGTTTGCCAGCATTCCATGACGCATTGACGATTACTGGAAAGAAAATTCAGGAAGATTTCGGTTTAGATTCAATGGAAGTGACGGATGAGGTGTTCCGCTCGCCACATTCGATCGTGTTTGATCAAGCGGAAAATCGTATGCATACAATCAAAGCTGTGATGGCTTTGACATTGTAGTTGTTGTCGTAATAAGGAGGTTAAGGAGGCTCCGAGGCAATGGTAGAAAAAATTAAAAAAGCAAAGCAGAAGCTTCGATCACCGTCGGCGTTTACTATTTTGTTTGTCGTGATTATCATTATGGCGGCATTGACGTGGGTTGTTCCTTCTGGACTATATAAGACGAACGAAGATGGCGATCGTATAGCTAATTCGTATCACGTAGTCGACAAAGATCGAACCGTCACGGAAGAAAAAGACGGTAAAAAGGAAGAGGTCAAAAAACACGACCAGCAAGGTTTGTGGGACGTCTTCACTGCACCTATTAAAGGTATGTCAGACAAGCTCGATGTCATCGTTTTCGTGATGGTGCTTGGTGGATTCTTGGGTGTCACTATGAAAACTGGTGCACTTGATGCTTCTCTTGGCGCACTACTTCGTAAGATGAAGGGCAAGGAAAAGTGGCTCATCCCGATTCTGATGATTTTATTCGCTATCGGTGGTACTACTTACGGTATGCAAGAAGAAACTGTGGCGTTTTACGCACTTGTTATACCAATGATGATTGCTGCTGGCTATAACGCCATGACTGGTGTGATGGTGATTGTGTTGGGTGCTGGTACTGGTGTGCTCGGCTCGACAATCAACCCATTCTCTACTGGTGTTGCAGCAAAAACCGCAGACGTGAAATTGGGTAGCGTTATTCCAATCATGTCTATCATCTTAGTACTTTGTTTGATTGCCGCGATTATCTTTACTATGCGTTACGCCGCAAAAGTTAAGGCCGGCAAGTACAAAGAAGATGTTCGCTACAAGCCAGCTACGGCTGCTCTCGACATGACAAACGTACCAAAATTCACTGGTCCACGAAAAGTCGTTATGTCTGTGTTTGCTATTACGTTTGTGTTAATGATTCTTTCCTTGATTCCATGGGGAAGTTGGAATATCACATTCTTCGCTGATATGTTTGAATGGGCTGCAGGTTTGCCGGTTATTGGCGCGGTACTTGGTGTAGTCCACAGTGCGGCATTTGGTGATTGGTATTTCAATGAAATCACTGCACTATTCCTAATTTCAACAATTGTCATAACCGCAATTTACTACAAAGAGTTTAAGAAAGAGGGTGTTTTCCCAGTTGATACATTTATCGACGGTGTGAAAGATATCTTACCAGTTGCTTTGATTATCGCAGTGGCAACAGGTGTTTCTGTGGTGATGTCTAATGGCGAAATCCAGGACACAATCATCAGCTGGGGTGAATCTCTCCTGAAAGATGCTGGTGGCGGTGTTGTCGGTGTGCTGGCGTATCTGTTCTACTTGCCAATGTCATTTATCGTTCCGTCATCATCAGGTTTGGCGGCAGCAACTATGCCGGTTATTGCGCCAATTGCCGACCTGGTTGGCTCAAGCAAAGAAGTTATGGTTGCCGCATTTGCGACAGCGTCTGGCTTGATCAACATGATGGCTCCAACTATCGCGTCGTTGATGGGTGGATTGGCTTTGGCTGGCGTTTCATATCGCGACTGGCTAAAACGCTCAGCTCCAATTATGGCGATATTTGCTATTATCAGCATTACAGTTATTGCAATTTTCGGAGCACTGTAGCCTATGGATAAGAAGCGTACTATTGTAGTAGCGCTCGGTGGTAACGCCCTGCAACGGCAGGGCGAAGCCGCGTCTGAGCAACAGCAACGAGTAGCTGATGAAACTGTTCGGCAACTTTTACCGTTAATCCAGGCTGGTCATAACGTAGCAATTGTTCATGGTAATGGTCCTCAGGTTGGTAATATCGTTTTGCACGAAGAAGCGATTAACACGCCAGATGTGCCAAGTTTGCCGCTGGAAGATTCTGGCGCTATGAGCCAGGGGCTGATTGGCTTTTGGCTGCAACAGGCTTTTCATGACGCCTTTATGGTTAATCAAATGAACAATCGCGCTGTTAGCGTTATAACTCAAACGATTGTTAGTTTAAGCGACCCAGCATTCCAAAATCCAACCAAGCCAATTGGTCCGTTCTATTCGGAAGACGAGGCGAAAACCGTCGCTAGCGAACGCGGCTACACGGTAAAAGAAGACGCTGGCCGTGGTTGGCGGCGTGTCGTTCCTTCGCCAAAACCTCAGACGATTGTTGAGGCTGATGTGATTAAGGCGCTGGTTCATGCTGGCGTGACGGTCGTTTCAACTGGCGGTGGCGGCATTCCTGTTTTACAAGACGAAACTGGTCAATTAAAAGGCGTCGCTGCGGTCATTGATAAGGACTTCGGCGCGGCAAAATTGGCAGATCTTTTGGATGCTGATACTTTGCTGATTTTGACTTCGGTTGATGCTGCTAAAATTAATTTTGGCAAACCAGACGAACAATCTCTTGGGGAAGTTTCAATAGAAGAGCTCCAAAAGCATATTGACGATGGGCAATTTGCGCCAGGTTCAATGTTGCCAAAAACTCAGGCTGCCTTGTCGTTCCTAGATGGAAAGTCGGGGCGTACGGCGATTATTACTTCGCTGGATAAAACCGCTGAAGCCATTAGCGGCTCGGCAGGCACGATAGTCAAATCGTAATAAAAATCAAGAAGTTCCTGTAAATGGCGCAGGAGCTTCTTGTGTTTATGTATGTTTTATTTTATAATATGAAATTATGTTGCAATATCTTCGTTCGACAAATAGTGATTCAATAATTAGCCCGCAAGAAAATTTACAGTCTGGTTCGTGGGTGCGCTGCGAAAGGCCGAGCGACGAAGAGGTTTCGCAATTGTTGATGCTGGGCTTGGATGAGGATTTGATAAGTGACGCGCTTGACCCGCACGAGGTGCCGCGTATTGAGTTTGACGATGAGTGGACTTATTTGATTGCGCGATTGCCAGACACTGACGACGATTTTAACGATTTTACCACGCCGATTTTATTCTGCATCAATAAAGATCATATCGTGACGTTGTCTAGAGATAGTTTGGGACGATTGTGGCAGCCATTTATTGATAAAGTGCGAATTAGGACGGATCGACAAGTTGAGCTTTTGGTGGCGATGGTTGAGGCGATTTCAATGCAATATCAGCGGCGCGTGGCAACGATTAATCGCCAAATGCGAGCGGCTACGGACAGTATTCATACACTGAGAGTTAATGACATTGCCACACTGGCGGAGTATGAGCGCAAACTGAATGATTATCTTGACGCGCTAATTCCGATGAACTGGGCAATTGAGAAACTTTTGGCGACTCAGAAGTTGCGACTGAAAGCTGATGATAAGGAAGACGTTGAGGATATTTCGATTGATTTGGAGCAGGTGATTGCGCGTTGTAAAAGTTTGTTGAGGACGATTACTAATGTGCGCGATAGCTATAGGGCGGTGATGGATACGCGTCTTAATGAGACGATTCGCCTGCTAACCGTAATTACCGTAGCTTTGACTATTCCGACGATGATCGCTGGTTTGTATGGTATGAACGTGCCAGTTCCAGGTGCCGATAATCCATTGATGTTTTGGGGAATTACCGCAGTTAGTGTAGTGCTGGCATTCGTTGTGGGCTATTATTTCCTGCGCCGCCGATAAAGTTTAATTGCAATTCGATAGATTGCTAATATCGCTTGTGTATATTATAATTTTCTTATGATGGTGGGCTATTTTGAACGCAGATCGTTGACTGAAAAGTTGACGCAAGCTCAACGAATGCATAAAAACGGTTGGATTAATTTGACCGGGAGTCTTGATGTTACTCGAGTTTCAAAGGCTTTGTCGTTGTCTGCTAATATTGTCCGTGACGTACTGGATATCCACGAATTACCTCGAGCGGAGTTTTCTGATGGTGTTGAATATATTTTTACGCGCATACCGTTTGGTCAAACTGATTCTGGCAAAACGGCACCGTTTTTGATTGCAATTAGCGGCGGTCATTATATTACAATATCGCCTCATGTTAAATTTTCACCTCTGGAGGTTAGTGATTATTTATTTAGCACAACCGAACGTCCAGCGGGAGTTTTTGCTGCGAATTTGGCGTATATTATTTCTCAATATGAACAGCGCGTACACTTGTTAACGGAACAAATTAGCGATGCTCGTCGGCGACTAAGCCGTCATGAAGTTGAGAATTCGGATTTTATTAAATTTGTCGCAATTGAAGACACGCTCAATGAATATCGAAGCAGTTTGGAAGGTATGTCCCGCGTTATTACACAACTGATGGAAAATCGCCGCCATCTATTTAAGACTAGAGACCTGGAAGCCTTGGAGGACGTCGATTTACACATCAGGCAAGTTTTAGTGGCAATCAGTTCCAGTACGCACACAATTTCCAGTATCCAAAACGCTTATTCGACGGTTGCTAATAATACACTGAACCAACGCATGAAGGCGTTGACTGCCATAACAATTCTTCTGGCTATTCCAAACGTTTTTTACGGAATGTACGGCATGAATATAGCGCTGCCGTTTCAGGGTGAACCTTGGGCATATCCAGTTATCACTAGCTTTACAGTGTTGTTGATTTTACTTGTTATGGTTATTGCTAAGCGACTCCGCTTGTTCTAATATAGATATAATAAGCATTTTCAAAATGTTTTTGCTTGACGTACCAATAAACGTTTGGTAACATTGTTAGCATGTCTCGCGCCGAAGCATTAAATTGCTGATATTAAGTGATAAAGGTCGAAGCGCGTGGGGCTGCACATAATAATAAGGAGTGCAAAACACATGCCAATAGCAATCAAATTTGTGCCATCAAGGCGCAAAAAGATCGCGGTGGATGTGGTGCCTGCCGAATGGCAAACATACATAGCACAATAAAAAGAGTGCAGTCGATCCAATGATAGAATAGGGACGACTATAAACAAATCCCGCTCCAAGGCACCGGAGCGGGATTTTGGTTTGTGTGAAAATGCGTTAATCTTTTACTTCAACGCCAGCTTTTTTCAAGGCTTCCTTGACTGATGATTCAATTGAGCCAGAGCTGTCCATCTCAGTGTTTTTTCCATTTATGTAGAAAGTTGGTGTTGCGGCGACGCCGTGTTTGCGACCGAGAGCCATATCGAAGTCGATTTTATTTTTAACCTTGTTGCTGGCAATATCGGTTTTATATTGATCGATATTAAGTTTCAATTGTTCAGCATAAGATTTGAAGATGTTGTCGCGTTCTGTAGTGTTGGCGTTTTTCCAAGTGTCCTGATTTGCATATAGAAGCTCATTCATTTCCCAGAATTTACCCTGCAGGCCAGCAGCTTCAGCTACGGCAGCGGCAGCGCGCGCGTTAGGGTGTGAGCTGGCAATTGGGAAATTACGGAAAATTAATCGAACGTGATCTTTGTACTTTTCAGCAAGAGCTTCGGCTTTTGGTGCAGCGGTGCCACAGCCAGGGCATTGATAGTCGGCGTATTCGATAATTGTTACTTTGGCGTCTTTACTGCCAATTTCGTGATCTGCAATATCGCCATTTCTTGATTCTGCGCTGATAATTGTGTTCAGCTGATCGTTATTGATATCGCTAATGTTCAGTCGATTTTGTGTCGAAATATAAATCATTCCACCAACAATCGCCACTACAATAATTGCGAAAATTATCCAGCTTTTCTTATTCATTTTACCTCCATTTACTCTAGTAAGTATAGCACGGAATGCTGTACAATAAAACTATGACGATTGTGCTAATTTTTGGATATTTGGTTACTTTGGCGGTTTTGCTGATAGTGCTGGGAGTTCAGCCGAAAACGTCTTCGCATAGTCAATTTGAGCTGCGGCGGAGAAGTGGACTAGGCGATGAAAAGGCTAAAATTCTTTTGCGACAAAGAGAATTTTTACGAGATATTATTTCACTGCAGCGCGCCGTGGCTTCTTTATGTTTGGTAATTTTAAGTATTATTAGTGTTTATTTGTTCAATTGGATGACTGGACTGGTCTTGTCAATTATAATAGCCCTAGAAATCGGAGCTGTCGCGCGAATTGGCTTGTGGCAGAAATATTCACAGCAATTTTATGAAAAATACGAACCGCTAATCTTAACGACAATTGAGCGACATCAAGTAATTTTGTCACTAATTCGTTCGGTGTCGCCAGTGGTTGGTGATAGTCGGGTGATTGAATCGAAAGAAGAATTGCTGGAAATGGTGGCTCAATCCAGCGGAGCGATTTCACCTTCTGAGAAAAAGCTTATTGCTAACGGACTGAAGTTTAATGATACGAAAGTCGAGGAAATTATGACGCCGAGAAGTATGATTGAATCGGTACCTATGAACGAACTTCTCGGGCCGCTAGTGCTTGATGATCTTCATAAAAAAGGGTATAGCAGATTTCCTGTTATTGACGGCGACATTGACCATGTTGTTGGCATGTTGAGGATTCAAGATTTGTTGACGATTGATCGCAAGGCAAAATCTCATTGTGCGGAAACAGTCATGAGTAAAGATGTCTATTATATTCGCGAAAATCAAACTCTACAGCACGCCTTGGCTGCATTTTTGAAAACGCAGCACCACCTGTTTATTGTTGTAAATGAATTTCGAGAAACAGCTGGTCTACTGAGCTTAGAAGACGTAATTGAAGCGCTATTAGGTCAGAAAATCATTGACGAATATGATGTTTATGGAGATATTCGTAAGGCTGCCACGGCTAATCCGCAGAAAAATAATTTGCCCACAAAAACTCGACGAGATGTTTAATTCTGGGAATTTGCCCAGATTATGCTATAATAACAGATATGAAAAATAGAATTTTGGCGGCAGAAACTTCTAAAAAAGTTGGTGAGAATATTACAGTTGCGGGCTGGGTTCATTCCAGGCGTGATCATGGCGGATTGATTTTTATTGATTTGCGCGACCATACAGGTCTGGTTCAGTTGGTTATTAATCCTGATAGAAAAGATGCTTTTTCTTTGGCGGAAAGCTTACGAGATGAGTTTGTGGTTCGTGCTTGTGGCGTGGTTGCGGAGCGTGGTGAAGGTCTGAAAAATCCGAATATTGCCAGTGGCGATGTGGAAATTGTTGTGGACAATTTGGAGATTTTGAACCGAGCTGAAACTTTGCCAATTCAGCCATTTGCCGAGGATAATCAAGCTGGCGAAGAACTAAGATTCAAGTATCGTTATCTTGATTTGCGTCGTCCAAAAATGCAAAATATGCTTAAAAAGCGCGCCGAAATGTATCGTCGAATCCATAAATATATGGACGATCGAGATTTTATTGAAATTCAAACTCCAATTTTGGCTAACTCAAGTCCTGAAGGCGCGCGCGATTTTCTGATTCCGAGTCGTTTGCAGGAAGGGAAGTTTTACGCTTTGCCACAAGCTCCACAACAGTTTAAGCAGTTGCTGATGGTTGGTGGTGTGCCGCGTTATTATCAGTTGGCTGCTTGTTTCCGCGACGAAGATCCGCGAGCAGATCGCTTGTATGGCGAGTTTTATCAGCTTGATTTGGAGATGAGTTTTGCTGAAAATGGTGAAGAAGTTCGCACTGAAGTTGAGCCTTTGATGAAACAACTGGCAACTGATTTTGCTGGTAAAAAATTGTTGGATTTGAGCGATTTGGCGGTTGGTGATGGCAATTCAATTCCGCGAATTTCGTATCGCGATGCCATGGAAACTTACGGTTCTGATAAGCCGGATTTGCGATTTGGCATGGAATTGATAGAACTAACGGATGTGTTCCCGGAGACCGAGTTTGGTGTGTTTAAAAACGCGGAATGCGTAAAGGCTATTTGCGTAAAAAATGGCGCAAGTTTGAGCCGCAAGCAAATTGACAATTTCACCAACATCGCTAAGAGCGAAGGCGCTGGCGGTTTGGCGTACATCACATATCAAGACGGTGAAGCGAAATCTCCAATTGCGAAATTCTTGAGTGAGAAGGAATTGGCTGATATCCAGCAGAAAACTGGTGCGGTTGATGGCGATGCAGTGTTCTTTGGCGCTGATTCTCGCTCGGTTGTTAACGCGGTATTGGGGCGCTTGCGTAATGAATTTGCCTCGCACTTTAATCTTAAGGACCCATCGGTCGTGGCGTTTGCTTGGATTATTGATTTTCCGTTTTACGAATGGGATGACCGAAGTAAAAAACTTGATTTTGGACATAATCCGTTCAGTATGCCAAAGGGTGGTTTGCAAGCTCTGGAGTCTGCTGAAACTGACGCCGAAAAATTATCCATTGTCGCTGATCAATTTGACATGGTGATGAATGGTTATGAAATTTGTTCTGGTGGTGTTCGTAATCATAATCCAGCGGTGCTATACAAAGTGTTCGGTTTGCTGGGCTTTAGTGAATCTTACGTTGAAGAAAAGTTTGGTGCTATGTTAGGCGCTTTCAAATACGGCGCTCCGCCTCACGCAGGATGTGCTTTTGGTGTTGATCGTATTTTGATGGAATTGACCGATGAGCAAAACGTCCGTGAGACTCTGGCGTTTCCAAAGAATGGCTCTGGTGTGGATGTGATGATGAATTCACCTTCAATTGTCGATCCCGCTCAGTTGCGTGAACTGGGTTTGTGAGATTTAGTATTGAGTTCACGGGAGACGTTCGTAGGATGATGGACAATATTATTCTTCACATTCCTCACGCCTCATTGTGCTTGCCGCCTGATTTTTGGCGTGATATTACGGTAGATAAAGAAATTATCGAGAGAGAATTGCGTTTCATTGCTGATTATAAAGTTGATGAGCTTGTTAAAAACATAGATAGCCATAAAATTATAGCTAAATATTCGCGGCTATATTGTGACGTCGAGAGGTTTCGCGATGACGAAGCTGAGTCGATGGCTAAGCTGGGTATGGGAGCGACTTATACACATTTATCGGACGGTACGCAATATCGCAAAATAGGACTATCCCGCCGAGAGGAAATTTTGGGCAAATCATACGACTTACATCACAAACAACTAAACACATTGAGTAGAAAAATTGTTGATCAATATGGATCGTGTGTGATTATTGATATTCATAGTTATAGCGATGAATTGGTGCGAAGATTGTTTGGCTGGACGGAAAATTTACCGGATATTTGCCTCGGCTATGATGAAAAATGGTTCGGTAAAGACAATGCATCAAAATTAAAAACATATATTGAAAAAATGGGATATAGTTGTGAGTTAAATTATCCGTATTCTGGGGCGCTGGTTCCGATGGAATTTTATCACGATGAAAATCCGAAGATGCAGTCGGTGATGTTGGAAATCAATAGGCGCGTCTATTTGAATGGTGGTGTGGTAAGCGAAAAGGCTGTATGTAATATAGATAAAATAATGAATTTTATCGCAGAAAATCTAAATCCTAATACCCAGCCACGCCGCCAAAATGTCGCCCGCGAAGTAGGCCAGCCCTGCCGCAATTGCTCCAAGAAGTAACGTGATGCCTGCAGACTGCCAAGGTGATTGTTTGCTGACTTTGCCCTTGATGAAGCCGATTGCTAAGAACGTTGCCGCAGTTAGCGCCGAGCTAATATAGAATAATACCGCGTTTGGCGCCTTTAAGTTTGCAATTACGTCAATCAAATATGGCAATACTGGTACGCTACCGACCACCACGAAAGCTAAGAATGTTACTGCGCCTATGATCTTTGGGGATGAGCGTTTTTGGCTGTCGCGAACAGATTCTTCGTGTTCAGCGCTGGCTGCCAAATATGCGCTAGAGCCCATTGAGAATCCGTCGGCTATTAAATTAGCAATTCCTAATATAAGAATAACTGAACTAGATATTCCAGCACCGGCTGAAGCCGCCACGACTGCAAATGTTGTTACTGTTCCGTCGACGGCGCCGTAAACAAATTCTGGTATATATCGTTTGAAAAAATCTTGCATAACCTTATCAGTTTATCATATTACGCAGACAGGCATTAGCAATGATGGTAAGAGGCTGTAAGTCGCGCTCTTTTAAAATCGTTGTACATTTTTATAAAAAACTGTTGACACGGCGTATGTGCTTACGTTAATTTAAAAGCAATCATTACTATGTAGTGAAAACAAACAGTAAATTGGGTGAGGGACCAATGTCATGTAATATGCCAGAATAGGTATAAACTATTCGTATATAACAAAAAAACAAATTGGGAGGAAAAAATGTTATATAAAAACAAAATAAAAAGACAAAACGTATTAAGGGGTGTAATGGCTTTTGTCTTTATGCTCACACTGTCTTTATCTACGGCTTTGTCGCCACTGGCTAAAGCAGAAGAAGCAAAGTACACATGGAAGACTTTAACGTCAATGCCAGTTTCTAATCCTAGTGATTTTGGAGGTATTTATGTCAGCCCAGACGGCTCAAAGCTTTTTATTTTATGGGAAGATGCCTCTCATAACTCAAACTTATGGATATCCGCAGATGATGGGGCTACTTGGAAAACAATATTTTCGAAGCAGGCAATAATAGAGAACGTGCTGCTTAGTGCAGACGGATCTAAGATAGTAATATCATATGGGCAATCGAGTTCCCAGATATCAACAGACGGTGGTCAGAGTTGGACGGAGAATAATGGCATGTCAATTACGACCATTAGTCCAGATGGCTCCCTTTTCGTGGGATGTTCTGGTAGTGGTGCTAGTGGCTATACAACCCACATTTCTACTGACAACGGTCAGAGTTGGACTCAGAAAGGTACTGTTACTACTGTTTTGTCGTGTCCTCGGTACGTGTCTAATAATGGTACAATAATTATTACAAATTATGATGGTATCGCACGATCAACTGATTATGGTCAGACTTGGACGGAAACCTCTAATGTTTTAAACTATAACCGCTCTCCGTCATTCAGTAATAACGGAAATAACATATTTGAGGGAGATAGGATTTCGTTGGATGGTGGTAATCACTGGGCTCCTTCAAACGCTCCAATTCCAGCTGGTAAGGAAGTTACACAAAGTGGTATCAGTGATGATGGCAAGAAGCTGTTTATTATGGCTGAGTTGCTTACTGGCGGCAACTCTGAAATAATAACGATTCTTACGTCAGTGGACGGAGGCAGAACTTGGCATTCGGAAGATCATCGCTACAATAATATAGCTATGTCGAGTGACGGATCTAAGTTGTTTAATGTGTACAACGAGAACGGCAACCTTGTCCTCCGTATGGGAACTCTGCCAGCATCTCAGCCTGTAGCTCCTGGATCAGGTGCAGGTGGAACCGCTACTCCTTCAGCATCTGCTTCTGCCACTTCTGGACAAAAACCAGGAAAAGCGTCAGGGCGTTTGGCTGAAACAGGAACTTCAACTTGGATGGTTGGTGGATTAGCTGTTATCGCTGTCGCAGCTGGTGCGTTGGTGCTGAGAAAACGGCTGTAAAAAATTAGGTCATAGATGGAGCGAGCTTTTGAGATTCAATCTCATCATAAGGCTCGCTCTTTTTCATTAACGATTAGCGGACATCTCTATTGACAATTTAATAAGCTTATGCTATAGTGAAATAGTTAGATTATCTAATACAAACAATTTAACAAGCATGCTAAAATAAACATAACAAATATAAACTTTTGCAGAAAGGTAAAGCGTGGAAGATATCCAAACAGCCATCGTTTTATTATCAATCATCGTAGGATTGTTGTCGGTTATTATCGTAACGCTACTGGCAGTGGTCATCGCCTTGTTGGTAAGACTTAATACGGTCATGAAAAGCGTTAGTAAAATTACAACTAACGTAGCTAGTGCGACTGAGTGGTTGTCGCCAACAAAAGTTTTTAGTGAAATATCAGGTTTATTTCGTAAAAAATAATTAAAAAAGGAGTAAATATATGAAAAAAGTTTTAGCAATTATCGGAGCGGTAGCAGCAGGTTTTACAGCTGGAATTTTAACTGCACCAAAGAGTGGCAAGGAAACAAGGAAAGACTTGAAAGATAAAGCTGTAAAAATGAAAGCCGACACTGAAAAGGTGGCTTGCAAAGCGACTGCCGCAGCAAAAGACAGCTTAAGTTCGTTAAAAGCTGGTTCTCAGAAAGTTGGAGATGCTGTAGCAGAAACCGCAAAAGACGTTAAGGGCAACGTAGAAAAACGTTTCAAGTAATATTTGACTCTATTCAAGAAGACGTGAGATAATATAAGTGATGAAAAAAGTTACTTTCTATCTCGCGTCTTTTTTGATTGCTTCTAGTTTGTTAGTGACGCCACGGGCAGTTGAGGCTCAGTCTGTCGATGCTACGGCTGATTCTGAGATTATAAAAACGCTTGATCGAAACTGTAGTTCCGTAAGAGTTGCTATTAAAAACATCCATACTAATGACGCTCTAACTAGGGTAAATGTTGGACAGAGATATAATTCTATTTCCACCAAACTTATGGCCAGGCTGAACGGTCGATTGGCAATCAATAAGCTAGACAGCTCAAAGTTGGTGAACATTACTAATGAATTCGAGTCGACGAGGCTTAAGTTTAATAGCAATTACAACGATTACGATACTGCGATGACTGATCTTCAGCACGCAAATTGCTCTAATAATGTGGCGGACTATTATCAAAAATTGACCGTCGCTCGCGAGGCTCGTAATAAACTTTCTGAGGACGTGAAGGTCTTGAATGAATTGTTAGTGAGATATAAAGAAGAAGCGCAAGTTATTAAAAATTCGCTGTCTGGAGGTTCTAATGAATAGGGCTAAGGAATTATTTCGTAGTTATAAATTCGCTACATTTATTGGGCTGACTATTGCGATCTCAGTTGTATTGGTGTCGATCGCGATGTTTATGTATTACAAGACTGACGCCTACAGATTGGACTTGAGTCGCCCAGAATACGCTTCTCGCCGCAAACAAATTAGCAAGGATGCGAATGAAAAAAGTTACGAATTTGACGCGCAAGGTACAGTAAGTAAGGATACATTGAAGGAATTTTTGGGAATTTATGATAAAGAAGTAGAGAACGTTAATAAAATCAAAGCGTTTTCTAATGATGTGTTGAGCGATAAAGAATTGGGTTTGTCTAATAATTAATCTTTATCTTCTGGTTATTGAGGTTGGGGTCGGCAGAGTCGCCAGAAGGACTCCTTCGCGATCAAAGTTTTGTAGTAATCGATGTCGCATTTCAGAGGTAACAGACCACTGATCGGATGGCTGAGTTTTTCCGGCAATGATCAATTCTGTTCCTCGTCCAGTAATATCACCAACGGAAACAAATTTAGGTGGATCGATAATTTTCTTTTGCCAAGCCTTTTCTTTAGCCAATTCTTGACCAGTAGCGTTAATGATGTCTGTAACTGCAGAAATGTCAGAACTTGGGTCGATATAAATGCTAAAGCGCGACATACTATAGCCCATAGTTTTGTTGATAACGTGCTGAATCGTGCCATTTGGAACATAATGAACATTACCCTCAGAATCTCGTATAACAGTAGTGCGAGTGCCGACTCTCTCGACGGTTCCAGCAGCTCCCATTACGTCAACAACATCGCCAACACGATATTGATTTTCGGCGATGATGAAAATACCAGACAAGAAGTCCTTAACGAGCGATTGAGCGCCAAATCCTAACGCCACACCGATTATACCAGCACTAGCGAATAGCGGCGATAAATCAAATAGAAATAGTTTATTGGCGACAATTGCGGCGACATAGAAAATTATTATGATTTGCCAGAAACTTCGGGTTAATTGGATGAGGGTTTTTTCACGCTTTTCTATGTCTTTACGGTGCCAGGAACGATGTTTAGCGGTGGAGCGTATAGAATAATGGATAGTCCAAGATAATAAATATTTCCCCAGAAAATAAACAAAAACAGAGCCGATAACAATGCTGACTGTGTCGATAATGCGCTCGCTAATTAACCAGCCAAAGTTATTGCCATGCAGCCATTGACCTAATGTAGAAGAATCTAAGAACTGTTTTATAAGCTTATCCATTATTGATTTAGTATAATAGAAAATATGAGTTTTGTCGATCCGAATCAATTTATTATCACCAGAAAACGTAAGAAGTATAAATTCGCTTTATTTCACAATTCACCTCTATGTTTTGAGTTTGACGAGTGGATGAAGCGGGAAGTCGATTGTTTGGAAATCGGTGCTGGAACTGGACTATTCAGCATGGAGCTTGCATTGCGCCATCCTGAAAAAACGTTTTTAGCAATTGACGTGAAAGGTGATCGATTACAGAAGGGCGCAAAAATTGCTGAAGAAAAAGGGTTGGAGAATGTGTTTTTTGTTCGAGCGCGGGCTGATCAAATAGACCAATTAGTGGAGCAGAATTCTTTGGGACAAATTTGGGTAACATTTCCTGATCCGTTCCCGAGGAAGCATAGTGCTGGGCGCCGCTTGACTCATCCTAATTTTTTGAAGAAGTATTCTTCATTGCTAAAATCGGACGGATCTTTATTAATTAAGCACGACGATCACAATTTTTTCTGCTGGAGCTTGGAGCAATTAGTGTCAGAAAAATGGCAAATTAAAGAGTTGAGTTTTGATCTTCATGAATCCGCACTAAGTGACGAATACAAAATAATGACGACTTATGAGCAAAGGTGGATTGGCGAAGGAAAAACTATTAATTTCGTAAGAACTACCCGCTAATAAATGAAAGGAATATTATGCAATTTAACGACTACTCAACTAAAGCAATTTCTACTTTAACAGATAAAGATTCTCATAAATATGGTGATGTTGACGCGAGATTGATGGCACAGATATTGGGATTAAGTGGCGAATCTGGCGAAGTTATGGAGAAGTTTAAGAAAATTTTACGTGATAAAAATGGCGAGATCTCGGAGAATGACCGCGACGCAATAATAAAAGAGCTTGGTGACGTGCTTTGGTATGTCAATTCTGTAGCGCATTTGCTTGGTTGTAGTTTAGAGGAAGTGGCTCGCAGAAATAATGATAAACTGATTAGCCGCCAGAGTCGGGGGAAGATTCACGGCAGCGGCGATGACCGCTAATTTTTAGCTAATTGCTCGCGAATCCATCCGTCGATTGTGCCAGCGCCCATGCACAGGACGAGCTTTCCAGAGCTTCTTGCTGCGGTTATTTCTTGCCATAAATTATCGTCTAATTCGGCAAAATGAACTTTTTCTTTGTCGATATTTTTAGCAAGTTGTTGCGGTGTTAAGGTTGATAAATCTGGATTTTCCCTAGTTAAATAAGTTGGCAGCCAGTAAATTTCATTGGCATCACGGAAAATATCATCAGTGTATTGATCAATTATTTCGTGCTGGCGAACATTTTGGTGTGGCTGATAAACCAGAACTACATCGTCTGACAGCTCTTTAGCCATCTGTAGTGTCGCTTGAATTTCAACCGGGTGATGTCCATAGTCGGAGTATAGATTTTCGGCGAGCTTTTCAAAACGTCGTCCTGATCCGGGGAAGGAGTTTATTGCTTGATATATTTCTGACTCCTCCGCGTCCACTCCGATATGCCTCAAAGCTTCGATCACCAAAGTAGCGTTCTTTCGGTTGTGCTCGCCGGGCAGAGTGATATTTTTATTGGAATCGTGCAAAATTGTTAGATTTTTCTCATCAAATATGGCGGAATTTTCTTGCCACGCGATAACTTTTTTAGATTTTTTACCGAATTCACGGAAAGCGTCTAAGTAGGAATCTTTTGTTGGATATGTGTCTGGATGGTCGTAATCAACAGATGTGATAAGGCTAATTTCTGGAGAAAAATGCAAAAAGTTGCGGTCAAATTCGTCACATTCGTATACGAAAAATTGGCTATTTTTATCAAATGTTCCGCTTGGTCCAAAGCTTAAAGTCGAACCCACGGAATAACTGACAGGAATTTGCAATCGCTCCATTGTCCAGACTAACAAGCTTGTTGTTGTGGTTTTTCCGTGGGTGCCAGCGACCGCGATAAGTTTCAGGTTTTTATCGGCGATTATTTGCGCCAGCAATTCGTCGCGCTTGCTGGTTTTTATGCCTAATTTTCGCGCCAAGACTAGTTCTGGGTGACTTTCCGGTAAAGCAGCGGTGTAAATAAACCAATCAAATGGTGATTTATCGTGCTCTGATTGCAAAAACGCGCCAGATTGGTCAAAAGAAATAGGAATTCCGGCTGACTCTAATTCGTTTGTGATTAGACTTGGTGATCTGTCGGAGCCGCAAACGTCATATCCAGCCTCTAAAGCAATTCTACTCAGCGGTCCGATACCAACGCCGCCAATTCCTGAAAAATAAATTCGCATACAAATATTATACCACCGCAGCGGTAACAATATTCACGTCATTGGGATAATTTGCTATACTAAAATCATAGAGAAGGTGGTGGGATGGCTATAGACAAGAAGAAAACCAAGTTCAGAATTAAGCGACTCAGTCAGATTAAGACTTGGCAGTTGGTTATTTTATTGATTATGTCTGGTTTTATTTCGGCAACTTTTTTGAGGCTGAATAATGTTGGTATGGTCGAACGACGAGAATCTGTGGAGCATGCGGATAAGGCTGGAGATATAGTCAATCTTCAGCAGCGACTATACGATTTGCAGCGTTATGTATCTACACATATGAACGCAGATCCAGGGAAGATTGCGCTGGATCATACGTATAAACAAATGTATGACCGGAAGCTGAAAGAGTTCGAGGAGGAGATAAAAAATCAGTCTAATAATGATACTGTATCGAAAGTTAGGGCTGTTTGTGATACTAGGGCACAGCAGGGCGGTTACGGCCGATTTACGACACAGGCGGATCCGAGGTATATCAATTGTATTAACGAGGAGTGGGCGAAATATCCTGCCGCGAAAGCCACTAACTTGCAGTTTGAAGCGCCTTCAACCGAGCCGTATTATCATACTTTCGTCTCGCCGATATGGTCAGCTGATTACGCGGGGTGGTCTTTGCTGGTGACGATATTTATTGCCATGATTATCGTAATGAGGTTGGTTGTTATGGGGATGTTAAAGTTGATGCTTAGGCGACGAAATAAGCTTTTTTAGCTTGACAGGGGTGATATAGAGATAGTAATCTATATAGGAATATCATTAATAGGAGGTATATAACCAAATGGCTTATAAACATACCAACTCAAAGGGCATCACATATTACTTGCATAAGACTGACGTAACTTTGCGCGGCGGCAAGACTCAAACTATTTACTTCTTCGCTAAGGTTGAGAAGAATGAAAAAGGTACACCATGTGATCTACCAGAAGATCGTATTGTGAAAGAAAACCCACGCAACGGCTTTTTGACAATTTCTAAGAAAAAATAGTCCTTTGCTTGCACCATAAGCGTGTTTGGTGATATAGTATAACCAAACAAACAGGTGCCACAACTCCTCTGTAAAAAGCAGGGGAGTTTTTTGTGGGGTTGATTATTTGTGGATATTGTGGTATAACAGTTACTATATGAAATCGAAGACGGTTGAAGTGTTGGAGCTTGCTAGACCAAGCAGAGCGGGCGTTATTGATGTTGTTGATTCGGACGGTAATGTTGTGCCGTTGGACTATTTAGGCGAAGATTTTGTTCCTGATGCGAATAGTTATAGTGATGAAGATTTTACGAAGAGAAATAGAATTATAGTTGAGATGTGTGATCTTTTCGGCAGGATTCGTCGTCGTGCTGGCTTTGCCGAACGTCATAGAGGTCGTGGCGACTATGATCGAGCTCGTCGCATAGAAAGAAACAGGGGTAGTGATATTTCTGAAGTTGGCAGACTTGCTATAAGTGCTTGTGAAGCATGTCCACTTAAGCTTGATTGTGAACTGTATGGTAAATTAGGAGGGGCTGTTCTAAGTGATGTTTTGGATTATAAAAAAGTTCGCACAGCCACATCTCTGACTAAAGCAGGCAAGAAACGTTCAGGTTGGAATAAGGGCTGTATAGATAATAATGCGTAAAGAAAAAGTCCCCTTCTGAATGAAGAGGGATTTTTCTTGGTGGCCCAAGTGCATCTACATTGGAATCATATCTGTAGCGGGATTCTGAGCTGGAGACGCTTAATAGAGGCGACCACCCCTTCAATAAAGATACCCAACCACCATTAAAGTATATCGTAACAGAATGTGTTAATATCAATAAATTATCCTCTTGACCACTTTTACGTTATCCAGCCTGATAAATTCATAAATCAGCACTAAATGTCATGGTTGGGTTAGACTAAGATTGCCACAAAGGGCTAATTGAGATCGCTTATTTAGGAGATTGACGATATAATCAAAATAATGAAGAAAAACTCTCAAGCACAGCTCCAGGGTATGTTACTCGGCTTAGCCATAGGCGACGCCCTCGGTGCTCCTGTTGAACACGGCTACACAAGTGATGAGATTGTCGCTCGTAAAGAAGAATTGCGTCATATGCACGATGAAGCACACTTTCCTCGTGGTGTCTGGACAGACGATACTTCTATGGCATTATGTTTAGCAGATAGCTTGCTAGAGTGTGGCGGCTATGATTCGTGGAACGTTATGGATAAGTATTGCAAATGGCAATCAGAGGGCTACCGCTCGTATTTTGACTATGGCGAGGGCATTGGTATGCAAACGCTTATCATGCTGGATATGTACGCTAGCGGTCACGCTATTTTTCACAAAACGATGAATCGGAGCGATGGTGCTGGCAACGGTGTCGTGATGCGTCTTGCACCAGTCGTGATAGCTGCCTACGGCAAACGAGATATCCGTGACGTAATACGGCTTGCTCAAGTCTCTGCTAGAGAAACGCATTACTCCTATGAGGCCGAAGCTGCTGCTGAAGTATTTGCTACTATACTACATAACGCTATCCATCTAAAAGACAAAACAGATATTATAGATGTTAGTAAGTATAGTACCGGCGCACACTACGACCAGCTGCTGAACAAGCTAAAAGAGAGAGTCGAGACGGATAAGCTCAAGAATAAGCTAGGTTATGTCGTATACACCCTCCAGATAGCTTTATGGGGCTTTATGAACTATGACACATTTGAGGATGGAATGTTGGCAGTTATGTGTCTGGGCGGTGACGTCGATACAACTATGGCGGTGTACGGGCAATTAGCTGGTGCATACTATGGACTTGATGCAATACCGAACGAATGGCGGCGTGATGTTTATCAAGGGAATGATATTATTGAACTAGCAGATAAACTAACCGCAATGGACGATTGCCCTGTCCTGTATACACGGTTTGAGGAAGATGTAACTTAATACAAATTAGGAAGAGAATGACTATATGAACAAAACAACATTAGAAACCGCTCAGCAGCTAATAGCCACAAAAGAGTTTAGCTACAAGGATATTAACCCAAGTGAGAAAGGAATATTCCTAGCGGCGCTTATTGAGAACGGTAAATCCGCCAAAGAAGGAGCTAATCACCACTCAAATATCCCCAAAGGAATGCTGATTAGTGAGTGGTACTTACGACATAAGTTAGGGCTGAGTGGAGCAATAAAGCACGACCTATACACCTCGCTTGAACTGTGGGAGCTAGATGATAAGCGATACCAAATTATCTATTATAAACCCTTCGGTTTGGGAAATTATGCTGAAACAAAATCAGAATTCTATGACGATAAAGACTCTGCTCAGGTTCGTTTTGACGAAGAATCTCGTAAGCTTGAGATAGAAGTATCTCTCCTTAAGAGATAGAGTTTAGCGTAGGTCGCCTACTGCATACTAATCATATATGACATCAGCTACTTTTTGTGCTTGGATTGTTGTATGATAAAACAGATCTAATAAATGCGTATGATGACGATAAGGCGATAATTACCGATGAGCTGCGGCAACTAGAGCGTCAGCAGGCAATACGAGAGACTGATATTGATGTTGCTCTTGAGATTATGCGAGATGTAGATAGACAATGGGTACTGGCTTCGCCGGGCGCTAGGACAAGGCTCCAAAGCATATTATTAGGGGTTGATATATGACTATAAAAACCATAGGTTTGGAATCATTGAAATCAGTGCATCTTACAGAATACTACCAACAAAAAAGGCTCTCCAGAGCCTGAAAAACCTTTCTTGGTGGCGGGGGTAGGATTTGAACCTACGACCTTTTGGTTATGAGCCAAACGAGCTACCAGGCTGCTCTACCCCGCGATACATAGTTATGATATCAGCTTAGCGCAATAATTGCAATACTTTAGTGTTTATGACTGTTGCCGCCAAATAGAAAGTTCATCCATTGCTGGAAGTTACTATCCGTTCGCTTTGCGCTCGACGCAAGTTTTTGGGTAGGCGTGGCGCTTTCAAATGACTGGGTGATGAGCTGTTTTTCGCCAGGTAGACCTTTTCCCGTGCGCTGTCTAATAGTCAATTCTTGATACTCTTCGCTTTGATAATATTTTGATTCGTATTCCAGCAAGGCGACTTGTAATTTTTCTATTTCCACTTGCTGGCGTTTGTTGTCGATAGACCGTTGCAGCTCGTAGTTTTTTTGCATTGACTCAATGGAGCCCCAAGCCCAACTCATAGCAATTAAAATCGCAGCAGCAATAACGACATTATTTAGGGTCAAATAGTCGTGCTGTATCCTGTAAATTAATCGTTTGAGTTTTAATTTGTTCATTTTTGCAAATTTAATATTTACCACATAATATTGTAGCAGGAATGGTAAAAATATTCATCTTATGCTTATCAAGTTCAAATTCAGAATGTGGTGGGGGCGGCTGGGATCGAACCAGCGACCAATCGGTTATGAGCCGACTGCTCTAACCCCTGAGCTACGCCCCCGTGAGACTTATTATAGCGCATCAGAGGTAATTATAGAAGTTTTCCAGCGGCAATTCGCACGGCTTCTGACCAAGAAGTAAAACAATGCGGCGTGGACGCTAGTTCTTCGCTGGTAATTTTATGCCGAACGGCCAGGGCTAGCTCGGCTGCCATATCGCTAGCGTGTGGTCCGACGATCGTTCCGCCGACGACAACTCGCTTCTTATCAACGATCAATTTCATAAAACCTATTCGCTGGTCGGTAATATTGCTGCGTACGGTAGTCGTGAGCGGAACAATTGCTATTTTTGCGCTTATTCCTTTCGCCTTACAATCGTATTCATTCATTCCAATTTGAGCTATTTCTGGCTGAGTAAATGCAACTTGTAGGCGTGGGGAATCGTTGAATTTAATCTTATTATTATGTAGCAAATTATGAGCCGCAATACGACTCTGCGCTAAAGCTGTGTGGGTTTGAATATTGGCGTCAGTTACATTTCCTGCGGCAAAAATATGTCGAGCGGAAGTTTGCAGGTAAGAATTAACCAAAATGCCATTTTCGGTATATTTTACGCCAGCGTTTTCTAAGCCTAAATCTGTTGCAGGCAATTGTTGGTCGGCAATCAGAATCTCATCAACGCGTACAGATTTCTCTATTCGCCCTTGCAGAAAGGTGACACGCTTTTGTATAGACGATTTTTGTATAGCGATAATCTTAGTGCGAGCTAAGATTGAAATATTGCGATTTTTTGCGTCATTCGTAACCAAAGCACTGACTTCTGGGTCAAATGTTGATAATATTCTGGGCGATTTCTCTGCTATGTAAACTTTTGTTCCCAGGGTGGAGAAGATATGTGCCAATTCTAGTGCCGTAGCTCCCGCACCAACAATGAACATGGTTTTTGGTGGGCGCTTTAAGCTAAAAATAGTTTTTGGAGTGTGGTAAGAAACGGCGCTTAACCCAGGTATTTCTGGAATTTGCCAATCAGATCCAGTTGCAATGAGAAATTTACGAGCAGACAAGTGTCTTCGATTGATAGCTATTTCATTCGGACTCAAGAAATGTGCATTGCCAGCAAAAACACTAATGCCTTGTTTTTCGTAATAATAGCGATTGCCGCCAGCTCCAGTTCTCTTTACAACTTTGTCTTTCCAGGATAGCAGAGAAGGGTAATTATACCCAACCGAGTTAGTGCGCAACCCAAACTTAGCGGCGTCTTTGGCTGTTTGATAAACGTTAAGAGCATGAGTTAAAAATCCAGTTGGTACATCTCCCCAGTTTGGTGATTCCCCGCCGAATGTTGATCTTTCTACAACAGCAACTTTTTTTCCGGCACTTGCTAATATGCTAGCTGCGGGCGAACCGCCGGCGCCACTACCAATTACGATATAGTCATAGTCAAAAGTTGGTTTTTGCGACATCAAATCTCCTAAATTATGGTTTTATAATTTTTATATAAATAGGCTGCGTCAGGATGTAGAGTTTTCATAATGCGTTGTGCTTGGCGGCGGATATCGGCAGAGGTTATTTCTGGGTGAGTTTCGCACCAATTCATAACGCCCAGAGTGACGGTCTTTGCGATGTCTTGAGCTTGACCTTCTGGCGTACGAACGCTTAGGCAGGTGGCAATTATGGAATTGTGGAGCTTGTCTGGGCTGAACTCCTCTGGTGGTCGTTTTCCTTGTTTGATGACGTCAATTTGACCTGGCTTTACCATAGATTGCCTCCATAGCTAATGACGCCAATAACGCGGTCGACAAATAGGAATGCTGCCAAAATTAGTAAGCTACCGCCGCTGGCGAATTGCAAAAATCTCTTATGGTCTTCCCGCCAACGTTGTAAATTAGAGATGCTGCGTCCGCTGCCGATCAAGACGATAACGACAAACAACGGCAGTGTGGACACGGTGACGTAGATCGCTATGCTGATGATTTGCAAGAAGGGATTTGGTAGGGTGATAATAGCCAGACTGGCGGCGATAATTGGCGCGATAATAAATATGATTTCTGCAATAACGCTAATTATTCCCAGAGCAAGGCTTTCTATGGAATTTTTGGTTTTTTTGGTGCGCTTGTTTAAATATTCTGCAAAATTGCGTGGAAGCCATAATGAAGTTCCTGGTTGTCGTCGGAAGTAGAACGCCCAAATTGCGATTCCTAATCCAAACATCATTCCTGAAGAGACTGCGGCAACGAGTTGCTCTGCGCTGGTGACATGGTGGATGAATAGTGATAAGAAATAGGAAATTGAGCTGATAAGTAACAAGGTGATCATTGCGACTCCAAGCACAAAACTGTTGCTCATACGAAAAATTTTTCTCTGGGCAGTTTTTTTGCCAATTGAATGTCCGCTAAGTAACGTTAAAACACTGACGCTAAGCTGAAAACTAGCGTGAATAATCGCTGCAAAAATTATAGTGGCCAGTGATGAGATTGTTACGGGGGTCATTTTTGTGTATAAATCCTTCTCTACCAGTGTACCACAAGCGGAATGAAAAGGTAAATAATGACCGAAAAAGGTATTGCTTTTTTGTCAAATTTATGATAGTATAAAGACAGTTAAATAATTAACACAAAAAAGGAAAAAATATGAAAATCAACACCAGTGAATTAGCTGAATTTTTAGAAGTAACCCGAAAAAAGGATTTAGCAACGTGGGAGCGTCAGCGTAATTCATGGGAATTGGATAGTTTTGTGTCACGACGATTGGCGGCTTTGGACGGCGTTCAATCTGAAGAGCTTGAGCTAATTTAATTCAGTATCTATAAAAAATTCCCCGTCGTATTGACGAGGAAAGATAATTTCTGGTAGCACCGGGTGGACCCGAACCACCGACCTCAGGCTTATGAGTCCTGCGCTCTAACCAGCTGAGCTACGGTGCCACACTGCATTGATTGTAACAGATAGTATAAAATTTGCCAAATACGTTTTAGGTAAATTGTGAGATAATGGATATGTGAGATATATTATCGCAGTCAGTGGTGGGATTGATTCGGTAGTTTTGCTGGATTTGATGTCGCGAACGGAAAAAGATTTGGTGGTCGCTCATTTTGACCACGGAATTCGTGAGGATTCGGCGAGTGATGCTAGATTTGTCGAGGCTTTAGCTGATAGATATAAAATACAATTTGTTTGTCGGCGTGAAAAGCTGGGGGCTGATGCCAGTGAAGAATTGGCGCGCCAAAGGCGTTATGAATTTTTGCGTGGCGTGGCGACAGATTTTGATGGCGTGATAGTGACAGCGCATCATCGAGATGACATTATTGAAACTGTAGCGATGAACCTTAAGCGTGGTTCCAGGTGGCGAGGCCTGGCGGGGATGAGTGATAGTCAAATAGTTAGGCCGATGAATGGTTGGACGAAGCAGAGAATTTATGAATATGCGATTCGCCAGAAATTGGAATGGTGTGAAGATGAGACAAATCGAAGCGACTTGTATCAGAGAAATAAATTTAGGCGTAAGATAAATCGTGAACTTGATGAATACCAGAAGCTTGGAGTGTATGAGGCGTGGCGAAAACAGAGAGAATTAAGAGGGGAAATTGAGCAGGAAACAGAGAAGTTTGATGGAGAAGTGCTTAGTCGGTATTTTTTGACGATGATAGATGATAATGTCGCACAAGAATTGCTATATTATTACGTTTTACGACATTATGATGTGTCGTTACTGGGTTCTCAATTGGAGCGTATGCTAATTGCTATAAAAACTGGAAAAGCTGGCTCTTGCTGGCAAGTTGGCGGCGGCATTGTGATGAAATTGACGCTAAGAAGTGTTATAATAAAGAGAGTTTGATTAGTATAGGCGAAAGGATTAGTTGAGAATGGCTGTTAAGATGCCTCAAAGAAATGGAAAGAATAGAATAAGTCAAATTTTACGATTTGGATTGTTTTGGGCAATTATAATTTTTGTAGCGTTAATTTTTTACGCAACACTCTTCCCTGCGTCAAATCTTAAAGATGTTGCATTATCTGACGTAGTGCGTCGAGCAAATGACGGTAAAATTACTCAATTGGAGATTCAAGGAAATGACATTAAGATTACTCCAAAAGATCAATCAAAACCTACCGAGCATTCAGTCAAGGAATCTAGTAGCATTTATGAGCAGGGCTTGAACAAGGATGCCAAGGTTGAGGTGAAGGTTATTCCACCATCCACAACCGGCGAAACTATGTGGAATCTGGCGGTTATGGTTGTGCCTGTGCTGATTGTCGTGGTGTTCTTCATGTTTATGATGCGCCAAGCTCAGGGTCAAAATAATCAAGCTATGGGATTCGGCAAGAGTAAGGCTCGCCTGTATGGACAAGATAAAGAAAAGGTTTTGTTTACGGATATCGCTGGAAATGATAACGCCAAGCAAGATCTGCAGGAAGTTGTTGATTTTCTTAAGCACCCGAAGAAATATAAAGATTTGGGCGCAAAGATTCCAAAAGGTGTTCTGCTAGTTGGTAATCCAGGTACAGGTAAGACGATGCTAGCCCGGGCTGTTGCTGGTGAGGCTGGCGTGCCATTCTTCTCGATTTCTGGTTCTGAATTTGTGGAAATGTTTGTTGGTGTTGGTGCTAGCCGAGTGCGAGATCTATTTTCTAAGGCTAAGAAAAATGCTCCATGTATTATATTTATTGACGAGATTGACGCCGTGGGTCGTAAGCGTGGCTCTGGTATGGGTGGTGGTCATGATGAGCGCGAGCAAACTTTGAACCAGATTTTGGTGGAGATGGATGGTTTTGATGGCGAAACGAATGTTATTGTTTTGGCGGCAACCAACCGCGCGGATGTTTTGGATCCGGCTTTGCTTCGCCCTGGACGATTTGACCGACGTGTGAATATTACATTACCAGAACGCAAAGATCGTGAGGCAATTCTGAAGGTTCACTTTAAGAAAAAGCCAACTGACGAAACTGTTGATCTTGATAAACTAGCGGCAAAAACCGCTGGCTCGTCTGGTGCGGATTTGGCGAATATGGCCAATGAAGCTGCAATTATTGCCGCTCGTCGCAACAAGAAGAAGATCTCAAATGACGAATTAACTGAGGCGTTTGAGCGTGTGGCAATTGGTCCGGAGCGCAAGACTAAGATAATGAACGATCACGAGAAAGAATTGACTGCTTATCACGAAGCTGGCCACGCAATTGTTGGTCACGTCTTGCCTGATTCTGACCCAGTCCACAAGGTTACGATTATTCCGCGCGGCGGTACCGGTGGAGTAACATGGTTCTTGCCGCCAGAAGATAAGAGCTACACAAATGTTTACGAGTTTAAGGATATTTTGGCTCGGGCAATGGGCGGACGAATCGCTGAGCAATTGATTTACGGCGATGACGGAATCACTACTGGAGCTGGTTCAGATTTGCGAAAAGCGACTGAAATTGCCCGTGATATGGTAATTGAGCAAGGAATGGGCAAGGGCTTGCGCGATCAAGTGTTCCATGAAGATAACGGCGGCTTGATGTTCGATAAGATGACCAGAGAGCGTCCGTATTCTGATGAGACTGCGAAGATGATTGATGAGGAAGTCGCGCAATTGATTACCGAAGCTAAGCATCGTGCAATGTTGGTATTGAAAGAGAATCGTTCGTTCCTTGATAAGTTGGCTGAGGCTCTACTAAAGGAAGAAACTCTGGAAGAATCTGAGGTTGACGAGATTCTTAAGGGCACTAAGTTACCAAAAGAAGCTAAACTGCATTCGTAAAATACTATGGGGCGCGTTCGTAGTACAGTTACGAAAATAAATCAGCGGCTTAATGTGAAATTGGCTGCTACTATCCTGGCGGGCTCGACGTTGTTGTCGAGCTTGTTGGGGTTTTTCCGTGATCGTCTGCTTAACTCCGCCTACATGCCGAGTGAAAATGGAGCATTGGCGGGATACCCGGTTGGACTAGACGCTTATACGGCAGCTTTTATGGTGCCAGATTTTATGTTTGCGGTGCTGGTTTCTGGTGCGCTTAGTGTGACGTTCATTCCAGTTTTTAATGAGCGCTGGGTCAAGGGCAATAAGCAGTCGGCTTGGCAGATTAGCTCTAGTATGATCAATTTTATGGCGCTAATAACCATGGCGGCGTCGGTGCTGATTATTATTTTCGCCGATCCGTTGATGAAGTATTTAATCGCGCCTGGCCTGAGTGAGTCTGGACACGCTTTGGCGGTCAGTATGATGCAGGTAATCGCAGTTAATCCGTTTATCTTTGCGGTTGCAGCGGTGATTGCTAGTATCCAGCAAGCGGTTGGGCGATTTATGTTCTGTGCGCTGGCGCCAATGCTGTATAACGTCGGTATTATTATTGGTACGGTGTGGTTTACTGGCGGCGTCAATTTATTCGGCTGGCAGATTTTTGACGGCGGCATTATGGGCGTGGCATTGGGCGTGGTTTTGGGATCATTTTTACAATTGATCGTCAGTGCGGTTGGCTTGGCTGGACTTGGGTTTGATTACAATTTCAAAATCTATTGGCGAAATAAGGGATTTAGGAAAGTTTTATCTTTATTGCCAGCGCGTTCTGTTGATCAAGGAATGGATTATGTGGTTAGCTTGGTTGAGGTCAATTTAGCCTCGCGCTTGGCTGACGGTACGGTTAGGGCGTACCAACAGGCTTTGACTCTTCATATGATGCCGATCAATCTTATTGGCGTGGCGATTTCAAATGCCGCCTTTCCTCAATTGACTGAGCATTTGGGCGAAGGTCGAAATGACCTATTCCAAAAAGACCTGCGTTCCCTGCTGAGAATTATTTTTTGGATGGCACTTCCGGTGTCGGTGGTGATTTTCTTTACTAGGGGATACGTCGTGCATTTTATCCGCAATGGTGGTAATCAACTAATCGCGGGAATTTTGGGCTGCCTAGTTGTGGCGATTTTATTCCGAACTATTTATCACATGGCCGCGCGAGCATTTTACGCCCGCCAAGACACGAAAACTCCGCTGTATATTTCAATTTTCTCGATTACTTTGAATATCATCTTAGCAATCATCCTATCAATGGTCTTGAAAATGGGTGCATATGGATTGGCTTGGGCTCAATCAACAGTGGCAGTTTTGGAGGTGGTTGTGCTTTTGGCGGTTATGAATCGTCAAATGCCAAAATTATTCGACATGACGTTTGTGCGGGCGATTTTTAAAATGATACTCGCTGGAATTGTTACGGGTGTAGTTTGTTATATTGGTGTGTTGGTTTTGCCATTTCGTTACCATGACGATAGTTTCTTTAGTGCTTTTCCGAAATTCGTTATCATTTCATTAGTTAGTTTTGGGGCATATGCCATGGCTTCGAAGTGGTTGAAATTGCCAGAAATTGACCCAATTCTTGCACGATTGAAAAAAGTGTTATTTGGGCGATTGGAGTTTAAGGGCTAATGGAAAATATTCGGAATTTTTGTATTATTGCTCACATTGATCACGGCAAGTCTACGCTGGCTGATCGAATGATGGAGATGACTGGGACGGTAGAAAAGCGCGAGATGAAGTCGCAGTTGCTGGATTCGATGGATTTGGAACGGGAAAAAGGCATTACTATTAAGTTGGCGCCGGTACGAATGCGATATAAAAATGTCGATCTGAATTTGATTGACACTCCGGGACACGTTGACTTTAGTTATGAAGTTTCGCGTAGTTTGCAGGCTTGCGAGGGTGCGATATTGGTGGTTGATGCTAGCCAAGGAATTCAGGCGCAAACATTGTCGAACGTTTACCTGGCGATGGAGCAGGATTTGACGATTATTCCGGTGTTAAATAAGGTTGATTTGCCGGCCGCTGATATACCGCGTGTATCCAGACAAGTTATTAATTTGTTGGGCTGTGACGAGAGCGAGATTATTCATATTTCTGCTAAAACTGGTCAAAATGTAGACAAGGTTTTGGATGCGGTTGTCGATAAAATTCCGGCGCCAACTGGCGAGGTTGATTATCCGACTCGGGCGTTGATTTTTGATAGCTATTATGACGATTATCGTGGCGTGATTTTATACGTGCGGGTGGTTGATGGGCGAATTAAAAAGGGTGAATCTATCCGAATGATGGCGACTGGTGCAAATGGACTAGCTTTGGAAGTTGGTCATCTTAACCCAGCCATGCAGCCCGACCCTTCGCTTGAAACTGGCGAAATTGGCTATATTGTGACAAACCTGAAGACGACACGCGAGGCGCGGGTTGGTGATACGGTAACGCTGGGGAGATATTTTAATTAAGATTAAAAAGGGAAACCACGAATCTACAAACAATAAGCTTAACTGAATTTTTTTGGCGTTGGTTCGTAGTATTGACGCGTATGATTGCTGAAATCAGTTTCCTTACCAGATTTGGCATAGCATTTATTCGACAAAACTCACTAAGTCTCTTAATAAAGAAATCAAACGTCAAACGAAATAGAAGGTTCTTTTTCCTAACGAGAAGGCTCTGGAACGTTACTTAGTTACTTTGTTTGAAGACTCTACTAGAGTGTTTAC